>Ga0247730_1001590_pt1 | contig 12311 bp, 9 predicted proteins | sample UWRJL073202C2_FD_180959 | JGI IMG/M metagenome (GOLD analysis project Ga0247730, IMG submission 180959) | Plant litter microbial communities from Arlington Agricultural Research Station in Wisconsin, United States - UWRJ-L073-202C-2 | ecosystem: Environmental > Terrestrial > Plant litter >...
TCCATGCCTCATCTTTATTCAGCGCTGGAATTGTTCCTCCCATTCTTAGCTTTTCTATGGGTACTCTCGGCTTCTTACTCCCATTTCGTACGCCTATGTCGAATCCTTGTGAACGGCTCAATCTTATGGTGTATGTTAGACATCAATGACTTCGCTCAGGCCCTTGAGAGCGTCTTCTCTGGAAAGGCGACCATTCTCAACCGGATGAGATTAGCGCTGTCCTTTTACGATGCCGAGGGCCGCAGAAAAGGAAAGAAAGGCGATGGTGAGCATGATATCTCAGTTCCCGATTCCCGAATAACTCCTCACTGTACGGGTATAGACTATCAAGTACTAAACGAGATAGCTCTGCATAGAGGGGCATCGCCACATCTGAACATGATTGATGTATATGTGGACAACCAATTCTTGACTGAAGCTGTGGTTCGTTAGTCTCCGTGCTTTATGTGGCATGCTGTATCTCTAACAGTTCGCAACTCTATCCAGTCAGATGGACTCATACTGTCAACTCCGACGGGATCTACGGCGTATTCGTTGTCTGCAGGAGGTCCGATCGTTCATCCTTCTATGTCCGCATTGCTTGTAACTATACCATAAGTATCTCAAGTTACTGAACCCGCTAATGCAAACACACAGCTAACACCCATATCTCCAAGGAGCCTGTCATTTCGGCCGCTGGTGTTTCCTTCCACGTCACGGATAACATTTAAAGTGATGCTCCCTCCTTAAATCTGTCTGTGCTTCCCATGAACCCTCGGTTTTCATTACAGATAGGCGCTAATTCTAGATCAACGGGTGGTGTATCTATGGATGGCCGTGAATCGCACATCTTGCATCCTGGCGAGAGTGTCACAGCGTTTGCGTCTCGGTATCCCGTGCCATGCATCAACAGATCTTCCATTGCAAGCGAGGATCATACCGAGAGCAGCAAGGCTGGACCAGTCGGGGTCGGTAATGAGGATGATTGGGTTCGGGATATCAACAGTTTGCTTCAGTATAATGCAACATTTAGAAGTAAGGCTTTGCTGAGGCGAAATAAGCCAGCTAGTAAGTGTCTCAATCCCTCCTTCTCGATTAATAGTAATATTTTCCTACAGTATAGTACAAATAAATATAATATGTGATTCCAGACATGATTTCATGGACGATTGAACCAACGACCAAAGCATCGAGAACCTGCTAAATCTGATGTCGCAACGTGTTGACTGCTGATACGCTGGTCCTGAGCTTCGCTATAATCTGGTGGAGATTCGTACTTCTCCTTCTCAATTGAAGGTTCAACTTGAATATCGATTACTTCTCCTCTCAACAAGCGCGAGACAATGGACTCCCAAGCGCTCTCTGAAATCCTTACTGTCTTCTTTGACCCGTTCATTGTTGCTTGGATGGCGAAATGGATACGACTAGTGGGTACACCTGCTAGCTTAGCAGAGAATTCCTTGTGTGCTATCTCGACTGCTTCCTGGAAAGCATGTTAGCGGCGAACAGTCTATTCTGCGCAGCATGCTGGCTACATACATCATATTTGTTCACTGGCTTCACATAAACGAGCAGATCTGCAAGTCGAAAGGTTACAACGTCGACTTGCTGCACTTTATTCATGATCTCGATCCGATAGGTAGTGTTGGAGGAGATGCGCGAGATGCAATGCCAGGCGTTTGCTCTTCACTCTTTATACTATCTGCCCCAGTAGGCGCCTCACCGCCTCGATAGAAGATGGTGCCAGTGAGACAGATATGCACACATCCTTCATTTGGCAGTGCATACTATGCTGTCAAGGATACTTGTCTCTGCCAACGCTGGTATACCTGAGGTTTGTAAATATGATCTATGGACATCGTGACTGCTTCAAATCTCCGCATTCATTAACATATAGTACTGAGAATGAAAGGAGAACATGGTCCAACTCGCTAGTAGCTGCAACGTTGACCTTTGAGAGAACGAGACAGTCAGTATCGGTCACAGCTTGCTGCAAGCATAGTACACCCCTCATAATGTGTACTACACCATTCGTTTCACAGTGTCATTTAGCACCAAGCTTTCGGCTCCTCAATTATAATGACTCAGTTCAGATACACGAAGAGCTACGAGTTGATAAATTGCATACATAGTACTGCCAGTGTTGTGCATCTGCGGGCTAGTACAGTGAGATTGCTGTGCGAGTGGGGTGCGCAAGGGACAGGTACCATCCTTACGCATCACTATTCCCGAGAAAGCTAAAGAGACTCCCACTGGTCTTCACGGATTTCTTTGGAGGGGCGATGCTTGCCACCGCTTTCTTGGGTCTCTTCCTCTGTTCCTCTCTAAACACAGTACCCATATCAGCTTCGCAAATTTTCCATAGCGAGTCTGACACCTTCAGATCCCTCTTTCCTGATAAAAGGTTATGGAAAAGGCGGCCAGAAAATAAGCGAGCGGAAGAAGGAATTTCGCCTGTGAGTAGTAGAACTTGCGAAAAATGCTCTACAGTCTCCATTGCATGCATTACTTGTGTTGTCAAATGCACATTACGGTCTTCGATTGGCGGGTATTCATTATCTGTTGAAAGCTTATCTTCCGAGGAAGAAAAAGCCGCTAAGAAACACTGAGCTTCTCGTATCGTCCACCGCTCCTGATACCTGTCTTTGCTGGCTTGGTCCTCATTCCACCTTGAATACAGCACCGATAGTAGCCAACGAAGGGCTAAAACATGCATGCGGTCTGGTGGAGGGAGGGAGATGACCCCGTCTGAGTCAGAACGCAAAACACGCAGAAGAAGATCGAGCCGATCCTTGACTGGGAGTGAGAGAATGGCCGTTCCATCTAATTTAGAGGCTTCGGGGAAAGATGTCTCCTTATATAGATCGGTTAGAGCTGGCACTTCGATATTATCCCCTGACACTCTGGTTCCCCTTCGAACATATTCGGTTATGATCCTTGGACCGGAAAGCTGGTCGGGACTAGCGTTCGCCTGGAGCTTGTCCAGAGCTCCATGAAGAGGTGCTAGATAGTCAGCACTTTCAGCTTCAGACTCCGATTCGGATTCAATAACATCAACGAGCTCATCCTCGTCATCTGCCTCGCTCTCCGCAGCTTCAGACTGCGATGCATCTGTTGCTGATGCTGTTGCTGCTGGTTCTTCCTGCTGAGTCTCCGGCCTCGGAAGGCCGACGGATTCGTTCAGCACTGCATACTCCCATAATCTAATACTCCGACCCAACTTCCCAACAGTCTCGAAATTTGGATTTTCAAGGAAGATGAATGGCCAATGAGTTGCGCTATTAAGTCGATCCATCACATTTGGCGACAATAGGCCATCCCGATAGGCAGAAACGTAGAGCATTGCGTTTCTGTTCGTTTCTGCTTCCAGCTCGAATTCCTCGTCGCCAGAAAGACGTGCAAAGGTAATTCCGAGAGGGCATGTCTCTGCAGAATGGATGGGACACAACTTGGTTGGCCACAAAAAGTCGTTATCCCCATCTTCCTTCGGAATGGCATACTGCAGCGTAGCCATGACGAGCTTGTCGATGATATCCTCCACTTCTCCAGACCCTAGCACAACGGAAGAATTGGCCAGCAACGTGTTTGCCGTCCCGCGGATGAGTTCAATGACAGGATTTCCACCTGCTGTGCTTTTGATCAAGCCTCGTTGGGAAGCTAAAATAGTTGCTCGAAGGGCAGTTGCGGATGCTTTAATCCTATCGACTGGACTTGTTGTGCGCTGAAAGAACCGAGACTGTATTGTGCGTGTAGTAGGGGTCGCCTCGTGAGTATAGTCATTGCCGACAACAGCACCCAACAGAGGAAGGAGGTTGACGGGAATATTGAAATGAGAAGCAAGAGTAGATGGACTGCAAGTTGTAAAGGTCAAGGTCAAGCCACCGGAAGACTCGGTAGGTGGTATCAATCCTTTTCCCATTTTGGGATCTTGGGCTGGCCTCTTTTTCCTCTTGGATTTGACCGCTTGTGAGAAGCCGTCGTTCTCGTCTGACTGCTTGCTCGATGGAGCGGAGAGCGTCTCTTCCGTAACCTCGCCTATCCACAACATCTCGTCCATTGGGATATATCCCAGATAGCCAGCGCTATTCAGAATCAAGAAATCTGAATCTTTTCCAGCGACATATCCGCCCAACCTCCCTGCTAGCTCTACTGCGAATGGATCACACTCTTCATCGGCAAAGTAAATGTGCAGCCTAGATTCGTTGGACAAAGAGAGCTCCTGCAGCGCTTGCACAGTAGCCGCATAAGTTAATGGAGGCATGAGTCGAGGATTGCTTAGGAATCCAGCGCTAGATCTCGAGGGAGGCGATGTCCGAAAGAATAGCTCCGAAGGCTGCACTTTGCTCTTGGTGAGTCTAGTAACCACAGTAGGAAACTTCAAGACCGGCTCAGGACCTGAGGGTGACAAGTAAACAAACGTGCGTGGATATTGAAAAGTAGTCTAACTAACCGTCAAAGACAACAGACACGTTCAGGCCTACACTGAGCCATGCAGATACGACGTCTTGGACCAGCTTTGAAAATTCCGCATATTCTCCTCCATATACCCAGGGGATATTACTTGTATAAAGAAGATCATAAATTAGTCTAAGGTGCACAGTGAAAGGTCAGAAATGATCAAGAACAGCTGAGAATTTTGAGCTCACGACCAGCCATCTACGACGATCTGAATTGGCGGAGACTGTGGCTCCTTGGAAGACAACGAGAGAGTCTTTGCCAGTTGAGGATGCTCTCGCATATAAGAGGTCAGACCATGGATACCCATTTGGTCAAAGCAGGCGCGCCTGAGATCTTGGAAGTACGGAAGAAGGTCTCGTTGTGGCTGTGTTGAGCATCATAATTATGTTAATTAGTGTATAGTGCTACATCCATCTAAAGAGTACACGAAAGTCCGGATAACGCCCCAGGGTTTACTTCGACGAGCCGTCTGGGGGATCCAGGTTCTTCACAACGTCTTGCACAGCAGTCCATCCACGCTTAAGCAACTTGTATGGCTCATCAGACTGCGCTTTCTCCCACAAGCGTCCTCCAAAACCCTGTACCTCCCCAGATTGTATGCCTTGCTGCAACAAAGATAGTGAGAGGTAGGTTGGTGCAAGAAGGTTGTTTATCCTCTCTCCGATAGCCAAGTCAGGCGGCAAAGAGAAAAGCAACGAGTTGGCCCTGATAGAGGGATTAGTATGAATATGTGCGTGATAACAAGAGAACGCACGATGTGTCCGGTGTTGGACGAGGTGGTACAATATGTCCAAACCATTTGTCATTCTTCCCCGGCTCGAGAACACGGGGATCCTCTGTACTGCGATCCAAATACTCCTCGTACTCATGCCACACTGCTCTCTTCTTCTCTCTCTGCTGATCCTGACGGTGCTGGGACGCTAGGCTCCGCTGCATCCTTGAAAGATGATCCAAAGAGCCCCAAGAATCCGAAGTGGTCCAAAAGTACCACCCTTCTTGCCAGTTCTTCTTCGGTGGTGCACTAGATGGACGTCGAGACAGCCCGTTCTCGTCTTCGTCGTCGTCATCATCATTTAACGGTGGGCTTCCTCCAAGTATCCGCGGCAGGTTTGCTGGCTGACCCTCCGCAGGAAGTGGATATTTAGCCTGGCCTTCGGCATCTACCTGATTATGCCTCTTGAAGCTCAGAACATTTCGAACTTCGTGCGTGAATACTTTGCGAATGCATATTGTGCGGCAGTCAGGGATCCTAGAATCGTTTCTTCCTTGCACAGTCTGTCTGCAGAAGGTAGCACACCACTCATCCGGAGCAACTGAGCGTGGTCCTGTACATATCAATTCATTAGTAGCCTGGATGCATATTTCGGAGCGTAAAGAACGCACCTTTAGGAACAGTGAGAACCTTTATAGTTGGCCAGTTGTAATGTGCTGGAACATGTCGCTTCTCTGCCTGAGGTGCTCGAGTGGTGGTCATGGCTCTGGGCTGACTCTGGCAGGCTTGCTGACGTTTAGATTCCCACGTGGAAATTTGGAACTCCGACACCAGTCCTAAATTTTGCTGCTTGTAATGCTTCCTTACCTCCATCGTTGTCCAAAGAATCGTTGTCGCAGCTCACGTACAGAAGACTTCATTGCCTTTCTCTTCATGCTGTGGGGAAAGTCCCCGGAGATGCAGAGGATGTCCTTGACTGAATAACGGAAAGCGACCGTCTTCAAGCACGACGGTACCAGTCTTGGACGACGAAGGAATTCCTGCTTACGCGTGTTCTCACGCGTTCGCTCCCCCTCGTCACTCTGCAGCTTGTACTTTTTGGCGATTTTGTCGATTCAGGCGCGTCTGGGCGAAGATATGAGCTCGTTCGCTGCTCGACATTAGTCTTCGGAAGGTCAAGCCATTGTTGCTCATGGACACAGTTATACGATTGTCGACCATCGCGTCTTCAACTCAATGGGGCTCACTATTGGACATCGAACATCCTATTTTTTACATCCTGAACTTTGTTGTTCGCATCTAGTAGGCAACAAGTGTATACTATCCCGAAGGTAAGTTGCTTTTGGCTACTTGCTGCATTCTTTCTCTCCACCACGCATGATGTGTTTAACGTTTATTCGTTGAATTTCTTCAGGGAGAAACACCTCGCTCGACGGGGGTATGCTCCAGAAATGACACCCCTGATTCCTTTCCTTTCCTTTCAGTATTGGCTTGCTCATTTCATCGTGCTGATCTTCCCTGCTTTTCTAGAAGGTATCTGCTATAGTATGTCTAACTAGATAGAAATGTGAATTAATCGATTTTTAACCAAGAATATTATTTGATGGCGCATCAAATCCCGACTCCCGGAGTAGTCGGAATCAAGAACCCTGCTCGCATGGTTTTCTCCATCCCTTTCGTAGATTATAACATGTAGCCGTTTCTCCTGCGCGCTATGGCGCCTGAGCTCGCCTTTCTGGCGTTATCTTGGCTGTCGCTTTCTCTCCCATTGTACTAGAAGCTAATTGGGCTCCCAACTTCTCAAACGCTACTCCGAGTTATGATTCCTCTTAGCCCGCCGGAAGTCTTCCGAAGAGTCGAAGTGTATCTCGCGAATGCAAGGCCATCTCTGTCGCCATGATACTCGGCCACTAGTTAACGCATCAGGACTTCATTTATTCTGCGCTTTTGCTTTTGCTCTTGGTCTTTCTTGAACTGCTCCACCACTTCCTCTCTTTGGATTTCGTCGCCCGTCTGACTCTCGTTTGGACACCCAGCGCTCGACCTTCAAAATGGCAGGCTCTTCGACAACAGAGGAGAAGATAGGAGAGACGGAGATGGGAGATGTGGAGAACAGCGCTTTGGACACAACACTGAGCATACCCAAGGAGGAGCGTGCGCTGGACTTTGAGGAAAGGAAAGATCTCAAGTACGTCTTGCTTGTTTCTCTTTTGATACATATGCTGATCATATTTTGCAGGCAAGGACTGTTGCAAAGACACATTCAGATGATAGCATTGGCTGGTACTATTGGAACTGTATGCTCTGTTTCAGCGAGTCAATAGGATTTCGACTGACTCCGCTTCCAGGGCCTCTTTCTAGGATCAGGAAGGGCTATCGCAACCGGAGGGTCCGTATTGATTTGACCTTCTATAGCACCGATTGTAACAAAAAGAACCATAGTCCCGGAGGCGCTTTGATAGGATGGACTGTAATTGGTTTACTCGTTTCGTAGGTTCTTAATACTATCGGCTTGCGTTCCTACTCACCATGGTGTATAGATCTGTGTGTCTTTGTGTCGCAGAGATGGCCGCACTTGTCCCGCTTTCTGGCGCTATCATCCGACATGCTGAGTACTTCTTCGACCCTGCACTATCTTTCGCACAGGGATGGAATACTATCTACGCTGGGGCGGTCGGGTTGCCGGCTGGTGCGTGCTGACAGATCCGATCTCTTAATACATTTCCTCATGATATTTTCAGAAATGGCTGCTGTAGCAGTCATTATGCAATTCTGGGTCAATGTAAACAACGGCGGTGCGTAACAACTCGAATCCAGCAATGCGTATTACAGTTTTTGATCCTCTGTTGCTCAGTGTGGATCACTGTCTTTGGTTTGTGGCGAGAATTTATATCCGGCGTATACGATCTCACCGCTACATGCAGGCATATTTGTCTTTTTGACTAGTTTGTATCTTGTACGGTTGTACGGCGAGATTGAATTCGGCTTCGCGATGCTCAAAATCATCCTCATAGTTGTGGGTTTCATCTCAACCCACTCAATACCGCAATTGGCATTGACTTATCTCCCAGGGTGTTATCTTGATGGTGTGCACGCCCATTAGCTGGCTTTAATCAAAATAATCATCTTGGAATCTCCACAGGGCATTGTACTTTCAGCAGGAGGGGGCCCGAATGGCGAACGAATTGGCTTCAAATATTGGAACGACCCCGTATGTGCTGTGCTGTAACTGCTTTCATGACCGATTACTGACAGGTCATGTAACAGGGCGCCTTCACACAGTTCCTTAATATTCCCGGTCCATTGGGGCGTTTCCTGGGCTTCTGGACTACGTTTACCTCAGCTGCATACGCCTATAACGGCGTTGACTCTATTCCTACTGCTGCGTCAGAAACCGTTAACCCTAGGCGAAATATCCCGAAAGCAGCCAAACGAATTTTCGTCCGAGTGCTGGTATTTTACATGCTTTCCATATTCATCTTGACCATCAACGTGAGTGCTGCAGATCCAGCCCTTCTGCAAAGCACCGGTACAGCAGCACAGAGCCCCTTCGTCATTGCTGCCACCAACGCGGGTACATTTGCTTATTTAAAATTATAAGACATGAATAACTAACCTCTATATACAGGCGTCAAAGTTGTTCCCCACATAATCAATGCAGTTGTGTTAACATCTGCATGGTCAGCCGCAAATTCAGGAATGCTCACAACGACGAGAGCATTATATGGTCTTGCAAGAGAAGGACATGCCCCAAAGATATTTATGCGTGTGAACAGATGGGGCATTCCATGGGTAGGTTTTTGCGCATTTTTCTCTCCCAAACCGTTCTGATCGAGAATATACTGGCTTAGGTCGCTGTTTGCTTCATGGCCTCCTTCATGGCACTTGGATACATGTCAACTGGTAATACCAGTGCTGCTACGGCGTTCTCGTGGTTGCAAGATCTTGTCGCTATTTCTGCATTTACCCATTGGATCATTGTGTTCTTGGTATATCTAAGATTCTACTACGGATGCAAGGCAAGTCCACTGAACAATGGAAAAAGTACTTATCGCTAATTCCTCTGGAATTTCACTTAGGCCCAAGGGATCGATCGTAATGAACTTCCGTGGAGTAAGTCCTTAAATTGGTGGTGAACAAGACGAGGTTAACACCTCTTGTAGAATCCCCATTGCAACCCTACATGACATGGGTCGGCCTCACCGCGTTCACCATCATTCTCCTCACCAACGGTTACACTGTCTTCATTAAAGGACATTGGAGTACCGAGACCTTTATAGCTTCTTACATCAATATCCCCATTGTCTTGATTCTCTACTTTGGTTACAAAGTTGTCAAAAAGACGAAGTACGTTCACTTCCTTTGCATCTCACTCTCCTAGTCGCTAATGTTTTGATTTCTAGGTTAGTACCATACGAAGATATGCCTATAAGGCATTTCCTCCAGATTGCGAAGGACCACCCAGAGCCTCCAGAGAAGCCCCTGAAGGGTTGGAATGTGCTAACAATTCTCTGGAATTGAGAAGCAAGCTTCTGTAACAAATACGTGACCCATAGATTAGATGCAATGGTCATTGTCAGATATAATAACAACGCCGTGCGAAAGCTCTAGAATGAGACGCTGCTACGCTCCCCAGCAGTAGAGCTTGGAGGTATCGAAAAGCGAAGATGCTGTCCCATTCCAGTGGTAGTAATTACTCAGGAACAGCGTATGGCTTTTCCATGCTTGCCTTGTCGCGTAGTTGTCGGCGCAGTATCTTCCCCGAAGCACTACGCGCGAGATCAGTTGGCTGACGATATCTAGCAAGTGAATAAGAGACACCTTTTTGGTATAACGTCGATGACCTCCACTCCTATGGTGAAAGGCGTCATTAAGGGTAGCGAGCATATTGTCATTGCAACTGACCTCCTCGCAGGTATTTATGTCTTGCTACCCGGCTCCGAATCCAACGTTCTACTTCATCTTGAAACGCGATTTGTTGTTCTGGAGATTGTACCGTAGAGGGCTCTGCATGCACAACGTATGCGCTGAGACGAAAGGGACGATGTAAGCCCTAAGGAATGAAATATAGGCAAAGGGCAAAGTAGCATACCGGGGAACCTCTGTCACCTCTTCAGCATTATAAACTCCAATGACTGCTGCATCAGCTATGCAAGGATGGGTGAGAAGAACACTCTCAATCTCCGCGGGTGGAACTACATGCAAATAACTTCATGAGAGCCGTGCAACCGAGACGCTCACTAGACAGACCTTGGAAGCCTTTGTACTTTATCAGTTCCTTTCTGCGATCAACGATATAGTAGAATCCTAGATGAAGCTCAAGCCTCCCGAGAAAGACAAAGTGGCTAGTCAAGCAAACCTTCTAAGTCCCGTGTCGCAATGTCGCCTGTTTTGAGCCAGCCATCCTCTGTCATAACAAGCTTGGTGGCTTCTGGGTTGTTCAAATATCCCTGCTTGATCATAAGATAAACGCAAAGAGCCGTGAACAATAGGTCTAACCTTCATGACCCCTGGTCCTCGAAGCCACAGTTCACCAGGCTCCCCTTCCATTGCATCTTCTGTTTCGTTGATAACAATACGCGCTTCAAGGTTCGACAACAAAATGCCAATACTTCCTGTTTTATGGACAGTCCCCCTCGGCTCCATATGCGTTGTAGGCGAAGTTTCCGTCAAGCCAAAACCTGGGTTTCCCACATCACTGTCCTGAATATTCCATGAAAAGTGAATGACAAGCACCTTGAAGGATTTCTAGCGTATGCTGGCCGTGTTTTTGCGCAAAGCGTTCGCGAACCTGCTCTTGTAAAGAAGCTCCTAATGGTGCAGCTCCTGATACCAGGGTTTTCAACGACGTTACGTCGTAGTCGCTAATAGCTGTCCGAAAGGTCAGATCTCATCCAGAACAAAGAGTTTGCAATATACCTGAGTTTCGCGCGAGTACCACGAGCATTGGGGGTACAACATAGGCAACGGTGGCTCTGTATTTCTCCACGTTTGCGCAGAAATTCTTGGGATCAAAACGAGGCTGTATTACTACGGGTATTCCTGCAAGTAACGGCCAAAAAAGTAGATGCAAAGCGCCTAAAGAGATATTAGGAAACAACAATCTGCTACAAACATGAACCCACCATAAATGTGATAGAACGGTAAGAGACCCAGAAGAACGTCTGTTTCAGGTTTTGTGATGAACGTTTCTTGGACAGATGCTGCGACAGCTGTTATATTGCGATGAGTGGTCTGAATAGCGCTCAGCGAGATCGTATTTGTGCCTTCGATTACAAAAGCTCACTTCAACACCCTGTATATGTGGTCAGGCCTCTTGCGGAAATATCAATCGCGAAGGCTATGTACCTTGGGATGACCTTCGGTGCCAGAGCTGTAGCACAGCAGTGCTGTCTCATTCGATTTTGCATTGTTGAAGGACGTTTCTTCATTTAGCTCCCCACAATCTAGAAGGTTCTCCATATGTGTATATGCCGAATGTGTGTCAAGGGAAGTTCCTGACCCGTTCACCCATGAAAAGCTTTCGGGCATGACAACAATGCGTTGATCCCTCTCGCTCTCCTGCAACCCAAGATATTTGAACATTGTGCGAACGGTGTCCAGTCCGGCACCCGCAGTGATTACTATATGCGCCTTGCTGTCACGATATTGCTGCGCGAGCTCAATGCTCGTATAAGCGCTATTAGCCAGGGTGCATCGTAGCCCCGCCGCGATACCTTCATAAGTTCAGCGTAAGCGAATGATACATAGCAACGAATAGTCATGACACGCACTTCCAAGAAGAGCAACAGGGAAAGCAAGAGAATTTGGCGAATAGATCAGCACCGTGTCCTTCTCCTGTATGCCTAACTGATGCTTCAAGCCATGTCCGAATGATAGAGCCAGGTGCCGCAGTCTCTGACGAGTTAGCGTGACGCCAGAAGATGAATCAATAAAAGCTGGATGAGAGCTTAGATGTGCTCCAATGTATCCTGGTCTCTCAGTTTTCTTGGAGAGTAGAAAGGTGAAGATGGAGCTCTCGACGATGGGAAATGGACGCGCTGGTGACTTGTGTATGCGAGGACTTGTATGAAGACTACGGGTCGTAGCTCTTTGCCATATTGACTGACCAAGTGAGCATCTTAAATGCCTCAGCATGCAGCGTATAGATTGGTGAAGGACT
>Ga0247730_1001592_pt1 | contig 12303 bp, 16 predicted proteins | sample UWRJL073202C2_FD_180959 | JGI IMG/M metagenome (GOLD analysis project Ga0247730, IMG submission 180959) | Plant litter microbial communities from Arlington Agricultural Research Station in Wisconsin, United States - UWRJ-L073-202C-2 | ecosystem: Environmental > Terrestrial > Plant litter >...
CACTTGAATAGCACCGGAAAGCCACGCGATGGCCCGATCTTTCACCTTGTCGGTAGAAATGTTGTCGCCAAGGGTTGTCCAAAGTTCGTAATTTTGAGAAGGTACGAGGACGTCAACTTGTGGGCAGGCGGAGTCAGAGGTATGATAGGCAATGATTCCGGAGTCATCGCTGAGAATGTACGAGATACAGCGATAGGACGAGACACTGAACCACAAGACAACTGCGATCAGGCAAGCAACACGAAGAGTTAGGCTCTTCTGGTTGTCTGCAGATTTGGGGAAATTTCCTGGGCTGAGCTTTCCACTGACTAACTGGGGGTTCATGGTGGTTCGGAAGAAGGTTTCAACACATCGCACACGTCTAAAAGTAGTTAGTTAGACGAATTTGACGAGCTTTAAACGGCGTGTCTCTCTAACCAGCTTTCCGAGTCCGGTCATTAACAGAACCCTCAAGTATCCTAATCTACTTCTGAATCTTAACGCAGGCATTTCAGTATATATATATAGGCTACTTCAGTGCTCAAAATTCGAGTCTCCCACACCCATCCATAGTATTAAGAAGTGTGAGTCATTGTGAGTCACGAAATGATCCAGTCGGCCTCGAGACAGGTCTGTTTATGACTGCAACCACTGCTTCCTCTAACCATGAAGAATCGAGACTATAACACAACTGAACCTTTCTCATGGACTGCATTCTCCAAATCACCCTCCCCAGACCCATCATCTCTTCCTGCAGCCCCAACGTCATGGTTACCTGCTCAGGACATGAAACTATTTGGCGAATCTCCGTTGACTTCTACTTCAGAGATCGGTCTTGTAAGATGCAAAGACTGCCAGAAACCAGTATTGCGAAGCAGTATGGTTGACCATGTTACCACTTGCGCACTCACGCGTAAGAAACGAGCGGAACTTGATGGTATAACTCGCGTTCTATCTACTGCCTGTCCCGCGCTTATTCTTGGGACACAGCTTCCAATAAGCGTAAATCATCCCCAGATTTAAATGACCCATCCATGCCACCCAAGAAGAAGCTGAAGACAACTGCAGCCGCGAAGGTAACGAAAGGTCGAGGCAAGGGCCCGGTAGACTTAGAGCGCCAATGTGGTGTTATCAACGACAAGGGAATGCCATGTTCACGATCCCTTACCTGCAAAACGCATTCCATGGGTGCTAAGCGATCTGTGCAAGGCAGATCTAGAGGGTATGACGAACTATTACTGGACTGGCAGCGCGCTCACAACCCCAATTTCGTTGAACCCGTGAAACGAGAGAGCAAAGCGGAGAAGAAAGAGAAGCGAGAGCGAGAAAAGCAAGAGAAGAAACGACAAGCGGAAGAGGCTGCCATTGCTGCTGGCATAGATCCAAAGAAAGCTGCTGCTTCAAAGAAAGCCGCGAAGAAGGCTGCAGCAGCTGCAGCCGCCGCCACTGCCCCACGCACCGAAGAGCCTCAAAACGATCTCGACGGCGTGGACTCGGAGGAAGAACTGGTTGCACTATCAACTGCCTTAAATTCTGCAAGAGAGAAGGCTCTTATAGCGGAACCCTTGGCTGTACCGTGTGATGCTAGCCGGTGGTTTGTGCAGAGACGAGAACGCACTCGGGTGTGTCGAGATTTATTGGCGAGTGCCTTGGGAGCAGGAGGAGGTTTGGGCTCAATGGCTGCTCGACACACAAATATTGCACGAGCATAGCTAACTATTGAGGATTGTTATTTCATGACTTACGACCCCATTTACATACACATCTATATCGTACACTAGGACCTGTTGGACACTCCGCTGTATTTCTAGCCTATTTATTTCGGGTCACTCAGTGCCGCTGACCAAGCAATGGCGCGAGTGAGCAACCGGGACCAAAACAGTCCAGCGATCGCCACTGTCAGTCTTCCTGCGCCCACACTCATTCTTACCCATAGTCCGCCATCTAGCCTTCTTAATTCTCCTTGCGCCCCTCCCTGTATTCGCTTTTATAGCTCCTCCGCCAGCCTGTTTCCCATCCGCTGCTCCAGCCCCACGAGACCACCCTTCGTAGCGGTATATCCTTTCGAGCGGACGGACACCACATAAGTTCTGTGAGATTTGAACTTTCAAACGAACATGGGCGCTGTATGCTGTAGACAGACGGTACGATATCGCCAAGTTCTCAGTTCAGGCCACAAATGCTAACTAGCAGTTGTTATTTGTCCTCCCTTCTCCGCACCCCACTGTCTCGCCCACTATCCAACGCTATTCCCTTTAGCCTATTGACTTCGATGGCGAAGTAAACCTCTTCCACTTCGTTCTCCTACGATGTGTAGGTAAAGGGGCTTTCGGAAAGGTGTGTTCCTGAGCCTATCCCTCTGGTTCCGGATCCAAGGCTGAGATTATGCAGGTCCGAGTGGTGCAGCACAAGCAAACGAGAGAGCTCTACGCTTTGAAATACATCAATAAGGCAAAATGTGTAAAGATGAAGGCAGTCCCAAACGTTATTCAGGAGAGGCGGTTGCTGGAGGAGGTACGTGTTAATGCGTGTACGACCTTCGCTTTCCTCTCTGACCCTGGTCGCCACAGGTTGATCATCCGTATATTGTAAATTTACGCTATGCATTCCAAGACGACGAGAACTGCTTCTTTGTACTCGACCTTATGCTTGGCGGTGACCTACGATGTCTGTTCTTCCTCGATTCAGCCGTCTTGTCTAATCTGATTCACCTGCGATAACGTACACAGTCCATCTCGAACGGTTAGGTTCTTTACCAGAAGAGGTTGTCCGGTTTTATATGGCACAACTAAGCTCTGCCCTTGCTTTTCTCCACGAGCACGGAATAATGCACCGGTATGCCATCTGCACCTTTACATGTACCGCTAATGCTGAGCAATCGACAGGGATATCAAGCCGGACAACATCTTGCTGGACGAGAAGGGAAATGCTCATTTGACAGATTTTAATATTGCAGTCCACTTTGGAGAGAGGAAACTCACAGGCGTCGCTGGTAGCATGGCCTACATGGCCCCTGAGTATGTGACCAGAGCTATGTGCGGACAATAGGTACTGACCCTGACCTAGAATACTGAACAAGAAGGGATACAGTGCAGCAATAGATTGGTGGTCACTAGGTGTTTGTGCATATGAACTATTGTTTGGCCGTCGGCCATTCCGAGGTAGAACAAATAGTGACTTGACATATAGTATCAGGTATTACAGTCTTTGCTCCTTATCATGCAACCACTAATACGATTCTCTGTAGTAAAGACCCTTTGCGATGGCCGGAAGATGCGGACAAACGATGTTCGAAGGCTGGAATAACTGTCATCAAAGGAGTGCGTGTATGCATTGTGCATGAAGATGTTGCGAAAGTTAACGCAGACTAACAGATGTTGGACCGAGATCCAGCTTCCCGGTTCGGTCGAGTGGGCAGCTCTTCATTCGGGGGTGCCGATGAAGGGTTTGAGGAGTTGAAGAAGCAACAGTGGTTCCAAGGAATCGACTGGGAGGCCCTCGACAACAAAGTGGTGCAGCCACCATTTGTCCCTGATGTGCGCACATTTTCTATGCATTATTTTACTTCGCTAACGGGCCGCCATTATAGAGCAAGAAGGCGAACTTTGATGCTTCTCACGAGTTGGAAGAGCTGCTTCTAGAGGACAACCCTTTGAAGGCAAAGGCACGCAAAGCCTCGCACCAAGAGAACATGAGTGCGGAGATGAGACAAATGGAGGATCAGTGAGTGCTTTCCCTGATAACTACCATCAACAGGTACTAATTTTCGCGATAGATTTACGACTTATGACTTCAAGAAGATGCATCGGCGGTCATATTATCCACAGAACCAGCAGCTGATATCGCAAGCTACAGGAACTAGCTCAGGATTGGCCAGTTCGCGTCCTGTGACACCAGCTGGTGATATGAAGGAGTCGGTATCTGTGCACAACGACTTCAGATTGGATCCGTCAAATATACGGGCCCATGGCGTTGAACCTGATTTACCCGGTCCTGGTATGAACGAGTTGTCGATGAAGGAGAAGGAGAAGCTGTTCAGATAATATACCCAATGCTGACTCCATGCTTTTTATTCTTGGTCTATGAAGGAAGAATTTCTGTCGCCTTGTTCCCTTCTTTTCTTGTTGGTTTTCTCCTCATTGCTGCGCGCGCACCCGTTTCTCTAGTTTTATCTACATGAATCCGCCATCCACTCACTACTTACCTCCTGTACACGACGTAATGTCCTCATGCTGTTATTCGCCTTCTCGTTTGTATATACATGGCTCTAGGGTAGCCATCTTTCCTGGACATCTGCGCACAATCTCTCCTGATATCTTTACGGTATGATAATGACTGTCCTTCTGAAAGTTCTCAAAAAATGGAAGGAACCTCTCAGGGCAATTACCACAACGAGAAAACAAGGAAAGCAACAGTCACGCGTGACATTCAATCTCTTTCCCTTTTGACTCTCACTACACATTGAGGACAGGGAAATCCTTCTCGCCCGAATGCTTTTGCATATACAAGGGTTGAACTATGGACACTTCGATCCCTTTTTCTTTGTGAGTGTCCAGCCAACAAGGGCCTGCATCATGAGAGGCTAGATCGAGTTACATTAGTTTTGTCTCCCTGCTGCGTGGAATAGCTGCTAGTTCCTTCGAAAACAAGCACGGAACCGAGGACAAGAGAAACGACGACTATCCTGCGCTAGGCGTATTCAGGCGCTGGATAGCTGAGCTGCACAAGCGCCATAGCATGATGCCAATGGGCTCTACTGAGCAAATCTTCCGCTTTCTTTTCTGCGAGGAGGAAAAGCGCCGCATGTATGATATCCAAGAGAAGAGGTTACTCTCTTACATCGGGGAGCTTTTGGGATCCAGGATAGCAGATGCTACGCTTGCTAGTTGGGACCAGCCTGGAGGCTCCGGTTGTTTGGGAAATGAAGTCACAACGCTACTCCAACAGAGATCTAGCGTGAGTAGCTACCGTGGACACGAAATTCTATTTCTGATATTTGAGCATAGGTCGATGAAGATACTGGGAGCAAACTGAGTCTCGCTGAAGTGGATGCACTGCTCGAAGAGTTGGCCTCGCTGTCCTCCTTCTCACATCGGTCCGTTCGAGAGAAATACCCTTCAGAACGGAGACGAGACAGAAGGACGATTATCCGACAATTATACCAAGACATGATACCAGTCGACGCTGGATTTCTTACCCAAATAATTCTCAAAGACTTAAGTCCAATGCTCTATCCTCTTAGGCCAGAGTATGCCCACTATACTGCTGCTCTCAGAAGCGGGAAAACAAACGAAATTCGGATCTTGAGTAGATATGACGCTCTTAGAATTTATGATCCCTCTGGACATATGCAGCGTGCATGGAAGCTGATTGGCATAGAGGGAGCGTCAGGGGCCTTCGAGACGAAGACTAACGTCTGGCATCCGAAAGTTGGACAACAGTTACAGGTAAAGAACGTTTGGATTTGTCGTGAGGACACCAACAACGCATTGACCATGCATTATCTCCAGGTACCCAAGTCACGGAAGGGGCAGTCATGCAAACACGCGCTTTTGCAATTTCCTGATAACGCAGAGACGGTGTGGGCGGAGACAAAATATGACGGCGAACGCTGCCAGATTCACGTCGAAATTCGCGATGAAGGAGTTGGACACATTACCATTTTCAGTAAAAGTGGTCGGGATTCGACTTTTGATCGATACGGTATTCATGATGCTATTCGCACGGCGCTAGGGTGTGGGCCTTCCAAGAAACGGAGCTTGTTGACTAGAAACGTTATACTGGATGCGGAGATGGTGGCGTTCAGAGGCATTACCATTGAGCGTTAGTTCCAGTTCCAAGCTATTACCACACTCTCACATGACACTCAATACTCCCACAGCTTTCTGGCGCATACGAAAGCTGATCGAGAAAACATCCCGCGGCGCAAGAGGGAAACGTGTAACACATTCTTCTAGGTAAGCAAAAAAAAAACTTTAACAGTCCTCAGATGTTCATTGACTAGTTCAGAGGTTCCCGTTCGGACGACGCACGTGAAGGCGACAATGAGCGAAGACTTGGTCTTGTCTTCTTCGATGTCATGATGCTGAATTCTAACTCAATGCTTCAAGAGCCGTACTGGAAGCGGCGACAAGTACTTGAACAGATCATCACCATTGTCCCTGGCACATCCATTCTCGCATCTCGAATGCCGATCTTGATGCAAAATGGAATACTGGATGCTTGTGCCCAGCTGCGACGCGTATTTGCCCAGACTATTGCCCGTTTTGAAGAAGGTCTTGTTCTGAAGGAAGACATATCGTCATACGATAAGAGCCAGAATCCTTGGGTCAAGTTGAAGAGGGACTATATTCCAGGTCTAGGGGATACTCTCGACCTTGCAATCATTGGCGCTGGATGGGATAGAGACAGGGGACGAAAACTCAGAGGTCAGACTGAATTTCGTCTGGTTGCACGTTGGGCTAAATTTTACTGCTTCAGTACCCGTTGATACGCTCACAACGTTCTATTTTGGGACTTTGAACATAGACAAGAGCTCAGGCGTGCGTATATCAATCTCTTTTTTTTGCCGTCTTATAACGCATCAACTCGTTCAGGATGTACCACATTTCGATGTCTATTCAACGTCCAAATTCGTCATCGGACGTGAAAAGCTTGAGGAACTGAATTTTCTCATCAAGAATGCTGATCCAGTAATGACTTCGGCGGCAGAAAGTGGCAAGGCGTGTATTTGAATCCTCCGAGGCGTGGCTTCCACTAACTTCCCTGGTCTCTCGCAGAGAGCCCGTCGCACCGATCATCCGTTCACTTATACACTTCTACCCGGCCTCGAGACTCCTACATGCATTCTGCGGCAGCCTTTGCTTGCCGAAGTGTTTGGGGGAGGTTTCGACAGGCCAGAGGGATCCACCCACTTTCATCTGAGGTGGCCTAGAATGTCAAAGTGGTTCCGCCCGGGGGAGCGTGATTGGAGAGAATGTTGTACGACGTCAGCCATCGATGAGCTTGGGCGACATTCTCAAGGGCTAGACCGAGCAGACAAAGACTTGGATGATGCGTTGAATTTGATTTGGGACAAACCAATTTCGCAGAGTATAAGAGCTCCGATTCTTCAGGAGGAACAAGCAGCGGAATGGGAAGCTCGGCTGACGATGGCGGATGGACATGCATTATCCAGTAAGCGAAAAAACGACGATGACATGTTACTATCAGCCACTTCGGCGAGCGCCAAGCGATTTCGCCGGCCTACTCTACTCCCGTCTAATGAGTCTGAGGAAATACCGCTGCCAACCGTGGCCTCCAGGACTCAGAATGAGAGCCATTTATTGGTGAAATCCCATATTGTGACAGCTGCAAATGCCGCAACCACGGATTTTGGCTGCTCCGTGAGAGATGTGTGGTCAGACTGCTTAGTGTGGATATCGCGGGATTGGGTAGGGATGGATCTATTCGACGCGTGGAGCAAAATTGTCCCATCTCAAAACCAGGTGCATACGCTGGAGGCGCTGTGGCAAGGCTGTCAGAGCAACGATGACGCTCTAAAAGAAAACCGGTCTGCGTGGTTTTCGAGAGGCATTGCTATCTTCAACACAGAATCTTCTGAGGGCATGCGTTTGACGGAGTCTGTAAAAGACTGGGCCAAATCAGCCGGCATGCACGCAGCCAATGGATATCCTACCGAAGCTGGGCCGAGGATTTCGATTTGGGTTATTGACGCGATGCGAGCGCAGGACCCTCGTCTCATTACGAGCTTACAGAGCCTCCAGAAGAACGTGTCTTGGTCAATCGAGCATCCAAAGTCAGCCCTCATGTGATTCACGCTGGTTCTGCTTGGCTTTCCATCCACGACGATAGCAGGAAATTGCCCAGACAGCGCTGAGATTGCCTGTACATTCCACGTAAGGATAGTAATTGTGGCTATTGTTGAATGGAATCCAAGTTCATTAGTAGTCACGGGAAAGTCGCAATATTGCACATTGGCAAGACCGTAATACAAGCTGCTTACCGCCAGCCGCGGCAGCTATTTGGCTGCAAATGTTTCTGCCGTGTGAGCAACAATCGATTAGCGGATCCTTGCCAGACCCTACTTGAAGTTGAACCCTGTTTGGCTTGGACATCGCACCAAGACCGCAAAGGGCGTGTTATTTACATGGACAATTAATTTTACACGCATTACCTTCAAGTAAATTCGGCCAGATCCCCTGCTAGAAACTACGTACGTTGGACTGGCAAGTTGTTTCCATCAAGCTACCACGAGGCCTACTTGGGCCCATTGGGGAGGAAAGAATCATGACGGAGCGGCAGTAAGCGAGGCTGCAGTTGCGGCACTGCGGGATCTTGCCGCCGGTTGGTGCCGGCGGAGAATACCACTGGATCGGTCTTTGATTGCTTGCGCCGAATTGAAGAGTACAAAAACGGAACTGCCCGTTAGTTTCCCACCTCCTCTTCCTTCCTTCCACCACCTTCTGAATGAATGGATCCCCCGTCACAAGCCAATAATACGGGCGCTCCCATCTCAAAGCGCAAGAGGCTAGCAAAGGTCATTTTGGTCTTCAAGGCGCACTAAGCGCACCCCGTTGCTGACCTCGTGTTTCGTAGGCCTGCGATGCTTGCCATAAGTCCAAACGGCGCTGCGACGGTGTTAAGCCCTGCTCAAATTGCCATTATGCACACAAGTCGTGCTCGTACACAGACAGCAATGGGAATGCAGTACCGGCACCAGTCCAAACCGACGGCGGTCATAAGAGGCCCAGAATATCAGAATCTGCCGCACAGGAGTTGGACCCAACCATCCCCACCCCCTACGACAGCTCCATACCCTCTCCCTCCCCCTTTCAAGCTATAGACTATTCCATCTCCAGAGACCTGACGAATCGTACGTGCTTCGATGACTATCAATGCCGCGCCGCTTCCTCACGCCCGTTCTATAGTGTTCTTCGCCCACTGCCATCCTGTACAAAGCATCCTGCACCGTCCCTCCTTCCTTGCGGCTTTGGTACAAGGCTTTGTACCACCCCACCTGCTTTATGCCACCTGCGCCCTGGGGATCCGACATTGGCCCGGTCAGAAAATGCTCTCAGGTTCTCAACAACTCACATCCAAGGACTTCGCCCGTGAGGCTCGCAATCTGATCCTCAACGATAGCAATTCTGGGGAGTCGATATTCAAAATCCCGAACTCGGTTGACGTCGCTCAAACATTATGTTTGCTTCTGTGGCTTGATGAGGAAAACAGCCGAGACAAGGAAAACTATCGAGATCTTGCTTTGCAAGTGACAGAAGATCTCGGTATCCTCCCTACCTCAGAGGGAATGTCCATGACGGAGCCCATGCGCGCAACCTCTCGCGAGGATATGGACATGGAATGCTTGCGCAGAGTATTCTGGTCGATTTTTGTTTGGGACTGTTGGCGATGCTTATTCCCACCATCAACATCTCGTCAGACGCATCCTCATGGAAATTTCCCAAGCAGCTCGATGCTAGCTCCGTATGGGTATTCTCCTGTCCAAATGCGCATTCGCTTGCCAGTGGACGAGAGTTCATTTGAGATGGTGAAGCTACATGAGGCCCCCTTCGAGAGCATTGAAGGACAGGTACGTATCTATCCATTGCGCTTATGACTTCAACTAATTGCTGGTTTTCTCTAGGGGAGGGTACTCTGCAATTCAGAAATCGGACACCTCGTGCGATCCATGATGCTTTACCAACGCGTCTTGAACTCGATCGATCTGTTTCCAACCGGGCAATCGTTTTTCACCGCCGCCGTCTCTGCGGTCCGTGCTGTAAACGACACCGAGAGGTTGCTAGACGAATGGAAGAGTTCCCTTCCGCCGAACTTGCTCCTCACTTCTGCCTCCGTTTCGACTCACCGCGCGATGTGGGCTACGGCATCCAACATGTCTGCCTGGTGTTTTGTTGCCATGCATTCATTTTGGGTAGGCTCGTGCCTAGGCTTGGCCTTTGGCCGTAAACTCTCCGCTCGATTTGTACGTGAGGATACGGGCCGGGGTACTTCCAACGTCCTGCCACCGACCAACCCCGCATCTCCCATGACCCAAGTGGCCATAGCACTTAGCGATCGTAAAGAATACATTCGCACTGACATCTCTCGCAAGCATGCCATACTGTTTGCTCTTATCGGAGAGGAACGCGCTGTTCGGAGTGGCCTCTTACACGTCCTGATCGAGCCCTTCATCCGATTTGCTTCTGTGTCACCATATACTGAGGTCATTGCGAGTGAAAGGGCGCTCGATAGCGCTAGAGTTCTTGATTTGGCCACCGTCAATTCCCCATACATGCAAGATTGGTTTGCACACTACCATCTGGCAAGTTTGAACGGCATGAATAGTGCAGAAGACCTCACCCAAGATTTGCTTCGAAGTATGGTCTTATTATTTCTTAATTTTCGAAACTCTTGCTCATCATCTTTTCCTTACTATTTCCTATTCAGGATGCCGAAAGAACGCAGTATTTGTTGACGACCGAGTTCTCCTTGAAAATGTGCGGGATCCGTCTGCGGAAGTCAGCGTAAAAGGAGAATCTTCCTCTCGTTCTTTGCTCGGACCACTTCCATCACTCAAATCAAGCGGTCTGCTTGACTCTCACCGCCCGCCCTCCCATCAAACACCACGTTCTTATTCTCCTCCCACCATGCCATATAGCAGACCGCTGGCGATGTCGCACTCAAAAGCATCATGGGACCTTTCGGGGCAAGGGCGCAGCAGCGGTCCAGAAGTGCCAGCTAGCGCTCCAGTTGGACTACCATGGTTAGGACCTTCGCGAAGCAAACAATAACGCCGATTATCTAGTTTCAACATTCACTTTCACCCATTTACTTTATGTGCTGACGGTCGTATACTTGGACCATTGTCACCAGTATGTGCTACTGCCTTTTCCTATACCTGTTTTCCCTCTTGTGCTCTGCAACTCTCAAGCTTGCTGTAGGATATTAACTTTTATTTTTGTCGTGCTGTTTGACTTCTAGTATTGTCGTAATGTTATCAAATGCCACTTGAATTTCTTGCAAATAGCTGGTGCTGTTGAGATCTTGCATGTTGCCTTTCGGAATGTCGAGAGTGAATGAAGGGCCATAAAGAGGAAATGCCTGATGCTCCGGAATGTACGTGTCTTGTGGAAGTGAATTATTTAGCTAGAAGAAAAGAAGTCTTAAGAAAATGGCTGCATGAAATTAGGGGCACATACAGCAACGGAGGTTAGGTATGCCCAAGCACGAGCAGCGTTAGGTGAATTATATCCGCCTGAAAATAGCAGTGAGTAAACAATTATGACTTGTCCGACGCGGGAGCTAGGTAACATGCCTCCGCCTAATAGAAGTTTTTTCCCACCCCAGTAATTGACAACCCGGTCAACGCACCACCCTAGAGAACCAGGTTCCCCAGCGAGGGCCCAATTCAACGTAGCACATGGATCTCCCGCTAGACCGTCTACGCCACACTGCAAAACAACGTAGTCGGGCTCGAATGCATTATGTATGCGCTCGACTATGGGCCAGATGGCAGCATAAGTAGGGCTTGATGCGCCTGCATGAAGCGGTATGGATAAGGTGTACGGGTCAAACGTAGGTGACGTTGGCGAGCTGAGATTAGCGAGGGGAGTTGCAGGGAAAAACCCAGGCGCTGCATGGTGGATACTGAAAGTCTACTGTCAGGCGTGAGCAAATGAATAGAGAATGGTTAGAGGTTGCGTACAAGGACTTGAGATGTGGAAGATCCTCGGGCTGGATTGTGAAACGCTTGGGAAACAGCATCAGAAAAATGCAAGTCCAGGTCCAAGTACATAATCTTTGGTTTCCGGGAGGGATCGTGGACAGCAGGCATTTTGCGTAAAGAAAGTATTGCAAGCTGACAATCTGCAACATAGCTGAAGCCTGAGGCATGTGATTTCTGGGTATGATGTCTGGAACCGATTGAACATACGTGTAATGCAAAAAGGTCAGGATGAGGCGCCTTACCTTCCACCGTCCCAGCAAATTGCGATGTCCATGGCCTGAAGAGCCTTCACCGCAGTGAGAGTGGCACCTCCGACAAGTTGGACGTATTCTGACATTCCGTCAAAGACAGGACAGTCATCCTCTAAGCCAAAAGCTGCTGCAGAGGTTGCTACTGCTTGAATTGACGAGGGGGAAGAGTCGCCAGCAGGTAGTGTAGTGTGCAAAACAGCATCCAGATATTCACGACTGTGATATGCAGCAAGTTCTTTGTAGCTGGCACGTATAGGCTTTATTACTTGGATCCGCCGAGATGCCGAATACTGAGGGGAGAGCAGGCCGAGAGAGTTCACAAGAGACAGAACGAGAGCAGAGCGA
>Ga0247730_1001593_pt1 | contig 12292 bp, 14 predicted proteins | sample UWRJL073202C2_FD_180959 | JGI IMG/M metagenome (GOLD analysis project Ga0247730, IMG submission 180959) | Plant litter microbial communities from Arlington Agricultural Research Station in Wisconsin, United States - UWRJ-L073-202C-2 | ecosystem: Environmental > Terrestrial > Plant litter >...
ACCCCGAAGCTTTCAGTAAGCTATCTGTTTATAATCTTTGCCATTACAGTACTAACCCCGTCTGTAGCTGTTACAAAGAATCAGCGATGCCCTCGTTGTTAAATGTCTGGCGCTTCCATATGCATACTCAGCATGTAGCTGGGAATGACATCTCTATTTGCTGTTTCAATGTCCCTTACTGTTTATTAGACATAATTTATACAGCGCCATAAGCGCACCATACTTCCCTGCTATCATAATATTTACGGTCGCCTTATTACCTATTCTTTCTCCACTCTCAACATATTAATACATGTTTACTTGTCCTTATTTATTGTTCATTCCGAGTGCAATCAATGTCCCATCGAGTGACCTCGTTCTACCGAACGTTATGAGGAACAAATTTGGTGACGCTGTTCAAGCAGTGATAATGCCAAGGACGCGACTAACCCCGAAGGCATCTTCTGATTCTTCGTTGCATTGCACTGCCAGCCTTGCAACAAAAGCTAGCATCTTCGAAAGCAGATTGTGTTTGAATATAGTCCATTTATTTATTGAATAAAAGTTCATCTTATATGGTGGTCGTTACGCATGAATAATAAAAGCCGAGTCTACCAGTCCCATGTACCTTTCTCGTTCTCCCAGAATTTCCCGATATTCGGATCACGGCTAGCACCAACTAGAGCATAAACTCCCCTCTCAATAGCGAGGTCTTGGAAGGTAGCCCGCGGATAGTTGGCCAGAGGATTTGTGTTCTGGGGCCTAATGTTGTCTACCGGGAGCAGGAAGTCACGACAAGTGAAGCAAGTTATTGGTAAAAGGACCACATACCTGGTCGCACAACACTTCTGACGTTTTCCCAGTTGCTGTAGACATGGCACAATAAGCATGATTATTATCGAAATAATTTCGCGCACGGCGCTCACCTCTTCCGGAAGAAGGCGTGTTGCTTCAAGTTTGCGATTGTTATTCGCTGTTCAGGACGGGGATCAAGCATCTATTATGGACGGAGTCAGCAAAATGCAAGACAAATATAAATCGAGTTGCAGACGCACGCAGAGGAGAATATCAGCTAGATCCTTGTCTTGCTTGACAATCGAATGCCACACAATGCCGTCGCCGTATCCATGGCCGTTCGCTCTCTCGTAGGTACAACCGCCAGTTGCAAGTTCGTGGAAAACACAGCCAAGACTCCAAACATCAGCAGCATAGCCATCATAAGTCCATTCATCCTTCTCATCCCCAATTCCTTCGTAAAGAACCTTAACCTCGGGAGGGAAATACAACGTAGTGCCTCCATTGTAAGAGCACATGCGATCCGTTGGTGTCTTGAACTGATATGACATGCCAAAGTCGCACAATGAAAAGCGGCCGTCCTTGTCAAGGAGAATATTCTCAGGCTTTATATCCCGATGAGCCATATGGCAGTGAGTGTGAAGGACTTCTAGTGCTAGTATCTGAGGGAGTATCAGTTCGACAGCATATGAGAACACCAGGAAAACCTACCAGTTCAGCCATGATTTCACGAAGTTCTCTGCGGTCATTGCCTAGAAAGTCATATTGCAGAAGGCTGCGCAGACTCAAAGGAAAAAACGGCTTGTGTAGAAGTTAGCCATATCATCAGTGTTACGATGGGACAGAAACGCACCATGACCAGGTAGATATTTTCCTCGTCTTCGAATGAATGTCTCAGAGGAACCAAGCCTGTTTTTCCCGCGGAATATCTTGCAACGTGAATCATGTTCTTGAGCTCTGTAGCTACTTCTGCCTTCCCCAAACCATTCCTGCTGTTTCGGAACAAGTAGATCATCTCTTTGCTGAACACTTTAATAGCCACATCCTCTAACACGGGCTGGGATGAATGCAGGTACCGGGCTGTGGCAGATACGAGCTGTGATGATCCATATCCGTAGATACGCCCACGGATAGTGTACTCCACTTGACCATCACCAACGACTTGCTTCGATACACAGGCATGGTAGCGATCCATCTGGGTATTGACATCGACCGCTGGAAAAAGTTGTCCTGAGAGTTCATCTCTCACTCCGAGCTCGGGCAGCTCAAGCATCCTAGGTCGCGGCGCTTTCTGGATGTTTGAGGGCCATTCTTCTGGAGAGTCGGGTCGGTCAGTCCGCGTTTCTGCTGGAGCTTGGGAGTAGTCGAATGCAATCACGTCACCGTGAAGAGTATCTGGGCCTGAAGCCACAGGATCAACCTCATTCAACGAGGTCTTTCTGTCACTATGAGAACCTCTGACATCGCACTCTTCCTCTTGAAGTGGATCGAAGTATTGGGTCGAGGGTGTATCCTCGACAGCCGGGACTCTTACCTGATCTTCCCAGGAGATACGAAGAGGTTTAGATGACTTCAACCTGTCTTGTGACCGACGTAGTATGGGTCGTAGTACTACTGCTGGAGAATCATTCCCATCATTGCATTCTTCGAAGTCCTTGTGAGTGGATATTACAGGGTCTTTCAAAGAGGCAGAGAAACCACCAAGCGCCGGAGAATGTCGAGAAATAAGAGGGTCGAGTTCAGAGAGTTGTGTGTTTTGGTGGCTAGCTTCGAGTCCGTCTTTCTGAGCTGGTTCTATATTCGAAGTTGCTCCAGGTCCATCAACTATTCCATGGGGTGTAGCCTGATATAGTACTGGGATTCCCTGGCCATCTTTAGATAATTGAGGCAGGGTTGGGTCCGGGAAGGGAGAGGGGAAGGCTCCACAAGTGTCGCCACCGTCACGGTGTGTGGCGTCCACGACGGTATCGGCAACGTAATCTCGAGGGAAGGAAGACCGACCCGCTGAAAGCACTGGACTCTCTGACTGTACAGATTGAGGGCGCTTTGCACGTCGTAATCTACCCCATAATTCACGGATGGCTCGCTTGATTGGATGCGGTGTAGGTTTAACAAGAGTGCCAGAGTCCAGGGGTGAGGAGGGCGTGTCGACTTTGTAGGATGCTGGGTGGTTTCGGAGAGGCATATGACGAATGAATTGTGCGATAGAAATTTGAACTGGCACCCACAGAATTTAAAGGAATCTTGGTCGATACAAGAAGAAGGGCTTGCGAGAACAATGCTCGGCCTTGCGAATTCGACATAAAGACATGGTCGTCAAGGATCGTTTACTGTCCGAACAGCCTGACAGCAGCGTTGTGCCGCATAATGACAAGGCTATCCCATTCAGGGGGATCCGCCGTGAATTTAGGGCGCTGGAAAGAAGACGCGCTCCATATGAACATCAAAGTGCAGATAATGCGTTGAGATAGTCACGTGCACGAGCGACGCGAACCATGTGGCTGGCTGCATCCCTTGAGGTCTTACCACGACTTGACTTACACCAACATCAGGGAGTTCCCCATTCTCTTCTCTTTTAATCCACGTCGTTAGCCCGTATTGAAGCAGGCTACGATGTCGGACGCTCTCAACACCTTTCCCGACACGTCTACTCCAGAACTTTCGCTGGGCTCTTTAGCTTCATTCTCCACAACTAGAGTCAAATCCACCCCCAGAGTACCTTCTGCATCGTCTGGGACAACAGCAGCTTCCTCTGCATTTGTCTCAACGCCGACAGGATCCAAGTCATTTTCTTCATTACGTCTCCATGCACGCCAACACTCTTCGGCATCCCTTATGGACGATGTTGACGATGTGGATGGTGACAACTTGCTAGACACACCTTTGGAGAAGAAGTCAAAATGGTCCGCTGGACCAGGTGCATCCAAAAGCAAACCCACGACGAGTATCAACGGGAAAGGAAGTGCACCGTTAACATTACGAGACCAGGAAAAGGTGCGTGGCGGAACATCTGTTTGAATCATAATTTCTGATATTTTTCGCAGCATATCGACAACCTCAAGAAAGAGAATTTTGACATTAAACTTCGCGTGCATTTTCTAGAGGAGAGACTCCAATCCCTTGCCCCGGACCAAATCGACGCCGCACTCAAGCAAAATATTAACTTGAAAATCGAAGTTCAGTCGCGTGGCAGAGAGATCAAGAGACTTAAAAAGATTGTGCTTGAACTGGAAAAGGAGCTAGAACGGGGTGGGGTAGGACGACATCGCGAACGAGAGCTAGAAGAGAAGCTACAGGAGAGAGAACATGAGATCGGAGAGTTGCGTCGTCGTAAGCGTTCTAGTGGCGGAGGGAATGGAGAGCAGGATGCACTACGGCGGAATGCAGAGCTGGAAGCTGAGTTGGAAACAACGACAAGCCTCTTGCAGGACAACATGGACGAGATTGATCGACTACGAGACCTCCTCGAGCGCCAACCTTCTTCTAACGCTTCTGGACGAATCAAGGAACAAATTGCTGACCTTGAGGCTGACAACGAAGAGCTCCGGAACCGGCTGGAAGAGCGGGAAGAGGAGCGCGGCGAGCTTATTGACGAGATCGAAGGTCTACGGCTTGAGATTGAAGAGCTGCAACGGAGAAGAGAGGCCGAGAATCAGGAGCGAAGTGAAAGTCGTGCACAAGTCTTGGAGGAGAGGGAAGAGCGAGAAGCGGTGGAAGATGATCTAAACGCTTTGCGCGATCGGCTGACTGCCCTGCAGATTGAGCTTCAGCAACGAGAACAGGAAGTTGACATGAGGGATCAGGATATTGAAGAGCTCAGACAGGAACATATTCAAATTGTTAACAGAGTGGAGAATGAATGGCGAGGGGAAGTGGAGGAAGCTCAAGGACAAGTTGAAGAGCTTCGAGATGTGCGTCCATTTACGTTTTTTTCCAGATCGCCTACATGTGCTGAGAATATGTTAGGTCTTAGCCGAGAAGGAAGCAGAATCCAAGGAGCTCAGACTCAGTATCTCGGAACTTGAGGCAGAATCCCAGGATGTTCACGACCGATTCGAGGCTGCTCTTGCACATCTGGAACAAGATGCTGAAGAGAAAGAACTGCGGATTGAACAGTTGAACGATGCCCTGGAACACATGAAGGACCAGATTTATGTTCTTGAAGACGAGAACGACAAGCTAAGGGAGGAAAGCGATCGAATCCGGGAAGACGAGACAGCTGAGCGGGAACGCTTAGAGGCTGTTGGCGCTGCCTTGAAAGAGGTCAGGCTTTGTCTCTTCATTCTACTTGTGTCTTTCCTCACATTATCCTACAGAAATTGGCAGGAATCAAAGCTGAACTCGAGGAAATGACCGATATGTACGAAACTTGCACCGAAGAAGTACAGGCACATCGTTCGAAGCAAGAGGAGCTAGCACAGCACATTGAAGACCTTGTCAATGAACTTCAGGCGGAGCGGCGCGATCGTCAGAACTTGGAGGATGCTATCCGGAAGGCCGACAAAGATCATGAAGCAGCCATTCGGCAGCAGAAACGAGAGGTGGAGGCCAAGGAATCTGCACTGCAGAATGCTTCGAATGATCTTGCAAGAGCGCAGTCTCTGTTGAGCCAGCGGGAAGCAGACTTGCAAGCTGTAGAAACCTCTCTGCAGTCGATAGAGGTTGAGAGCAAGAAAGCCGGGGAGCATCATTCTACAGCCAAGTTCTCATTGCAACTGGAGGTAGACCGGCTGAAGCGAGACGTTGAGAGACTAGAGAGCGAGCTTTCGCGTGCGAGGAAGGATTTGGACGACAAAGATCTGAAGGGTCGAGATCGCGATTCTGCACTTGACAAACTTCACTCCGAGAATCGGGATCTCGCTACTCAATTAGCCACTCAGACGCAAGCAAGGCTGAACATTTCGGAGAAGCTGGATGCTCTGCAGGCTTCCTTCAAAGCTAACGAAGCAGACGCAGCTTCTTACAAGGCGAAGGTCGCGGACTTAGAGTCTCGGCTGTCAAAGGACCAACGTTCTTTGCACAGCGCAGAGGCACAGTACAGAGATCAGCTCACGGAGCGAAATACTCTTCTTCTGACGATCTACCAGTACATGGACAAGATTCTTGGGGTTGACAAGACGCCTGTAAGTGTCAATGAGCTTAATTTCCGTGTTCGATGCTTAATTAGTCTACACAGAAGAAGAGTGGACAAGCCGAGACAAAGCCTTTTACCAACTTCAGTGTCTTCCATGACAATCTCATCACTCGCCTGAAAGCGCTTAGCCAAATACAACTTGACTTCGACAAACGGGCTAAAGAAATCGAAGGCCGATTTATGGAGAAGCTCGCGGACATGCGAAAGCAGCTTGACACGCGGTGGAAACAAGTGGACAAATTTGAAGCCAGTGTGAAAGTATACGCCGATGCAAAAGCCACCTGGAGAAGAAAGCTAAGCTCCAAGGAGGGAGAACTGGAAGCTATCAAGGTGCGACTTACTCCTGTACTCACACCTTCCGAATCTCATCACTTCGTAGACAACTAATGCCGAGCTCGCTGCTCAGCTATCGAGTAGTAAACCTCGAGGGCAAGCAGACCCCATGGAAGTGCGGTCATTATCTACCCGCGCAGTGAATGCAGAACGGCGGCTGAACAACGCTCAAAACCAACTGCTCGCTACTGAAGAGAAGATTTCAGCCCTCAACCAGCGCAACGCAGCGGCCGACATGAAGTGGGAAGCCCGTGTTAAGGAGTATGAGAGCAGACTAAAGTTGGCAGAGGAAAAGGTGAAGCGGGAGAGACAGGGTGGCAAAGAAAGAGCTGCCGAACTTGAAGCAAATCTAAAGTACGTCTTCTGCTTTGATTGGAATGCACCATTTCCTAACGAGGTGTTAGATCTCTGCAGCGACAGCTCGATATGGCACAGAAGCGAAATCAACAATTGGCTGATGTGATTGACGTCAATAAAGTACCTGCTGGATCTCCCGCCAGATAATCATTTTCTCTTCGACTGCTTGCTTTCGCCATGCTTTCGTGTTTTCGTGTACTTTTTAATTGCTTAGTGGATCTATATCTTTAGCTAATTCCCTTACGACTTGCAATGATCTTTCAGTTTCTTTTCCTGTTATGTTTGAGCTCTTCAAGAGACGATGGCAAACGGGTAGGTGCGGATTGGCATCTGATATGACGATGTGAAATTACTGTTCATAAGGGCCATAGTAATACAATAAGGTAGGAAAATAAATGAATCTGTTCCGGGATATCACATCCTTTACTCTTTCGCATGTTTCATGCGGTCTTTCATCTGCTGGCTTGGACTCATAACAGTCGACGCTCTGTGCGCCAATGTCTCCTCTCCCTCGTGTCTCTGTGGCTCTAGCTCATCTGGGCCCACACCTCTATACTTGGTCGCATACTCTCTACAAGCATCCGTGCTTTTCTTGAGCCCTTCATCATGAAAATCCAAGGCTACCACTGTGATTCCTGGGAAGTTGTGCTGCAGGAGCTCCTTCAGCGTAGGCAGAAGCTTTTTTTCTGGCGCGTAGGTTCCAGAATTGTTGTCGAACACAATCTCCCAGTCAACTTCGTTGTCCTGAGTACTGTCGTTGAAATTCTCCCAGCCCCCTACTGGCCTTGGATGGAACTCTCCGCTGTACCGAACGTATTCAGCGCAATTGCTGTGCAGGGCATGCTTGGAAGCAAAGTCCACGAAGAATGGGGCACCTGTTTCTGAGAATCGGAATGTATCGTCGTCTGCAGAAATGATGTAGGTGTATACTGCAGGCTTGATCCTCATATTATTTTGAGACTCCCCGCCGGCGTGCAGCAAATCGACTACGTCTGCAAAACTATCGATAATGCCAAAGCCGTTATTGATTCCTCTCGAATAAAGAAGACTATGTCCTGCTTGGATCCCCGAACGTACTGCAATAGAGGTGTGACCCTGGAAGATGCTCTGGGCAGCCTTGTAGTCCTTGTTCCAGTGTTGATAGCTGTCGCCGAAGTAAAGGGGGACACTGATCAAGCTCATCTTCCATGTGGAATACAGACGAGCGAGGTTCAAGTTGGTGAGCCGGCCAACAGTGGGGGAATAGTGCCGAGAGTATCGCACGGGTCCGCTAAACAGATAAGGGAAAGCTTGAGGGTCTCCCGTAGAAGGAGTGCTTTCGATCTAACGGTAAGAGTTAAACGAGGCAGTGCCTGATTGAAAGATACAATATACCTTCAACCATAAAGTTCCGCGGTCCCGTTTCAAGAGTTGGCTCTCTAGTACGGCTTCTTTCGCACCGGGAGAGACTGTAACACTGGCTTTGCCTATATAATCATCATTGGGTGTGTTCATGTCCTTATCATGAACCTCGATGATCAAAGTTGCAGTCGTAGGAACATTCCGAACTTTCCAGTGTTCGTTCCACACTGGCGTCAGAGTGTCACCCTTAACTGAGGAGCTGAGGGTCTTTAACTTTAGCTGGTGCTGGTGTGGCATGGAAAGTAAATGGCGTACATGAACGAGACCTTTCCGTCCAGCGACGCAACGAAATACGGGTCCGCTGAGCCCACAACGTCCATCTTGGGCAACCCAGACGCCCCAATAAACTATAGCCAGTCAATCGGCTACTGTATCTGGAGCCAATAACTCCAATAAAGCTCACTTGAATGGTCAAGTCCACGAAAGAGGCATTGATCAGCTTCTGCTCAGTCGTGTCCTTCGCGATTGTGGCGAAATCCCGCGCGTCCTTCTTCATGTAGCGCGCTTTGTCGAGCAGTTTGGACATTCCGCTGAGATGAGACTTGACGCCCATGAAGGTTTGGTGAGAAATCTGTGCTGGTCTTCTGCTGCGCCACAATATATAAATACTGCTCAGAATCTAAATCTGGAAGATGGGAACGTCACAGTGTTTGTTTGTTCCTTGTTTGGTCTCCTCATCAAATGAGGCATTGATGAAAGTGACATTGGCGGTGCACAGGTATAGCTTTGTCAAGCAAGTACTGTGAGTGAGAGCACAAATGATGCTTATCCCTGTCTTCCAAGCTGCCGTATTTACGACGGACACTGAATTACATTTATGCGCCATTCTGCGGTACTGCGTTGATACCGGTCCTCATCTACTGAACTAGATCTCGGAATAGATATGCAGACCAGATCGTGTGTAGTCATTCCACATAAATACTAGAGAATAGGCAGGTAGAATGAAATAGAATAACGAAAGGAATGCTCAAAAGAGCCCAAGCCCAGAAATCTGGGCTCAACGGAATGTTGAACGACGAGAACTGGCAGGTTGGGGAAAGGTTTCTCGCTTCTGGCGGAATGCTTTGCAGTATGGACACTTTTCACACTTCGTAATGGCTCATAGTTTTTATCAGATGCTCCGTCCGATACGCAAATTTTAGCTGCGCTACTCACTGTACTGTTCAGGGTATCCTCGACTAGTCAAGTATATGAGTTCAGAGGTATTGACAACTGAAAACGTCACTTACAACTGTTTGCATGTACGTCTGCAGTTGGGGGGCACACATGTTGGATTATGAAACCGACTGGACTTGCATCTAATCTGGTCACAGTCTATCTGTTCACGTTCAAGGATTAGTAGAAGTATTTGGCTTGAGACCCAAAAGTACACACGCACCGTCTCATCTACCTGTACATGATACTTCTATTAGTTTCTCAGATTACTAGTACCCTGAGCATCACGGGCTCACCAGAGAATAGACGTGAGAGCAGCCAGTATAGTAGTAGCAAACGCTGGCAAGCAAAGTCAGAAGGATTGCTGCCATTAACCCGCACGGATAAGAGTGAGGTTGACATACAGTCTGAGTCGACACATTGATAGTACGTGGTGTTAGGTCAGGAAAATGTTGGAAAGGAACGTAGAGACAGTATGGCCTTCACGCGACAAGAACCGGAAGGAAAGCAGATTAGTCCTGTGAGCTCCCTACAGTCCATTCTTTTAAGCAAGAGTCGGCCCCAAAATGAACACGAATCGAGGTCACGACAAGCTATCGTAGAGTACCGGTCTTGTCAGAGCACCGGCATGAAAAACCGATTTCGAAGGACTGTCAGTTGAGCAAGTTTCTTCCTAGATTTTGACAAGTTCGGTGCACTACAGCTATCCACCAACCGATAATTATGTTCCACTGTCGAAGGTGTCATGTGAAGGTCCGACACCGCGATACCAAGCTAAGCTTGAAGTTGAGCGTGTTCAACTTAAGGTGGGCCCTAATGCAATGCTATCCATAAACAAGATCTCGTGAGATCCTACAGAGCTTTGGGCTGTAAAGTCGCATGAAAAGCTGTTCTCTGGAAATTACCACGCAGCTAAGCTTAGGGCAAGAGATAAGAGGAGGCGCAGCCTAAACGGGATTGTGACTGGTCTCGAAGCCCATTGATTACACGGCCCCACAGTCGCGGGGTCGTCCTCGAAAGCACAGCAATGCCGAATAAATACAAATCGCTTTCTACTATGATCTTCCATTAATTCAGTTCTACCCGCACAGCCATTCGTGATTCTCCAAGGATCGTGAAGACAAGGATTACGCTCACAGAAAACAGCATCCAAATAATAAATAATCACGCGTACATAATAGTATATTAAGAGTGAGTAGATAGAAGGAAATAGTTGCAATAAATAGGATAGCGAGAGAGTGACGTGTTTGAAGTTCTTCCAATGATTAAACCATGCCTAACGAACAAAAAAAAATTGACAATACGGTAAGCATGAAAGCCCTGACCGCAGCATCAAGCTGGGTATGGATGAGAAAGATCCGAGGCTTAACAGTGAGGACATCTATGGTTTTTCGTGACAGCTACAGATAGGTTAGAGGTTATTGTGACGAAAATTGAGATCAGTAAACATACTGAAAGCCTCAGGGTAGCCCCGACTAGATCGAAATGAGCATACTGAACGAATATCGCGGAAAGAAGACTGACGCTTGATTGCAAGTCTTTCTGCATGTAGCAGGATTGCAGTTGGGGTTATGGAAACGACTGATACGACAATCGCTCCGATGACAGTCCATCTATGCAGGTGTCAGTCAAAAGTCTCTGTCGGCACAGATAGAATAACTGACGGTTTCCTCGGGCTATGAAAAAATGAATGTAAGTAAATGTAGCTCAGGGAAAATGAGACAATCTGACCTGAGTAAGGATGTGACCACAGCTGTAGGAGAAGCTGATCCTAACGGGGCAGGAATGTCAAGACAATGAAGGAAATTATCAAGATAAATAGCTCACATTCTGAATCGGCACATATCAAATGAATTAGAAAAGTGGGTAGGCTAAATTGACTGTTTGGTCTGCTGAGAAGAGAAGGGAGGGTGGATTGGATGCAGCTCAGAGGGACCTATCCGTCACCTTTTAAGCAACAACTGAAACAAAAATTCCGCCTCTGTCGCCCGAAACTCGATACGCCTGGCAGTAGAAGGGAGTGCGGGATTTGGAACGCATCTTGAGGATACGGCAAAGCTATGATTATGCAGATCGCCTTGATGATAATCATGTTCAATGATCGCGTCGTCCAAGTTCCCATTCAGAAACAAAGTCAACCGAGTTGCATAATTATCCAGCGAGAAGAAGGCTCAGGGACAAATAAAGGCATATTCGTGCAGAGAATGGAGCAATCCCGCCTGTAGACATGGAGCTATGATATTCCAAGCAATTCATAGCCTTCCACCCAGGTGGAAAGTGAATGCTGTATCGTTATCTTAGACCTAGGCCTGTGGCACGAGGACACGGCAACTTGAAAGGTATGCAACAAGCCGTTCAGGCGCTTGTTTCTCGGAAGACCAGTGTGTGGCTTATCTAGGTCAAGTTCTCGTTATAGAGCGTATTAGGGAGGGGTGGAACACGGCTTATAGAGGGATCGAGGTAAGGTCGTCGTGGTACAAGCCAAACCGCATTTTGACCACGTGAGGTTCCAACTTTCGTTGATCAGCGACCACGTTCAATTTTCTCGATGCCAACGAAAGGCTCGCTTATAAAGGCCCATCGCCCTGGCAAGAAGCCCAAAAATTTCCTAGATACCAATGTAAGATTCTTCTATCAGCATGGAAAGCAATATCCAGACTTAAGCCAACTATTAGGGAGCCGTGGAGCTCGCCAACTCCATTGCGGGTTTGCAGGAATCGAAAACATTCTCAAAAGTGAACAAACGTCGAGATCGCCAGGTAGATCGACTGCTGCGTCGCTCATTTGTTACTACCGACTAATCGTCCCATGATATTCTAGGAACTCCCTCTGGCTGAAACCAAGACCAAACCGAAACAAATGTCTGCGGCAAAAATCCGTCTTGTATGTCGTCCGCGTACTCACAGACGTCCATTGAATGCCACTCATAAGTACAGAAAGAGACAAAGGCACGCATATCTGCCGAGCGGGCAATTCTTAAAAAGGCCAAACGACTATTGAAAGACACGGCAGAGGAAGTTTCGGACGCAACACCATCAACACCTTCTGTTATAGGCGAAACTGCCAGTGGGCAGAAGTCTTCCCTTCGACCTCACGAATCACGGCCAAAGGCACAGAAGAAGCGAGTCTCTTTTGCTT
>Ga0247730_1001594_pt1 | contig 12291 bp, 16 predicted proteins | sample UWRJL073202C2_FD_180959 | JGI IMG/M metagenome (GOLD analysis project Ga0247730, IMG submission 180959) | Plant litter microbial communities from Arlington Agricultural Research Station in Wisconsin, United States - UWRJ-L073-202C-2 | ecosystem: Environmental > Terrestrial > Plant litter >...
ATACTGCAACAGCAAGGACCACATCTAGAATACCATTAACTGGTGTACTACATTGCAAAATGGATGAGAGCTACATACCTTTATGTCCTTCGAGAACTTGCTCAATAACACGAGATTGGAGATCCCAGATATACACCTTCCCATCCTCGCTTCCACTTACGATCACACTGCCAATAACAGAGCTGATGCAAGATGGAATGCAGTACGTCCTATTCGTGTGGCCGCTATAAGTCTTGACGCAGCGCGACGTCTCGTAATTCCATAGTCGAATGGTAGAGTCTTGCGTGGAGACTAAGACGAAGCGAGAATTGGGCGTGAAGCGAACGTGGGAGCTAAAATTTGGGGATGGGGGGAAATGATGAGTAGGTTGTGATGGGGCGAGCATAAGACTAAATGTGGCACACCATATGGGATTGTCATCGTCTACAAGGGTTTTGAGACACTGGCCTGACTCTGCATCCCATATTCGTCTTCACAGGGGAAATGAATGAATGGAGAACCTAACACAGAAAAGGGAAGGGGTACGGGAACCTACATAAGGCCATCCATTCCACAGGATGCAATGAGAGTTCCGTCGTGATTGAAGCACACCGAAGTAACAGGGTCGGAATGGGCGGCCAGATCCTTCAAGGACTTTCCTATTTTTTTTCGAATGAGCGAGCACAGAACAGATGCTTATGCGTGTTGTGCGCCTCACCTCGTGCAACATCCCAGACGCGTACGGTTTCATCGTACCCTCCAGATACAAGCAGATTGGAGTGTGGATTCCAGTTGAGACAGAATGCTAAACTCGTATGGCCTGTGAGCACCTTGATCTGTTCTCGCTAAGATAGAGACAGTAGTCCATCAATGAACTGAGATCATGATGAACTTTTCAAAACGCACAAATTCCATACCCCAGACTCTCACTGTCTTATCGTCTGATGCAGAAGCAAGGAAATCGCCATCTGGAGACCATGCAATGTCGTTGATGCCTTGTTCGTGACCTGAGAGTGTGTGCAGGATAGCGCCAGTGTAGGCATCCCAAAGCTTGATGTGTGTATCCGCCGCTGTTTCTTGGGAGTTCATCATCAGCGATACTCACAAATTTATAAGCACACAGTGTGCTGCGCTTACATGCTGATGCGAGAAAGGAGCCATCCGGACTGAACTTGAGTGCTGATACAGACATGGTATGCCCTGTCAAGATGAGGCGCGATTGATACCCTTTCCGCTCTGGTTTCAGGACTGAGGGGTTCTGGTCCTCTTGGTCTTCTTGTTGAAGAGGGGGGTTAATCTCGGGAAAGTCGGATCCATTCGTTTCTGAGTGTGTGCCATTCATTGTCGCACTGTTTTCGTGGTCATCGACGTCCATGATGGGCAAGAGCAAGTAGTGATGGAAGCGTGACGTGATTGTTGTCCATGTTGATTATGGACGACTATCTTCACATCACACTTTTCCAGCGCCTTTAGAACATATGCATTGCAAAAACTATTACTGCATCCTTGATTTCACCAGGAAATTTATCTACTCAGCTTCCTTGAAATTACTGTAGCCCAGGAGCTTTTCCCTAACCCATGCTTTCCCGTCTATTTCCTCCCGGTCTGTCGACCTGGACACCTCTTCATACTTCTCTGCATCTGCCAGTGTCTGCATTGCCTGACCAGAAACAAGGAAATGGGAGTCCGAACCAAATTGAATGCGCAATGGGAGCTGGGGCTCTCCGGCCAGCTTATGCAAAGCAAGACCCATTCGTCGAGCGCTCCCAATGTACTCAATTTTGGCACCCACCATATCGCGGAACACCATGCAAGCATTCTTGGGGTCTGTGTATGCTGAATGGACTGGATAGCTTACAGAAGACGACCCTTTCCATTCACTGTCGAAGCCCCCTGGCTCGATAATGCTGCCGGTGACATTCCAGAACGAGAGTTCTTTCAAATAGGCTTCTGTGAATCCCTCCAGAGCTTGAAAAATACTGCTGTAAGTTCATGCCATTAAAAACGACTGGTATATAGACTCACCAAATTTGCTGGAGCTATAGTAGGAGATGATGGGGTTTCCCATGTAGCCTCCAATGGTGCTGATGTTGAATATGCGCCCCTTGTTGGCTTGACGAAATATTGGCGCTGCCTGTCAGGATAACGCTTTGGTGAGGACCGAAGAAAATCAGCCAGGGGGAAGGCGCTACTGACTCTCTTCATGACGTTTACAGGTCCCCATAACTGGACTTCAAATTGCTTTCGAGCGTCCTCCTCAGAAATGCTTTCGATCTCTCCGAAGACTGCGTAACCGGCATTGTTCACCACTATGTCCACCTGACCAAACGCTTTCAACGCAGCATCGAACGCAGCGTCAATCTGTGCCTTATCAGTGACGTCCAGCTTGGCTACAAGCAGCTGGCTGGATGGATATGTCTTTTGGAGGGCAGCCAATGCCTCTGTCTTGCGAGCAGTGGCAACGACGCGGTCACCCTTCTCCAAGAGGACTTCTGTCAATGCTTTTCCCAGGCCACTGCTTGTTCCAGTGATGAACCAGACGCGGGATGTGAAGGTAGGAGTGGTAGAAGACATGTTGTTCTGTGGTCTGTGGTCTGTGGTCTGTTGGTGGCGGGCTTTTATAGGAGATTGCATTCCCCTCGGTCAGACTCCGAGTGCTTGCACCGCCGGAAGTGCTGACGTTTTCCACAAGCCGGACTCGAGGTGTCAGCCTATATTGTCTGAACCTTCTTCTTTGTTTATTGGGAGGTGAGCGCGCATACCCTCGGGGGAGGCTCGGCGACATGTAGGAGGTGAGGCCCGGGAACCATTGTGTGAATCTACTTCAAGTAGCCCTTATGTTCGCAAAAGTGGGGAAGAATGCTTTTGAAATCTCTTCCAGAGAATTTGCACTGAACTGAGAAAGAGACTATCTAACTGATTTCAACTATTATTTTCGAGAGGCTCGGATTTCACTGCTCTAATGAGGGCACGTGATCATGAAAAAGCTCTATCCAGCTCCTCCATCATGACCTCGACTTCAACTTGGATCACCCCTGCTACGCGCACGGAAGTCATCGAGAATCTAGTCTCCGGAGTCGGTATGTCTTTTGAAGACCCTGTCCAGGCACATCGTCTAATTCCACGCTGTATTCAGACCGATATAATCCCTCCAATGTCAGTTTACTCGAGGACTATTTGTATCACCAGATCCGAAGCCAAGAATATGACTGTCTGGCCAATCTCGCGATCCTGAAACTGTGCGAGCTCTTGAATCCTGAAAATCCCTCTTGTGCTCTAACGCGAGAGTTCTGCAGATACCAGTTCAACTCAGATCTCTACAACCCAGATGTCGTCGTCAACATTCTTTTAAAAGCGTTGACAGCATCTCCCATGCCGGACTTCAACCTTTGTATCTCACTGCTAGATGAACGACCAACAGCAAACGCATCACTGGACGAGCCAGACCCTCTCCCAGCCTTGCTCCCCGTCTTGCAAGAGCTACATCACCTACTTTTCCGTTGCCGCTTTCCGTCCTTCTGGGAGACATACCGGTCAGCAGATCTAGAAAGCCTACGAGACAACTATACGGTGGAGCTGGTCGGATTTGAAGACGCTGTCAGAGAAGTCGCCATTCGCGCGGTCAAAGCAACGTTCACTCGTATAGGCGTGGATCGTCTTGGTCTGTACCTTGACCTCACTGGTACGCGCGCCATAGCTGTAGCAAGGGGAAACAGAGAGGAAATCTTACCTTCTTTCTTTCTAGGCTCTGATCTGTCTTCCTATGTGCAAAAATTGGGATGGGCAGTTGACGGAAATGTAATCAATCTCCCGCCAAATCCAGACAATCAAGTAGAAGCTGTTGTTGTGCAAGAAAGCTTGAAACTCCCTCGTTCGTGCTATCTTCTCCCTACTCTATATTTGACCACTCGCTAATCCTTCTCTCCCGTGATATGTAGAACTCTCCAAAATCATTGCCCACGCAGCAAAAGTATAGGAAGGGATACGTTTGCACCTGCTGCCTCTAGATATATTTGTATTTTGAGATCAACACGGGCTTTATTCATGCGCACTGCGCTGTAATTCTCGCAGCTAATCCACCCTTTCAGTGTAGCACATGTTTGCGGGATAGTCGTATATGGATGCAATACAATACAGTAAATGCGAGTGCACATGGAAGCAAGCTGTGGAACGCGGTCGCGTCCTCGGCTTAGTCAGCATTCTGTCCTTGACTTCGACCTTTCCTCAGCTGCTTGCACACGCACACACTCCAGCGTTCTGTTCGCTATTACCACGTTGCTAATGCTCCTCAACAACTGCTAGACAGCATACCTTTTGGAACCGCCCCTATTAACATCCTGTCATGACCCGCATCGCAGACCGCGATGACCAGTCCAGCGACATAAACAGCATCCAAAGTGAAGACGAGCCACTGGCACTTCCACAAGGGATTCAGGAGCTGCAGCTCGGAAGCGGAGGGCTACAGGAAGGCGTGGCTGGGCCTGTGAAGATCACAACGGACCAGGAGAAACCAGAGGACAATGCTGCAGTAGATTCTCTGCCGCCTCCGTCGGCAGCACGGCCCTCCGATGTAGGCAGCACTCGCAGTCTACCTGAAGTGACGATTACTCCCTCCGAAACTCCTACTCGTCCTGCCCATCAACCTCGGAGTGAATCGACCAGCAATGTAATACCACCGTCCCCTTCCCCCTCTAGCCAGAACATGCCTCATGATACGGAAATCTCTGCAGACGCGCGGAGAAGACGGCAGAGACAGACAAATACTGACGTATGTATTCCTGTCTTTTTTTATGTCGTTGTTCGCCCGGCTGATTCCAGTAGAGCGCGCAAGCTACCACTCGATCTACAAATCGACTGTCTGGTTTTCTGAACCATCTTATTCGACGAGATAATGCACCAAGCTCCAGCGGCCTATCTCGTAATGCAATTCAAGAGGACCAACCTACATCCCCAGTCGCAGAACCGTCGACCGCGAAAAGTGGATCCAGAGCAGCTTCCCCAATACCACGGCCAGCTACTCCACCGCCAGAGCTGCCACCTCCTTCCTTGCGAGAACTTGGCCTTTCTCTGTCTGTGGTCACGTCCAATCTTTCTCCCTCTCATTTTAGTACGCCGCCTACGAGTGGTGCTTTTCTAGCACCCCATTATTTATTGCTCTGCCATGCGCAAGGCCTGGATGTTTTGCCCTTGGTATCACCGCCTGCACCTCAACCGTATGCCCTTGTACGCAGAGTCGCATTTAAACATGTTGTGGTCATGGAACAGCGTGGTGTGCTGGTCGCCATAGCCGGTCGACGTGATGGCGTACGCGTGTACGCATTAGAAGAAGTCAAGCGGGCAGTAGAGTGGCGCATCGACGTGGAAGTCAAGAGGGAACGAGATCGTTCCAAACGCGACAACTTGAAGAAGATGGCGTTGAATTCGATAACTCCTGGCGATAGCTCGAATGAATCCCGATTTTCCGTAGACAAAAAGCGGAAACAGAGCCTGTCTACTCCACCCCCTGGTCCAGATACCAACAAAAGCCAAGTCGTACGCAAGTCTTCTCATCCGCATATGCCTTCACCTTCGTTCACTGCCCAGCCTTTGATCCCTCGCACAGCGACCATACGACGTCCCAAAAGGCCTGCCACTTCTCCAGGTATCGCGCCCCCTCCTCTTGATGAGCCACCACCATATAGCAGCCCAGAACCTGTGCCTGTGGACCTGGCTCCATTACCGACGGCCAGTCTCCCTGTACCCACTGAAGCTGCAAGGTCACGATCCATGTCAGTTACAGAAGTCTTAACTGCAGGATCTATCACTCGCCGCACTGAAGAGGACGGAATTAACGAGGATTCGAAAGCGGAATGGATCGAGTCTAGCGACGATGAGGCTATCAATGTTGTTGCTGCTGGTGCCAGTGGCAGTCAAGCTCTAGATGAGCGTACTAGCGCGGTTCCCCCTCCTGATGAAGAGGCTTCCAGGACTTCACATTCACGGACAGGGTCAACTCTATCAGCGCGAGTAGCCCAGCGACCTGCCAATTTGGATTTGTCTCTGGCTCGCTCCCCTACCATTCCTGCGCCTGAACCCTCACCAGTACCTACGCTAACGACGCTTCGTGAAGCGCTCTCTCACGCCAATCATGAACCCGCCGCTCAACCGGGGACGCCTATTCATGAAGTAGATGACGAAGATGACGAGATTGACGGTCATCTCAGCCTAACGCAGATGCTAATGGAGAGTCGCATTCCAGACCTGCCCCCACCAGGGACAACGCGAGAACAGGAGGCTATCCTTCTTGCCTCTGCTAGTAGGGCTAGCGATGCTGCGAACAGCGGCCGAGTATTGAATGCTTCGCCGTCTCCAAGCAATCACAGAAGCACAGAGTCCTTGCGCAACACTCCCACCACCCCAAGCCGACGTCGAAGGTGGTCGGTTTTGGTGAATAATGCCCTGACTGGTACTTCCTCCATCCCGGTGCCTCCGGTCCCACCAATACCAGCACCCTCTAATGATCGAAGACGACTGCTATCGCGCTCCCAGTCCTTCCGCTCTATATCAGAAGGCTCGGAACGAGCTCGTTCGCGTTCACGACCACCCTCGCGAGCGGCCTCTACCACTGCTCCTCGGACTTCTTCTCCTCGCCCTATAACTCCGCCACCTCTACCAGATACAACCTCCATTGCCACTTCTTCGACATCTAGGTCCCGCTTTATACCCCGCATTATCAGCAACGCATTCAATAGCAGAAGATCTGAAGATCGTGGTTCAGCAAGTCAGCGAGGAGCTTCCGAGGCAGATCTCCCTAAGAGGTCGAGCAGTGCAACAGCCCCCAATCAGCCCACTCCCCCGCCAAAGCTTGAGTATGTCAAACTTCCTGGAACCAAAGGAGCTCTCACGATCAAAGCAGTTGAAACTGCAAAGAAAAGGTGTGCCTGTGGTGTTTCTGTAATGTCTCGTAGCTTCAGCCTCATCAAAATCATCAGCTTTCTGGCAATCCTATGTGGTGAGAATGGCGAGAAGGTGGAACTTTTTGCAGGTACCTATCGGACAGCATTGGGGTTATCAAGAACATTTATTCTGCCTGATTCTCCTCGCTCATTGGAACTCCAGCTTCAAGGGGATGATCTCGTCGAGGTGTTCCTGGTATTTTCCCAAAACGTGTTCGGGTTAGAGCCGGCTACTGTCCGAGTTCGGGAGGTTCGGATTGGACGAGCAGAGAGGAGGGCGGCGAGACGGAGAGCACGGGAGACACGTACGGACGATCCGTCAACAGCCAACGACTCTGAACAGCCTGCGGGAGATGAAGACGGTACTAATGTCAACGTCAGCATTGGTGTCTCAGTTGCGGTGGGCTCGACAGTAGTGGCCACTGGAACTCCGCCTCAAGGGGGTGCTGGTGCTCCTGACGCCTTGATAGCTGCTGAACATCCTAGTCAACGAGCGGCTGACGATGGGCCGCCAACAGATTCATTAGGCGTCGAGCCAGTCACTCCTGCTGACCCCGCAAGCACTTCAAGCGGAGGTTTAGGAAGAGGCGACGATTTTCTCGCTCTAGCCACTGCCCAGATGGGACCTTATACCACTTTCCAGCAGCTATCCTTCGCTCCCAGGTTCCCTCTCGCTTCGATCGCGGACGACTATGTTATTCCTCCAACTTATAGTGACTTCATCGACTATCGAGTAGCATATGAACCAGACACGGAGAATGGGCAAGACCTGGCTCAGATTCAATTTTCACCGCCTGGTCTTCCTGTGCCTATGCCCAGTGCGCCTTCGAAATGGCTATATCGAGATCCCAAGAACGTGGTTCATGGTAAGTGATTTCGTCCTACTCTGAATATTCAGTGATTCAATTATGATTCCCTTCAGGTCCATGGAAAGCGTCTCTGATGCAAGCTTGGTACAAAGATGGCCTTCTCCCACCTGACTTACCTGTTCGACGGGAAGAAGAGACTGAATTTATGTTGCTCAAAGATCTGAGACTTCAATGCATAGACCCCACCCACCCCTTCCGTTCTGCCCCACCTCTTTCAGACGCAGTCGATCTCGCAGTTTCGAGTGTTATGGCGGAATCTCATAAGCCTCTACTCAAGCCAATATCGCTACTAGCACAACCACGACATTTTGGACCTCCTGCGTTGTTCTTTTCTACCCGAGGTGGGCATAGCACTACTATCGTGGATGCTCGTGGGAGATCTGTTCTGAAAGGCCGATTCGTCTGGAGTGCAGAGGACAAAGAGGAAGAGAATGTAAAGTCTGGATCGTCATCTGGCAGGATGGGAGACGTGCGTCGACTGGAGGCCGTTGATGTGAAGGGCGGTCGCTCGGTCCTGATTGCAATGCGGCAAGGTGGATTGGAAGCGGTTGACCTCAGTGACGCCTTGTTGAAACCTGGAGACGAATCTCGGACGTCCATTCCACAATATGACGTCTCCGAGTTCAGCAATAACAGACGAGTTCCGTTTGTCTGGAAAATTGGCACACCAGTGTCCACATCCTCGTTTTCTTCCTCTTCGACGGTGCTTTCCAGCAAGTCCAAAGGCATGCTGAACCCGATGTCGAAGAAGACCGGAAGCAACAGCGTATCCAAATCTCCGGCTAATAAAGCAGAGTTTGGTTCGAGTAGCCTTGATGTAGAGGCCGAAGTCCAGGACGAGGTGCTGTTCTTGGGACGCAGCGGCGACCATATTTATATTTGCGAGCGGAACGATGGCGCTTTCTGTATATTGAAGTTATGTCCTGAATCATAGCATACATTACACTATGTCTCACACTTATCGCATTATTTTATTGTGCACGAACAATCCACTCTCTTTTTATATATATGCATTGCAACTATCGACGAACTTCCACTTCTAAACATTTGAGGAAGTGATCTTTACGTTCTCCTACTTGCCATTGTTCTGCTTTCTGTTCTTTTCGATCGAAAAATGGGGCAACGCAGACTTTGGCCGTTGCTTTGAACAGATCCTCCAATATCCAGCCTAACCTAGGCCCAGTCAATTCGATAGCTGGCTCCGCGTTGACCTCCAGTAAACTGGCTTGGAACTGATCGCTTTCAGGGATGTGTTGAACAAGAAAATCTACTCCAAAGAGCTCAAAAGCGTTAGGCAAAGCCTTGCGACAATAGCTCAGTTCATGCAATAGCGAGATATGTCGAATGCACCTCACCTGGAAGTGTACTGGGGTCGCTAATGCTGCTTTGAACGTCTCTGCTAATCCATCTGCTATCTGCTCAATAATCACTGCAACATCCTCAGCAGTGAAGACCCGCTTCTGAGACGATCCAGACATGATATGACAGCCAATGAGTTCATCGAGCAAGCGAACCCCGTCCTCGCCTCTGTGGGTTTGAAGTGATGTATTGGTGAGATGGGGCGTAAGGTCATGAGCTGTACCACTTGTAGGAGGTGCATAGGGTACCGCTGAGAATAATGCGAGAATCCGATCATAAAGATATAGCGTCAGGGCTCCTGAGGAAACACAGTATACTCGAAGGTGGAACTACAGGATGTCATTTTAGTGTCTAAAACGGGATAAACAACAGTTCCGACCTTGTGGCCTTGCCTCTCCAACGGAGCTGGATTGGTTTTAGTAGGAAGCTGAGCTTCGCTGGGATCTAGCAACAGCGGATAGGATAAATATTCCTGGAGAAAAGACTGAGTATGGTGTTCTCTATAAATAAAAATGTGAGCCTCACCTGTATGACAAAGTGCCGGAGCTGAGATGTGATAACAGCAGTGTCTTCTGCAGCTTCATTTTCGTTTTCTTCGTCTGAATTTTCGTTCCCTTCGAATTCTTCGAAGATTTGTTCCAGGGATTCTCTACTGTTAAACAAACGGATACCATTGCCTCGATCTGCCATCCCCCTGAAATACATTAAGCCTCTATTTAATCAGGCGCATTGAAAGAACCTACGGTTTCAAAATCCACCATTTCGTGGGATCCTCTAGCTCTTCACCAAGCTCCCAGAGGTCGTCAGCAAACAGTTCATCTAGTTCATCAACGAAGGAGATTTCCAGCTCGAACGTCCGTGGCATTACATGCATCAAACACGAGTCTGGGTTCTTTGCAAGATATGGCCGTACTATCTGAGCCAAAAAGTGTTTTCTGATGAGTGCTTTGCGGAACGTATAGGAGGATGCTAGCACTGGGATTTCTTGATCGTGAAGATTGGTTAGCTCATGGTCAAGCTCATCGTAGGCCGACCACTGAAGTAGGCCGGTACATTTATCAGGTAAAATATCCGAAATTGGTATGTCCTGGCCTATGCTCTTGATAGCATTGAGCACCAAGGAGCGGGTAAGAGGTGCGGAAGGCCAGGAGACAAACGCGTCGAACATGACTGTGGCTCGTTCAAGCGCAAGTCGTGTGACCGGGAATCATTCTTCGTTTCACGTGGCAGAATCAAGCTCTTCTGCTCACGACCAAAGCTCTCGTTCCGTCCAATACTTCGACCCGCCAAGGTCAGCGCGAGTGAAGATGGCAGATAATTACGTCTTCTCTCTTCAACCCACTTTCACGCAAGGTCTCATACTTGGCCAATTGTCCATCCTATGCTTGGTCTACCTCGTTCTCAAATATCTCTTCTTGGACTCTGCACGGCATCCTGTCGAAACGGCTACATATCATCCACGCGTAGACGGAAGTGTGAAACCACGCAAGAGAGCAACGTCGAATGTCTTGCCCTCGGACTCACGAAGTGATGAAGAGGAGTCGGCGGAATGGCTGAACTCCATAGTCCGTCAGGTGCGTTAGATGAGCATTTATTGGTACTATACCAGCGCTTATCACTCCTGTGCAGCTCTCTGAAGTATACCGTGCGAAACTTCGCGACCACAAGAGCGGTCTAGACGGTGACGAGGAAGCTCGTGCGCGTGTAGAGAATTTTGCCAATCGTATACGCCCGAAAGGGTTCATGGTATGCTGAGAATCTCTATCAATACAGGTCCGTACTCAACTATTGCTTAGGACTATATAAGTGTACACTCTGTCGATCTCGGTGTAGCTTCTCCACGGCTGCTGAAAGGTCGCCGCGTCAGAAAGTCAGACAGCACAACACTAGTGGTATGTAAAATTTTGGTCCATTTGCAGTTGGCTAGTCTCACTCGTCGTCAGGAAACGGAATTTGATGTTTACTATGCCGACTCAATATCCATATCCCTTTCTACTTCTTACTTATTCAACTATCCGAGGACATCATTCGCTCGACTGCCAATATCCTTGACCATATCGCTATCATTATTTGAAGCATCAGTGAGTTTACAATTCCTCAGGGTTGTTGCATTCTGCTTATTGCTTTTTGGAAGATTTGCATAACACCGCCAGAGCCCGACTCGGTTCCCTGCCTCACACTATCTCTATCACCAGATTTTACGCTTGACTTGTCATGTACTTCGCTCATGGGAAGCCGTGCCAAACTGGCTAATATACCCAAGTTACATGAGTTGATACAACACCAAGTCCATCAGGTTCTAGCGAGTCGTGGTCCTTGGAAAGTGCCCCTTCCTAACATGTCAAGTGTTCCAGAAATCAAACAGGAAATAAAAGAGGAAATAAAAGAGGAGATGGAGGAGCAGATGCATTTGCGTGATAATCGACTATCATAACATAGACCTGTATAATACTGTAATATTATGTATATTTCGCCATCTCAGATTCCTAGTCTGTCAAGCCAGTCGTCGATGTGTCGGAAAGCACCAGATGCTTTGTCTCGATGTAAAAAGTCGACGTAAGGACTGTCTGCCAGGCGATGTCCCTTGCTCTGAAATTGCGTGAGCTTGTCTTCTTCTGCAATAACGGCGATGGGAAATTTGGGCTCGTAAGTAAATTCTGGCAATGTTTCTGAGATGATGCTTTTCGGAATGTCTTTGTTCGTCACCGGTGGGTCTATGAGGATCAAACCAGAAGCTGGATGCGACGAGATATAGGTTTGGGCCACAAGCGCCGCGTAGCCCTCTGCTATGATCACGGGTGGGAATGGAATCATTGAGGAGCGTATCATCGCGCGTGTTTCTGAGAAAAATGAGGTGCATATCAAGAGCATGTATACCAAAAGCACATACCATTTGCCATAGTCTCAAGAGCAGCAGGTGTCCCGGCCTCAGACGGGTTGAAGCTAGTCCAGATGACAGTGAAACCTTTTGGACGGAGAAGATCCCGGTACTGCTCCATCCTGAGAAGTTTTAAGAACAGGAGGTACGATATGCAATCAAGCCAAGAGAACGAACCGCTCAAACGATCCAGAATTCCATTCGGGCACAGTCAAGAGAACGAGAGGGGTGGGCACTTCTCTGGGCGCTGAGCTTGTGGGACCAAATACAG
>Ga0247730_1001595_pt1 | contig 12270 bp, 9 predicted proteins | sample UWRJL073202C2_FD_180959 | JGI IMG/M metagenome (GOLD analysis project Ga0247730, IMG submission 180959) | Plant litter microbial communities from Arlington Agricultural Research Station in Wisconsin, United States - UWRJ-L073-202C-2 | ecosystem: Environmental > Terrestrial > Plant litter >...
AGCCGACGCGCCTCACAAGGCGCCGACCAAAATGCGGAGAGGTGGCAGAGTGGTCGAACGCACCGCACTCGAAATGCGGCATACCTGCAAGGGTATCGTGGGTTCAAATCCCACCCTCTCCGCCATTTGCCCTTTTGGGGATCTCAAAACATTTTAAGTATGCCAATGGGCTGCCAGCCGCAATGTTTCCCACGGCGGCGACCTTTTTGTTTCGGCACACTCCCGCTCAATGTGCCTGACTATTTCCAGTCAAAGCCTTGACCAGTCTGCCACTTCGTTGTCGCTGCTCAGGTCAATCCTGACAAGCCACAGGCGGTTGTTTCGGTCATGCACATCTCTTTCGTTGCTTCGGTGGTGTCGGGAACTCGTTGTGCGGTTGGCCAACAATTCTTGGGCACCGCTGGGCTCGGCCGGTCTCGGGTGCCGCACAGAGACGAGCCGGGAGCAATCGTTCGCCGCACCGGCGTTGCGCGGGTGGGGTTGATGGCATTGCTCTGGCGCATCGCTGCCTTCCGCATTCAAACGTGACAAGCCCGCCTTAACTTGTTTTATAAGCGCTGCTGTTTGTCAAAACCCTAAAAGGAGAAGCATGTTCGAGCCGATTGACGATACCAGTGCGAAGCTGAGTGCGACGCTGACGGCGACGATCGAGGCGATTGAAGGGGATACAGTGACGATGCGCGAGCTGATCCATCGGATCGGCGAACAGGGAATGCTGCTGGCCTGCGCGCTGCTGACCTTGCCCTTCATGCTGCCGGTGTCGATTCCCGGTGTCAGCACGGTGTTTGGCGCCGGCATCATCCTCATCAGTTTCGGCATCGCCTTCAACCGCTTTCCCTGGCTGCCGGTGCGGGTGCTCGATCGCAAGATCGCGGCTAAAGATCTGCTGGCGACCTTGCGGCGCGGCACCGCGATCATCGAAAAAATGGAAAAATATGTGCGGCCGCGGTTGTCGGCGCTCACGGCCGACTCGGTCTCCAATCGGGTGAATGGGCTGCTGATGGTATTTGCCGGGGCGCTGCTGATGCTGCCGCTCGGGATCATTCCGTTTTCCAACACGCTGCCGGCATTGGCGGTGCTGCTGTTTGCCATCGGCATGATGCAGCGCGATGGGTTTGCGATCATCGCCGGCTTCGTCATGATAGTGTTCACGCTCACTTATTTCGGCATTCTGGCGCATACGGCGGTTTCGGCCGGCAGTGGCCTTGCCGGATTCTTCAGCTGATCACGGCAAAAGAATCCGATCAGAACGACATATAGCCGACACACGAGATGGCTATCACGCCCGCAGACGCGCCTCGGCGCCGATTCTCCGGAAAGAGCAGGATTTTATGGCAAAGAGTGACGAGACGCTGGTGCTGGCAAATGCACGAATCGTGCTGGCAGACGAGATCGTCACCGGCCATGTGCGGGTGGAAAATGGGCTGATCGCCGGCATCGACACGGGAGCAGCTCCCGCCAATGCCATCGATCTGCATGGCGATTATCTGCTGCCGGGCCTGGTCGATATCCACACGGATCATTTTGAAAAACACGTGTATCCCCGCCCGCATGTGCGCTGGGATTTTATGCGCGCGGCCCTTGCACATGATGCGCAGGTCATCGGCGGCGGCGTGACGACCGTGTTCGACAGCCTTTGCGTCGGCGCCACGAGCGACAATCCCGAACGCCGGGCGATTCTGGCGCCGATGATCGCGGCGCTGGAGACGGCACAGGCCGGCGGCATGCTCAAGGCCGAACATTTCGTGCATCTGCGTTGCGAGATCACCGACGAGCAGACGCCGGCGTTGACGCTCGCCAATATAGACCGTCCGATCGTCAAGGTGATGTCAGTGATGGAGCACCTGCCGGGCATCCGCCAGAGCCGCGACATCGAAGAATTCATTGCCCGCACACGAAAACGGACCGGCGAGAGCGTCGAGACAGTGCGGGGACATATTAATGCGCTGGTGGCGGAAAAAGGCGCGATCGGCGTGCGGGTGCGGCCCGAAGTGGTGGCGCTGGCGCAATCGCGCGGGCTTCCACTGCTCAGCCATGACGACACCGAGATCGATCATATCGACGAGGCGGTGGCCGATGGCATCGCCATTTCCGAATATCCCTGCACGCTGGAGGCGGCTCGCAAGGCGCGGCTGCTTGGCATGCTGATCGTCGGCGGCGCGCCCAACATTTTGCGCGGCGGCTCTCAGTCCGGCAATATTGCCATGAAGGATCTTTTGGACGAGGACCTGATCGATATTCTGGCGTCTGACTATGTGCCGCGTTCGCTGCTCGACTGCGTTTTTCTGATTGCCGGTGATCCGGCATTTGGCTGCGATCTGCCGTCTGCAGTGCGGATGGTGTCGAAGACTCCGGCCGAGGCGGCCAAGCTGACTGATCGCGGCGAGATCGCTATCGGCAAGCGCGCCGACCTGCTGCGGATCGCTACCCATGACGGCCATCCGTTTCTAAAACAGATCTGGCGGGGCGGGCTGCGCGTCAACTGATGCAGCTGCGCTGCCGATACGGGGTTACGGCGTGCTCTGGTTATTGAGCTCGAGGTTGATCCGCAAACCGGTCGCGCCAGGCGGGCTGACTGCCGGGGGCGGGCAGGGCGGTTGCGTGGTAGACGCCACGGGCGATGGCGCGCACCATCACCAGTGTCGCCAGATGGCAGAGTTCGAAAAACAGTTGGCGGTCGTCTGACACTGGCTTTTCGCAAGTGGCGGCGGCAAATACGGTATCGCCGTCGCTCGGCATATGCGCCGGCAGCAGGGCCCGGGCGAGGCCGTCATGGGCCATGATCGACAAACGGTGCACCTGCGCCTTGGTGAGCGTCGCGTCGGTGATCACCGCGCCGATGGTGGTGGCCGTGACTGTCATGCCCTTGACGCGCATCGCGATATCGGCCGGCTGGAAATCTTTCGGCAAGCCAAGCCCACCGAATTCCGCATCCTGCTCGAACGGTGCTGCCCAGAAATGCGGGCCGGTGCCGATGGTGGCGGATCCGAGCGCATTGACGGCGACGATGGCGGCGATGGTATGGCCCGATGCGGTTCTGGCGCTAGCGGATCCAAGGCCGCCTTTCAGGCTGACCGTCGTTGCGCCCGTGCCGGCGCCTATGGTGCCGAGCGCGAAATCACCGGTTTTGGCCGCCTGGAAGGCTTCATAGCCCATGTCGCGATAGGGCGAGTGCAGGCCCCAGTCCTTGTCGCCGCCGTTCAGTAGGTCCATCAGGATCGCCTGCGGAACGATCGGCACGCGGGTGGCGCCGACCTGCAGGCCGCGGCCAATTGAACGCAGGCCTGCCTGCACGCCGCCGGCGGCATCCAGCCCGAAGGCCGAGCCGCCGGAGAGCACAAAGGCATCGACTGTCTCCACGGTCATCGATGGGTCGAGCAATGCCGTGTCGCGGCCGCCAGGCGCCCCGCCGAGCACGCTGCCGGAGGCGATCGCTGGCTTGTCGAAGACGATGGCGGTGACGCCCGAGCCGAGTATCAGGTCGGTGACGTGGCCAACAGAGATGCCGGCGATATCGGTCAGGAGATTGCGGAGCATTTTTTATCGATCCTTGCCAGCTTGGGGGGGTACCCCGGCATTCTGTCAGGCGTGCGCCAATGGCGATAGCCGACACACAAAAACGTCAACCGCTTTCCAGCGGTTGACGTGTTTTCGACAGCAGAGGATCGGCAAGTGTTACGCGACGTCGAACTTGACGCCCTGGGCGAGCGGCAGAGTCTTGCCGTAGTTGATGGTGTTGGTGGCGCGGCGCATGTAGGCGCGCCAAGCGTCGGAGCCGGATTCGCGGCCGCCTCCGGTTTCCTTTTCGCCGCCGAAGGCGCCGCCGATTTCGGCGCCAGACGGGCCAATATTGACATTGGCGATGCCGCAGTCGGAGCCCATGTCGGAGACGAAGGTTTCAGCTTCGCGCATGTCGCTGGTGAAGATCGACGAGGACAGGCCCTGGGGCACGTCATTGTGCAGCGCCATTGCCTCCGAAAATTCGCTGTAGCGAATCACGTAGAGAATCGGCGCAAAGGTCTCGTCCTTGACCGGGCCGGTCTGCGACGGCATTTCGACGATCGCGGGGCGGACGTAAAAAGCCTGGTCGGCGCCATTGTCGGTGACCCGCTCGCCGCCGGTAACGGTGCCGCCGGCCGCCTTGGCTGCGCCAAGTGCGTCCTGCATCTTGTCGAAGGCGGCCTTGTCGATCAGCGGGCCGATCAGGGTGCCGTCAGTCAACGGATTGCCGATCGTCACCGAGCCATAGGCCTGGCGCAGGCGCGGCACCAGCGCGTCGTAGACGCTGTCATGCACGAACAGCCGACGCAGCGAGGTGCAGCGCTGGCCGGCGGTGCCCATGGCGGAGAAGGCGACGCCGCGCAGCGTCAGGTCGAGATCGGCGGTGGGGCAGACGATGGCGGCATTGTTGCCGCCCAGTTCCAGAATCGCGCGGGCAAAGCGGCCGGCCAGCCGCGGGCCAACGGCGCGGCCCATGGCGGTCGAGCCGGTGGCCGAGACCAGCGGCACTTTCGGGTGATCGACCAGCACTTCGCCGATTTCGCGGCCGCCGATCAGCAGTGTCGACAGGTTCTTGGGCGCCGTACCGCCTTCGGCGATGAAGCGGTTGAGCGCCCTTTCGAACAGCGCCTGGGTGGCCAGCGCCGTCAGCGGGGTCTTTTCCGAGGGCTTCCAGACGGTGGAATTGCCACAGACGATCGCCAGCGCCGCGTTCCAGCACCAGACGGCGACCGGGAAGTTGAAGGCGGAAATGATGCCGATGACGCCAAGCGGGTGCCAGGTTTCCATCATCCGGTGTTCGGCGCGTTCGGTGGCAATCGTCAGGCCATAGAGCTGGCGCGACAGGCCGACGGCGAAATCGCAGATGTCGATCATTTCCTGGACTTCGCCCAAGCCTTCCGACGTCACCTTGCCGACTTCGATCGACACCAGCCGACCGAGCGCCGCCTTGCCGGCGCGCAGCTCTTCGCCGAGCAGGCGAACCAGTTCGCCACGCTTCGGGCCCGGCACCTGCCGCCAGTCGAGAAACGCCTGGTGCGCGGCATCGATCGCCGTCTTGGTGCTGGCAGCGCTTTCCTCGGGCAGCAGGCCGATCCGGCCGCCGGTGATCGGCGAGTGCACGGCGAGCGTACCGCCGCTGAAACGGTCGGACGGCACGCCGAGGTCGGTCAGGATGGTTTTGACGTCGGCGGCAAGGTCGAGATTGGCAAGGGTCATGAAAATCTTTCCAGCTGGTTCTTTGGGTGCGATCTTACAAATCGGAAGGCGGTTGGGCAATCAGAAGCGATTGCCGGCAAAATGCGCGGCCTGTGCGCCCATTTCGTAATAGAGTTCGCGCGCGGTCCGAAAATTCTGGTCCTTCGGCGCGGTGATCGGCAGCGGCAGTTCGTCCTCGGAAATCTCGCCGAGGATGTGGCGTGCCAGAGTCTGGCCGAACACGGTGCCGGGGGCGATGCCGCGGCCGTTATAGCCGGAAAAGCCGATGACGTTCCGGTGGAATTTGTGGAAACGCGGCACGGCGTCGGCGGTCATGCCGATCTTGCCATACCACTCGGCCTCGAAGGCGATGTCGCCGAGCTGCGGAAACAGTTTTTTCAGCGAGCGCCGCGCCCAGTTGCGGTGGATGCCGGCGCCGGTGTTGCGCAGGGCGCCGACGCTGCCGAACACCAGGCGGCCGGCCTTGTCCATGCGGAAAGAGGAGAGAATTTCCTTGGTGTCCCAGCAGCCCTCGCAGTTTGGCAAAACCGATTTCCGCAGATTGTCGCCGAGCGGCACGGTTGCAAAGTTGAAATAGGGCAGGTGCAGTTGCTCGGTGCGGACCTGTTCCCAGGGCCCGGTGGAATAGGCATCGGTGGCGACGATGATCCAGTTGGCGGTCACGGACCCGGTGGCCGTCTTGACAATCCAGCTATCGCCGCGTTTTTCCGTAGCGGTGACGGCGCTGCCCGTGTGCAGTCTGGCCCCAGCGCGGATCGCCGTGCCGGCAAGCCCCCGGGCATAGGCGAGCGGCTGCAATGTGCCGGCCCGCGGGTCGAACAGCGATCCGGCGTAGGCATTACTGCCAACTCGCGATGCGGTTTCCTCTGCCGAAAGCAGGCGTACCGGCGCGCCGCGCGCCTGCCATTGTTTTGCGCGTGCTTCCAGTTCCGTCAGGCCATCGGCGCCGACGGCCAGATGCAGGGTGCCGTTGGTCTCTATCTCGCAGGCAATTTCGTGTTTGGCCACCAAGGTCCGGACCGCCAGCGGTGCACCGCCCAGCAGTTCCAGGGTCCGCTCGCCATGCACGGGTCCCAGCACGCCGGGAATGTCATCGGGCATCACCCACATGCCGCCGTTGATCAAGCCGACATTGCGGCCGGCGCCGCCAAAGCCGAATTCATGGGCTTCCAGCAAAACCACGCGCGTGCCGGCTTCAGCAAGATGCAGGGCGGAAGACAATCCGGTGTAGCCGCCCCCGACGATAACGACGTCGGCTGTCACGTCGCCATCAAGCGAACCTGCCATCGGCGCGGCGGGCGCGGTCTTTTCCCAGAGGCCGTGAGAGCGAGGATTGTTCAGCATCGTGGCGTTTCCAGGGATTGCGAGAAGGTCGGCACGGGCAATGGGATTGTGATCTTGCGAAGAACCATGCGCATCCAAAAACTCGCACATGGCTACCGTCCCTGCAAGGTTCACACATCTACGGGATTGAGACCTGTTATAGCTTTACAGGTGTGCCTTGCTGGTGAATATCCATATAAGATCAAGAGTTCATTCCGGAAGGGAATGAGATGCTGCCTGCCCGACGCTTTTTGCCTTCTCTCTCCCTGCTCGCTGCTTTCGAAGCGGCGGCTCGAACCGGTAGCGTGACGGCCGCCGCGCGTGAGCTTGACCTTACCCAGAGCGCCGTTAGCCGGCAGATTTTAGCGCTGGAAAAGCAGCTCGGCGTTGCGTTGTTCATCCGTCAACGCCAGACCATACGCTTGACGCTGGCCGGCGATGGTTACGCCCGCGAGATCCGCGATGCGTTGCGGCGAATTTCCTCGGCCTCGCTTAACCTGCGCGCCAACCCCAATGGCGGCACGCTGACGCTGGCGATCCTGCCGACTTTTGGCGCCCGCTGGCTGGCACCGCGGCTGGGGCGGTTTCTGAGCGCCCATCCGGGCATCACCATCAATCTTGTCACCCGGCTGTCCTCTTTCGATTTTCGCCTAGACGCCGTCGATGCCGCCATCCATTTCGGCATGCCGCACTGGCCGGGCGCCGATCTCACCTTTCTGATGTCGGAACGCACCGTGGCTGCCTGCAGTCCCGAGTTCAAGGCGGTACATGCGATCGAAAAGCCCGAGGATCTGCTGAATGTGCCACTGCTGCATCTGACGACCCGGCCCGATGCCTGGGAAAAATGGCTGGCGAACAAGGGCGTCGCCTTCGGCAGCGTGCATGGCATGCTGTTCGACCAGTTCGCCACTGCCGCGCAGGCCGCGATCGCAGGCCTCGGAGCCGCCTTGTTGCCGACCTTCCTCATCCGCGAGGAACTGGCGCGCGGGGATCTGGTGGAGGCCGTTGCCGGCGAGATGGAGAGCACGGAACGCTATTATCTCGCCTGCTCGACGGACCGCAGCGGCTATCCGCCGCTGGTGGCGTTTCGCACATGGCTGGTGGAGGAGGCCGGGCGGGAGGCGGGCTGACGGGGCCTGCTTTGGTCTTGCGTCGCGCAAAAGCTTGGGACAATAGTGCCGTCTGGAATGCCTGAGGTCGGGCAGGCCGCAAAAACATCAGCACCATGCTCTCGGGATACTTGTCATGAAGCCAATTTTCGTTCAGCTGCAATGCGTTCCGGGCAAGACCTACGAGGTCGCCGATGCGATCTACAAGACCGAACTGGTGTCCGAACTCTATTCGACCAGCGGCGATTACGATCTGCTGCTGAAAGTCTATCTCGGCGAGGATCAGGAGATCGGCAAGTTCATCAACGAGAACATCGCCTCTATTCCCGGCATTGTTCGTTCTCTGACGACGCTGACGTTTACGGCCTTCTGAGTTGTCACAGCAAAACGCCGCCCGGAGGCGGCGCTTTCATGATATTGCATGTGTGCTGATCAGACATGGATCACATCCGCCTTGCGGGTGCGCAACAGGTCGCGGATGGCGCGTTTGACCTCGTCGGCCGAGCCGAATCGCTGCTCGTCCAGATCGATGACGTGATACTTGACGGCGATGAATTTCAGCCGGTCCTGATCCGGCACAACAATACCGACCGACTGGCCGGCAAACTCGATAACTTGCTTCTGCATACCACAGACTCCCAGAGCGGCTGCGAACGCAGCCTCGACGAATTGACTTTTAAGAACGGAAAAACCGGAAGGTCACATTCGACAGCAGGGACGGGAGGACAGGTCCTTGCATTTGCGCATCAGTTTCACCGAGCCAAGGTTTGCGGCAATGGCGTATTGAATAATCATGTCACTCTCCTTGGTTGGCGTTTCTGGAGCAGCCTGCCGAGAATCATTCGGGGCAGTGCGCAAGGGTCAAAATAATCCAAACCGTGTCTGCGATCAACGAGAATTAGAATATCTGGAATATTTTTCTTTTAGATGACAAAACAGAGGCTAGTTTGTGAAAAGTTCGTTCATTTGTAGCCGAGTAGCCGCAGCGGCCTCCAAGCTGCCTTGGTTTTTCAGCGCGGCGTTAGATGGTCGAGCAATAGCGATCCGACAAGGTCGCTGGCACGGTAATTTTTGGTTTCACGCAGATGTGTGAAACGAGCGCGCTACCAACCCTCGGCCAGCACCTTCGTCAGCATGTCGGCAAAGAAATCGGCGCTTTCCAGGGTCAGGCAGAGCGGCGGCTTGATCTTCAGTACATTAAGGTGATCGCCGGTTGGCTGCATGATGACACCAAGCTGCAGCAGTCGGTCGCAGATTGCTGCCGTTTCCTCGCGTGCCGGCTCCAGAGTCTGGTGGTCGCGGACGAATTCCAGCCCCAGATAGAGCCCCATGCCGTGCAAGGCGCCGACGATCGGAAAGTTGGGCTTCAATGCTTCCAGCCGCGCCTTCAGATGGTCGCCGACAACACGGGCATTTTCTTGCAACTCTTCATCCCGAACGATGTCGAGCACTTCCATGCCGACGACACAGCTAACGGGGCTGCCGCCGGAAGACGAGAAGAAATAGCCCTGCTGCTCCAGTGCGTCGGCGATGCTGCGGCTGGTGATGACCGCGCCAAGAGGATGGCCGTTGCCCATGCCCTTGGCGATGGTAACAATGTCCGGCACGACGCCCTGCTGCTCGAAACCCCAAAAATGATGGCCGAGCCGACCGTAGCCGACTTGAACCTCGTCGGCGATGCAGACGCCGCCACGCGCGCGCACCAGCTGATAGATCTTTTGCAGATAGCCGTCGGGCAGAGAAATGCCGCCGGCATTGCCGTAGACGCTCTCGCAGATGAAGCCGGCCAGTTTCTCGCCCTCACGATCAATCCGGTCGAGCGCCGCCGTGACGGTGGCGACATAGTCGTCTGTCGTGTCTTCGCCACGAAACGGACCGCGATAGGTATTGGGGGCGGCCACGGGACGCACCCAGTCCGGTCGGGTTTCAAGCGCGTTTGGGTTGTCGGCGATCGAGGTGGAGATCGCGTCGCTGGCCACCGTCCAGCCGTGATAGGCTTCGAGCAGGCACAGCATCGTTTTTGCCCCTGTCGCTGCCCAGGCGAGCCGCAGGGCGAGATCGTTGGCCTCCGAGCCGCTGTTGACGAGGAACACAGTATCCAGGCCGTCCGGCGAAAGCGCCGCCAGCCGTTCGGAAAAGTCGGCAACGGCAGCATAATGAAAGCGGGAATTGGTGTTCAACATTGACCACTGGTCGGCAACTGCTGCGGAAATGCGCGGATGCCCATGGCCGACCATGGTGACGTTGTTGACCATGTCGAGATAGCTGCGCCCGGTGATGTCGAACAGATGCTGCTGCCAGCCGCGTTCGATCTGCGGCGGTGCGGCATAATAGTGTTTTTGCGAGTGGGCGAAATGGTTCTGGCGTTTCTGCAGTAAATCAGTGGTGGCGGGCGCGGTAGCATCGACGTCGATGCCGAGCAACGCCGAGGGGGAAGGGCACAACACAGACCAGACTGCCGCCTGTGCTGGCGGCACGAAAAGCGGCGGCACGAGGTCGCTGTCGCGGCAAAGCCTGAGACGCAGGCCGCCAACCGTGCTTGCGCTGCCGCCGACCTGGCCAAGCGATTCGCCGGCCTCCAGCGCTGCGCCATCCAGCAGCGGGCAGTCGAGACCATCGACATGCAGGCTGATTGTGTCGCCGATCAGAACGAGATGCTGTCCATCCCGTCGCAACATTCCGTCAAAAGGCGCGACGGCAGCCGTTCCCGCCGGCAGGCAGACATCGACATGCAGGGCAAATGTGGCCGGTGCTACTGCCGCATGCAGCTTGGTATAGGACAGCCGGTATTCGCCATAGCGGGTCGAAGCCGTCTTGGTCGCGCCCGCTGCGCGCGCCAAAAGCTTCCAGTCGATGTCCGGATCGCTCCAGTTGTCATGGCCGAAATTCGGGTTCAACACGCCGAGATCGGCAAGTCGAATGCTGTCGGGCGCGATGTCCGGCAAAAGGCGGCCGAGCTGCTGCAGTGGCTGTTCCGGCGCCAGTCCGACGCTGTCCAGAATCGCCAGTTCCATCAACGCCAGCGGCACAGAAGTCGCCACGTCGAAAATTTTGCGCTCGTGAGCGGCGTTGTCGGCGACATATTGATTGTCCGGATCGATGGCGCCCTGCTGGGCGCTGCTGGCCACCAGCACGCCGGCGCGGGCAACGATCAGCGGCCATAGCGCCTTCAGTTCCGATTCGTTCAGCGGCATGATTGTGTGATAGGCACGCACGGCCGGCAGGATGACAAACGGATCGCCATTTCCGTGATGCAGCAGCGAGGCGCAGGTGACGGCAAGATCGGCGACTAGCCAGCCCTTCAGCAGGTCGCCGAAATCGATCACCCCGTCGGGAATCCAGCGGCCGTGGATATCCGGGCGGCTGACGACATTGTCGTCGGTGACATCCTGGTGGATCGCCTGCACCCGGAGATCTTCGGCCAGCGGCCGGATGCGGCGGATGGCAGCAACCATGGTTTTTGCAACACGGTCCTTGAGATCCTGGTCGGTCACGGTCGTCAGCAGATGCAGCGCCACGGGCCCGGCTCGACGCAGGTCCCACTGCAGGTCGCGCTCAAGACCGGCATGGTCGAAATTCTGCAGATCGCGGGCCAGCGTTGCGCACAATGTTCCCAGCGCTGCGACCACCGGCTCGGCCAGGTGCTTTATTCGCGTCAGCGTTTCGCCGTCCAGAAAGGTCAGCAACCGAACCTGGCAAATTCCGTCCGTCAATGTCAGTGACAGGATTTCCTCGCCGTCGAGGGCTGCGACAGGCAGCGGCACACGGGGACCATCATGGTTTGCCCCCAGCAGCTTCATAGCGCTGTTCTGCGCTTGCAGTTCGATCGCGGCATATTCGATCCGGCAGATCTTCAACACGTAGCGACCGCTGTCGGAATCGATGCGAAAATTGCGGTCCTGCTGGCTGCCGAGTTCGCTGATCGTGCCGGTCAGGCCATAGTCGTCGCGCAGGATATTTTCGGCATCCTCGATCGAGACGTTCGGACGCGGCAACTGCGTGCGGTCGAAAAGTGCGGCGTCGGACATGGGCAACTCCCGGATTTACTCCAGGGAGTTTAGGGGGCGCTGTTCCCGGCGTCCATAGCCGGGACAGAACCAAAGTGGCATCAACGAGGTCAGCCCATCCGCTCGGAGGCGTAGGAGCCGGGGCTGGCTGGAAATACGATCGTCCGGTTGCCGTTCAGGAACACCCGGCGATGGATATGCGCATGGATGGCGCGCGCGAGGACCTGGCTTTCGACGTCGCGGCCGATCGAGACATAGTCCTCGGCGCTCTGGGCGTGCGTCACCCGGGCGGTGTCCTGCTCGATGATCGGACCTTCGTCGAGATCGGCGGTGACGTAGTGTGCCGTCGCCCCGATCAGTTTGACGCCACGTTCATAGGCCTGCTTGTAGGGGTTGGCGCCTTTGAAACTCGGCAGGAAGGAGTGGTGGATGTTGATGATCTTTCCCGACATCTGCCGGCACATCTGGTCGGAGAGAATCTGCATGTAGCGGGCAAGCACGATCAGGTCGGTGCCGGTCTGGTCGACCACCTCCATGATCCGCGCCTCGGCCTCCGGCTTGTTGGCTTTGGTGACGGGAATGTGGTGGAAGGGGATGTCGTGGTTGACCACTAC
>Ga0247730_1001596_pt1 | contig 12264 bp, 20 predicted proteins | sample UWRJL073202C2_FD_180959 | JGI IMG/M metagenome (GOLD analysis project Ga0247730, IMG submission 180959) | Plant litter microbial communities from Arlington Agricultural Research Station in Wisconsin, United States - UWRJ-L073-202C-2 | ecosystem: Environmental > Terrestrial > Plant litter >...
TCGAGAATAGAGTACGCTGGCGCAAAGCTCCGCTGCAGCGCTGCATTCTACGAACCCGTAAGATTCTACGCAGAATGCTTGCATCCACAACTTGCATCGCGTATACTGTACGCTCTGATCAATTTTTGGGGAAATGGCACGGACGAGAACAACTCAGAGCATAGTCACGTAAGTCAAGCATCGGATATCGTAATATGATAACATTTTCGTAAATGGCCAGTACAGTAACACCATTTCCTGATGGAGGGAATTACTCTTCTGTTGACGACAGATAAATATTTTGAATGACATTAGGCAATGCAGGCTATTGCAGCCTTGCTTCGATTACCGCTCCGATTACTGCTTCTATGGCTTATTGAATGCAGATTTGCATAGAAGCAGCTATTGGGGTTTCAATAAGAGCAGCGCTACTACACGGCTGATCTTGTATACTTGCATGGCTATTATATGATTGTCCCAGTTGTACCTAGCAATTCAACCTGTATTCATCCTCGCCATTACATTCAAAAAGTCGTCATCACGAAACACTTGACGTTATGGAGTTGGTGTTCTTGTATCCGCTCGCGATCTGTACACCATGTCCCGGTCAGAATACATAATGGCGCCAGTTATAAGCCGCGGCCAAGTCCATCGAATGATTTAAATACATTTTACGCAATAAATAGACCGATGATACTTCAAATTTACAGTGCGCGTGCGTCTCTCTCAATTGTGGGAAAGTGGTGCCTGTTCGTTGCATCCTTGAGTGCAGGTGACACCGGTCCAGGTCAATTTTCAGTCAATTCCTCCAATTACGGCGCACCCATCATGGACCGTTTGATATTGTAGAATGTAGAATGCAGAACCAAAACTGAAACAAACATGTGCTCCGGCTCGCTATTCGAATCTCAAACTCGCGCGTGGCCTAGAGGATGACATTCGGTGGTAGCGTAGACTGCTATGAAAGAGCTTTGCTTTATGCTACGCTGCTTTCCTATGCTTTCCACTCCTTTTCCATAGCTGCGCATTTTGTCTACTCCTGATTCTGATCCTACTCAACTGCCGAATTCTGCTGCGATTCAAGTAAGCGCGCGAGTGCCTTGTGATGACGAATTGAACCAGCACCAGCCAGTCACGAACGGGAGCACACTTCGAGGGGTCAATTTTAGCGATCCCGCGGCCAGAAACACGGAGCACAGAACGGTTCTGACGCCTAACGAGCCGTTACGATTCCATCAACTTCTCTAACTGTGTTTCCTAGCCCTATACTGCAGGTGAATGTACCGTCTAACCTACCCGAAGACTTGAGCTTCAGCTGCTCAAGGTCAGAAGCGCAAGGGTGTTTACTTGGCTTTCACAGGGACATATTCAGGCTACCCAAGAAAAGAAGGTCTGGAGCTGTGTGGAGAACGCCGCGGGAGCCTAGCGAGCATCTCTGTCAGTTTTGGGGAACTGATGCCAGTCCTGACGTTGCATTTCAGTGACTTGTGTGCTGAAGAACAACTGAATTCGCTTTCCGATCAGCTCGCCTCAGATCGGTGTCTCCAGACGTATATAAAGCAAAGCGCAAGGGGAGTAGCTCTTCAGATACTCACCCACCCACAATCAACTTCACTCCAATGACTGCCTTCCTCGTCCGTGCTGCAGCCATCTTGGCCATCGCAACCTCCGTCTTGAGTCAACAAGTCAACTCAAGCTCCATTGCTGGAACGTGGTACAACGAGCTTGGATCCACTGCCGTCTTCGTCACCGAGAATGGCACCCTCAGTGGGAAGTACAACTCTGCTGTTGGCAATGCCGAAGACTTCTACGTCTTGACTGGACGCTATGAGACTTCACCAACCACCGGTAAAGGTCAGACGCTGGGGTGGACGGTGAACTACCGCAACAATCTGGTTCGTCCCCTCATTACCATTTGCTAAAGTCTACCATCTCATATCTCGTTAATAGCGCGATGCTCATTCCACCACGACTTGGAGTGGTCAATACTTTGGCGGTGATGAGGAGACTATTCTGACCCACTGGCTCTTGACCAGGGCTACTAGTATGTTGCATCGGCACTCGTTGTTCTTATATGTCTTTAACCTTGATGAATCTAGCCTTGGACGATAGCTGGGAGTCAACCTACATAGGAACCGACGTGTTCACTCGCACGGAACCTACTGAAGAGACAAAGAAAATTGCGGCCAGATCTTCAAAGGGCTCTCCGCGTCTCTAAGGCCAGGTGCGGCCGAGACCATTTGTTAGTTGAATCCAAATGTACCCTGTTTGCGTCTTGTCAAAGAATTGTTCAATGTAATTTTCATGGGACAGTCTGATGGCCATGGCAAAAAGAGCCCGTCATAGAATCCGAAAGATGTCGTGCACAATGCTCTCCATTCACTGGAGGCGCTTCCTAGTTCAGTAGTGCATCTTTGGGGTCGTCGTAAGAGATTTCTTACATAATCGGATATTTTATTGCCACGGCAAGCGGGCTCTAGACCATTATTCAAAAGAGATGCTAACCAAACAACGAAAACCAATTCAATTCCCGATCAGAATGTATTTACATGCGAGCATAGCACTATGGCGCTTGTTCACGTTTCGCCTCGCTCTGATTGCCCCGGGGAAAGTCCAAAGCCTAAGGAGCTCAAAGAATGGTTGAACGGAGATGGTAGTGGCCTTTCAATCTGGTCGTGGAATAGATGCAGAACCAATAGTTGCGCAGAGACTCTGACCAAACGGGACATGGCCTTATGCGCTTCTGATTTTAAGATGCTTTACCAGTGCTCGGCTGTCGCAAACCACGCACGACTCAAAGATAATACACAGGTACGAAAAGATGAGGTACGAGTAAGCCATACAACAGTGAACTATACGTTCTGATACTGGCCAGAACGGTAAGTCTCCCAACCTTTCGTTCGTTGTTTTCGTCACTAATGTTCATTGTCGTCTGCTCAGCACGGAGGATGTCTCTGTATGCTTCAACCAGTCCTTCATGCCAAACAGATAGTACAGCTTAGAATCACAACGGTTTGCTGGATGCTGTGGTGACTTGGGAGAAGGCATGGTGATCGTGCAACGGATTCAGAAGACCAAGGCAAAGCGCAGGGCCCGATGCCGAAATGCCGCATGGCTTGACTCTCAGACGTCCATCATGTCGCCTGCTACCACCTGCGAATACCCATGCGCAATTAAGATGCGCTCACGAAGATGTCTTAAAACCTGCTAAATTCTAGACAGATACGCTGATTTGTGCGTCTTCTCTGCTGCATTAACTCGAAGACGGATTAGCTGCCATTTTGGTTCTGGAGGATCCACTTCAAGTATAGTAACGTGTTTAAAACTACTCATTTTGACTTGACGATTTGCTCCGGTATGCTCTCCTCCTATCTGGAGTCGAAAATTGCGGATGATTTCTCCCCTTTTGTACAGATGCTTAAGCAGTCGATGGTGCACGCTGCATGACCACGAACTTTGGATATAGACGGTATGCGCAAAATTGCATCTATACTTCGAGGTTAGCAGGAGCTTGAATCTGAGCACGAAGCATAGTGCCGCCAGTCAGGAAATTTCACGACACATATGGTACTTCTCTCAGAACAGAATTTCAATCAGGGACGTGGCGTTAAGCTCAACTATTCGGATGCCAGCGCTCTATACTGAGGCTGTTCGAGACAACTCTCTAGCATGGGAATTTGGATCTTATTCGGTCATTGAATTTATTGCCGGCTTCACGAAGAGTTGATAAAAGCTCGAGCGAGCTAGCCTATTCTTGAACTTCAACCTCCACGTACGCTCACTTGTACCATGGCAACAGCACAAGCTGTTATGCATTGCCCAGGCAAGCTTGTTAGGCAATAAGCGTATTATTGTATCTGAATATTGGGAAGCAGTTTCCGAATGCTCACTGCCTATCGATGTTGTCCTCCGCTCTCGAAATGGAGCAACCTTCGGCGCTCACACCGACAATCTGGCGCGCTATACTGGGGCATTCCCCAAGCCTGGAATTCTAACACGGACTGACTCACCAGAAGTAGTGAACCTTGACGAGCGCTCTGAGGTCATTCTTCTGATCCTTCAATTCACACACCCAGATACACGACCGCCTCAAACGCATGATGTTTGGGGAGACGTGATGGTTGAGCTTGCTGAAGCAGTGGAAAAATTCCTGGTTTTCCCGGCTATGGAGGTTTGCAACCTGCGCTTAACGTAATCCCGTTTTTCTACGAGTAGCTATCATATAGCGGCTGACTTAATGATGCTCTAGCGAGGTAGCGTTGCAACGGACGCATGCTATGGATGTATTACAATTCGGGGTCCGCCACGATCGACCACGTTTGCGTGATCTTGCCGCCCCTCAAACTTTGTTCTGCGGTACTCTAGAGAATGCCCGAGAGAAATTCTCAAGCTTGCAGGTATTTATCGCTTGGGTATGTGACCTTCCTAATTGCTTATCTCTCTGGCTCTACTGACGTGAAATTATTAGGTGCGATTTCGCGACCTTCACGAGCGCATCAGAACCCACAAAGCCCAACTACAGAAGTCTGAGCATTGGCTTCAGAAACATGCCGATGATCCTATAGACCCAGAGCTTGCTGAAGCCGGTATCAATGAAGAGGACCTCATCGAAAATGAGAAGAAACGACATCGAGATCTGACCACCACTTTGTTTGAATTGGAGCGTGAGGCCAACTGTCGTTCGTTTAATTATTATTATGAACAGGAAGTATCTTCTACACATCTCAGATGACGGTGATATATGTAGTATCTTGCTGGTATTGTATTTGTATCTAATTGTGACTCGATCTTGTCAATGCAAATAATTCTTGTTGTTTGCGATAGAGGCTGATAGCTCTTATTTAAGTCTGCGAAGGATTGGATTGGATGTTACTCGAGTATCGGCGTTTGCCGACCGGAAGCGCGCAAGTGATGGATCCGGAATTCATGAACTTGAACTTGAACGTAAACATCCTTCAAAAATGAGCGACAATATACTCAAATGCCCAGGTAACTTGAAGCCAATCCTATACGAGATTCACGTCTCTAATAGATGTCTAGCATTCTCGGATTGCTCAGTGCCCATCGATGTTGTGCTTCGCTCCAGAGAGGGCAAAACCTTCGGCGCTCACACTGCCTTCCTAGCGCGTTATTCGGGCGCATTTCCTCGACCGGACATGATTACCAGCACGGATCCGCTCGAAACAGTAGATCTAGATGAGCGGTCTGAAGTCATAAAGCTCATTCTGCAATTCACGCATCCAGATGAAAGACCGCCCGAGACTCAAGACGTCCCAGGAGATGTGATGCTTGAATTTGCTGAAGCAGTTGAAAAGTTCATTATCTTCCCTGCTATGGAGGTGTGCAACCTTCGTCTAGCGTAAGTTTTCCACCTCCGTATACGAATTACAAGCGTTTAGCTTATCATGTTCGTTCGCAGTGCAATTGCGTTGGAGCCCAAGCATGCGATGGGTGTGCTGCAGTTTGGAATCCGTCACGATCGCCCTCGGCTGCGGGATGTGGCTGCTCTTCATGCGGTGTCCTTGGATGATACGATTGATACGCAGAGAAAGCATTTTCAAAGTTTGCAGGCTTTTGCTGCCTGGGTGAATGATATTTTCTGGACTCCTCGAGTTTCTCTCCTTTGCTAACTTGCAGCAAGTAGGCTCAATTTGTAGGTGTACATGCCCAAATAGAACGAATCAAGACCAAGATAGAAAATATAACGCATTACATCGAGGTTCACGCTGCGACAGATCCGGGTCTTGAGGAGTACCATGATGCTGGATTGGGTATGGTGGAATTCTTAGAAGGCCATGAGTATATGAAGAAAGCTTTTGCTGAGAAATTAGAGAAGCTAGAACTTACTGCATCCACCAAGCCGTTCAACTACTACTATACACAGGAGATGTCGTAGCATTCGTTTATCTTGTACTATATAACTTAACCAGCGAATAGTAGAGCAACATATACAGCAAAATTAAAAAGGATCCCATTCAAAGAATGTCCGCGAAAGAAATAGGAAGGCCACATCGAGAGAATAAGCCTATTTCAAAATTGTTTGCAAGTGCCCCTGAGCATGAGTAAGTCCAGCAAAGCGAGAAGGAAAATAGCTTCCAATTGATGATAAGTATCAAGCAAGATTGTATGATGTAGATAATAGATCGGAAAAAGCGAAAGCATGAGAAACAGAAGCAGAAGCAGAGGAAGGATACGGGAAGAAAGGTAAAAAAGAAACGAAACGAAAACGCCCTCCTTCGAATTAACTCCTAATCTGTCTATAAACAGAACAAAAACGACCACTATCAAAACAAGCGCAACAAGATAAAGATTATACAACGCTGGTATTGGCGTTCGCAGGCATATCTGGATCTCTCTTCTCCTCGTGGCTGGTATTGCTGGAGTCTAGGTGGGGATGACGATGAGAAGGCTCACGTCCTCCACCGGTGTGTCCAACACCTCGACTCTCGATCTCTGCTGCAATCTCGTTATCAATGCCGACCTGTGTAAAGCATTAGTTTGGGTTGATGATAATGAAGGAAAGACAAAAGACGTACGTAGTCATAGGCGAACTCGCCCATGTCGTACTCGTCCATACCGAGAGCCTCAGCTTCGGGACTGGAGCGCATGCTGCAGTAAGGAATGAAGTGCATGATCCACAGGATAACAGTCTATTACAGCATCTCAAGTTAGGTCAGAACCAAAGCATACAGGAAAGTGAACTCACGGTCATGACGAAAGAGTAAGCCATTCCAGCAACACTGTCCGCCAACTGGTATCCGAGTTGGATATAGTGGTGGTCAATCCAACCTCCATCAATGACAAGAATACCGTCGAAAGCAGCGACAGATCGCTGTGCGAAGAGAGCAGTGAGGATGTTTCCGACAACACCACCGATGGCGTGGGTAGCAAAGATCTAGGAACGCAGGAAACGGTCAGACCAGATAATATGAAAGAGGAAATCATGTACGTACATCGAGAGTATCATCATACCCAAAGACAAACTTGAGCTGAGTGGCGAAATTGCACACAGTTCCAGCCATCACACCAAACAAGACGGACGCGGGTGCACCGACGAAGCCAGATCCTGGAGTAATGGCAATAAGACCGGCAATGGCACCAGAGCAGAATCCGACGGCGCTCCACTTCTTCTCCAGACGGTAATCCCACAACATCCAGGTGATTCCACCGACGGAGGCAGCGAGATTGGTGACGATGCAGGCCATCACGGCTCTGAGATTGGCGCCGAGGGCTGAGCCTCCGTTGAAGCCGAACCATCCGAACCAAAGGAAAACTGTCCCTAGAATCACATATCTGCAGGAGAATGAGTCAAAGTATTGGAAGAGGGAATAGGGGCACACGTACGATGTGTTGTGAGGCTTGTAGGCAAGTCTCTCTGTTCCGTAACCTTCTCGCTTTCCAAGATAGATGGAGATGGCGAGAGCAGCAGTTCCAGAATTGATATGCACGGGCGTTCCACCTGCAAAGTCTAGTCCACCCATGTTATAACTCCATCCATTCGCACTCCAGGTCCAACATGCGACGGGATTGTAGACGATGGTACTCCATAGGAAGGTGAAGATCATCGAAGGGCCGAGTCTACCCCGTTCTGCGATGGCACCGAGGGCAAGCATGGGAGTGATAGCTGCGAACATGCACTGGAAGATACAGAAGGCAAGAGCAGGGATAGCTGCTGAACCCATAGAAGGTTCAGCGAGGACACCTTTGAGACCAAAGTATTTGAGATCGCCGATGTATGCTGAACCTGTTTCTGAGAATGCCAACGAGTAACCCCAGAAGAACCACTATATGAGGCGCATATATCAGCCGGATTCAGGGTAGTAGGAGGAGGAGGACACATACCTCAAATGAAACGACAGCCAAAATGACCACACCCGCTGCCATCAGTTGCAGGGCGTTCTTGCGACGGAGCAGGCCAGCGTAGAAGAATCCAAGACCTGGAATCATAAGCCATACTGTGGTTCAGAGGTAAGCGCTCAGTGAAATTCTTTGCGGATGAGGGTATAATGGACGCACCCAAAGCGGTAGAACAGAGAACCCAGGCAATGTCTCCTGGCGAATAGATGTGGGTTTCGCCCGCATCGTCAGTGTAGACGAGCTCGTTCGCAGAGCCGTAGCTGATGTTGACGGCGCCTGGGACGACGGGGTAGTCCGACATGGTGGTGGGAGTGGAAGGAAAAGGAGTGAACAGCGGTCGGCAGTGGTGGTGGCAGTAGAAAAGGAAACTCGGATATTCCCCGCCAAGCGCGTGCACGTCAATAAGATAAGAGAACGCCCGCTTTTGATGATCGAAGGCTTTTCATTGGACGATAACAGGGATAATGTCGTCCCAATAAGGGAATTCCGCTCTTCCGCTCGGGTTTCGTCGGGTTAGAGACTTCGGACGAGAGGATGGGGTGTGTTGGTGGCTGGCGCATATCAGTTGTGCCTCGCTGGGGATCGTGTGCAAGGGGGGAAGATAAGGACCATGAGTATACAATCCGCAGTGCACATTGTAGTCTAGCGATTTCGTTGACAACTCCCATCAGATCTTGGAGATTCCTGAAGTCTAGATCGATTCCGAGGTAAACGCACTTCTTGTAGTGTAGTGTCTACTAGCAAAATCGTCACCGGCCTTATGGTCTAGTAGCATGATTCCTCGTTTGGGTTTTTAAAAAGACGCAATTCGAGGAGGTCCTGGGTTCAACTCCCAGTGAGGCCCATCAATCTTTTTGGCGTTGTGAATCACTCAAAGGGCCTAGAAGGTTGCATAGTAGCGAGTTCTGGAGTATCTTGCACATGGACACAAGATAGTAATCAAGCCTACGCGCCGCCACGGTGGCTAGTCGCCAGACTCCATTCGGGTATTCTGCCTTCGACCGAGTCAACGCTGTGGCGTAAGGCTTGTCGCGTCCACTAAGGAAAGATAAGGCCGTAGAACGCTTGGATATCAATGTAAGTATACGCGCGAGCCCGAATTCGAAGTAACCGACCACCTGTTAGGACCAGAGAGGGCCCAGGATGGATTGAAGTCGTAGTATTGCCTCGCGCATTGTTCCTGAATACAATGACATTGCCGCGACGTACGGTCTAGACAAATCCATTCAATCCAAGGCAAAGCAGATAGATTAGGACAACAACAAGGCACTGCGAGGCAAGTACAAGGCAGGGCCGTACTGCTATGTCACACGAGCATTCCAAGGGGTATTATATATAGAGCTTACAGCTAATCTTTGACCAAAAGGGCGACGTATGTGTGTACGTTGCCTAGAGGTTTGAACAAGCAGACATCCAAGTGGTCAAACACGAAGGATTGTATTCAATCTTCGCCAGTCATGCTATGGTGTTCCCTCCACAAGAAATGGGCATTTATATTTGAAAGGTCTGTCAATCTTCAATATTTATCAACGTGGGCATACACACAGGCATCTCTCGAAATGTTCTCAATGTACATCCGTCTCGAGGCGGTAGGCCGACAAGCATTTGATGACATCAACACGTGGCAAATCTCAACGTCGGCATATTTCCTTTTCTGAGCATTTCAGCCTTCTCAGAGCAACCACATCGTAGTCTGTCCAAGGTAACACTCTGCACTCACAACTCGCACGTATTCTCGCACCACCTCCCCAGCTGCAGTAGCTTTCGCCATGCATGCGCAGAGTCAGCTGTCAAGTCATCAATAGAAAGCCTCATGAGGTTCCCAATCGGCAATCACAACTAGTATACAGTATGTGAACGGGAAGGGCACACCGACATCGGCAGCAACGACAGCAAACGTCCAGTGACCACCGACTAGACCATGCATCCATCTAGAAAATTGCGCTCGAAGACGCCTTCTGTCTTCCCTCTCTTTCGTTTCCACCATGTCGGACTATCCTGTCGTCCCAGGCGCTGTCAACATCACCTATGGCTCATCAGGACAGATCATCTACACAGACGATGCAGGCGCGACGGTTGTTTATTCAGTAGGAGACATTGCCTGGGTTATGTGGTCTACTGCTTTAGGTGCGCCTCGATCCATCCATGCTCTCGAAACCCACTCACTGAGTACTCTCTCTTTTCAACAGTATGGCTCATGATCCCCGGACTCGGGCTCTTCTATGCTGGCTTGCTCCGTCGCAAGAACGCGCTGCAGCTCATGGCATGCGGCGTGGTCGTTTTGGCTGTCGTTTCATTCGAAGTGCGTTCTCCTCCTCCTACCCTAAATCCGAGAGGTCTGGACTGATGTACGCGACGCATATAGTGGTTCTTCTGGGGTTACTCGTTGGCATTCTCAGAAACAGGCTCACCATTCATCGGCAACCTCAAATATTTCGGTCTGAAAGGCGTCCTCGCTAAACCGTCCATGGGTTCAGCTGCGCTGCCAGCTTTAGCATACTGCGTCTTCCAATGCATGTTCGCAGCAGTCACTCCCATGATTGCTCTCGGTTCCATTGCAGAGCGCGGCAGACTTGGTCCTTCGATGATGTTTACGTTCGTGTGGAGCACCATCGTCTACAATCCTGTCGCATGTTGGACGTGGAGTAAGAACGGATGGAGTTATAACATGGGTGGACTCGATTTCGCTGGTGGAACACCTGTTCATATCACTTCAGGAACTGCTGCTCTCGCCATCTCTCTTTATGTCGGCAAGCGAGAAGGGTATGGGACAAAACGATTGACTTATAAGCCTCACAACACATCGTATGTCTCCCTCTTTCCTCCTACTTTCGATTCCGGTGCTAAGCTCTGTGCAGGTACGTGATCCTAGGCACGATCTTCCTTTGGTTCGGATGGTTCGGCTTCACAGGAGGCTCAGCCCTTGGTGCCAACTTGAAAGCAGCCATGGCTTGTATCGTCACCAACCTAGCTGCTTCCGTCGGTGGAATCACTTGGATGCTGTTGGATTACCGCGTCCAGAGGAAATGGAGCGCCGTTGGATTTTGCTCCGGTGCTATTTCAGGGCTCGTTGCTATCACGCCAGGAGCTGGTTTCGTTGGTGCACCCGCTTCCGTTCTGTTTGGTGCTTTGGCTGGCACGTTGTGTAACTTTGCTACTAAGCTTAAGTTCGTTTTTGGATATGACGATACGCTCGATGTATGCGACATGCGCTTCCTTTTCTCGTCTCTTATCTGACTCTTCTTTCCTCGTAGATCTTTGCTACCCACGCCATTGGTGGTATCATCGGCAATGTATTGACAGCCCTTTTTGCGCAGAGATCAGTAGCTGCGTTTGACGGTAATCTTGTCATTGATGGAGGTTGGCTCGACCGTCACTTCGTCCAACTCGGATACCAGCTCGCTGACAGTGTTGCTGGAATGGCGTATTCTTTCGTTATGACTGTCGGTTTTTCTCTCTTTCTCTTCTATTGTTCTGTCCTAATATGCTTTGACAGACTGTTATCTTGTGGATTATGCATTTCATTCCGTATTGTAGCATGCGGTCCACACCTGAAGCGCAAGCTCTTGGTATGGACGAGTACGGTATGGGCGAGTTTGCATATGACTATGTATGCCTTGTTTCTTTGCTTCTCGCTCCCATCTGCTGTAAAACTCATACTGGTATAGGTGGGAATCGATAACAAAATTTCATCTGAGTTGGAATGCCGAGGTGTAGGACAACATGATGAGAACGTTCGCGAGTTTGACACGAACTCGAGTACCTCCAGTTCTGAGGTGGATGGGAGTGCTGAGCTGAGGCTGTAGATGCTTGGTTCTGCTAGTAGACAAATCTGTTCCAACGAGATTTCGTGGACGAGAGCTTGGCTATTTGTTTCGGCAGCTCTGGTATCGCTAGTAACAGCCCATAAACCTTTGAGCATCCCACTACTCCAGGTTGTGACTCCTTATGGCACATTATAGCGGAGGACATGAAGAACAGAGCGATTTCGCTACACTGAGGAATGCCAACGTCAGTGTTGGATCATTTACGATCCTGGTCTGTAGTCCTTTTCCATTCTTCATCGTTTCTCTTGCCGCGTGTTCTTCTTGTGTCCGTTTGAAGGATTACATGCGTGTCTATACATTTACGATTCAGTTTGCTCATTGGAGATGTCCTGCATTTATGGTTTCAGCGCAGCGCTCAAAAGTTGATCAGTTTCAAATCATCTTGGGCGACATGCATGACTCTATATCCAGTGCATTTCAGGTCCAGTAAAAGACTAGTTTGGGGGTGCCAAGCTGAGACGATAAGCGGCAATCTTGTATGCGGAAAGATAACAAGTCCAACACTGGTGCTATTACGACTATGACTAGGATGATTGTGGCGGAGGCTGCGGTGTCGGGAACACAAGGTCACGTCAATCAAGCGTCTAAGCCTTGGACTAGA
>Ga0247730_1001597_pt1 | contig 12263 bp, 21 predicted proteins | sample UWRJL073202C2_FD_180959 | JGI IMG/M metagenome (GOLD analysis project Ga0247730, IMG submission 180959) | Plant litter microbial communities from Arlington Agricultural Research Station in Wisconsin, United States - UWRJ-L073-202C-2 | ecosystem: Environmental > Terrestrial > Plant litter >...
AACTGAACAACCCAGTACTTGGCTCCGTCCTCGTTCTTCCCTTCATTCAATACTTCATGTTGACCTACACGTTCAAGGAGGGTGCGAAAATTTGCGAGGCGCATAGAAGGGTGGAAGCTCAAACGCAATGAGCGAGTCAAGCCGTGTGCTTGAATGGCAGCTGGGATTGTTGCCGGTAACGCCTCGTCAGTCTCTTCCACAAGCTCGGCCTCCGTAGGATTCTTGCGTTTCCACGTCGGAAAAATATTTTTCAAAAAGGAAGAAGCTTCTTCAGGATGGAAGAATTTCACAATCGCTTTCCGCTGCTGGCGATCTAGATGGAGTGACTCAAGGAAGAACGAGGCATAAGCTTTCGTATCAGCATGAGACTCTGGCAGATTCTGCAGGTAGACCGTGCGCTTTCGAGTCGGAACCGTTGAGAGCCTACGAACTTGAAGCGAAGTTTGGAAAGACCTCCGAACAGTAGTCATACTGGATGGTGGTCAGAGGAGAAGGTGTTGATAGTTCGGCAGGTGCCGAAACTATTTTGCCTTCCATAGCTACTGATATACATAAAAGTCGAAGGCCACATACAAAGGATAAAGATAGCTCTTAAGTTAGCAGCGCACTTTATTCGTTGTGTTTATGGCACAGCATCTACGTGCTGCAAGTCACTAAGTGTAACGTTGGGATTTCCGATGTCGGACTGTCGGACCGTATCACGTGTTTCCATTAACCTCTCTCCTACCACGACCATGACTACTCGATTGAAGAAGAAGCTGAACGACCTAGGTGTTGACACTTCGAGTAAGAAGGCTAATGAGAGCTTTGTCCAAGTACACATCTTCCCCCCTTTCATAGGGCTAAGCTAATCGAGTTGGAAATAGTTTGGTACCCCATTGCCTTCACTTGACAAGAACAAGGATCTGAATGAGTTCGTGCCGTTGTGGAAGCAAGAGGTTTGCAATGAAACATGTAAATTCTGGCGGAAAGTAAACTGATCCTTTGTTGAGGTTCGAGATGAGCAAGGTCGCCGAAGATTACATGGAGCATTCACTGGAGGCTTCTCCGCTGGATATTTTAACAGCGTTGGATCGAAAGAAGGCGAGTTTGTGCATGAAAGACACTTTGATACCTACTAAACAAGTATCTCAGGGTGGACGCCTTCTACATTTGTCTCTTCGCGAAATGACAAGGCCCAGAAGAAGCAGGCGAGACCAGAGGACTTTATGGATGAAGAGGACCTTCAGGAGATTCGAGATAATATGAAGTTCGTGGATGATAGGGACCAAATGGACTTTGAGGGCTCGACATCCACACCTCAGGTTTCAGAGAATGACGAGTGCGTCTTTGTTATATTTCGGTATTACAGTATTCTGGACTGACAGCGGCTGTAGATCCATTGCCAACGCATTAAGAGCTCTCATAATTCCACCGACACAAGACTCAGCTGGTGGTCGTTTGCTGAAGAAGATGGGATGGCGGCCGGGACATGGTATAGGGCCTAGAGTCTCATACGAACGACGGCGACAGCAAGACAAGGAAGCGGGTATCCTTTCAAATTTACCTGAAGACGACGAAGAAGCGAAGAAACACACGTATCTTCCCCGCGATATACCTGTCATTTCTGTGAAGAGGAAAACCAACTCGCATGGGTTGGGATATGACCCAGGCATGGGTCTGAACGAATCCCTTGGTGTTAAGGAAACTCAAAGTGGCCCACAATTATCGGGTAGGCAGACAGTGGTCTTCTTATGACCAAACAATGTTAAATCCGAATTTTCAGCGGGCTTTGGTCTCGGAGCCTTGAATGACGCCGACGAGGATGATCTGGACGTTTACGACTCTGCAGCAGGGACCTCTTCACGCTCTCGTATTGCTTACGACGGCCTAACTGGGGACGATGAAACTATGATATCAATTGGAGCACGTTCCCAGAAATCATTAGGAAAGCAGGTATGTGTTTTATACCTATCACCAGCACTTCAGACCTCTTACTTATCACTTCAAGAGATCATTACAAGCTCCTGACCAGCAATCTCAGTCTGTCCATGGGCTTATCCCCGGTTTTGTAATGTCGTCTAAGCCCGTAGTTGAGGACAAGCTGTGAGTCTTGAAATTGCTGTCAAGGTGGTATAACTATATCCATCGTTGATCCCTGCGTTCAGGTTCCCGATTCCTGATGCTCCAAAAGGATGGAAACCAGATCCTAGGCGCGTCTGGAACAAGGAAAAGTCTGGTTATAACGGTAGCTCTGTGACAAGATTAACAGCAAAAGAGGTGTGTGCAGGTTGCATTCCACATGTGCACTTCATTGGGTCTAAATGCTTTTACAGCGAGGCGAAGTACTGGGAGAGGCGCCACTTCCTGCGCGCTCTGTGTTCGACTATCTATCGAAGAAGGATCGAGATCGTTTACAGAATTTTCAACGACCACCGCCAACCGGCGAGTCTTTGCCAGGATCGGAAGTTCCAGCGCCACCGCAAGAGGCCACTACTATCGTCATCCCTCGTATTGAATCACACGTCGCTGGCGCTGCGCTGAAAGGATTTCAACCTTTTACAGCTGACCGGACGAAACACGCACGATACACGGCATACCTACAATCTCAAGCGGATCCAAATTCTCCCCCATCATCTTTGCTTCGGCCGCTAGTCGGACAGTCCATTGGGGACTTCAACAAGGAGCTGGCGGATTACGAGAAATCTGCACTGCTGTTCAGACCTATATCTGGAGCAATGGCGAACAGGTTCACAAGTGCTGCTGTGGTAGACCATGGACCCAAGATTCTTGAAGGACCTCATCAGCCAGTCGTAGAAGAAGAGCCCGAGCCGCCATCCAAAGAACAAATGGAGGAAGAGCTCAGGTTGACAAATCCCAAGGCACATGCTGCTCAAATGGGTATGTATGGTGCATTGACGAGAGAGGTCAAGGCATGGCAGCCGGCGAAGCTATTGTGCAAGAGGTTTGGAGTGAAGGAACCAGAGCCTCCTGCAGAAGCGACCGAAGATGTTCAAATGAAACCATCGGAGGAAGCATTTGAAGAGATGAAAGAGGAATACGGCACTGCTCCTCTGGCTGACGAAGAGGTCCACAATGGACCAAGGGATTTGGCTAATATCGGTCTAGGAGAGGACCCACAGCAGTTGAGAGACATCTTAACCTACAAGAGGCCGCCTATGGACGTCTTCAAAGCCATATTTGCTAGTGACGAAGAAGATAGTGACGACGAGCCCGAAGCCCAAGAGAGCTTGCCCGACATCAAACCAACTACCACTGCACCTTCTGCCATTCCGCTTGTAGACCCATCACCGCCTCCCCCGCCACCAGCTGTAGATGCTACTCCGGTCGATTTGGCCACGTTCAAGCCTACATTCGTGCCAAGAGAGAAACGAAAGACGTCTACGGAGGAAGATGGTGGTAACAAGAAGAAGCAGCGGAAGAAGGATAAAAAAGCGTCGAAGGTTCTTGTGTCGTTTGGGGATGACGACGATGTGGCCGTGCAACCTGTGAAGAAGAAGAAGAAAAGCTGGCCAAAAGTCGAAGAAAAAGTGGAAGACGACGACGAGATGTGGGTAGAGAAACCTACACCTGCGATCGTGAATCCCATTGTAGCGGAGGATAATCAGAGTTCTCTGTCTGCGAGGCCGCATCGAAAGCGGGCTGCAGATTTTTTGTGAAAATGTATGGACATGTCTTTGCCTCTTCGAGATCGCCAGAGAGGGTATCTACAGAAACTGTGCTACTCTTCGTCATCTGATGTATCATGTCCGTAAATCTCCTCTTCTTCCTCTTGCTCCTTATCTGCTTCCTTCGATGGTGCATCTCCCTCGGCCAATGTAATGCAAGTCAATCTCGTGCCTTTTGAGTCGTATTCGCCACAAGGTTCAATTTGGGCCACTTCCGCGGAGTCTTCGGGCACACGAGCCAAATCATATACATGCATTTTTCCATCTGAAGACACCGTTGCAACTACTGTGGTGCTCGACCTCCCTGTGGATAGCTCGGTCGCAATTTGGAGGGTTTGAACAGCTTTCACGCTAGACCAACAATGTTAGGTGCGACCTTATACTTGACAATGAGGGCGCGTACCGATTTGAGTGTCCAACCAACGATGCTATGATGCGAGGAACTACTTCTGGATCCTCAGAGAATTGGTAGACTGAGACTTTCTTGTCCTCTGCTGCTGCGAGCATTAACTCGCCTTCTCCAACAACTCGAAGACAGAACTTGAGATCGTGCAAACGACTGGGATGATCAATCGTATGTAACAGTGTCATTTCCTACAACAACAGAGGACGTCTTCAGGGAAGTGACATCAATTGCGAGAATGAGTGGACGCACGGTATTGTACAAGTCGATTGTAGACCCGGACTGAACTGCGAAGACATTTCCACTATGAGACCATCTGACAATCTCGCCTTCCTTGCCTAGCTTTGTACTAGCAACGCCCTTCCCTCTCATCAAATCCCACATGCGCAAGGTTCGATCCTTCCCTACACTGAGTGCAACCTTTCCAGATGGATGTACAGCAAGTGCATTTACACGGCCCTTGTGGCCCTTAAGCGTCCGAAGTACCGCCCAGTCCCGAGCATGGAAGAGACATAGGGTACCATCCTCCGAGGCAGAGAGTAAATGAGAGCGTGAAGGAAATACAAGATGTGTAATGGAGCCTAATAGACGCTTAGTTAGCTGAAGATTACAAGACCTGCAAAGAATCAGAAGTACACACCTTCATGATGCATCAGACCACCGATCTCTTTTCTCCTCTTCAAGTCCCACACTTTGATGATCTCATCTGCACTGCCTGTTGCAAGCCATTTGCCACCTTTCGGTGAGGCAGCCACGGCTTTGATGCAAGAAACGTGAGCAGGAAATATAAATCTCGGCTTGAGCTCGAATTTTAAAGTGCCATCCTCTGTAGTTTCCGGTCGGGCATCGATACCATACAACAGTTTTTCATAGGACCCCGCAACAAGCTTCAAAGTGGAGGCTAAAGGAGTTGGCAGCTGAGGGTCTTGTGCTTTCTGTTTGCCTTTGGATTTTGGCGTAGGTGCAGGTGCAGGCGTAGGCGTTATATCAGTTTTTTTCGATTTCATCGTCTTCGGTTTGGCGTATATCTGAGAGGCAGACACGCGAGCTTTTTTACTGGGAAGGTCGGAGTCAAGAGGTTGGCTCTTTGCGTGTTTGGGCATGATGAGTCGAAATCTGGATGGACGGAAGGAAGAAGATTGTTAAAGAGCACGTGAGGCCTCTGGCTATTTCAATTCGCGACCTTCATGACCAAACTCTTGCCATTGTTATTTTTAGGCCATTTTCTTCATTGAAAATGAGACATATTATAAGAAAGCTGTTTGTTCGGAAACACTGTGCTATTTAGCGCTCATGCACGTCTGTCTACAGTCGAAGCAGGCCATTCTGCATCAGGTTTAGCATGCCTGAAAGTGACTAGTCTGCATCTGATCACGCCCGTACAACAGCGTGTTTATTTGAAAGCAGCGCTGGAACAGCCAAGCTTCTTCTCTAGCTCCTTACCTTCATGGGAGACCAAGACTTACCCCAGATTGTCGTTGATGTGGGTACATCGGAAAACAACGACCAGAATGTATTCAGAAACGAACTATCTGAAGGGCAGAAAAGAATTGACGAAATAAGTACGCCTTCCTCGTCTTAGTCGGACCAAATCGGAGCTGACCTATAACGTAGCCGGCCAGACAAGCTCAGATATAGCGACGACATACAGCGAATTGTCTTCATGGTACAGTACGTGTTTTCGCCAAGGTCATTGGCACTTGAATTCGATTTAGAACCATTTGAGTTGCCAACCAGGCGACCATACTGGCTGCGGAGTCTGCATTGAAGGATCCTAGGAAGACTGAAAGGTACATTGCGAACTTCGAGGAAATGTCCGACACGGTCATCAAAGGGCTCGAGGGTCTATCCAACATCCATCCTTACATCAGTGGTCAGTAAAATTGATATCTCGGCCGTCAAAGCTTGATATGTTGACTATAGTTGCTGTCGTGGCTTTCAAACTGGTGGTCACACTCGACTTGACTCGCAGAACCAACAATAAGAAGGTCGTAGCGCTGAAGCTCGTCATGCAACAGATGATGATCACTCTTTTTCAGTGAGTACTCGTGTATCTATCGCATGCCAAATACTCATTTCCATTCAGGTTAAGGGACATTCATGATACTAAAGTTCCGGGTCCAGACGGAACCACCCTTGAAGATCGGATGTCAAGTCTGGTGAAAGACATTGCGAAGGACATCAGTGAGGCCGGCTCTGCATGTGATCATTACCTCAAGAAAAGCTTCTGGGGTATGTTTTCTCTCCTTTGATCTGCAGCGACTTAAACTGCGCTCCCAATAAGTCAAGACCCTCAAAGCATCCATCTATGAATCCCGATTAACTGAATACGCGAACCGATTCACCGAGCACCGAACAGAAATACAGTCCCGTCTTGCCCTGCACACCGCACATGGGGTCGTTTCAGCAAACGAGAAACTCGATGCTCAACAAGTTACACTTAGCGAACTGGATCAAAAGCTAGATATGCTTCTTGTGTTCGAGAAACTCGACTCGCCCAAAGAACGCAACGTTCGCAAGTACCTGGCCCAGCATGCCGCCGATGGAAAACTGGAGGCTCTCATTGAAAACGACACACTTCTACAAGGGCTCGTTGACGAAAGCGGTGAAGACCAAAAGGAATTAGTAGCCAGTGACTCAACGGCTTTGCCGGGACTGCCTTCTTTGACTATCATTCGACGGATCCTGACAAATGACCTCAGCGAAGACGTGGATAAAGCAATGAAGAGGAACCTGGCTGTGTACGAAAGAAAGTTGAAGCTGCATCAAAAACAGATGCAATTGGAGATTGAAGACACTATTCGCTCTGAAGGAAACCATATCATTCTGACACTCTTATCTGGCGCACACGATCTTATCAAAGACAAAGTACGCCGTTTTCTTTGATGTTCTTTACTATTGCTGTTCCATGGCTTACGAAATGCTTATAGAATCTACGAGAAATATGGAAAGCTATGGTACGTCCTTTCCACATTTGGGCCTCGTCCCTCAGTCTTCGGAGCTCAGGGCCGAGAGATTAGGGATGGAAGGGAAGTGTGAAAGCCAGGCATTTTGTGTTAGCGCTGCAGGACTACTTCGCCGACACAATCATTCACACAGAGGCAGATAATATGAGTGCGATGTTATCCAATGCAGGAACACCTACCACAATCCACTCGAATATCTGGCCTCCTGCAGGCGACTATCAAGATGACCGCTGGACGCTTTCATACATCAATCTCGCACATGTGCAACCCATCCTCGAAGCAATTGACGACGACGGCACTGGATTCATTAGCATAAGAGAGGTAAATGCTTTCACAAAAGGTCAACCTGCCGGATGGTCGTAAGTCTTGTGAACTGGGCTTTTGGAATTTAACGTCTAAATTGAAGTTTGCTTCCCCTTGTTTCCTTTCTTTATACAGACTTCCTAGTTGGCTCACGTACTGGAGTGAAGGATGGCATGCAAGCGTGGACCGGTATCGGCACAAGATTTACCAGCTACTTATAGCAATGCACGAAGAGTCTGAAAATGTTCTACCCCTCAACCAGGTGCATTTGTACAACAATTACTGGTCCAACCCAGTGTTCGACATCATTGACAGGCTCATGCGCTCCACGAAACCTATCAGCGCAGATTACCTCGCGGACCATAGACTGATGGACTTAGCCAGATCGTATTCTGAAATGGAGGAAAAGAGGATTGAAGCGAATCTCGACCATTTTAAATGGGTCATAGACGATTCAAGCACACTTAGACTGATAACTGGACCAGGACGCATTGAGCGGGTGAGTTACATACAAATAATGACATTGGAATGAGGCTCATCTAGCATCGCTCAGCATATATATCCGTTGCTGTATCTGATCTTGCGGAGACACGCGGTCGTTATCCATATCGCCACGCAGGATTGTCTGGAACAAGAGGAATTTACTAATCTCGCACAAACACTGGAAAAGATCGGAAAAGCACTCAAAAGACGGGTGGAGGATGTCGCAAGTACGTCAGCAGTTAAAGCACTGTAAAGTCTCTAGGTTCTGACCTACCTCATTGCAGCGTTATTACAACATACAACTGTGAATGGAGAAGAACGGTTAGGGCACTACGCATTCGGCATGGTACACCATTTCATTCTTGGTTATAATCGCAAACTGAATACTGGGCTGTATGAAGTTCAAATCCGTGCATGAGATGTCAGCACTCGATATTCGGGAAGTAGCATCGACAGCTGCTAAAGGAAATTCCATACATGCATGGTCTTGTGACGATCCCTCGATTCCAGAGGAGGTGAATGCCGAGCTCAAAGGGCTATATGACCATGCTACAGTTGAAGAATATCTTAAGGGAGACACACAAAACGATCTTTGGACTGATGCATACTTCCATGACAGCGACATTGTCTGGGATTTACAGGACGAGGAGACAGCGCGAGGGGCATGGTCCATGCTAATGTATCGAGACGAAGAGCCTGATGGAGAGTGGGGTCTTTTCCAACTTTGGTTTCCGGGATCATCGAGTATGGATGGCAAAGGACAGAACTATTCAGGGGTTTGGGACCTTTGGTTGTTGGTTGGAGAGGATAAGAGCGTCCAGATGAGCATTGGAGACCGACTAGTGTGCTCTGGAACTTTTGATCCCCTTTCTCAGGTTATATCTGGCACAGTTCTGGACAAGGAGACACAGCCTATCTCTGAAGAAAACCGGACTTTTGTAATGACCCGGACGCCGACTCACCTTCATCGATTTAGGCCTGCTCTCTCTCATCCTCTATATGATATTGCCAAGGCTCGCTGGAACTTTGCCCTTTCTGCTATCCTGTACCAACTCCGTCGAAAGTCATTTCATCAGAAGCAGCTGCACAAACGTTTCGTAGAACAAAACAAGTTTTTCAGCTTGATTTACAGAGCATTCCTAGTTCAGTGGGACTATTCTCCAGTGGAGAAATTGAGCACATTGGAGGAATACGAGCTGAACAAGCTTCGGTGCATTCTATATCCTCCTGATGCATGCTTTTTCATGCAATATCGTTCCATCAGACTCCTTCACTACGCAAACTTCGGGTAAGTTGCAACATGTCGCCAGTCGAATTCCCGTACTCAGTCATTTTGTTTCACTCTCACAGCGGCTATGGATGCGACACTTGTGGGCTGGAGCCATTACAATCCAAACTGACTTGCCTTACCTGCATCGATGACAATTGGCGGATGACAATGGACTTTTGTATCAAATGCACTGACACGGTCCCAGAACATCGCATCTATAAACACGACCTCTCCCATCTCCTTTTGAAAACGGATCATCTTATTCCGGACAGACATCTGCCATGGATGATACCAACAGCGCGAATAGTTGGTGAACGCGTTAAGAGTCTGTTTCGATCTCGCAATGCTGAATGCGTGTGTTGTTGTTGCAATTCACGCGTATCACTGCCTTGCTATGTTTGCGTGAAGTGTAGTACGTGGACAACACTCTTTTATCTCATTCAATTTCTTACGCGAAAGCTATAGCGCCGGACACGTATATATGTGATTCCTGTGAGAAAAATAAAACTTCCAGCAAGCAGGATGGATCGAATCCAAAGCATGTTTCAACTCACGCTTTGATTCGAGTCTTGAACTCCAATGAGATAGAGAAAGAAAGCGCAGATCAAAGGATTGATGGGTTGGAAAAGCAACTCAAAGGGATGGAGGAGATGTTCGATGCACGGTTCCGGAGCATGGAGGCCCTGTTGACTCGTCTTATGGATTCAGTGCCTTCCTCCAGATAGCGTTCATTCGCAGGAGAACTATATCTAGACGAAGATGGCGCCTCATCTTGATGGCAGTAGGGGATGAACATTTTCCACCCTAAATTCATTGCAAACATAAAACAAATATCAAACACAAAGACATTGGATGTGAAGCCCAGATTAGGAAATTTCATGGGAAAATGTTGAAATACGGCCACGTGACACTGGGCCACGCGTTTTAGATCTAAATTCGTCCCGATTAGGTTTCGTTCAAGTCCTTCCTCCACACTCATCACACGTGAAGCAAAGTGCTCTCATTGACCCTACAGACACGTCCATGCTTGAGAAATGACGGAATCAAGCAAGAGATTAGTCCATTTTGAGAGCCCCGGCACATCGTCCATGGACTTCTCAAGCGCCAGCGTTTCTGACATCTCTGTCGCCCAGACCTCTACCCTTCATCAAGTCAATGCCCAACTGACTGCGCACGGATTCACAATGGCTCCGGGGTTGAATCTGGACGGTTTATCAACCAAGAATTTGGAGAAAGTGGTCAAATGTTTGCTGGATATGTTAGGGCAGCGAATGGTAATTGCTTCACTTCGATGCTCGTGTTGCGAGGTCTTGGCTCATTATGTACGACTATACAGAAAGACATGTCGCGCACTGAAGAGCTTTCTGTCCAACTGCGAACGCTTTCGTATGACCATGAGCGGATGACCTCGTTTAACCGTACATCATCACAGAGGGCAGACAATCTGGAACGAGAGCTAAACGCGCAGAAGGCTCGAGAAGCGTGCGTCTTTATGCTTTAGTATGCTCGGTTTTGATAACATATTTCAATATAGGGCATTGCGAAGAGAGCTACAGACCAAAGAAGACGAGCGGAAACAGACGGCAACCGACCTGAAAAGAACGCTTTCATCGATGCAGACTTTGAAAGCTACACATCAAGCTGAGCTAAAGAAGCGAGAGAAAGAGTATGAGCGCATGGCGGACAAAGTTTCTAGGATTGCAGATGCTCAAGCCAAGCTGACCACAGGACGGAGTGGACTGGCTTTTGCCAATGGCGCTGTCTCTGATGGATTGACCTTCATTGGCAAAGGTAAAGGCGTTGTTGAAGCGGCTTTGGAACAGGCAGAGGACGCGAGAAAACTACTGGCTGGAGAAAATGTAGAGCTGAAAGGACTATTGGTTGGCGCTGTCAATGAAGCTCAGAGCATGTTATATGACACGCAGAAAGCCGTAGACCCCTCGGACATGGATGCCGAGGTGAGTAAATTGCTCGATCTATTTCTCCATTATCTCATGCTTCTAAAGCCCTCCCCATTTACCGTCCCAGATCTGTTCCCTCCAATGTCGCAAGGGATAGCCAATGTTGCTCTGATCTCTGCAGTAGGGTCCTTGCGACGATACATGAAGAAGCTTAGCCGAGGAAAACTCTCTGTCAATGCAGATATCGACGGTGATTCGGACGTGGCCAGAGAGGAGGATCTTGAAAGGATGAGAGGAATGATTGATGATCTACGGAGTAACATGGAAACTCGTGAGTTGTTACTTTGTCCTTGCTGTTAGCCTGTCAACTGAAAGGATGGCTTGCCAAACAAGGAGCACCCCGCATCCGAAACACAACAGGAGAATCAGGCTCATCGGAAGAAATAGATGGACGAGAGCAATTGGACGATATGAGGCGGTATTTTGAAGATGAACGAGACAAATTCAATGAGGCGACAGCAGCATTAATCCAGGAAAAGCTTGAACTACAGGTTGGTCTATCCAACTTTAACGAGTCCATATCCTGACTTCATCTTCATGCAGGAGGAACGTCGAAAGTTAGACGAAGATCGACAGCTCTTACAGGAAAGCACAACCCCGCCAGATTCAACTTCCTCGGAACGTCGCCACTCTGTCCATTCCCCCTCATTCAAGCGATCATCTCGAAGAGCGGTAGTTGTGGGCAAAGCACACCATAAATCAACAAGTCGACGCTCTGTATCGGCGATGTCACCATCCAAGTCGAGAACAGAGGCACCCTTTGAGACAGAAGTGATTCCTAAAGCATCCTTCGCGAGTTCCTTCCTACCAGGCACCTTCGTACTGCCTCCTCCCTCTCCGCTTGCTCAGATACCCGCTTCCACTCTCCTACCTACCATCCTCGCTATGCCACCGGCCGAAGAGGCCGACTCCGGGTCCTCTTCAGCACCAATACCGGCTACGCCAACGCCTATTGAAACCAAGAAGCTATTCCCAATGGCGAAACCATACGTGCCCCACATGATCCATGCATACTCACCTGTCCGACCAAGCCCTCTAAGCCGGCTATTGACGGTTAGCACCACTTCCACAGGAGCCGACGGTCCAGAGCAGCCAATCCGAGAAGGAAAGTCAGACGAAGAGATGTTCCCCCAGATCTCCAATACGCCTGATAGCTCGATTACTCCCTCATTGACACTAGAAGAAGAGCTAGGCATCATCAAGTCGCCA
>Ga0247730_1001598_pt1 | contig 12261 bp, 12 predicted proteins | sample UWRJL073202C2_FD_180959 | JGI IMG/M metagenome (GOLD analysis project Ga0247730, IMG submission 180959) | Plant litter microbial communities from Arlington Agricultural Research Station in Wisconsin, United States - UWRJ-L073-202C-2 | ecosystem: Environmental > Terrestrial > Plant litter >...
AGGGGCCTTGATCCCTGATAGCACTCAACATCCATGGCGGGATGACGTGGGGAAAGTTTTAAGGGTTTTGGCTTTGAGAGGAGTTTGATCATGGCATTGGTCGGTAGACGGGACGGGCGAAATTTTGGATGGGGTCGGCAACTGAGCTATGCCGGGCCGCAGGCATTGAAAGACATGTTCGGTGGCGGACACTACGGCACGGTCAAGGCGCACAGTGATCGCTGGCAGGCGTTCGTGCGCTGGTGTCGTTCGGAGGATGGGCCAGGGTTTAACGATGCGCGGCAGATTGATCGGCAGACCTTGTGGGACTATGCCGGGCATCTGCGGCAGCAAGTTGAACAGGGGGCTATCTGCGTCGCCACCGCGCAAAATCGGTTATCCAGCGTGAACCGGACCATGGCCGCGCTTCGCGGTGATCAGTATGTGAAAGTGCCGAGTCCGAGCAACGCGCTAGGTATGCGGCGCACCAGTGTTCGTCGCTCGGTGCCGCAAGGCCAAGACCGCGAACACGTGAAGCAGATCGTCGACGTCCTCTGCGAACACCAAATGCAACGCGCCGCGGCCATCGCGCAGTTGGCGCGAGCCACCGGCATGCGCTTACGCGAGGCTATTTTGGCCGACCTACCGCGTTTAAAACGTGAGGCAGAGCAATACGGCAAGATCAACATCCAGGAAGGCACCAAAGGTGGCCGCTCAGGAGCCTCAGCCCCTCGATGGATAACGATGGATGAGCACATCCGCGATGCACTGGCATTCGCCCTTCAAGTCTCGCCCGATGGTAGCCGCAACCTGCTTGCTCCGAATGAACGCTACCTCGATTTTCAACGGCAGATCGTCCGCCCTGCACGGGTCATTCTCCATACGCACAACCTCAAAGGCTTCCACGAGTTGCGGGCGGCCTATGCATGCGAACGCTACGAGCAAATCACCCAGCATCTCGCGCCTATCAACGGAGGCCGTTGCTATCAGCTTGACCAACGCCTCGATCGGCAGGCCCGAGACCAAATCAGCTATGAACTGGGGCACGGTCGTATCGACGTGGTATCGGCTTACATTGGTGGTCAAGCATGAGCAAGCCATTCGATATGGAACTGCTCCTGGCCGGCATCCTGACTGGGTCGCATACCACGCGCCAACGCCACCTTCGTCAGGCGAAGGCTATTCAAACAGCAATCGCTGGTCGCTGGCAGCGCGACAACCCATGGACTTGGCAGCATAAGCATCTCGTATGGTTTCTACATCATCACGTGAACCAGCGCGCTGAGTCGACGCGCTATTACTATCTGCTGACCATGCACTTGCTTGTTCATCGCTTAGGAAAGTCCTGGCAGTTCAACCGCTAGGCGAAGGGCGCAAACCCTCACATGTCGCAGGGGCCTTGATCGCTGATAACACTCAACATCCTTGGCGGGATGACGTGGGGAAAGCTTCAAGGGGTTGGCTTCAAGAGGAGTTTGATCATGGCATTGATAGGTAGATACGACGGGCGCAATTTTGGCTGTGGCCGGCAACTGAGCTAGGTCAGACCGCAATCGCTCCGCGACCTGTTTCGCGGCGGGCATTACGGACGGTCATGGAGCCTTGTCCTGCACTTCCAGTTTTCGGCAGCATCGTTACATCTAGCACTGTCAGACAGCTTGCTGAGGCATCCTGGGTTAGAATCCTGCCAATCATCTATATCCCCTTGGGAATACGTCGTTCACAGAACGACGAAAAGGAAAACCGCACAATGCCCCTCACGCTTCAGCAACTGGAACGTCACCTGTTCAAGGCCGCCGACATTCTGCGCGGCAAGATGGATGCCTCAGAGTTTAAGGAATACATCTTCGGCATGTTATTCCTCAAACGTTGTTCTGACGTTTTCGAGGAGCGTTACGACGAGGTCGTGGCACAAGAAATCAAGGCAGGTACCGGCATACGGTCATCACGGTTTATCTGCGTTACTAAATAGCTAAGAATTTTAAATGACAGACACCCATGAATTTGCGCCCGACCTTCGTCGCCCTAAAAAAATCACTCTGTTTTTTGTAGTTGATATGTGGGGTATTGAAGGCCCATACGCTGACGGTAACTGGCATCAATTGATCCATCGAGCTGCCCAAAGCTGGATAAAAGAATACCCTGATCAACCGCCCGCTACATTGTGGTCGGTCGTGCAGCCGTGCGACCTCTTCACCAACGGAACCTCGTGTTATATAACCTGCAGCACCAAGCTTCCGGACATGTTTTTTCACGGGCTCAATTCATACTTGTTCGAGCACTTTGGGAATCACGTGACAGTGGCTGAGGTCGACTTTGATCTGCCATTTAAAGACATCGAAGGGTGGCGCGCATACCTTCACTTCGAACAAGGTCAGGTTTGGGAACAGACAGACGCAGTCACTTGGCGAGCATTGAGTTAGGGTAGCCACTGCGGCACGTTACAGCCGCCTTTGTGGGGCAACATGGCAGCGCGTTGCAGCTTTTCATATTCTTGGCCGCCCATGTCATCGACTTGATAGATGACATGGGCTAAATTTTCCAAGGTAAAAGCTCGGGCATCAGCGACCCGCCCATATACCTGGACGTTGATGTCACCCAAGTGAGTAGCCATCAGAAACATGACCGGAGCTGAACATGGAGGAACGTACAATCGCCTAGCTTATTCCATCCGGTCTCGTCCATCTCCTACAACTCAAACTCATGTTTAGACCTCATCAAAACTGGTCAAAAAAGCCGGTCATTTGCCGGAAAAAAATCAGCTAAAAACCGCAAAGAGTGAGGAACCAGAGGGCCGAAAGCATGGCAAGCTAACCGCAAAAAAAGTCGGGAATGTGACCGAGGTAGGCTCCTACGAAGACGGTGATGCCGTCCACGAAAGACCTGCGGTCTCCGTTAAATGGGATCACAGAACTTCGCCATCGTCAGACGTTTCTTAGTCGTACTTCTGAAACGCCTCATAAACATCCAACACATCTTCCGACACCGTCTTCGCCCGATTCCCACGCCCAGACGGCTGCACCACGAACGAGATTGAGTCCTCCAAGGCAACCTCCCCCTGATTGTAATCCTCCCCAATCACATAGGACCGCGAAAACGGGCTCAATGCCGCCGCCAGGCTTTCGACCATGATTTCTCGCTCGGCGAGGTCCTCTTCGTCGAGCTCCAGCATTGAAGCCATAATGGCGCAGTCGATCATGGTGCCAGCCATCCAGTCGCAGCTTGAAGCGTAGCCGGTGCACCAGCGGATGGTGGTGCCTTCCATGTAGGCTTCCATGGTGGAGGTGTTTTGGCCAACGTAGCAGGAGCCGAGTATAAGGCCTGTGATATTACAGTCCTTGGAGCTCTCGCCGATGGCGAAGATCAAGTCGTCGACCGAGGTGCCGGCGATCTTGCGGCGGTAGCCGTGGGCGGCGATGTAGACCAGGGTGTTGTCGGCGCGACAGCGGGTCAGGCAATCAAGGGCTTTGTTGAAGCTGCTATTGTCGTAGAAGTTAGCGTGAAAAACCTCTGTGTCGCCAGCGTATTTGGCCACACCCTCGACGAAAGGCAACACGCTAGTACGGTTGCAGTCATGCTGGTCCAGCTCCCACGGACACTCCAGTACCAGAATGGCGCGGGTGGCGCGGTGCAGTTTTTTGGTGACTTCTTTCACTACTCTTTTCCTTAAGTCCAATCCGTTGCTGAGGGGGTAAATACACGGCTGCTCGCCGCTGAAATCGTCACGTTCTAGGTGCAGGACGAGTAAGAAACTGTACTTCCACGCGACGGTTTTTCTCGTCACCTGGTTCCAGGCCTGGCAATGGCTGTGAATCACCGAAACCCGCGACGATTACGCGCTTGGCTTGCTGCTCGTCCAACATCGCGATGAGCAACTTGCGCGCTTCTCGCGCCCGTGCAGCCGAGAGGGTGAAGTTGTCGTCGTAAACGGTGCAGAATTTGCTGAAGTCCGTAACCGGGCGGGAGACCTGGACGTTATCGGTGTGCCCTTCCACAAACACCTGGGCCTGCGCCGAGCCGTTGACGAACTCGGCCACTTTCGGGCCAAGGCTTGAGAGCGCGTCACGTGCTTCGTCGGTCACGCAGGCGCTACCGCGGGCGAAGATGCGGTCACGCAGAGTGATCTTCGACCCGGTCAGATCGAAAGACACCAGGCCCGACTCGCCTTTATCGTCCATGGTGCTCTGCATTGACTTGAGCATGTCCACCACACGTTGTTGCTCGGTTTGGACACCCTGACTTTTTTCCTGCTCACGCTTGAGTGCTGCAAACTTGTTCTGCAGCACCGACAGCACCAGCAGCAACATGACCACGGCCATGACGCCGGCCATCAGGTCAGAAATTGAGACCCATTCGTTTGGTTTCTCTTTCATGCTTCCTGCAAGACCTCAGTGGATTTGAGGGCTTGCACGTTCTCATTGATGCCGCTGGCGACTTCGAGCAGTTGGGTCAATGACTTCTGGACCTGCAGCAGCTCATCCTTCGGCTTGAGCAATTGGCTGGAAAGCTCGTTGAGGGAGCCAGGGACTTTCATAATGGCTTCGGCGGCACTGGCGTAGCGGTCGCTTTGGGTAAGAATTTTCACGACCTCGTCCAGACCGTTTGAGAGTTTGGCAGAGCTGTTGCCAACGCCTTCTGCGATTTGTTGTAGGGTGCTGGGCATCGTTTCAAGTGATTGCGCAATAACTTTGAAGTTTCTCGCGAGCCCACCCATTTGCTGGGTACTATTGGCTACAGAACCCAGGCCATCCTCCATGCGCTGACCGATCGCCTCCATGCTGGAGGTCATCACGCTGACGCTGATACCCAGCTCTTCGCTCAAGGCGGCAAAGCGAACACTGGTATCTTTTTGGACCTTGGAGGCGCTAGACACGTTACTGGCCACTTCTTCCATGGCTTTGTTCAAACTCTCCGACATGCCACCAATTGCCGTTGAAATATTGCCAGTCGCCGTACTCAAATCCTTCGCCATACCGACCATAGTTACTTTGAAGTCACCACTCATCACTTCGATGGCGCCCCCCAGATCCCGCTTCACCGACACCATGATTTCCGATAGCTCATGGGTCGCACCTTCCATCTGCTTGGCCATGCCCTCGAGGTTGCGGGTAAAGTCCTGGTTCATACTGGTCATGACGCCGTTCAAGTCCGTCTTGACACTTTGCAGCACCTCGGCCATTTCACGGTTCAAGTTATCCACCACGCCTTTCAGGCTGACAGCGGCTGTCGCGACCTGCTGTGCGGCGGTACCCATGGTCTCGCCCGCTTTTTGCAACGCCATCTGATTCTCGCGACTTTTTTCGGTGAAGTCGGCCAACAGCTGGTTCGAATGCCCCGTAAACGATGCAATATCGCCCAACGGCTCCATAGCCTTGACGAGACTCGCATCACGCACAGCAGCCTGCTCGGCCAGTTCCTGATTGCTCGCCTGCAATCCGGCAACGCCCTGCACCACAGTCTCGAAGTGACTCGCATCACGCACGGCTGCCTGCTCGGCCAGCTCCCGATTGCTCGCCTGCAACCCGGCGACGCCCTGCACCACAGCCTCGAAGTGACTCGCATCACGCACGGCTGCCTGCTCGGCCAGTTCCTGATTGCTCGCCTGCAATCCGGCGACGCCCAGCACCACAGCCTCGAAGTGACTCGCATCACGCACGGCTGCCTGCTCGGCCAGCTCCCGATTGCTCGCCTGCAATCCGGCGACACCCTGCACCACAGTCTCGAAGTGACTCGCTTCACGCGCGGCCGCCTGTTCGGCCAGTTCCTGATTGCTCGCCTGCAGTCCGGCGAAGCCTTGCACCACAGCCTCGAAGTTTTCCAACCAGACCTTATGACGCCTCTCACCCATTTGCAGCGCTCGAACGTTTTGCTTGGCCATTTCCAATCTTAGGCCTTCAGTCTGGGCTCGTAATGCGTCAACGATCAATTGGGAGGACCCCATCAGCGAGGTGTGTTGCTTTTCTTCACTGGCCAGTTTTTCTTGCTCGCGCAAATCACGGGTCTGGCTGAGCTCGCCTTTCATCTTGTTGATGCACCAAGTGAGTCGGCGCTCTTCAAAGCCGCTCCAAGACTCCCAAACCTTCAACAGAATGAAGGCGATGATGCCCCAGGTGGAGGTTTTGAACTTGGTGCCCAAACCTTGCATCATGGCCATCAGGTTCTGCATGGAATCGTCCATCGCACCGACCGACGAGCCGCTGCTCTGGAGGATCGAAGACGCCTTGTCCAACGCAAGGCCAAGGCCGAGGAAAGTCCCCAGCAGGCCAACGATCAGCAGCAGCCCCGGCATCATGCTGGCGAGTTTTTCTGCCGGCGTGGCGACGGCTTGGCTCAACTCACTGATTGAGCCGTGCTCCACTTCAAGGCCAGAGGGTGAGGTGTCCAGCTCCTCACCCTCCCACTTGCGCTGCCAGGATTTGGCATTGGCCTTGAAGGTAACCAACAGCACCGACAAGGCTACGCCCAGGGTGATGACCGTGAAAAAGACAATCTGGATGGGTTCCTGTCCGGGTGTCAGGAACGTAACGACATCCTTGATCACACCTGCACCTCGACTTCCTTGAATGCTGCGCCGCGCGCCTTGCAGTCTGTCTTGAAGATGTTGGCGAAATCTGTAATCAGTGCACGCTCATCCTGGGACAGCGAAACCCAAGGGCGCCCGTTCTGAGCGCATTCGATCAGCAGCATACCGACCTGCCCACCTTCCTCTGCGAGGTACTCGCGGTCCTCTTCGATCAGGGTGGCTTCGTCTTTTTCCAACAGTTGCAGGAAGCCTTCGGAAGCGTAAACATAGTTGCGCTTTTCGCGAGCAGTAGTATCGAGCGCCTGCAAAGTCTGGCTGTCCTTTTCGGTGCTAACCACCAGGTTAGCCAGGTAGACTTGCTCTTCTGCCGTCAGCGGCTCGATGCCCTGGCTCAGCTCCAGGCGGCGGCGCATGACCTTATCTTTGGCCAAGTCCTTGTTGAGAACGGCCCACTGTTGTTCGATGGCGTCGACGTCCAACGCCCAGGCAATGATCATCTCTTCGAAAACGAATGGCACGAGAGGCTTGCCAAACAGCTTGATGGTCACCACATCCAGCCGCTCTGCCTGTGACTCACTCAAATGCGGCTGATCAGAAATCAGCCCCTCAGAAGCTTCGATGATGAAAAACAGGTCAGGATCAACGTTCTCGATGGACTGTAAGTTATCCATTATTTGCTGATATCCGCCCAACAACTTTTGCGCCGCCCGGATCCGCAGATAATGTTCGAAGTTCTTGACCGAGTTCTGACTTACCGCGCGAGCCACCTTGGCTTTCACCAACAGGTAGCTGTTGACCAGCTCGCTGGCCTTAAGTGCCTGTTTCTCTTCTTCGGGCACTAACGACATGGCCTCGGCAATGTCTTTGGCGTTTTGCTCGGCCGTTTTGATTTCAAGGTCATCAAGAATCTTGGTCTTGATCTCACGTGCCATGCGGATCACCCAGTCCACTGCCTTCTGCAGGTTTTCGGCAATCGGGTGCTTGTCCAGTTGCTCGACGAAGGCCAGAGCACGCTCCAAGCCCAGCGCCAGGCCCTTGGCCCAAGGCCAGGGCACTGATTTTGCGGCCACTAACAGTGCCGCTCGGGCTTTGCTGATATAGGGCTGCACGGTACGCCAGATTTTTTGCACGTCCCCAACGAAAGTCTCTGCCTCATCGGCCAACCATCCGATCGCCTTGGCCGCAATTTCCTTACCTTTCTTCACCACCGTCGAAATGGCCGAAGATACTTTGCTGACGAACGAACTTAACCATCCCATGACCTACTCCTTAGTTGACGCCCAGCATTTTTCTTGCCGCGTCCAATTTAATGTTGCCGTTCGATCGCTGTTCCGCCGTCAGCTCCACAAGCGTGGTACGTATCTGTGCGATCGCTTCTTCCAAGTGTCGCAGTAACAGTTTTGGCTCGCCCGACTCCAGCAGCGGCTTGGGTAGAGCCAAGCGCATGCAGCTGCGGATTTCCCGGCCAGAGAAGCCATCGGATAGTTCGGCAAGCGCCGCCAGCAAGGTTTCCCGGACCTCTTCAATCGGGATTCCCGCTACCAGCATTTTTGACCAGATGGCATAACGCTCTTCGGTGCCGGGCAACTCAAACTTGATGTGCTGAGAGATACGGCTGACGAATGCAGCGTCGTAGTTTTTACCGAAGTTGGTGGCGAAGATAACCACGCCTTCGTGCTTCTCCAGCTCGATCAACAAGGTTGAACGCATGGCATTCACCTCGTTGTCGATGCCTTGGGTCACCGATGAGAGGCGTTTGCCAAGCAAGGTGTCGGCCTCGTCAAAGAATAGGACGGCCCCTTCCGCCATCGCGGTCTTGAATACCTGCGCGATGTTCTTGGAAGTGTCGCCCATGAACTTGCTTTCCAGGTCTGCGATGCTGATAAACATCAGTGGCTTGGCCAGGCTGCCTGCCAATGCTTCGGCGGTCAGTGTCTTGCCGGTGCCGGGCGGGCCGAAGAAATTCAGGACAACACCTTTGCCCGCAGGATCGACGGTGCCGAACCCCCACTCGAGGTAAATCTTCTGAAAGTATTTGATCTTGGCGAGCGCCTCATCCAGCTGCTGCCTGATGGGTGCGCCCAACACCACATCATTGAGGGTATAGCGCGGAACAACCGCATGAAGGACTGCGGAATTCGAATCAGAAGGTTCCAATGCCTCCAACCCTTCTTTGAACTGCGGCCGCACGCGACTGTACAAATAATCCCTTGAGGACATGAATGTTTATCCTTGGTGTCCATCACAAAACGCACCCAGCGCATTCCGTTCCCTAGCGTTCTGCGCCAGGCTTATCGAAAGCGTATCGACGTGGTCCCTAAATACTTGAAGGTTTACCGGGAAAAAGTAGCTTTTGGCCACTAATCATCCAGAGCGGCGCGTGTAAAGGCTTCCCCCCGGATACTCCACCTCAACCCTCACAGGTCGCAGGGGCCTTGATCCGTGGTATCAACTTCATCCACGATTCAGAATCGCCGTCGCGCCAGAAACTCTGCTATCGCTCCCTCAAACCATCCTGCAGCTCGCATCCTCAGCGCCTTACTCCACACTTCGGACACTGGTCAAACCACTCCCCCGGCCTCAATGCATCACTGCGCGGCGCCACTGTTTTCGTCCAACCACACTCTTCACACGCATACGTAAAGGGTTTAGGTTTCATTGGCGTTTCTGCTCTCCTGAGTACTTGTCCGAGTTCACTACCATCAGCCCTCTCAACTATCGGGATACGCCCGCTCGATCTGCTCATCAATCTCCCCACCAACGCCGCAGTATTCACGCGGAATACGTTCGATATCCTCGGCCATTTGCTCAATCACCTCGCGCAGTTCCAACTGGATGAGCCAGCGCGCCGGGATAGCCGCCGCGCCGTATTGCACACCGAGCAGGTGACCTGCTATCAAGCCGGTGCTGTCGCTGTCACCGCCGTGGTTTACGGCCGTGATGACGCCACGTTCCAATGACTCCGCAAACAACGCGCACCACAGACCGATGGCCAGGGCCTCTTCGGCGACCCAACCGCCACCGAGTTCGCCGATGCGCTGCGAGGTGGGTCTGTAGCCTTCATAGAAGAAGAACAGCACGCGTTCGATGAGAATGCGCGTTTCTTCCATACCGGGCTTTTGCCCATAATTGGCCAAGCTTTGAGTGACTGCGTGCTCCAGGCTGTCTTGCCGGTCGACAATGCGCTGGAGAATATCGGCGAACAGCCCGGCCGCCAGGTAGCCCGTAGGGTGCCCGTGGGTCAGGCGCCCTGACTGAGCAGCGTTGTCAAAGGCGTTAGCAAAGAATGCACAGGGCGCAACGCGCATTAAGGCGCCACAACCTTTGCTGTTGTTCTCGGCAACAGCGCCCAGCCGCGGACTGGCCTTGAGTGCACCGGGGCAGGTAGTGCCAGGGGCGCGGCGAGACCAGAGCGCCAGTTGCTCGATCAGCCACCCGTCCCTGCTGACCGGTATCGCCGCAGGGTAATCCTGGGTCATCAGCCAACGCAGCAACGCATGATGAATAATGCTGGGGACGTGGCAAGCCCCTCGTGAACTGCCGCGCACATAAGCCCGCAGCAAGCCCTCTGCGGTGAAAAGCATCATCTGTGTGTCGTCGGTGATAGCACCGGTGATACCGTAAGCCGGAGCAAAATCAACAATCCCCCGGAAACCGAACTTAGCTTCGATTGCAGACCACTCGAGAAACTCCACTGGGGCGCCTAGCGCATCGCCGACGGCGCCACCCAGCAGGCAGCCTTTGATCCGTTCAAGTCTGTTCATGCCCTTTCCCTTATCCCTCTGCCGGGATCAATTCCTGCAAAATCACCACCTTTCTTTGCAACTGCTCGATGTGCGCTTTCTCAGCGCGTAGTGCCGAGCGCAGTTCCCGGTTCTCCACCTCCCAAGTCCGTGCCCAGCGCGCGTCCTTTCGACAGGCAAGCGCCATTCGCCAGAGTTCACGCAACCTCAGGTACTGCAGCAGAAGCACCAGCAGGATTGTCCCCATCATCAGCAATGCACCTGTCGAAACCGCTTCCGACATACTCATGTCCACTTCCTTCCGTGAGTTCGATTTGTCTTCAAGACAGACACACGATATGTAGTGATTTACGACAGGTCTAGAATGTAGACTTATACAGGTAAAGTATTCGCGCACATGGAGAGGATATGAAACGTAAGCAGTCCATCGAACAAGTCCGCTGGGACCTGGCACTTCGCTATCGTTTGATTGAGACCGTCGTCTGGTGGGAGGGCCGGCTGACCACGGGACACTTGATCCAGAGCTTCGGCATCAGCCGTCAGCAGGCGTCAAAAGACATCAACACCTACATCACCGAACATGCGCCCCGAAACTTGACATATGACAAGCAGGTCAAGGGCTATGTACCCAGCAAACAGTTCAAGCCACTGTTCATCGACGACAGCGCCAGCGCCTATTTGCACTTGCTTTACCAGAACAACGAACGCGCGCCCCACATTGATGGGCTCGCCCTGGCCTACGCTCACACCAAAGTGTTGGAGGTACCGGACCGGCCGATTCGCCCCGAGATCCTGCGCCCACTGCTCAAAGCCTGTCGCGATGGTCTCCGCTTGGAAACCGAGTACGTGTCGCTCAATACACCCAATGTTGAAATTCGCCTCATAGCCCCGCACACGCTGGTCTATACCGGCATGCGCTGGCATGTGCGGGCGTACTGTGAGAAGAACGGCCAGTACCGGGATTTTGTGCTCAGCCGACTGCGAGGCGAGCCGGGGTTGCTTGACGCGTCAGAGAACACCCGTGAGTTGGATGAAGACTGGAATACTGAAATACCAGTTATCATCGCGCCCGATGGGCGATTGAGCGCAGCACAGCGTGCGATCATCGAAGCTGACTTCGGCATGAAAGACGAGCAATTAGTGGTGCCCAGTCGCAGGGCGCTGGTGAAATATGTCTTGCAGCGCTATCAGATCGACCCCAGAAACCTGACCACTAATCCTGAGGCGCAACAAATCGTGGCAACTAACCTCAAGGAGCTGAAGCCTTGGCTTATGAATGATTGATTATCAAGTGGTGGATAGCTTGGACTGCGCACGTGTGACGGAAGCGGTAGAAGCCCGGCCTATAGCTTTTACCAAACAATAGGCCGCCCCCATAGCTCGCCAAATCGTCGAAGCCCTCGATTGTGTGCCCGGATGCCAGCGGTTAACGAAAACCTCCTGCTCGCGTAGAGGAAGCCCACCTGAACCACCAGATACCTCATGACTTCTGAGGCTTCCAGCATTGGACCGTGATTATTTCGACGAGGTGTGAGGGAACAAGCGGTATGAGGGCAATTTGGTCAGCAGGCTACTGACCAAATTGGCCGCCACCTTATCGCTGAACCAACCAAGCTGACGTAGCATTCAGGGTAATGAGAAAATCGAAGTACCTAGTGTCTGTCTAGGGTCTGACCTTCCCCACTGGCATGAGAGGCCATACGACATACTTTCAAGGAGAAGGGTCTTCTCGATAGTTTTACCGCCGGCCGTTCAATGCAAAAACAGGGAAAAAACAAAGAGCAAAAACCGCCCAAAAAGCCGGTCTTTTGCCGGGAAAAAATCAGGTAAAAATCGTAAAAAGTGGGGGAACAAATGGGGGATCTGAGCGCTTTACAAAACATCTAACTCATTGTTTTTCAAACACATAGACCAATAAAAAGCTAACCACAAGCCGGCTTTTTAATGCCTGGAGGAAAGTGGGGATATAACCTGCCCATCACAAACTTGACACAGATAGCCGACCGGTTATTTGCG
>Ga0247730_1001599_pt1 | contig 12257 bp, 15 predicted proteins | sample UWRJL073202C2_FD_180959 | JGI IMG/M metagenome (GOLD analysis project Ga0247730, IMG submission 180959) | Plant litter microbial communities from Arlington Agricultural Research Station in Wisconsin, United States - UWRJ-L073-202C-2 | ecosystem: Environmental > Terrestrial > Plant litter >...
AACGAACTGCTTACCATCAACCCGAAGCTAGCAGCAGTGGACTTAGTGTTACCCCGTGATGGAATAGAGATCGCATCATTCTCAAGCTCTTCCATCTTCATCTGGAGACGAGGAGATGATTGAACTGAGGTCCTAATAGGAGAGGGCAACTGCATCGTTGAAACTGCGGGAGATGGTGGCATGGTATGTAGCTGTGTCGAAGATGCGATCATCTCATGAGCGGCAGCTAGCTGAGCACGAAGACTCTCCACTTCATCTAGAACGGGGGCGGGTACAGGGGTAGGAGCGGGTGTGGAGGTAACAGCCGGGGACGCGGAAGAGACATGTCCTTGAGCAAGTGCTAAAAGACGGGCGTTCTCTCTCTCGAGTTCAGCGACTCGGCTAAAAACACGCATATATATCAGTAAAAACTTCCGTTGCTATGAGCATTGAAAGGGACATACACTTCCATGAATTCGAACTCCTCGCGCTTCCGTTGTCTGCTGAGGAAGGCTGCAGCGCGATTCTTGACTAAACGAGCTTCACGCTTGCTCATGCCAGACACATCAGGCGGGATGAAATCCTTTGTGCTGATCACCGCGCCTCGCTGCTTCTTCTGCCCTGGGGCGACCCCAGAGGCACTATCAGCCGACGATTGCTGCAAGATGATGCTCTCGCTGGAAGGAGAGAGGCTTCTGCTTGCAGAACGCTTGTGCGACTGGACGGGCTCTTCCTGTTGCGGAACAGGCTTGCCCGAAGGTGGCTCAGGGTGAGGCTGTTGCGCGGGGGAGTCGAGCTCAAAGACCTGATGGGTGGGCATACAGGCGCCCTCTTGAACGACATTTCCAGAATCCATGCGCATCCTCATCATATTGTCGGATGGGGATGGCGCTGCGGAGTCGTAGTAATTAGAGGTGAGGGCGGGGAGTGGCTGCTCGCTCTGGTTGTACTGCTCCGATGAGACGAAATCCATGGTTGTCTCGTTGGCATATGGATATGAACCAGGCAGTGGTGAGTCGTGGTCGAAGGTTGGGGACATTATGGGGGCGTCGGAGGCGAGTATATGGGACATATCGAGATAGTCGAGCTCAGCGAGCGGGGAAGGAGAGCGAGAGATTATGGGGGAAGACATAACTGTGAACGAAGATTGAGCGACCGTTGAGACGAAAAAAGGGAGAATTAGTAGCAGAGTATGGAAAACCGGCGAGTGTTGTTGAGGGAGTCGAGAGAGAAAAGTTCTTTGGGTCTCCTCCTCAGAAAGCTTAGCCCGTTTCCGATATTACTCGATCACGCGAGCCAGTCCATCAGAACACCCATCAAATTCCCACGGGGTCCACTTGTCGACACATGTCCATCCGTCCACTTCCAGGCGGTACTCAGCACTTGTTAATGAGTGTGAGAATGTGAAGAATAATCTCTCTCGTATTCAGAACAGATAAAACATATTCTCCAGTCTAGTCGAGTGGGAAAGACCCGCAAAGGTCATCACGGGTATCGTCCATTTTAGTCTTGCAAGCCAATTGGCCCCCGCGGAATCAGACCCTTTTTGGCGTAACCCCGCAGACAACGACCACCCTGCTCCACTAGTCGCCGTCTCTGAGGAATGTTCAATGGTCACCAGTGGTCACCAAGCATCTACCAAGCATTGAAGGCTTCGAGGGGCTCAACGGCTTGCTTTTTGACAGCTGTATAACCACATCTGACATTTTCTCACGATGTCCCTGCGGCTGAACCGTTTCGTGCATGGAATCCGTACCTGTGATTGGTGGAAATCTAGGCTTTACAGAGCGCATGAACGGATTCAATGATTTGCAGAGCTTAACTAATTATTATCATTCAAAGCATACATTTACGAAGTCAATATCAAAATCAAGAAACGAGAGATCTTACCGTCTGATGAAGCTATGATACGTTCCCGAAGGAAGCAAATGCGACAAAAAATTATGCGGAAAGTCATACATCACTTGCTCAACTCGAAGTCAAGCAAGCAATCCTGACCGATCGCCCCGCTCAGAACACTGAAAGCGTGAATGAACACCGCGTAACAGACAACGGGCAAGCCGAAGACTGAGGATAGGCCAAAAATTGTGCGAAATGTCAACGGCGAGCTGTAAAAGCTCGCTGTGACCAGACAACCCACCCAGCCCATGAAGGAACTGAACAGATTGAAAGCCGCATTGCTCGATATGAATCAAACATATCCATAGCCCCAACCCCCCCAACAAACACCAACGTTCACACCACCCAGTCGCTACTCGCACAAACTACATCTCGCCACATCATAGCGCAAGTACCGTCTGCTTTCCAGCCAACGACGTCAACACTTCAAATCTCTCAACCGCCTGAGGATACCACTCGGCTTCTGTGAGGGTCTCTCGTATGTACGAGGTAATGCACGATGGCAAGGGTCTCTGGGACATCAGGTCGACCAGGTATGGGCATGTCAGCCAGCCAATAATAACATGACAGCGGAAGCGAAACGTATAGACGGAAGATCCAAACTCCAAGACTGTAATCCGGTACACAACATCCTGTAAATCTGAAGTGGTCTGTGACGTGTGAACATAGCTAGTCTGGTTGCCTTTTGCAATGGCGGAGCGCAAGGATAGGGCCTGACGTGCATGCCCGCATAGGGACCGCGAGTGTACACAAATGACAAACGTCTCTGCATACACCCATCGTCTGACCTCTTGTACGCTCCTAACCTGAATAAGCCCACGAGGATTTTGAACCTCGCTGCACAACACGAAGGTCGCACGAGAGTTGTCCAATCCACGCGGGTGGTATCCGTATTCCGGTATATCATCGACAATATGTCTGGCTTGTAAAGCAGTGCTGTATCGCCCGAGGGCATGGAAATATCCACGAATGCTCTTCTGTACGAAGCGAAGTATACGCGAAAAGTGGTATGAAAGCCCATTGAATATGTGTCAAGAAGAATTCGTGCTTGAACGTCTGCGTCATTGAAACAATTGAAGTGTAATCAGCATGGGAGTAAGTTCTCGAATGCGTGCCAAGTTCGTAAAGATTTATCTTTGGTCGACGGAGCCACGAAGGGGAACTGGGCGTGAAGTTCGACGACGGGATCGTCAAAGACTCCCAACCTGTTCGCAAACCGGACCCTGTTTCCCGCAGAATGAAACCAGGAGGCGTGGCACTGAAGCCACACCATAGAGGTGACGTACGAGAGGTCTCGCCCGTTACCCCTACCATCCAAGCCCACCCTACGGGAGTCGGCATGTCTGTAAGCTTTGCAGCCGTTTCGTTTTCTCGCGTCATCATCGTCATAATGCATAGTCTTTGGATAGCCAAGGTGTTGCAACAACATTATCATCAAAAGAAAGGTATGGCAGGTTATTTTGCAATTGGAAGTTTGGGTTTTCAGTTTTCAAATTTCTTTGATCGACAGAAAGAAGATGTTAACTGAGCTAGAGGCCGACCCCGAATGTCGACTGCTGCCAGTGACTATCTGAGGCCTGCACCAAGAGCCTGCTATTCATATTCCCTCCGCTATCCCGCTGAACAAGACCCAGCAGCGTGCTACGCGAGTACGCCATGACAAGCTGTGGTCACAAGGACCCCAGCGTCAGTTTCTAGGCCCATCCAGCGGGAGTCGATAGAGCAGTTTCTTTTGCAGTTATAAGTTGGCAGTGATCAAAGTATTCATGGGGCAAGCGATGTTTGACAGTGGAAGCTTTTTGCATTTGTGGAGTGTGGCATGGGGTAGAGGTTGCGGATAGTCGACAACGACGACACCACGGCTTCGAGAGATACACAGTGAATCCTGGAAGAGAGATCAGAGAAGATCCAAGGCAGATCACAGCAGTCGCATACCAGACTAAATACTAGGTGCGCTGAGGAGCCTCGTGTGGGCAAGGTGGTAGTGGGAGACAAGTGAGTAAGACTGTGACCCGCTAACGTCACATTAAGTCATCGGCAGATGCCGTGGCGATGCACTGCCACAATCATTCTCTGTGACAGTGGGCAAGGTCTTCGCTAAGGGCCTATGTGAACTATCCAGGCCTTTCTTTGTGTAGATAGTGGCTAATCCTTAGGCAAGGCTTGGGTAACTATATGATGTCAACAAGCCGAACTTCATGTGTTGCCCGGAACCGGAAGTTTGTCTTTTCAACGCTTCAAAATATCCACTCCGACATCTCTCTCCACCGCCTCAGCAACTTTGCCAACACCTCTTTGCGCTTTGGCCAGTCCAAATCCAATCCCAGCTGATTCTGACCTCTGTAGCGAAGGGATGAAACCCTTCCTGTGTTCTTCTTCTGTCTTGTGAAGACCCTGCAATGTTGTCCATGCTCCTCTATACCCTAATCCTCCCTCTTCCGGCGACTTCCTTGCCCTAGAATCGTCGAAGATCAAATGCACCATTGTCAAATTGTATAAAGAAGGCTGCAAATTGACCAAATCGCTGTTCACCGCAGGGAGGAATCGGTCTCCGAAGACGAAGTAACGAGTGAGGTAGTAGAACTCGATCAAATACGAAACGAGCAGCATAGATGTGGGGGAAAGCTCCGGGAAGTATGTTTCACCATTGGTAAGAGTGGTCAAGGTATTGTAGACGTCTCCATAGGTAGGCGGTGTACCAGGGTCTGTAATGGCATAGGCCTGTCCAGAAATGTCTGGGCGAGTGGCCGTTGAACCCTCGATGAGACGAGCTTCATATAAGAGATGAGACAAGGCACAATTCTCCACGTAGACGAAGTGGGAAACGATGTTAGAAATCCATGTTGGATTCACCTTTCGGGCAAGGTAGGCACCACAAAGAACATCTCCTCCAGGTCCAAAGACCCCGTTCCCTGGCCTTATGCAACCAGTACGAAGCACTTTGCCGTGACTTCCAGATGGCGTAGCATTCGCCGCCCGCACAAGCCCTTCTGCTTTAGCCTTCGAAGAGGCATAATTGGAGAAGAAGTCGGCGTGGTGTTTAGGTATCCTGTTGTCATCGTCGTCAATATACTGAACGAAATAATCCGGCTCTTTCTGCCAGGGCCACAGGAGGAAGCGAGAACTGTGCACTGAAACAGAGCCAGAGGATGTATATATCATCGCCGTAACGCCAATAGCACGCGACGCTTCAAGTACATTCTGCGTCCCGACGACATTGACTTTTGTGGAACGCGATTCAATACCTGGATGCCTTTCGAAGAAGCGAATGTTCGCTGCCGTATGGAATACCGTGACCTCCGCCTCTGGGGATCCTGCCCATGGTGCTCTGAAGGCTTCAAGTACAGCAGCTGCGTCCGTGATATCGACTTGCATGAACTTTACGTCCTTGGCAGCGCCGGTCGTGAGATCTTTACGGGTAGGAAGGCGAATGTCGAGGACTCGGATATTCTTGGGGCTCTCGCCTCGTTGTAATAGCTGAATGACTATCCAGCCTCCTAAGAACCCAGCCTGCACATCACGTCAGCTAAAGAAGGACTCAGATGCAGCAAAATAGCACGCACCCCGCCGACAACAATATATCGCCGTCCAGTTTTCGGAGGCAATTGATCGTCCACGTTTATTGGGTTCTCTTTGAAAGCCCGAGCGTCCGCTCTGGTATCTTTTTCCGTTGTGCGTACAGGCGAGAATGTGAGAGCGCGTGGGGGTATACTGGATAGAACGCGGTCATTGCGCTTGATGTACACCACAAGCATAATTACAGTCGCCAGGGTTCCATAGAGCCAATTTAACCAAGACATGTTGAGGGCAGACGAAGCAGCGACTCCGCGACGAAGTAAGAAACCTCGTCGGCTACAGGTGGAAGCACGGAGGCAGAACTGATACCTGCCTAATTCGGATTTCCACGGCATCCATAAAGCCTTTGAAAGAACAAATATCATTTGTAATGGGTATCATTAGATTGCTTTACAATGGAGTGCAAACACAACGTCCGCAAATCGAATGAGTAGTGAATTCCTGGTAATACAATTTATTTGCTTCATCATCGAGCTCTTAAGCAAGGCCTGGCGCTACTCAGATATGGCCGCAGGCGCCAGAGGGGGAAAAAAAGTCCATCTACATCTACACGCTGGAGTCAATCTCTCTCTGACCAATAAGCGAAGCGGATGCTGTTTACCTTAAACCCTTTCTATATGAACATAATAATAATGGCCCTATAACATTTTTTGTTCACTTCTTCGTTGTTTGCCTTTCCTTTTCGTTGTCTTGTGATGAACTTGAGGGTGCCGCAGGACCGTCTTCGAGATACAGCCCCTGCTCTTCGATATAGTCGACAACATTAGACGGCAGGAGGTACCGCACAGACAAGCCTCTTCGGATGAATAGGCGGACCTAAAACAAGATAAGCATCAAGTCCAGCGTGTGTGACGACCAGTCATCTTACCTTGGTACTCGATACATCGTTTTGAATGAGCTGCGAGATCAGATGGATGTTTTTGCGCCAACGTGCGAGACTGTCCGTGGCTTGATCCATATCTGCTCCCGCACGCTCAACGATGAAACAGCCATAACGTCCAAGAATGTGGTCGAGCTAATGGGTAGCAAATTAGATAGAGTCGGACTGCCGGCACAAAGCCACTTACATCTGCATAACTCCAGACGCCGGGCTCGCTCATGGTAGATATCAAATCTGAGCCGGCTAGTAGCATCACCCGAACATTCCTATGTTCGCCGTCCTCCGTTTGTACACCTCCTAGTGTGGTGTTGATCTCGTGCTCAAAGTGATCAAGTACAACAGCGGTTCGCTGGTACGACTGGAAAGCTTCCCAAGAGTCGATCATGAGCCATGACGAGGTTTCCTCTGCTGCCAGGGTACACATTGACACACTGCAAACATGTAAGCACTTGTTAGACCGGAGAAATAACAGGATGAAAGGATGAAAGGAAAGTGATAAGCGGATAGATAGATAGATCCGTGTGAATACCTCCGCCGGGTAGCGGCCGGTAGTATGGAAATGGCTCAGCAATGCGTCTCACTTGACCAACAATACAAAATAGCAAAAAGTACACCAAAAACGGAAAGAAATAGGACGATGAAACGAGCTGCTCACCGATGTTGCGCAGACTGGAGACCAGGTTTCTTGTACATGTCTGAGACAGGACTGAGGTATCCACCCACGATCTCGAAGTTTGTGTTCTGTCGGACATAGTCCTTGGCCATCTCAAACATACGGAGATGAAGGTAAGTCACTGGGCTGAATGAACCGCAAGCAACGAGGACCACAGGGGTCTTGCTGGGGTCTTTCAACACCCGCTGCAGTCGATGATGCGGGAAGTCGTAGTTGGGAGGGTTCGTAAATGATCCAGCGCCGTTGACTGGAGAGGCCATCGTATCCCAAGAATGAAGATATCAGGAATGTGTAGGGGTGTAGGCTGCAGTGGTTGGCACCTGGACGAGGTGGTAGTTTGGGAGCAAGAGTGGACCCATGAGTCATGGGTTCTCAAATTGTCCAGGCCCCTGGCGCGGTGATCGCTGCGGAGGCGGAACGAAGTGGCGGATTGCCTATGCACAAGTCGCTCCGATTCTGTAAAACTCGACGCCACTGCGATTCAAGAAAAGTCACAATGGTAGCCTCATAATCCCAGTGAGGACTAATTTTCAGGAGACCCGGCTTAAAGACATGCCAGACTTGATATTCACGACCCACAACTCATCACAAGGTCTATTCCGCTAATATTCAGAGTACGAATGTCACCATATCACGCCGTGCTAAGCGAAAAATAATAATGATTATAGGAGGGACGAGCAATGCCAATGCCAAACATGGTCTTCTCGGTAAGGGCACTGAACATAAATTACTGCATAAATCGTCAACAGCATTCTGGGGATCACTCCTGTGAGTTTATTCGAGCGGCATATGGGTTTCCTGCGCAACTATATTAGCATTTGGACTCAATTGAAACGAGGATCAGACCCACGATTTCCCCAAGATGGAATCGTTGTATGAGCAACTTGTCCCTCCGGAGGACCAGCATTCGGTGGATCCGCTGGCATTGCTGGAGATTCTGTCGCTGTCATCGAGGGCGGAGGCGGAGAGGAGTAGCTCGGAGGAGCGCCTGGATAACCAGGTGGTTCCGCTCCTTCGGTCGCTTGATCAGGCTGGCTACCGCCAATCCTTTCGAACGTCTGGCGCCGGAAATCGACCAGTGCTTTTCGGCGGCGTTCCAGATGTCTAGAAGCAGACTCGAGGTCTTGTCCCAGCGCATCTGCCCTAGCTCGTGCGTTGCGCAACTCGGTAGAAACCTGATGGATAGTGCTTGCTTAGCGACAGATAAATCATAATTATAGGACCGCAACTCACGCTAGAGCTTGCAATCTGAAGTTTAATTGCCCCTTGCTTGATTTTCTCTGTAATAAAGCATGACCCCAAGATTCAGAAAGGCAAGCTTTCTGCTTACCATGTGCAGCTATGTCTGAGAAGATATTGTCGAAGAATACATCTCCCATCATCGAACTGAGAGAATAAGTAAGTACTCAGAGGCGAACGTCAACGTCAATTCCACTCACATTTGGGGTGCCTCCAAGCCTGGGACAAGTTTGACCTTTGGAGAGGCATGCTGTGCCTGCTGTACCAACATATCCGTTTTCGCAGCTAAGGTGCCTGCGTTCGCAATGGCATTTCGTTCCATCATGTCGGTCATGCTTTAAGACAAACGTTAAAGAAATTTGAGCAGCGGAGAGAAAGGAGACGCGACACACGTTCCACCGCCCCACATATCTGGCAAGGTGTCCCAAGTGAGCAAGTGCTGCATTGATAAGAAGCTGTGATATCAATGAGCTCACCGTAGGTAGAAAACTGTAAAGCCTCCTTCATTGCCGCGTTACATTGTTCCATCAACTTGGTTGCTGAAATCAGGAGTCCTACGGCTTGGGACTCCCTGGAAAGGTCGGTGTTGATCTTGTCACTCTTGTGAAGGGCATCCTCATAAGCCAACTCAAGTTCATCATCACGAGGGAAGTCGTTGGTAGGACCGTCAAATGTGTTATGGTACAACCGATCCAGTTCCCGCTTTAACGATTCAAGCTGTATCTGGCGAGCCAGGAGGTCGCTCTCCTGCATTATTTTGAGATCGCATATTAAAATTCTCGCGAAACAAAACATACCACCTCTTTGGCCTCCTTGATCATGTTCTCCAACATACTTCGGTTCTCTTTTTCTTTCAGCTCCCTGTCCAATGCTTCCACAAATTCGCTACATGGATTCTGTCAATTTCGGATATTATAGAATTATATGGAGCGCACCGTTCTTCCTTCTCTATCTTGCTCGCGAGAACATCCTTTTTTCCACTCAAACGATAGGCAAGCTTCTTCGTTGTCGAGTCTCTGATGCGTTCGTGTTCTTTGCGCTCTTTCTTTGTGTCTTTAGCCAGGGCAGTGATTTGAGCTCGAGTACTTTGCAGCTGCGACTGAAGATCCTTCAAATATTGTTGCTGGGCTTGGAGAGTTGAAGGGACATAGTCTAAGGAGCCTATGGACTGCATAAGATGGGCATGGTACTTTGCGTTGGATTTGATAACGTCTTCTGTTGACATAGCTGTAGATAGTGGACGTTGAAAGCAAGGTTGGGCAAACAGTGTTGTAGAGACATCATGGATGATGATCAGCACAGCCTGTACACAGCCTGGCTGCAAACCCACTGTCCACAGGGCCACAGTGATGCATTTGATGGCTAATTCACATGGGTCGCGAACACTGTTCAAAGCTCAAGCACTCAAGCTGTAGGCTTCAAGCTCAAAGGCTGCCAAAAACGTGTAATATACAAATGCGTACGTCCATATATAAATAAGCTACTGTAAATTATATTACACTGCATCTCGAACCTCATATTCGAATAGTTGCATACGGATTCCCTATTTGTTGAATTCAGCAACAGACACGCAATATGGAATGTCCCGACTTACGGATTCCCCGAGCAGACATCCAAACGGGCCCATTCGGATCTGTCTCATAGCTTGGGGTTTCAGGATCGTCGAAAGGGTTCTCAGAAACTTCAGTAGATTCAGTCGGAATATCAATGAGGGAAGGAGTTGGTGAGGAATAGCGTGGAGGTGCATCCAACTCGATAGGAAAACTGTCGGCCACAGCTGTAGGACGTGCCTCTGGAGCTTGATCTGTGGTAGCGACAAGCTCGAAGGTTTCCTGTCGGAATCCTTCCAAATCTCGTCTGCATTTCTTCATGTACTTAGTAGCTGTCTCAAGCTTTTCTTCATGCTCAGCTACTGTTGCTCTGGCAGCTTTGAGTTCAAAGCCCCCTTGTGAAGTTTGAGTTCTCTGGTTCGGAATTCAGCCATATGCAGGAAGAGAGGTCAAATTCAGTGCTCACGAGGGTCTTTGACTGTAGTTGAGTTACTTGAGCCCTTGCTCTCTCTACCGTGGATCGAATTGTCAACTTGTGATAGCCACACAAAGTGTAGTGGGTTCGTACTCAAATCAGCATCAACTTTCTCGGTTGCATGCAAAGCCTCTTCGTAGGCCAGTTCCAGTCTATCGTCTTGAGGAAAGTCGGGCGTGGGTCCACCGAATATCTTGTGATACAGCGCATCTAATTCGCTTTTCAGTGAGTTGAACTGGATCACTTTCGCTAATAATTCTCCTTCCTATCAACGTGTAAGAACTCGAATACATGGAACCCACAGAGCCAGAGCTTACCTCAATTATTGCGTCTTTGATCATCTTCTCTAGCATATTGCTTTTCTCCTTTTCTTGCGTTTCTTCATTAACTATTTCCTCATATTCACTAATGTGGCATTGAGCTTCCCCTTCCTTGCATGACAACAAAATACATAAATTGCGCACCGCTCCTCCTTTGCCACCTTGTCTAACAGAGCATTCTTCTGTCCAGTCCAGCGATAGGCAAGTTGCCTGGTTGTCGAATTTCTGGCATGTTCCTGTTCTCTCCTCTTCCTCTCTTCCTTCTTGCCGAGCTCCACAATGCAAGACTGAGACTTGGCTAGCTGTCTCTGAAGGTAGGCAATGTATTTTTTGTGAATGGGAAGAGCTGAAGACACATCATCCAAAGCTGCCATCGACTTCATGAGTTCAGCATAGTAGCTTGCATTCGATCTGATCTTTTCGGCAGTCGACATGGGAGATGGTCGAGGTCGAGGTCGAGGAGTGGCGTTCGTTGTATCTAAGCATTGGTAGATCACGGGAGGGGGATTTTGAGGCACGACTTCGGTTCATGTTCGTGTTCATGATGTATGTATTGCTGTGGGTGCTCGAAAATGAATACAGTCCGTATCAGTCCGTATCCTGCCGAATCGGAGCGGACCCCCGACCAAAGTTGGCCTATCTGTTCCTAATAGGGCTGGACAAGGCTGAGCTCGTACAGCTTTTCTCCGATAGAATGTCGAACGTTCCACTATGCGCATTCCTTGAGCGTACATTGAGATGCAACTCACTTGGGAAGGGGGAAAAGACGAGACTGACTGACCGTGGTAAAGACGCGTTTAATTCGGTGTAAATGCAATCTGAACCGCTGATTTGAGTTACAAGCTCTCGTAGCACAGGTTTCGGGATATCTAGTCTAGTGTAAATTGCATATGTTTGTTTGCACCAGATAAAATACTCACCACATTCGGCCCCATCTCAGTCGCTCTTGCCCTTGATCTCTCCACCGGCGACACAGGAAAGTGCTGCATTTATACCCAAAGTAATGTCGAGCTTTGCGGGTCTTGCTGAGATTCTTCGAGATCGAAAACTTGATGACTTTATTTCCAAGATATTCGATGTGCTGTGGGCAATAATGTCGAGTCAATCTGGTCGAAAGCAGAGACGAGTCAATCCGACACTGTCGCAGATGAACATAATGAATAGTAAGGAATGGAATCACGGATATGCCGTGGCATAGGTTCGTGCGAAACACGCCGGAGGAGCGGAGTCGAGACTCGAGACGGAGCGTGACATTGTCAAGTGATGTGACTCTACCACGAGCTGCCACGAGGCCGTTCTTGATACGCTGTGGAACGAAATCTCTCTAGCTCTCCTATGACCTGCCGCGTGCTATGAAAAATTCAGTGGCACTGCATGGCAAAGAAAGTTGACACTTCCGCTTCCTTGTCTCGGAACATCTGCGGTCTCCGTGAAAACCCTGAACTGGTTCTCAGGCCGACCGTCCAGCCCCTACGCCTCATTACCCTGTGATGCCCTGATAGTTTCTCCCTGATAGCTAAGGGAAAGAAAGACTCCGATCTCTTCGATTGGAAAGCGACATCGTGTCCGCTAGGCTTTGCGGGGTAAGCATCGTAATCTCTTACCACCATGACCTCTCTCCTGGCCCAACTTTCTCGCCTTTGGAACCATTCCAAAGTCACGCAAG
>Ga0247730_1001600_pt1 | contig 12234 bp, 10 predicted proteins | sample UWRJL073202C2_FD_180959 | JGI IMG/M metagenome (GOLD analysis project Ga0247730, IMG submission 180959) | Plant litter microbial communities from Arlington Agricultural Research Station in Wisconsin, United States - UWRJ-L073-202C-2 | ecosystem: Environmental > Terrestrial > Plant litter >...
GATCGGGCTTGGTGATCGGTACACATCGGCCATTTGACTTGGACACCGGCTCGGGCCGCGCCATACGGTTGCTGGTGGCCTTCCCCCGCCCGACGCAGGAGCTCCCCGACATGTCCCAGAAGAAGCCGATCCGCCTGGTGTTCAACCTGACGCCCTCGGGCATCCACGACGCCGCCTGGAAGCTGCAGGACTCGCCCGAGACGATCTCGACGGACATCGACCAGCTCGTCGAGAACGCCAGGATCGCCGAGTCCGGCCTGCTCGACGCGGTGTTCATGCCCGACGACTACGGCAACCTGCGCCTGGAGAACCCGCCGCGTCGCCCGTGGCGGTCGCTCGACCCGACGGTCGTCTTCACGGCGATCGCCCTGGCGACGGAGAACATCGGCCTCATCGCGACGATCAACGGGGTCTTCGGCACGCCCTACCAGGTGGCCCGCGACATCGCCTCGCTCGACCACGTCAGCCGTGGCCGCGCGGCCTGGAACGTCATCACGAGCCAGAACGCCAACATGCTCGAGGTGCTCGGCGCCGACGGTCCGTTCGAGGGCGACGCCAAGTACGAGCGTGCCGAGGAGTTCCTGACGATCGTCCACCAGCTGTGGGACTCGCTGCCGCAGGAGGCGATCGTCGCCGACGCCGAGAGCCACACGTACGTCGACATCGACCGGGCCCGCCCCGCCGACTTCCGCGGCCGGCACTTCAGCAGCCGCGGCGTCATCCAGGTGCCCCCGTTCGAGGGCAACAAGCCGGTCATCGTGCTGGCCGGCGCCTCGCAGCAGAGCCGTGAGCTCGGAGCCACGTGGGCCGACGCCCTGTTCACGGCGCACCGCACGGTCGAGTCGGCGCGCGAGTTCTCCTCCGACGTCCGACGCTACGCCGAGAAGGCGGGCCGCTCACGCGAGGACATCGTCGTGCTGCCGGGCCTGCTGCCGATCCTGGGCTCCACCGAGGCCGAGGCGCAGGGCTACAAGCGTGAGCTGGACGAGATGCTCGACATCGAGTACCTCAAGGAGGCCCTCGGCGAGCGGCTCGGCATCCCGGCCTCCCGCCTGGACCCGGCCAAGCCACTGCCTTACAGCGAGATCGACCTGGTCAACGTGCCGGCGTTCGAGGGCGTCCAGCGCCGGAACCTGGTGCAGGAGGCCAAGGACAAGGACATGACGACCCATCAGGTGCTGCTCAACAACGTCACCGCCGGGCACCGGGTCATCGTCGGGACGCCCGAGCAGCTGGCCGACGACTTCGAGCACTGGATCGACAACGACGCCGGCGACGGGTTCGCGTTCAACGTCGACTCCAACCCGCGGGGCATCACCTCGATCGTCGAGGGTCTTGTCCCAGAGCTGCAGAAGCGCGGCCGGTTCCGCACCGAGTACGAGGGCACGACGTTCCGCGCCAGCCTCGGCATCGGCGCCGGGAGCCGCGCCGCCCGCTGACCCCGGACGTGCGGGTCGACGGGCGGCGGCAGGTCAGGCGCCGGTCGCGACCGGCAGGTCGTGGTTGCTCCACTGCGACCACGAGCCTGGGAAGAGCGTGGCGTCGAAGCCGGCGATCGCCAGCGCGGCAGCCTCGTGGGCCGCGGTGACGCCGGAACCGCAGTAGACGGCCACCGGGGTGGAGTCGTCGACGCCGAGTGCCGTGAACCGCTCGCGCAGCTCGGCGGCGGGCAGGAAGCGTCCGTCGGCGGCCAGGTTGGCACCCGTCGGAGCGCTGGTGGCGCCGGGGATGTGGCCCGCCTTGGGATCGATCGGCTCGACCTCGCCGCGGAACCGCTCCGGTGCCCGGGCGTCGAGCAGGACGCCCGTGTCGGGGAAGTCGGCGACGGTCCGCAGGTCCAGCGTCGGGAGGGCGCCGGCCGTCAGGTCGACGGTGCCCGCGTCGGGCACCACGTCGTCGGTGGCGAGCTCGCCGCCGGAGGCGATCCAGGCGGGGAGGGCGCCGTCGAGGAGCCGGACGTCGGCCACCCCGGCCCAGCGGAGCAGCCACCACGCGCGCGCGGCGGCCATGTTGCCCTCGCCGTCGTACGCCACGACGGTGTCGCCGGGGTCGATGCCCCAGCGTCGGGCGGCGGCCTGGAGGGCGTCGATCGTCGGGAGCGGGTGGCGTCCGTCGGTGGACTCGCCGTGCGCGGCCAGCTCGGTGTCGAGGTCGACGTACACGGCCCCGGGGACGTGGCCCGTCAGGTACTCACCGTGCCCGGGAGGGCCGCCCAGCTTCCATCGGACGTCGAGGACGACGGGGGGCTTCTCGCTGGTCAGGGCGGTTGCCAGCTCTTCGCTGGTCGTGAGGACGGTCATCCCTCGAGGCTAGGAGGTCGGTGGGGACCGGTCCAATACGAATCAGTCATCGGTGACCATCACCGATGCCGATGCGCCGCGGGGATCAGCCCGCGAGCTCGAGGACCTGCAGCGTGCGACGCTTGAAGAACGCCTCGCCCGCGCTGATCGCGGTGGCCTCGACCTCGGGGTCGATGCCGCGGCGGGTCAGGACGTTGAGCCCTGCGGTGCCGACGGCGGGGAGGTCGTCGCGGACCGCGAGGCCCGCGGGGTTGCCGCCGATGCTCGGCAGCAGCGCGACGCCGAGTCCCGCGCGGACACCGGCCATGACCCCCTCGAGCGTCGTGGACTGGCCGGCGACGGCCACCTGGTAGCCCGCGCCCCCGAGCGTCGCCATGGCCCGCTCGCGCAGCGCGCACGGCTCCTCGAACGCGACGAGCGGAAGGGGCCGACCTTCGGCCGGGGGCGTCCAGCCGGGCGCGGCGAACCAGCTGAGGGGCATGCGCCCGATCTCGTGGCCGCCCTCGTTGCCGCGCGACGCCAGGATGAACGCAAAGTCGATCGTGCCCTTGTCGACGCCCTCGGCGAGCTGCGTCGACCGGCCGATCTCGAAGCGGGTCTGCACGCCGGGGAAGGCGGCGTCGAGCGCCCGGATCATCTCGGGCAGGACCTGCTCGGCCGCGTGCTCGCTGGAGCCGACGACGACGATCTTGTCCTCCGGCACGAGGAGCCGCTCGAGCGCGCGGTCGTGGGAGGCGAGGATCTGTCGGGCCTCGGCCAGGACCTGCTCGCCGGCCGCGGTGAACTTCATGCCGCGGCCGTCCTTGACGAACAGCTTGCGCTTCAGACCGCGCTCGAGGAGCCGGACGTGCTGGCTGAGGGCCGGCTGGCTGATGTGCAGCACCGCCGCCGCCTTGCTGAAGCCACCGCACTCGGAGATCGCAACGATCGTGCGCAGATGATCGAGATCCAGGGTCATGGCCATGCTGCTCACGATAGATGGACGTCCTAGCATCGAGACGCCGTCTCACCCCGTGGGACAGGACCGATCAGATCCCGCGATGGGTCCCGATCATGCATTCGTGTTGGACGCCGGCCGTCACGCCCGCGATCCTGGAGGCATGACAGTCGAGACTCTCCTGCACGCCGAATGGAACGAGCCGGACGGCATCGCCCCCCGCGGAACCCTCGTGATCGTCGGTGGACGCTCCGAGAACCCCGCCGTCTACCAGCGCTTCGGCCGACGGATCGCGTTCGACGCCTACCGCGTCCGCTTCGTCGAGGGCGACCTGGCCGATCTCGACAGCGTCGCGAAGCGTCTCGACGCGGTGCTGTCCGATCCGCAGACGTCGCTGCCCGCCGTCCTGGTCGGCTCCGACACCGGCGCGGCGGTCGTGCTCGACTACCTGTCGCACCGCGGCGAGCTGGCCCAGCCCGATGCCGCCGTCCTGGCCGGTCTGACGTTCCCCGACGACGAGACCGCGTCGTTCGACGACGAGATCAGCGTCCGCACCGCCTGCCCCAACCACCGTGGCGTCCTGGGTCGAGAGGGTGTCGACCACGCGATCGGTGCCCAGGACATCCACATCCCGCGGCCCGAGGCCGGATCGGTCACGGTCCCGCTGCTGGTCCTGCACGGCCAGGCCGACGAGGTGGCGCCGCTCGACCGCGTCCGCCGGACGCTGGCGGACCTCGGCGCGCGCACCGAGCTCGTGACGATCGAGGACGGTCTGCACGACGCCCTCAACGACGTGACCCACCGCACCGCGGCGGCGACGGTCGTGCGGTTCCTGGAACGGCTCAAGCGCGGTGCCGACCTGAGGCCGATCGCCACAGAAGAGGTGCTGTGACCGCCGACCTCACGGTCCTCACCCACGAGCTCTCCGACTGGTCCACCGACATCGCCGACCTCACGCTGGTCTCGACCGATCGATCGGGGTCGCCGGACGCCGGCGTCCCGACGCTGGTCGTCCGTGCCCGCGACGTCGCCGAGGTGCAGGCCACGGCCCGGTTCGCCTCCGGCCACGGCATCCCGCTCGTCACCCGCGGAGCGGGCAGCGGTCTCGCCGGCGGGGCCGTCGCCGGCAGCGGGTCCATCGTGCTCGACCTGTCCGGCCTCGACCGCATCCTCGAGATCCGTCCGGTCGACCAGGTGGCCGTCGTCGAGCCCGGCGTCATCACCGCCGACCTCGATGCCGCGGCGGCGGCGCACGGTCTGTTCTACGCCCCCGACCCGGGCAGCGTCGACATCTCGACGATCGGTGGGAACATCGCGACCAACGCCGGTGGCCTGCGCGGCGCGAAGTACGGGGTCACCCGCGACGCCGTGCTGGCGCTCGACGTGGTGCTCGCGGACGGCCGGCTCGTCCACCTCGGCGCCGGCACCCTCAAGCACGTGACCGGCTACGACCTGCTGGGGCTCATGGTCGGCTCCGAGGGCACCTTGGGGATCGTCGTCGGCGCGACGCTGCGGCTGCTCCCGCGCCCGGCCGCCACCGGCACGGTCGCCGCCTACTTCGGCACGCTCGAGGAGGCCGCGGCCGCGTCGGTCGCCGTCCGCTCCTGCGGAGCACGCCCGTCCGTGCTCGAGATCGTCGACGGCGCGACGCTCGGCGCGATCGACGATCTCGCCGGCACCAGCCTGCGCGAGCGCGGCGAGGCCTTCCTGCTCGTCCAGGTCGACGGGCTCGACGTCACCGCCGAGCTCGCGGCGGTCGAGGCGGCGATCGTCGGCGCCACGCACGTCGAGTCGTCGGTCGACCCCGAGACGAGCGGCCGGCTGCTCGCCGCCCGACGGCTGGCGCTCCCGGCGATCGAGGCCAAGGGGCGGGCGCTGATCGAGGACATCGCGGTGCCGCCCTCCCGGCTCGTCGAGGCCATCCGCGGCGTGTACGCCGTCGCGCAGGACACCCGCACGACGATCCACGTCTTCGCCCACGCCGGTGACGGCAACATCCACCCCATCATCCTGGTCGACGCCGATGCGGGAGCCGAGCTGCCGGCCGCGGCTGTCGAGGCCGCCGACCGGATCTTCGCGCTGGCCCTCGAGCTGGGCGGCACGGTCACCGGCGAGCACGGAGTCGGCCTCCTCAAGCAGGCCTGGGTCGCCCGGCAGGCCGGCCCGGACGTCGACGCCATCCAGCGCGCCGTGAAGCAGCTGCTCGACCCCGCCGGCGTCCTCAACCCCGGAAAGGCCATCTGAGATGAGCACCGAAGTACACCGTCCACGTGTGATGCACGACTCGCGTCCGCCATCCGGGATCGGTCGAGACAGCTCGTCGGGCCTGCCTACGGTGAATTCATGAGCATCACCGTCGTGGTTGGCAACCCCAAGCCGCGGTCCCGCACGTGGGACGCGGCCCATCGTCTCGCAGAGGGGCTCGGGGCCCCTGCGTCCACGTCGATCGACGTGGTGGACCTCGGGCCGGGTCTCCTCGGCTGGGGTGATCCAGCCGTCAAGGAGGCCGTCGACCAGGTGGCCGCGAGCGACATCGTGGTCGTCGCCTCGCCGACGTTCAAGGCCACCTACACGGGGCTGCTGAAGCTCTTCCTCGACCAGTTCGCCGGGTCCACCGGACTGCAGGGGGTCGTGGCCGTGCCGCTGCAGCTGGGCGGTGGGCCGGCCCACGAGCTGTCGCCCGAGCTGCACCTCAAGCCGGTGCTGGTCGAGCTCGGCGCGACGGTCCCGGCCCCGGCCCTGTACCTCGTGGACAGCGTCCCGGCACCCGATCCGGTCGAGCAGGCGTGGCTGGAGCGATGGGCCCCCGTCGTCCGCGCGTCGGTGGGGGTGCGGGCATGACGCACGCCGACGACGCCGAGCTCGACCCGGCCGTGCTGCAGAAGTCGTTCCGCACCGCGATGGGCAACGTCGCCGCCGCGGTCTCCGTCGTCACGACGTTCCACGACGGCGGCCCGCACGGCACCACCGTCAGCGCGTTCGCGTCGCTGTCGATGGACCCGCCGATGCTGCTGGTCTCGCTCGACAACACCTCGAAGCTGCTCGGCAAGCTCGACATCGGCTCGCGGGTCGGGGTCAACGTGCTCGCCGCGCACCAGGACCAGGTCGCGCTGCGCTTCGCCGGCAAGGGCGACGACAAGTTCGTCGACGTGCCCTGGGAGCTCGAGGACGGCGCACCGGCGCTCGCCGAGCGGCACGCGTGGGTCGCGCTGACGGTCGAGCAGCTGGTCGTCGCCGGCGACCACACGCTGGTGCTGGGGCGGGTCGAGGCGGCCGACGCCTCCTCGACGGTTCCGCTGACGTACTGGCAGCGGACGTTCGGCACGCACCGCGTCTTCTGATCCTCAGCGCAGGCCGCGATCGCGCAGGATCGGCATGACGCCCTCGGCGAACCAGTAGGCCTCCTCGACGTGCGGGTAGCCCGACAGGATGAACTCGTCGATGCCGAGCGCGGCGTACTCCGCGACCAGGTCGGCGACCTCGGTGTGGCTGCCGACCAGCGCCGTCCCGGCACCGCCGCGCACGAGCCCCACGCCCGCCCACAGGCCGGGATGGACCTCGTGGGCGTGGGCGTCGCGCGCGTCGCGCGTCGTGGCGTGCAGGGCGCGCATCCGCTGCTGGCCGACGGACCTCGATGCCGCCAGGGCGAGCTGGGTGGCGGCGATGTCCGCGGGGTCGAGGTCGTCGAGCAGCAGCTGGGCCTGGGCCCAGGCCGCCTCGCTGGTGTCGCGCGTGATGACGTGCAGGCGGATGCCGAACCGCACCTGCCGTCCCTCCCGCTCGGCGAGTCCGCGGATCCAGGCGATCTTCTCGGCGACCTGGGCCGGCGGCTCGCCCCACGTCAGGTAGACGTCCGCGTGCCGGGCGGCGACCGGGCCGGCGGGATCGGAGGACCCACCGAAGTAGATCTCCGGCAGGGGGTCGGGCGTCGCGCGCGTGCGGGCACCGACGACGTCGTAGTGCTCGCCGTGCAGGTCGAAGTCACCGCCCCACGCCCCACGGACGACCGCGAGGAACTCGTCGGTGCGGGCGTACCGCTCACGGTGGCCGAGATGGTCGCCGAAGCGGGCCTGCTCGGTGGCCTCCCCGCCGGTGACCACGTTCAGCGCCAGGCGGCCGCCGGAGATGCGCTGGAGGGTCGAGGCCATCTGCGACGCCAGGGTCGGGCTGATGATGCCGGGGCGCACCGCCACGAGGAACGTGAGGCGCTCGGTCTCGCGGACGAGGGCCGCGGTGGTCAGCCAGGCGTCCTCGCACCACGTGCCCGTCGGCGTCAGCATGCCGTCGTAGCCGAGGTGCTCGGCCGTCCTGGCGACCAGCGCGAGGTAGTCGATGTCGGGCTCACGGAAGCTCGTGGCCGTGCCGGCCCGGGCCGTCGGCACGCCGACGCCCTCGGGGACGCTGTGCCCGCCTCCCACCAGCGTCCGTCCGTCGCCGTTGGTGGGCAGGAACCAGTGGATCGCGATGCTCATGGGTCGATCGTCGTCGCTCCGAGCGGCGCCGGGCGCCGTCTCTCACGAGGTGAGAACGTCGCAGGTCAGCCCAGGACCCGTTCGAGGTAGGCGTTGCCGAACGTCCGGCCCGGGTCGAGCTCGTCGCGGATCGTCACGACGTCGTCGAACCGCGCGTAGCTGTCCGAGAAGTACGCGGCGTCGAGCGTGTGGAGCTTGCCCCAGTGCGGGCGGCCCTCGTGGGCCGTGAAGATGTCCTGGGCCGCGGCGAAGTACGCCCGGTGGTCGCTGCGCCAGTACTGGTGGACCGCGACGTAGCAGGAGTCGCGCTCGTGGCTCGTCGACAGCCAGACGTCGTCGGCGGCCGTGAACCGCACCTCGATCGGGAACGAGACGTTCTCGTGGCCGGCGCCGAACCAGCTCGCCAGCTCGTCGAGGACGTGCGGCAGCGCCGCTCGCGGCATCGCGAACTCGGACTCCCGGAAGCGCACCCGCCGCGGCGAGACGAAAACCTCGTACGACTCGTCGACGTACTCGCGCGCGCTCAGGACGGAGGCGGCGACGTGGTTGACGCGCGGGATCCACGAGCGCCGGCGGGTCAGCACGCGGTTGAGGGCCTCGAACGCGGTGTTGCTGAGCAGCTCGTCGTCGAGCCAGTGCCGGAACCGGCCGAGAGGTCGGCGGTCGGTGCCGTCGGGGACCCGGTTGTTCTGCTTGGTCGAGGTCTGCTCGGTGTGCGGGAACCAGTAGAACTCGAAGTGGTCGTTGTCGGCGACGAGGTCGTCGAGCCGCTCCATCACGGCGGGCAGCGCCATGGGCTCCTCGCGGGCGTGCAGCAGGAAGGCCGGGACGCACTGCAGCGTGACCTCGGTGACGATGCCGAGGGCCCCGAGCGACACGCGGGCCGCCCCGAACCAGGGATGCTGCTCGTCGATCTCGAGCACGTCGCCGGCCGCGGTGACGACCTGCAGACCGACGACGGCGTTCGCGATGCCGAACCGGGCGCCGCCGGTGCCGTGGGTGCCGGTCGAGATGGCGCCGGCGACGGACTGCGGGTCGACGTCGCCGAGGTTGGGCAGCGCGAGCCCGAGGACCCGGAGCCGTGGGTTGAGGTCGTGCAGCGAGATGCCGGCCTGCACGCGGACCCGACCGGTCGTGGTGTCGGTGCCGAGGATCGTGCTCATCCGATCGAGTCGCAGGAGGATCCCGTCGGTCGCGGCGATCGCGGTGAACGAGTGGCTCGCGCCGACGGCCTTGACCCGCGTGCCCGCCGCCACCGCCTCGCGGACGACGGCGACGACCTCGGCGGTCGAGGCTGGACGGACGATCCGGACGGGGTGCGCCTCGGCGCTGCGTCCCCAGTTCTGCCAGTGCTCAGCCAAAGCTCTTCCCCTCGCCGCGGTACGTCGGCAGCTGCTCGACGGTGCCGTCGCCGTCCACCAGGGCGACCCGGTCGAAGCGCTCGCACATCTCGCCGGCCTTGGCGTACCGCATCACGACGCGGTCGCCGATCGTCAGCCGGCGCGCGGCCCGGCCCCTCAGCGGCGTCTGCACCTCGCCGGCGCCCTCGGTGCCGATGGGCCGCAGCCCCTCCGGCCAGGCGGCGGTCGGCTGCCGGGTCCTGCTCGTCGGGCCGGACGCGACGTACCCGCCGGCGAACAGCGTCGCGATGTCCCGCGCGGGCTTGCGGACGACCGAGAGGACGAAGAACGCCGCGGGGTGCGACGAGAAGGCGTCGTAGCCGTCGAACAGGGTGGGGGAGAACAGCCCCGATCCGGCGGTGAGCTCGGTGATGGCCGGGTCCTGGCCGGTGATCTCGAGGCTCCCGGTGCCGCCCGCGTTGACGATCTCGAGCGTGGCGTGCTCGCCGACCGCCGCGACGACCAGGCTGCGGCGGTCGAGCAGCTCGGCGGCCGATCGTCTCTTCACGAGTCGCACGGCGCGCGACGAGTCGGGGAGCCCCGCGATCTGGGCGTCGTAGAACATCAGGCCGACGAGGTCGAAGCCGCGACGTCGCTCGATCGCCGCGGCCAGCCGTCGGGCCTGGCGCGCGGAGTGCACCGGCGAGCGGCGGACGCCCAGATGGACCGGCCCGAGCTTGAGGGACGCGTCGACGTCGATCGCGATCCGGATCGTCGGGTGGTCCGTGCCCAGGAGCGCGTCGAGGTGGTCGAGCGACTCCGTGCTGTCGACCATCACGGTGATCGCTGCGAGGCGGCGCTCGTCGGCGACCAGGTCCAGGAGCGCCTGTCGACCGACCGTCGGGTAGGCCAGCAGGACGTCGTCGACGCCGTGGTCGACGAGCCAGGTCGACTCCGCCAGGGAGTACGACATGACGCCCGCGAACCCGTCGCGCTGCAGCGTCCCCTCGATGATCGACCGGACCCGGACGGACTTGCTGGCCACGCGGATCGGCACGCCCGCCGCCCGGCGCACCAGGTCGTCGGCGTTGCTCCACAGCGTCGGTGCGTCGACGACGGCGAACGGGGTGTCGAGCTCCGCGGTGGCCTGCAGCAGCCGGTCGAAGGGTGGCATCTCGTCAGTATGTCGCACCCGGGATCGACCGGCGGGTCGCCGATACTGGGTCGATGCGCAGACTCGCGGCAGCACTCGTGGCGGTGCTGGTGGTGTCGGCGGGGTGCACCGGCGCGTCGGAGCCCGACGTCAGGCCGACCCCGGTCGAGACCTCCGAGCCGGCGATCAGCCTGGCGTCGCTCGGCCTGGACTGGCCGCGTGCCGACGGGATGCTGGACGTCGCGGACCCGCCCGAGGCGCCGGACGGCTTCGCCGCCGCCCTCGTGGCGCGGATGGCCGACGTCCTGACCGACTGGGCGCAGGTCTCGACGGTCGACGAGGACGTCCGGCGCAGCGCGACACCCGTGCAGGACGTCGCCGCCGCGCTGCCGCCCGAGAGCGGGGCGGCACTCCGGGCGCTGACGGAGGACGCCGTGTCCCCGGACCTCGGCGTCGCCAACGTCTTCGCCGACGACGTCACGCTCCTCGGCGCGCCGGTCGTGACGACTGCGTGGGACGTCTCGACCCGGACGGACGACGCCGGCCGGCCGTACGTCCTGCTGCAGCTGCAGACCCGCGCGGCCTACGAGGTGCGCCTCGGCGACGACGCGCCGACCCGCGTCATCGGCGTGCTGCGCGTGCACGGGCTGAGCGCCTACCCGGGGACCACCGACGACTTCGGCGTCACCGGTGGGTGGCAGGAGTTCGGTGCCGGCGACTGCGCCCTGGCCCTCGACGACGCCCTCCTGCCCGACGCCGACCTGGACGCGGCGGCCCGCGACCTGAGGACCTTCGTCGAGGTGGGCGACGGCAGCAGGCTCGTCATGCCGCCGCTCGAGGACGACGACCAGGTCGACGCGGAGTACCTGCAGCGCTGCCGCGACGGCGCGACCTGACCTCGACGCCCGCGGCGGGAGGGGCGGAAAGGTGCGGGGACGCGTGCCCTTACGATGGTTTCTCGGGCCTCGGCCCGTACGCCTCTGTAGCTCAGTCGGTAGAGCGCCTTACTTGTAATAAGGATGTCGCGGGTTCGAATCCTGTCGGAGGCTCCGTGTGATGTCCCAGGACCGACGGCGCGTCCGGGACCACTGCCTCGGGAACGGATCGACCGTCCCGCACGACGTGAGAAGTGAGATGTGGCCATGGAGCTCGGCATCGTTGCGCTCGGCGACCTGCAGCACGACCCCGCGACGGGCCGTCCGCGCGACGCGGAGGAGCGGCTCGCGCAGATCGTCGACTACGCGGTCGTCGCCGACCAGGAGGGGTTGGACGTCTTCGGCGTCGGCGAGCACCACACGCTCGACTTCGTGATCTCGTCACCGGCGGTCGTGCTGGCCGCGGTGGCTGCCCGCACGCGGCAGATCCGTCTGACGACCGCCGTGACGGTGCTGCCGGTCCACGACCCGGTGCGGGTCTACCAGGACTTCGCCACGGTCGACCTGCTCAGCCGTGGCCGGGCCGAGCTGACGGTGGGACGCAGCGCGTACGTCGAGCCGTTCGAGATCTTCGGACAGGACACGGCGCACTACGACGAGCTCTTCTCCGAGAAGCTGGAGCTGCTCCTCAGGCTGCGGGCGGACGACCACGTCACCTGGCGTGGCCGCTTCCGCACGCCGCTCGAGGACGCCCCCATCACCCCGCGGGCTGCGCAGTCGCCGCTGCCCGTGTGGGTCGGCGTCGGAGGGTCGCGGTCCTCGGCCGAGCGGGCCGGACGGCTCGGTCTGCCGATGATCCTCGGCTACATCGGCGGTCCGCTGTCGCAGGTCCGGCGGACCATCGACGTCTACCGTGCCGCCGGTGCGGCCGCAGGTCACGAGCAGGACCTCCAGGTCGGCATCTCGAGCCACTTCTTCGCCGCGGCGTCCGACAGCGCCGCGTCGGACATCTACCCGTACTACCACGAGTACCTGCGCCCCAAGACGCCCGGCGGCCGGGGATTCGTCGTCGAGCCGGCGGCGTTCGAGGCCGGCCGCGCGAGGGGCCAGGCCATCATGATCGGCTCGGCCGAACAGCTCGTCGAGAAGATCGTCGA
>Ga0247730_1001601_pt1 | contig 12234 bp, 14 predicted proteins | sample UWRJL073202C2_FD_180959 | JGI IMG/M metagenome (GOLD analysis project Ga0247730, IMG submission 180959) | Plant litter microbial communities from Arlington Agricultural Research Station in Wisconsin, United States - UWRJ-L073-202C-2 | ecosystem: Environmental > Terrestrial > Plant litter >...
TTTTCGGACTCAATCAGGTCCCCTAGGTCCTCCCAGAGTGCCACATTCTGTTGAGGAGCTAGAACGGGCACTTGGGCACAAGTGAAATCACTGTTGTCAACGATTTTCCAAAGGTCACAGAAGGTAAACCCGGCACAAGCTATGACTGTGCCCGCTGCCAAAGCGAGTTTGTAGCGGTTCACAGGTCTCTTTTGTCGGACAGTAGGTTCGTATTCTAGCAGTGAGCCTTTCTCCAGAGACATGGTGGTTGGAGTACAGGAGCCGAAGTTGACGACAGACGAGCAGTCATACTGTCGCCACCGTCCACGTGCTTTGATGTTGATGTTCGAGTTTTTGAGGGGCAAAATTTCATCCTGTGTTCGATGCCTGTGCCCGTAGCACAGACCACGAGTACAAATACAAGGGCACGCAATGCCATCTTTATTCGATTTCACGGCAATAGAGCAATACTACTCTGAACGGAACAAGGACTCTCACGAAGGCTTGTGCATACATCTGCATAAATCGATCCAAAAATGAATTAATTAACGGCTAACTGAGTCGCTTCCTACCCGAACCTACCTCAATCATCCATGAGTCCAGACTCTTTGATATTCTCCTCCAGCCACAGTACTCAATTAAATGTGGGGAAGGAAGGAACAAAGACCACAAAGACTGGTATGGACTTCAAATTTCCGGATTGGGCGAATGATAACATCCGAACAGGGCCTGTGAGACATTTCTCAACGCGTTTCCGTGCAGTGCCATCCCCATACACTGCCCCTCACGGAACAAGGCCAAATCTTAACGCTACAAGAGATTCCAGGACCAAGCTTTGCTGCTTTTCTATAAAGTGTTCGTGTGGGGGGTATTCTAAAGTATTCGTGTATCTTGTGCACTGTCTCCTATGGCGGTTCTGAACCTGCTTGTCATTGGCTCCGGGGGTGGACTAGACGAGACCAATCTCTCTGGGTGCGTTTTTACGCCTGGAGAATGCCGGCCAACAGGTTCTGAACAGGAGCAAACCCAATTTACAGATACCTGCTGAAGCCTGCAGACGCATCTTGGTGTGACGAGGCCATTGCTCTAGAAGCGGGTGCGCATCATCAGTTGCACAGGCCACTAAGCATATTGCTGACCCCTTCCGAATTCTACTTTAGGATCTGGTGCTGGTGCACTGAATGTCCTCTTACAGAAGAATGCCAGTCTTCTGGATGAACCAAAGGTATCTGCCTACGATGTGTACACCAATGTCAAGTTCGTAATCTTTTCGGAGAACGTGGTCTACATACTGAGAAGTTGATTCCAGGTCCTATCTGATCAGTAAGGCTGTTTCAAATATCTGCATCTGCAGCGTCTCTTATGCGAATCACACATAGCACACGCACATCTGGACCATATCTCTAGCCTTGTCATTGCCGCAGGATCTCTTCAAGGGCATTCAAAGCAAATATATGGGACTCAGTTCACGCTAGCATCTCTGCGCACCGTGTTCAATCAGCGCATTTGGCCAAATCTCGCTTCTGACGAAGACAGTGATGAGAACACACTCTACAAATACGTCCAGTGAGCTATTTGAGTTGCATACATTCGTGTTTGGAGTTATCCTAATACCTTTTAGACTTCCCACTGGGAAAAGCTACCGCAAAATACATCCAGAAGTATCCGTGCAGAGCCATCTTGTCACGCACGGCCACTTGTGCTCAAGTTCGGATTCCACAGAGCCTGCCACTTACGACTCTACGGCCTTTTTCATCCGTCATGACTCTTCCTCTCTTGAATTCCTATTCTTTGGAGATGTGGGACCAGATGTACTGAGCACGAATCCTCGCATACTGGAGGTGTGGAAAGAGGCTGCACCCAAGATCGTTAATGGGACACTGAACACGATTTTCATTGAATGCTCATGGCCTGCAGGTCGGGAAGATCATCTACTGTTTGGACATCTCAGTCCAGAGCATTTAGCAGAGGAATTGAAGGCTCTGTGCAAAGAGGTGCTGAAACACAGACAGCTGGAAGAACGAGCTGATGTCCGTGCATCTAAGCGCCGCAAGCTGGAAAAATCCTCTGAAGCTGGCTTTGGCGATGAGGACCTTGTTCACACTTTGCAAGGCATACGCATTTTCATTATGCACGTGAAAGACATCCTGGACAGTCAAGCGGAACACCCTCGGGATGTCATCCTGCGCCAAGTGCTGGGTCTGGTTGGACCAGCCGGTCTAGATTTAGGTGCACAGATAGATGTTGCAGTGAGCGGCAGTATCATCGGTACGTTGCTATCAAATTCATACTGTCTGTGGTTTTCCGTACTCACACGAATGGGTAGACCTTTGATCCTTATTTTCTCCTTTCGCGATTGTATCACTAGCCCTCAACTGTATCCATATCCCAGATCCATTTTCCACGTGCGCAATAATGATATTCATGACTATATATCGCCAATCCAAATGCGTAAAGAGAACCGTAGTAAATCATCATTAGCAGAAGTAAAAGCACGAAATTAGTAGACAGTGCAACATCGTCTATAGAGAGATCATAACAGTCATGATGGACTTGAAGCATAGAGCTTTACCACGCCATCCGCTCCTGCGCTTGCCATGAAGGGCAATGTGGGGTGGAACTCGACATCAAGAACACCTTCACGAGCCTTCTCCCGATGAGTACTGATTTCTTGGGTGCATGTCTTGGAGCCCAGAAGGTCCCAGAAACGGATGGAGCAATCATGACTTCCAGAGATGAGATTGAAACCTGCGGGATCTATCGCGAGGGATGTGACACCATCCAAATGCGCCTGCATGGAGTGAGTGCATTGTCCTAGAGTTCATTGGTTTGAGTCAATCCCCTAACACACAGCCAAGGGGAAACACTTACCAGTTGTTAAATCAAATATACGAATATATTTGTCCTCATGCGCAGTGACGAGGATAGGCATGGTTGGGTGTGATACCAATCGGTTGACCTGTGCAACGCTAGGACCATCTGCGGGGATAACGGTTTAGTTCATGTGATGAACAGCGAGCGAAGAGCTCATACCTTTGCTCATATCGCTCTGCAGCCTAGAAACTTCTTTGCCAGTCTCAATGTCGAAGATCTTGACAACGCCGTTCTGATACGCTACTGCCACCTTCTTCAGGTCTGTCTTCAGAGCTTCAACTGATGTTGCTCCAAGCGCAGATTCATCATCGTTAAGGTCATCAGGACTCTCTAATCCTGACCAACCCCACATCAGCTTTAGCTGACCACCACCAGACGATGCGCTAACATCCCAGACTTTGACGGAGCCTTCGGCACCACAGCTAATCAGTGTGTTTTCATCTCGAGCAAGGGCTAGATCCCAGACTGCATCGGTGTGTCCAACGAGCAATCCACGAGATCTTGTTTCATCGTAAGGTGCATATGTAGTATGTTCCTGTGCTGGTAGAGCCCAGACCCGGATGGTCATATCCAATGAAGCAGAGTATATCAATCCCCTTGAAGATGCTATCACCAGCCGCGTAATCGACGCTGAGTGTCCCCGCAGTGTCAGCTGAGGTTCAACCTCTGTCGTAGGCCGTGAGCTGCGAAATAAAATCAGTAAGTAGAGCTTCATAAACAATCAACTAAACTTACCTCGCAGACGCAAGCCCAGCAGCATCCATTCGCCATATCTTGACTGTGCAGTCGTCTCCTCCAGTCGCGAGACAGAGCTCAGTGGGATGGAAAGCAAGCGCCCGGACAGCGTCCAGATGACTGCGAGTTGAATTATTAAAACGTAAGCAGACTAAAAGCGGAAAGCACTCACTTTCGCAGTGTTCTTTTGGCTTTCCAGATTTTGCCACCGTCGCTCTCGCTGCTGGTGACCGACGAGTCATCATCATCCGCCTCCGGGTCTTCCTCTTGGTCGTCCTTCCTGTTTTCCCATGACGATATACTAGATTCCCTCGATAGTCTTGTTTGCTCTGATGCCTCATGCGATAGTCTAAGTTTTTCCTTCCAGTCGCCAGCATTGTCGGGTAGGAAAATAGCCGTCCGGGGATCAGACTCAGCAGTTCCTTTCGGAGGAGAATGTCTTTCGATGGAGATAGAGCCCTGGGTTTGGGGCGGAGGTGGCTGCTGGTTAAGAGGAGGAGAATGTTGCTGTTGAGGTTGAGAAAAATGCGGGGGCTGCTGCTGCTGCTGGATCTGATGATGTTGCTGCTGCTGGGTTAACTGCTGCTGCAAATGTGGGAGCATACCCGAGCCAAGTGGATTCCCACGCTCCAGAGGCTGAACTTGTCCGTTAGACGTGGCGGGAGCAGAAGAGGGTCCAGGCGCCATCAAGTTCATTCCGTTCATCATACTGTTTGTCTCTGGAAGTATTTTGCGCGGTCGTCCGTTGTATGCCATTTGGTCAAAGGATGGAACGTTTGGCAGAAGAGGGATAGAGTTGTTATTGAGCAGCGGTCGATTTGGAAGAGGGTTCATGGCTTGAGGGGATGTTAAGTATTGAATCTCCGTCAGACATCTAGGTTATATTATTCAGAATTTGAAAGTAGCTAAGAATCAGAAACGTACTGCTTAAGATAGTCTCGGCTTCTTGCTCTACTCTTTGGGTCCCTAGCAGGGGGAGGTTTGTTCGAACCGAGTGCAGGCGGTGCGCTCACAAGACCATTTCCCCAACTACCGCTGTTGGAGCGCGCCCTACCAGTCGGAGCAGGAGCAGTTGATCCACTAGGCCCTCGAGCATCCGGAAGTGGCATATCTAAGTATCTCGGCTCAGTCTCGCGAGAGCAACCCTTGTGGAGCTAGCGTACCTTCGCTTCTGGGTGAGTTGGGTCCACTTTCGCCCCTGTGGCTACCGCTCTCTTCCTTCTGCAGAGCTGATATCTGAGCGGCAGATAGCTTGGATGGTGGCGTCGTTTGTGAGGCATTTGGCTGGTTAAGCTGCTTGGAACTGGACGAGATAGTGACGAGGTGAGCGGTGTCGTATACTAGCAAGTAACTTTGTACATACCGTTCCATGCGCAGAGCATATTCCAGCATTTTAATCCGCCTTACCAGGTCAACCTTGACATTATCAAAGGACCGTCGTTCGCCTTCGAGGAGGGCAATGCGAGCCTGTATTGGCTTAGTCAAATCGCGTCAAGCGAGTACGTCCTGAAAAGTCATACCCGCATTTCTGCTCTCTCGATTTCCCATTCATTTCTGTCGCGTTCATATTTACGCCATTCGAGCTGCAGAAAATGGAGGACACTGGAGAGATTTCCGTCTTGCCCGTTTTGTGGAGGAGGCGGCGGGATGTTGCTCTGAGGACCTTGAGCCTGTTGTTGCTGTTGCTGCTGCTGCTGTTGGCTTTGCTGTTGCTGTTGCTGCTGCTGTTGCTGCTGTTGCTGCTGCTGCTGCTGTTGCTGCGCGTGCTGCTGCTGCTGCTGGTTCGTGAGACTCTGGAGAGGCCCCAACATGGGAAGCTGAATGACGGTGGAAGTTTCTGGTTAAGCGTGTACAGAGTGATGGCAGTTTCTAGCACACGCGCCAAACACAGGCAAAGTCGGGTTGTGTCTCTGAGCTTCTTGCAATTTACGATAGCGTTGGTGGTTATTTCAAATCAATTTCAAGTACACTCTACGAATATTGCTTTCAAAAAAAATGGTACATGACCCTCAGTTCTCTGGCGAGAGTCAGCTTCTGAATGTAATGCGGCAGCGCGTCTCGCTGGTTTACTTCTTGCCAGATCTATCGAGAGCAGCGTAAGTTTTCAACGCAAAGTAGAACATGTGTGTACGCACTTCTTGATGCCTCCGCCGGGTGCGCCACCTGTGTGAAGCCAGGTAAGATACTGCATATGCCGAATGGTATGTTCGACAATACTAACCCTTCAGAGCTGTGGATGATGTCAATTAGATTGGAACGTCGTGAACGAAAACGCATGCATACCTTTCTCCCGAGCTGCCTTGACCGCTTCTGCCTCAGCTTTCTTGCGCTCCTTGAAAGCCTTCGCATCTTCGTCCTCCTCTTCCTTCGCTTTCTTGGGGGCCTAAACATAAGAGTACAGTAAGAGATCATACTACACAGGTGAAGATCAGATTTACTTTGAGAGGCTTGAGTTTACCGCCTTGTCGAGACATTGGTGGTCGTGTTCGTGCAGAGAAGAATAGATGGCATGGCGGATTGGCAAGGCAAAGTGGCTGTGCTGCTGTGAATGCTGCAGACACGTGATTTACATGGCGCATCAGATGCACTGTGGCGGAACGGCGCGCATTCTTCCCTCGAAAATCTGTGGTCAAACGGTCAGGGTACATCGACGACCATGCTCTCCTTGGTGCTCCCATCATGCTGATCTCCCCCGTCTCTATATTAGCTCTTTTCCTCTGCGGACACTCTCTCGTCCAAGGCCAACATTCGGTCATGGGCTGGACAGTAAGCATATCAACTGACTGGGATGTGAGCCTTCAGATCTTGGTTATGGTGTCGTCTTTTGATCTGGATATACACCAAGGTTCTTGGACCTTTCCCTATACACGCTCGGGAGCAGCAGTTTCTGTCCTCGTCGTTCCCTTTGAACGGTAGGCGCAAAGCTTCCAGTGCTAATAACTACACACTTGACATTGGTTTGTCCGCAGCGTCGGAACCAATCGACTTCTCTGCCCAATGGCCTTCATCCTACGCAGACAATGGAAAAGTTGGATGGAGCAAAACGACCATGGATGATGCAGGCGTTCTGAGGATATCTTTCCCTGACATACGGTAAACTACCTTTAAAAGGCGTAAAAGTGAAAATATTGATGAATTTCCCCTGATACAGATGGAAGTCACTGAGGGCAACAGAAGGATGGGCCGCCTTGCAGCACCATGCAGTTCTCAAATCAACAATTACTGTCAATCCACCGGAATCAGCAAATGAGTCTGCCACTGAGCCCCAATTGCTCGTCAATCTTGCCCAAGGATCTTACTTTGCTATTCTGCCAAAAGATGATGACGAAAAACGACACAGTGTGCCACGATGGATTGCTGGTAATATATACGCCATAGAGCGTGCTGTCCCTGCTGTGGTCCAACTTCCTGTTTCCCCTTCGACTACTAGCCCTACTGAATATGATATCTTCGTAAGCGGGGACTACGAGGTTTGCTATATCTCTTATTTCCGTCATTTTCTTCCCATCCGATCAATGTGTGCCAGATTCGCCTTTTCGGAGACCCTACGGTTCAAGGGAGCGAGATTCCAGTTCAAACCATTACTCTGACTATGGAAATCGAGAGTACGCACAGAAATGTGGTCCGGGAAGCCTCCCAGGATATCATTTGCGATTTCGTTGATGGCCAAGCCTTCGGCAGCGTACTGGGAGTTGGCTTTCGAAGTGTATCAGGATGGTGGACAGTGATGTCTGTTAATGCCGCGAATAGTACTGCAACAGAGGTGTGCCAACAAGCATAGGACGGAACTATCTTCTAAAATTTTCCATTCACAGTCTATGTCACTGGAATTAGTGCGCCAAACCCGTCTCGCACCCGGCCAAACGCGCATTACACCTATTAGATTAGCCCATTCAGGGGCCTATATCCAGGAAAATATTACGATGGATGTGACTCTCGAGGACTCCGACGGCGTCAGTATCACAGTACCTGTATCATTGGCCATTCGTCAATTGCCTTTGTGGAACGAAAGCTCGTATGCTACGATCCGAGCAGCCTATCTATATGGTGGATCCATGCCCACTATATTCTCGCTGGTTCCTCCAAAGTTACCAAGTCAAAGAACTATGCCAATCTTAGCTCTACGTACGGTCACAGTCCTTCGTCTGCTTCTTATTAGATACTGACGGAATAGGCCCAACCGGTCACAACAGATGGAGCCGGGGTGGATATTACATCGAACGACTTCTGGGCAGATGCTATGCCTCGCAACCAATATAGCTGGTTCATTCTTCCAACAGGCCGTACATCATGGGTCAGATTACCTGCTCAACCGTTACAATTTGTGAGGGTACTAAACTGTATATTTACATCTCAGGGACTTGATTGGCATGGGCCTAGTGCTACAGACGCTTGGGCTTCAGTTGAAGCCGCAACAGTATTGCTCGCGGGAAATGAGAAATGGAAAGATTGGACGATAGCAGCGAACACTCAAGTATTCCTACTTGGACATTCAAACGGTGGCCAGGGAGCATGGTGGATTGCAGAGCGTTATCCTGACCGCGTTGCAGGAGGTAAAATGTTTATCACCTGGGATATTTCATGGAGGCTGATTCTAGCTCTAGTTGCCGCCGCTGCTGCATATGTGAAATCTCAACAATACATCCCCTTGGCTCTGTCGCGGTAAGTTTCGTTATCACAGACCAGAGCATGCCTAATACCCTTGAAGCTCTGCACATTTCGTGGATCCTGCTCTACGTGCCATTCTAGAGTCTTCGCTCACCGCTGATGACAACGATCTCTTCACAACAAATCTCATTGGAATGCCTGTTTTAGCTATTCATGGGTAAGACTGCCGAAAACTGGTGTTATCAATCTACTGAAAGATTCGTCTATGCAGAGGAGACGACGAGAATGTCCCTGTCTGGCACAGCAGAGAACTTGTGAGCACGTTACAAACGTGGAGTCCGACTACAAATGTCAGGTAAGTCTCCCCACAACTAGAAAAAGAAAACGACTGAAGGATTTGAGCTGTGTTCAGCCTTTACGAAGCTCCAGGCCAACCACATTTCTTCGACACAGTCTTCAAGAATGACATTGCAGAGACTTTCATTGGCGAAGTTCTCCGAGCGTCAAAGCGAGATGCACCTGACTCGTTTACGCTGACTGTCGCAATTCCTGTGGAGAGCCAAACCCTGCACGGATGGAGAGTCGAGAGATTAACAATACCCGGAAGGTGATAAGTGCCATATATAGCGAGTATGGGAGCTCAAGGTATCTTAGATTGGCACGTCTTTTCGTAAATCGGGAAAACAGTGGGGTAGTGAACGTGGTGACATCTAACGTCGCCTCCTTCTCCATTAACACCTCCCAATACCCCTTCTCGTCAATCCAACTGGATGGAATTTCGCTCTCAAACCTCTCAGGAGGCACCGTGCGATTTGAGACTGTTGAACCACGCACCAAAATGTGGAGGGTACGTACAGCCAAACACTGTCAAGTGCTAGAGACTGATCCTGTAGCAAGATTGTGAATAAGGTTGACAAAATACCTATACAGCCATCTGGTCGAATGCAGCGCATTCTGGCTTCCACCGGATTCCTTACACTGGTAATTCCGGATAGGAAAAACCACCATGCACTATCAGTGGCTTTGCGCATAGCCCACGATTTGAATACCTATCACAAGCTCGACGCAGAAATTATTGAGAGCTCGGAAACCACAGATACCTCGAAGCTCCTGCATGGAGATGTTGTGGTCATTGGCAACAAAGCTTCTGAATTATTCGGCGAAAACGTTCGCGCTGCCCGATCACCTCTTGAAGCGACAGAGCATCAGGTTGTGATCAATGGAAACACAGAGCCTGCATTGAAACAACCAGGCTTAGGTGCGATTACTCTCTTTCTCTCCAGAGGCGTGACTAATTTGCAGTAGGTCTTGTCTATCTGCATCCCCATCCGCTTCTAGAGGATGGAAAGATATTGTTCGTCCAGTCCACTGACGCAGCTGGATTAGAGCGAGCGGCGAAACTTTTCCCTATTCGCACGGGTATAGCTGTCCCCGATTGGATTATTGCAAGCGAAAAAGTGGATAGTATGGGCTCTGCCGGAGTCGTGGGTGCTGGGTATGTGTCTCAGGGATGTGTGTTGATGTCTTGCTAATGGCTTTGATAGCATTTGGGGGTCGAATTGGGATTGGAATGAGGCGTCATCCTGGAATCTGTAGTATTACTTCGATAGGAGAACTATTTTCAACATGAAGCCAATCTGGTATACATGGATTGTATGACTGTGCTCAATACAATGTGAATCGCTTAGAAGCTCCCTGTAAGGCGAATATCTTTGATAGATGCTCCAACGAAGACCTTAAATGTGCCCGAAGGTACTTTCCACGTCTGGCTTGCAACATCCCAGATGCTGTGTACGATGTTCAGTCAGAAAGGAAGCACAGGAGGTGCGAGAGAAGCTTTACCTTCGTTCCCTCTGGCTCAATGTCATCTTCACAGTCTTACTCTCACCGGCTCCTAATGTCACATCATCAAATCCTCTCAAAACTTTGGACGGCTCATTGGCACCCTGAGGGAATCCAATATACAGTTGCGGGATTTCAGTCCCTTTGATACCGCCCGTGTTGGACAGTGTGAACGAGATGACGACCTGAGAAGAAGAGGGGGATACAGTAAGGCCTGCATAGGCGAAGGTTGTATAAGAAAGCCCATAGCCAAATTCATAGCGTGGAGTATAGCCGTTGGCATCCATGTAGCGATAGTCGATGAACAGGCCTTCGGTATAATCCAACTGATATGTTTTCAGTGCTGTTGAACAGGAGGACACAGAGAGATCAATTACCTCAGGGAATCCTGCACTATTGTACACAATCTTTGTTCCATAAGAGTTTTCGTCCTAGAAAGACAGTCAGTACTTCCGGACAAAATGTGATGTGGCTTTTGGTACCTCATTGATGCTAAAAGGAAGTCTACCGCTTGGATTGTATGCCCCCGAAAGCACATCGATGATACCTTTATGTGCAACATCTCGTCAAAAATGTCTCGCAGAACTATTTTCAAGGGCACTCACTCGGTCCGGTCTGTTCTCCAGGAGCTCCAGCATACACAATAGCAGTAATGTTTGGGTGCTGTGACCAGCTGAAGCTGACAGGTCCAACAGAATGGACGATTACAATGGTGTTGTTGCATACTGCTGCCACTCGTTCCACCAGGCTGCCGCCTTTCCACCACAAATCCAAGTCATTTCGATCTCCTTGGTTTCCTTCGACAATGCTATAGAAACCAAGCTCGCCACTCATCGCATTGACAAATACGAACGCGACAGGCTTCCCTGTGGCTGCTTTAACTCCGGCATTGAGATCGTTAGAAAGAGATTGAGTTATGGTGGTCGTAGATGGAACCCAGTCCTCAATTGCCACAATAGGAGGAACGATGAAGTCGAGCGAGTTGGAACCAGAGCCCCATCCAATGCTCATTGTCCCATCATTGCACTCGTTGAGATCGTTGCAGTCGAGGTTCGGCCAATCAGCATCCTGGCCAATCACTGCTACACTGGCAAAGTTCTTAATATTGATAGGAAGGCCTCTGCCATCGCTGCTCGAGCGGACGTTCTTGAGCAAGACCGCTGAGGCTGCACCGATCTCTCGAACGAGCGCAGTGTGAGCATCGGTGCGAGCATTGACGTGTAAATTGAGACTTCCTGAGCCGTCCGAATGCTGTACGTCGAAGCTGGTGGCGGGGTATCCCTCAAGAGGAGGTCAGAATCAAACACAGGCTGCGAACGAGAAGGTAGAAGTACCTGATCCTGTCCAAGCTTGTAATAAGGGGCCAAAAGTCTGGTCACCATCTCGTTCAATCGCTATGCATAGCACGGTTGTCAACGAGATTAGGATTCATCGAAGTTTCAATTCTCACCTCTACAGAAACATCACCACTGTTTACTGCGCTTTTCAGGCCACCTCCATATACCCCTCCACCAATTAGAATCCAGTCTCCTGGCATTTCGATATCCAAACCTGCATTAGCGTTCTCTTTTGCGCTGTCGTGTGTTGCTCCCCAGTCGCTAATTACAGCGCCTTTGAAGCCATTGGAACGAAGCAATCCGCTGTCGCCTAGCATAGCTTCGTTGTGACATGAGGAAGTTCCATTAACACGATTGTAAGCACACATCACAGTCGACACATCTGCCTATAAGAATCTGATAAGAAGCATATTGAACTGTTTTAAGGGTTGCTTACATCGATAGCCCGCAAGAAGGGGTACAAGTAGATTTCATGCAATGTTCTGTCGTCGACATTGGCTGTTAGACCGTAGCGCCAATGTTCCTGGTTATTCGCTATGAAATGCTTCGCGCAAGCTTGGACTCCAACGCTTTGAATGCCTGTGATGGTCTCAAATCCTCCTTCACCGTTTAGGTATGGGTCTGGTCCAAAGCTTTCAAGGAAGAATAAGCGATGTTATACTGCGTAACCCCGAAGTGAGCACATTACCTTTCCCAGTTGCGCCCTCCCTTTGGGTTCCGGGACTGATTGAAATTTAAGCATTATGTATCGTTTAAGCGAACTCAGCCAGTTATTACTCACAATATCGAGTGCTGGCGCAAGCAAGATGCTGCATAGTAGTTAGGGCTTGCGCCATCTAGGCTGAGGAATTGACTTACT
>Ga0247730_1001603_pt1 | contig 12218 bp, 10 predicted proteins | sample UWRJL073202C2_FD_180959 | JGI IMG/M metagenome (GOLD analysis project Ga0247730, IMG submission 180959) | Plant litter microbial communities from Arlington Agricultural Research Station in Wisconsin, United States - UWRJ-L073-202C-2 | ecosystem: Environmental > Terrestrial > Plant litter >...
GGCGGCCGGGAACTCTTCCGCTGCGCAGGCGATGGTCACCGAGACGCCCTCGTTGCGTTCCAGATCGTCGATACAGGCCTGCACAAACGGGATCAGCCGGTCGCGGCCAAGCCAGCGCGAGGTCCAGCCGTCGCCGAGCGGTCCCAGGCCGCCTGTCGCGCCGCGGATATTGGAAAAAATCGCCGGCTCGCCATCTCGCGCCACGAGATCCCCGACCTCCTCTAGCGAAAGCCCGTCCAGCGCATGGCGCCAGACGATCCGCGCCTCGCAGCCGATCTGCCGCATGACCCGCCGGTGCAACTGGTCGAGATCCGCGCGCGGACCCTGGCCGAGGCTGATGAAGCCGATCGCCGGCAGGTTGCCCTCAGTGACATGGCTCATTGCACTCTCCAGGTCCGGCCGACCAGTTGTGCGGCACCGTTCATCAGGCCACCCAGCAGGATGTAGATGACGGCCGAGGCAAACAGGATTTCGAACGGCTGATAGGTGGTCGAGACGATCTCGTTGGCGGTCGCCGTCAGCTCCGAAATGGTGATGATCGAGGCCACCGACGTGCCCTTGAGAACCAGCGTCGCGTTCGACAGATAGGTGGGCAGGATGATCGGCATGGCCTGCGGAAAGGCGATCGACCGCCAGATCCGCCAACCCGGAATGCCGAGCGCGCGCGCCGCCTCTATCTGTCCGACATCGACGGCCCGCAGACCAGAGCGAAAGATTTCCAGCGTATAGGCGGTGGCCGACAGGCTGAGGCCGATCAGGGCGGTGGCGAAGGCCGGCAGGGTCAGGCCGATCTGTGGCAGCCCGTAATAGACGAAGAACAGAATGACCAGGGTCGGCACCGATCGCATCAAGGCGCTGTAGAGCGAGATCGCCCGCGAGACCCAGGTGCCGGGAGCAAGCCCGGCAATTGCCAGCGGCACCGCCAGCAGCGTCGAGATCAGCAGGGTGGCGAGCGTCAGCCCCACGGTGATGCGGGTCGCCTGCAGCAGGGCGGGGAGATGCTCGACCAGAAATTCTAGATCCATGCCGTTGCCGTCCTGCTGCTTTTCTTGCGCCCGGGTGAGTGGCTTATTCTGCGGCGATCCAGGTCTTGGTCAGAGCGGCAATGGCGCCGGAGCTTTTCATCGCCGCAAGCTGCGCATTGACGGCTTCCAGCAGCTCCGGCTGGTTGCGGCTGACAATCAGCGCGTGATCATAGGGCGAGACGCCCTCGGCGACGAAGCCGGGCTTCAGCACTGTCAGTTCCGGATTGATCTTGGCGTAATGGCTGGCGGTGATGTAGTTCATCGCCACCGCATCGACGCGGCCGTTCTTTAGATCGAGAATTTCCTCCGAGATGCCGGGATAGGAAGTAACAGTCACGTCCGCGCCGAACAGGTCGGCCAGCAGCTTGGTCTCCTGGCCGCCGCGCACCGTGCCGGCCGTCTTGCCCTTGATATCCGCGACCGCCTTGACACTGACGCTGTCGGCCTTGACCAGCAGTGTCGAGAAATTCTGCACGGTCGGCTCGGTCATGAACAGATCGGGCGAGGCGAGCCGCTGCGGCGTGCGCGCCGTTGCCGAGCAAATCATGTCGAAGCGGCCGCTTTTCAGCCCCGGAATGGTGGCGGCAAAATCGACCCGCACGAATTCCGCCTTTAGACCGAGCTTTTCGGCGATGCCCCTGCACAATTCGACGTCGAAACCGCTGACCGAACCGTCCGCGGCCGTGGTCGTCATCGGCGGGGCATTGCCGGTCGTGGCGATCGTCAGCGTGGCCGGCGCCACCAGCTTGGCGGCAAAACCCGGCTGCTGCGCGGATGCGCCGCTGGTGGAAACAAGGCCAATGGCCAGCAGAAGCAGGCTCGATGGACGGATGCGGATCATGATGCGTTCCCTTGTTCTGGATTTTCGGACGATTTCGGATCGTCTCTGTGACTGGGATTGGAGCGCAAAGGCCGGCGGTGGTCCAATATTTTCCTTCTATATTTCCATAGGAGATTACCTATGGAGCGATGTGGCAGGAAACTTGCGTGTACCGCCGTGACCTGATGCCGATGCACCACGCCTTGATGAGCCTAGAAAGACCAGCATGAACCCCAATCTGCGCCATCTCGAAGTTTTCCGCCTGTTTTCCCGGGTCATGAGCGTCACCGAAACGGCGCGGCTGCTGCGCATCACCCAGCCCTCCGTCAGCCAGGCTTTGAAGGATCTGGAAAGCCAGCTCGGTGTCGAGCTGATCATCCGCGGCAACGGCCCGATGAAGCTGACCGCCAATGCGGACCTGCTGCTGAAGGACATGGAGGATGTGCTCGATCACATGCAGATGCTGCGCGAGCGGGCCGCGCGGCTGCGCGGCGAACAGGATGCCAGCATTTCCATCGCCACCATCCACCCCCTGACCAACTGGGTTCTGCCGCAGGCGATCAGCCGCACGCGCGCCTCGGCGCCCGGCACGCGCATCAAGCTGGAAGCCTATTCCAGCCGCGAAGTCGTTCGGCGCGTGCACGACCGCAGCGCCGATATCGGCTTCACCTTCCTGCCGGTCGATCAGCTCGACATGGTCGTCCGGCCGATGCTGACCACGGAAATGGTCTGCCTTCTGCCGACGAGCCACCGGCTGGCCGGGTCACCTCTGCTGACGCCGGAGGACTTGAAGGACGATGTGATCATCACCCTGGGCGCGCAGGTGCGCCAGGAGTTCGACGTCCGCTTCGCCTTCGACAAGCCGGATGACGATGCCCGTTTCCTGACCACCAACCACTCGGTGATCTCGGCAGACCTCGTGCGCCAGGGACTCGGCGTCGCCATCACCCTCCCTTATGTGCTGTCGCCGCCTAACCGCGCCGACATCGCGGTCGCCGCCTTCAAGCCGGAGATCCGGCGGACGCTGGTCGCCGTCTATCTCAAGCGCCCGGGACTGTCGCCGCTGCACAAGGCGTTTCTGGCCCAGGTGCGCGATCAGATCCGCCAGTTCAGCCAGGATCTTGCAGGCCTGGGGATCGCATCGAAACTGCATTGAACGGCCAGCAGACGCGGCAGCATTGGCATTTGCCTATGGCAACATGCATCTTTCTTATTGGACAAGCCCCGCCGTGTCATAGAGCCTCTGAGGTCTGAGATCACCAGACCTGCAAGGACTTTTTGATGACCACGCCTCTATGGAAACAATCCGCAACGCAGTTGCACACGGCCTATCGCAAGGGCGAGACCACCCCGAGCGAGGTGCTGTCGTCGGTTCTCGCGCGCAATGCCACGGTCGATCCCGTTCTCAACATTTTTGCCACGCTCGATGCCGAAGGGGCAAAGGCGGCGGCGGCCGAGAGCGACAAGCGGTTTGCCGCCGGCGCGCCGGATGGCGACTTTGACGGCATTCCGATCACCATCAAGGACAACATTCCCGTCAAGGGCCTGCGCTGTGCCTGGGGCAGCAATCTCTATCTCGACCAGGTCTCGACCGTCGATGAACTGCCGGTCAAGAAGCTGCGCGCCAGCGGCGCCGTCATCCTCGGCAAGACCAATGTCTCCGAATTCACCATGGGCCGCGGCAATGTCAGCACGCTGGCCTTCGGCACAACCCGCAATCCCTGGAACCCGGAGCTGACCAGCGGCGCCTCCACCGGCGGTGGCGCGGTGGCGGTCGCGTCCGGGGTGGGACCGGTTGCCTATGGCACCGATGGCGGCGGCTCGATCCGCAGGCCCGCCGCGCATAACGGTCTGGTCGGGCTGAAACCCTCGACCGGCCGCGTGGCCCGCATCGACGGCCTGCCGCCGATCCTGCACGATCTGGAAATCATCGGCCCGCTGACCCGCACGGTCGATGATCTGGCGATGGCGCTGTCGGCGATCGAAGGCCCGGATCCGCGCGATCGCCTGTCTTACGGTTTCACCCGCGGTTCGCTGCAGCCGGCGCGCAAGGGGCTGAAGATTCTCTACGTTCCCAAGCTACTGGACATGCCCGTCGAGGAGCCAGTTGCCTTATCCTGTGCCGCTGCTGCCAAAAAGCTGGAAGCTCTGGGCTACGAGGTCGATGAGGGTCCGGCGCCCTTCGATGTCGCGCTGTTTGAAAAGCACTGGCCGGTGGTCGGCAGTTCCGGCGTCGCCTGGCTGCTGCGCGACGAGGACTGGGAAGGCAAGATCGGCGACGCCTATCCGCCGATGATCGAAAAGGGCAAATCCTCGAGCGCGATCGACTATGTCGATGCGATGATGGCCTTCCGCCAGGTCTATCTGCAACTGGCGATCAATTTTGAAAAATACGACTTCGTCATGACCCCGTCGGCCGGCGCCATGCCGTGGAAGGCCGAGATTTTTGGCCCGGCCTATCACCGCGCCTTCACCGGCTTCGTCAATGCCGCCGGCCTGCCCGGCATCAGCATCCCCTGCGATCCGGCCGCCGACGGCATGCCGATCGGCTTCCAGCTGATCGCCCCGTTCGGCGCCGACTGGGACCTGCTGTCGGTCGCCAAACAGTACGAGGAAGCCTATCCCTGGGCCGACCGCTGGCCGCAGATCTAGAGCGGTTCTGCAGTTCCGGGAAAACACGGGACGTCTCTAACAGACAAGAGAAAGGCCCGGACGCTGCAGCGCCCGGGCCTTATACATTGCGAGGCCGGTGCATCAGGTATGATGCACCGGCCTCGTTTGTCATTGGGGTGGTTGCAACACCGCGATGACATGCGCAAAGCGGTTGGTCCTTGCCGGGCCTGAACTTTCGTTCGTAAAAAAGCAGAACCCTTTGCGCATTTCGAGGCTTCGTCGAACCGTTGAGAGAGCGTCGCGCTCGCGTATAAGGGAGACCAGCCTCATGTCCTATACTAGCCGTTTTGTCGGCATCGACATATCGAAATCATCCTTCGACATCTGCATCTTGCCCGAGAAGCAGTCGGCGCGGTTCGCCAACACTGCTGAAGGCATTGCCGCGTTCATCGCGTTCTTAGCACCGTTCAGTGGTATCGAACGTTTGCTCCTAGAGCCGACCGGTGGTTATGAACGGCGTGTGGCGCGTGCCCTGCAAGCGGCCGGACTGCCGGTGGTGCGGATCAACGCCAAACAGATCAGGCAGTTCGCGCGTGCCTCCGGTCAACTTTCCAAGACCGACAGCATCGATGCCTTCATCCTGGCTGATTATGGCCGACGCATGGAAACGAAGCTTCTCGTCCCGCGTTCTGCAGCACAAGATATGCTGACCGATTTGGTATCGCGCTACAGGCAGTTGTCGCACATGATCGTGCAGGAAAAGAACCGTCGCGAGAAGTGCAACGACGCGACGCGGCATTGGATTGAGCAGCTGCTGCAGGTCCTGCTCGACCAGCGCCAGGCGGTTGTCGCTGCAATGACGGCCTGCTTGCAGTCAGACGCCGAACTTTCGAAAAGGGCTGACGTGCTGATGTCGCTCAAGGGCATCGGCTTGCGCACAGCTTGCTTTCTGCTCGCTGGACTGCCGGAGCTGGGCCTGATGGATAAAGGCCAGATCGCCAAACTGGTCGGGGTTGCGCCGCTCAACCGCGACAGTGGCCTGATGCGCGGCAAGCGGATGATCGCCGGCGGACGTAAGCCGGTCAGGGATGCGCTTTACATCGCAGCCTTGCCCGCGATCCGTTTCGACCCGGTCATGAAGGCTGTATTCGAAAGGCTCAAAGCAAAGGGAAAGCCGGGAAAGGTCGCCCTCGTCGCCGTCATGCGAAAGATGATCATCATTCTCAACGCAAGAATGAGAGAACACCGCGCAACGGTGCTTGACGTATAACACCGTTGCTTTTTTTCATAAAAGTCTTCAGTCCATAAGATTCTGAAACGGCTTGTTTGGAAGGTAAAGTCCGAACGAGCCGAGGGACGATTACATCGACGCAATCTCCGGCCAGCGGTCTGCCCAGGGCGCGGCGGCCTCGTATTCGCAGGCCAGATCCAGCAGCAGATCGTCGCTGCCAAAGCCGCCGACCAGCTGGAAACCGATCGGCATGCCGCTGGCACCGGGCGCAGCCGGCAGAGCAAGGCCCGGATGACCGCAGGCATTGACCCAGCCGGTAAACAGCGCATGGCCGCGCGGACCGGCCTCCTTGCCGTCGATCACCGGCGGAAATTGCTGGGCCTTCGGCCATGGGTTGGCCGCCGACGATGGCGTCATGATCACATCGACGGTCTCGAACACGGCCCCGGCTTCGGCACGGAACGCAACCAGCAGCTCCAGAAACGCGATATATTCGGCGGCGCCCAGCTTTTCGCCGGCGCGGGCCTGATCGGCAAAGGCCGGCGAGACTTTTTCGTAAAAATCCGGTTTCTGAGCTGCCAGCATCGCAAGGCCTGCATTGCCGAGCTTGCCCCATCCGGCCGTGACCGCGTCGATCGACAGCGGCAGCTCGCCGAATTCGACCTGATGGCCGAGGGCCGCGAATTTTTCCGCCGCGGCACGGCAATGGGCGGCAATTTCGGGATCGACCGGCGCATCGCCGAACCGTTCCACAAACAGGATCTTCAACCGCGGCGGTTTGAGCGCCTTAAACGCGATATCGGCAAAACCGTGCGAGCGTTGATCGGCCGGATTGGCGCCGCCGATGGTCGCCATGATCAACCGCACATCGTCGCTGGTGCGGGCGATCGGGCCGACGACCTCGCAATCGTTCATCAGCGCCGGCAGACCGTTTGCGCGCGCAATGCGTCCGATCGAAGGCTTTAGACCGACCAGATTGTTATAGCCGGACGGACGGCGGATCGAACCGCCACCGTCGGTGCCGAGCGAATAGGGCACCAGACCGGCGGCCACGGCCGAAACCGAACCGCCGCTCGATCCGCCCGGCGTCAGTTCCGGGTTCCAGGGATTGCCGGTCGGGCCGTAGACGACATTTCCGGTAAAACCCCGGAGCGTGAATTCCGGCACATTGGTCTTGCCGATGATCACGGCGCCGGCCTCTTTCAGCAACGCCACCGGCAGTTCGTCATGGTCGGGCTTATAGTCGCGGTAAAGTTCGGTGCCCCAGACGCAGGGCATGCCCTTGACCAGAATATTGTCCTTGATGGCGACCGGAATGCCGTCGAGCGCGCTCAGCGGCTGGCCGGCCGCAAACCGGGCATCCGCCTCGGCCGCCGCCTGCCGCGCACCCGTCTCGTCGAGCGCAACGATGGCATTCAAGGTCGGGTTGATGCGGGCGATCCGCTCGAGAAAATGGTCGAGCAACTGGGTGGCCGTGAAGGCACCGGCGCGCAGTTGCGCGCCGAGCTCGCGGATGGACAGGCGGTAGAGATCATGTTGCATGGTTTTGCTTTCGACAAAGTCTGATGCGAAATCTTACTGGGAATTGTCCGGCGCGAGCCAGACGCGCAGGCCTTCGCCGAGGAAGGTGATGCCGGCGACCAGCACGAAGATGGCAAGGCCCGGAATGTTGACCAGCCAGGATTCAAAGAACACGAAATCCTTGGCTTCCGCAATCATCAGCCCCCAGGACGTGTCGGGCGGGCGAATGCCAAGCCCGAGGAACGACAGGGCGGCTTCGAGCAGAATGGCATGCGCCATTTCCAGCGTGGCGACCACGACCAGCGGGCTCAAAAGGTTCGGCAGGATTTCCGACAGCATGATGCGGATGTCGGACAGGCCGGAGGCGCGGGCGGCCAGCACGAATTCGGCGTCGCGATAGCGCATGGTCAGCGAGCGCGTCACCACCAGGAACTGGTCCCACAAGAAGCTTGCGAGAATGACCATCATCAGGAACAGCGAGTTTCCAAGCAGGCCAACCAGCGAAATTGCCGCCAGCATGATCGGCAGACTGAGACGCACGGTGAGGATGAACATCACCGCCAGATCCGTGCGGCCGCCAAAATAGCCGGCCAGCAGGCCGAGGCTGATGCCCACCACGGCTGACAGCAGAATGGTGCCGAACCCGACCATCAGCGACAGGCGGGCGCCATAGATCAGCCGGCTCAAATAGTCGCGGCCGAGGTGGTCGGTGCCGAGCAGGTGGTTCCAGGTTCCGCCCTCCATGAAGACCGGGCGCACGAGGCGATCGGACAGCGACTGCTCGTAGGGCGGATGCGGCGCCAGCCAGGGCGCGAATACCGCGATCACGAAGATCGCCGCGATGATGACGGCGCCGAGGATCAGGCCCCAGCGGCCGACGGGCAGACGCGGCCGGTTCCAGAGCCGGGCTTGCGGCGAATGCGGAGTGATATGGGATGCCATGATTTTTAGTCCAGTCTGATACGCGGATCGATCATCACGTTGAGCAGGTCGGCCAACAGCGTCAGCACCACATAGGCGGAGGAGACGGTCAGCAGCGCGGCCTGAACCACGGGATAGTCGTTCTGATTGATGGCTTCCCAAGTGAGATAGCCGATGCCGTGCAGGGCAAAGATGTTTTCGACGACGACCGAGCCGCCGAGCAGGAAGCCGAACTGCACCGAGGCGACGGCGACCACGGGAACGAGCGTATTGCGCAGCGCATGGCCGAGATAGATCTGGTGCGGCCGCAGCCCCTTCGCGCGGGCAGTGCGGATATAATCCGAGCGCATCACGTCGATCATGCCGGCGCGAGAGATGCGGATGATCGCCGGCATCGAATAGAAGGCGAGCGCGATGGCCGGCATGACGAAATGCGCCGGCGTGCCGCCACCCGAGATCGGTAACACCGCAAATTCCAGGCCGAGCACGAGAATGAGGACGAAGCTCAGCCAGAAAATCGGGGTGGATACGCCGATCAGGGCGATGAACAGGGCGATCCGGTCGATCCAGCTTCCCGGCCGGCTGCCGGCGGCCATGCCGAGCGGGATGGCGGTGCCGAGCGCAATGACGATCGCCCAGGCGCCAAGCGTCAGCGTCACCGGCATGCTCTTGGCGACGAGGTCGAGCACCGGGCTGCCATAGTAGAACGAGGTGCCGATGTCGCCGCGCAGCGCCTTCCACAGCCAGTCGCCATATTGCACGATCAGCGGCTTGTCCCAGCCATAGGTTTTGCGCAGGAATTCGACATAGTCGGCGCCGCTGCCCTCGCCGGCCATCGAGATGGCGAGATCACCCGACATCTTGAGCATCAGAAAGCTCAAGAGCGAAATGGTTAGCATAACCATGACGGCCAGCCCCAGCCTGCGGGCGATATAGTAGGCCATGCGTATTCCTGTCTTCGTCGGTTGTCAGTGTCATGCAGCGGACCGGATCGGTCCGCTGCATGAAGGAGTGGTTACTTCCAGGTGGCGCGCCAGAATTCGACGTTCTCGTCGGCCGGGACCGGGACGTCGACGGTCTTCGACATGACATAGTTGACCGGCATCGTGAACATCGGCACCCAGTAGGCCTGATCAGCAATCTGCTTCAGCGCCGTGGCATAGAGTGCCTTGCGCTTGTCCGGATCGGCGATCGAGCCGGCATCCTTGGTGGCCTGCGTCACCACCGGATCGCGCGACTGGTCGTCCGGCGATTCGGCGAAGAAGAACGGCAACGCCGCACCGACATCATTGACGCCGGCCGAGCCGAAGTCGTCGATGACGATCGGGGTCTTGTGGTCGCGGCGTGCCTGGATGACGGCGGAATATTGCAGCCAGTGCAGGTTAGGACGGATGCCGATGGCGTTCAGGTAGCCGATGATGGCTTCGGCCACCGGACGGCTGCGATAGCCGTAGATGTCGATGTCAAAACCGTTCGCATAGCCGGATTCTGCCATCAGCGCCTTGGCCTTGGTTACGTCGTAACCATACTGGGTGACGTCGGTGATGCAGCCGAACTGCGACGGCGTGCAGGCCGACGGAATGACTTTTGACGCGCCGCCGACCAGGCTCTTGGCAATCGCCGCCCGGTCGATGGCGTAGGCGATGGCCTGGCGGACCTTGACATCCTTGAGCGGGCTTTTGGGATCCGACAAACCGGCCGCATCCAGCGTCAGAAAGCCGATGCGAAAGGTATCGGCATTGATGACGTCGACCATCGGCAAGCGCTTCAGCTTTTCCGCCTGGTCGGTCGGGATGTAATAGGCCCAGTCGATGCCGCCGCCGATCAGTTCGGCGACCTGGGTGTTGACGTCGGGAATGGCGCGATAGATCAGCTTGCCGATCTTCGGCTTGCTCTTGCCGCCGCCCTCGAAATAATCGTCGTTGCGGGTAAAGACCACGTCATTGCCCGAGCCGCCGCTGACCTTGTAGGGGCCGGTGCCGACCGGCTTTTCAGCAAAGGCCTGCAGGCCGACCTTCTCGCGATAGGCCTTTGGCACGATCGGCAGCTGAATGATGTATTCGAGCGCCAGCGGCGTCACCTTGTCGGAGATCACCCGCACCTTGAAGGGATCGACGACCTCGACCTTGGAGATCCAGCCGCCGGTCATGCGATTGAAGACCTTGCTGTCCGGATTGGCGGCATATTCGAAGCTGTAGGCCACGTCTTCCGCCGTCATCGGATCGCCGTTGTGGAATTTCACACCCTTGCGGATGTCGAATTCCCAGGTCTTTTCGTCAACCTGACGCCAGGCGGTGGCCAGCAGCGGCTTGACTTCGAATGTCGTGGGATCGCGATAAAGCAATGCGTCATAGGCGAGCAGGCCGAGCAAAAAGCCTTCGCGGCCGGGAGAATGGTAACGGTCGAGGCTCGGCAGCTTGGCCTGGAAAGCGGCAACGAGCGTGTCGTTGGCCTTGTTGGCGTGGGCTGCGAGTGGGGAAAAGGCGATGCCTGCTGCGAGTACAGCAAACAAGCCCCGGCGAAGTGGGTTCAGCATGTTGTTCGGCTCCTGCTTAAAGGTGGGATGCGGAAAGGACGTCGGAAGAATTCGGGAACGGCGGACGGGCGATATCCGGATCGACCGGCAGCACGGCCGACAGAAGCTGCTGGGTATATTCGTGCTGCGGATTGGAAAGGACGGCCTCGACCGGGCCTTCCTCGACGATCTTGCCGTGATACATCACGGCCACCCGGTCGGCCAATTCGGCGACGACGCCGATATTGTGGGTGACGATCAGATAGGACAGATTGAGTTTTTGACGCAGATCCTTCAGCAAGGCGAGGATCTGGGCCTGGACCGACACGTCGAGCGCTGATGTCGGCTCGTCGCAGACGAGTACGCGCGGCCGGGATATCAGCGCCCGCGCAATCGCCACGCGCTGGCGCTGGCCGCCGGACAGTTCATGCGGAAACCGTTTGGCGAAATCGGCAGGAAGATCAACCTGGTCCAGCAGTTCAAAAACGTTGGCCTGCATCTCGGCGCGGGAAATCGTTCCACCGACTGTCAACGGCAAGGCGATAATGTCGCCGATCCGCTTGCGCGGATTGAGCGAGGCGTAGGGATCCTGGAACACCGACTGGACCTGCCTGGCCCGCTCGGTTCTCGAATAGGTGCTGACGTCGCGCCCAAAAATCTGCACGTCGCCATGGGTCGGTTCCAGCAGTCCGAGCATCATCCGCGCCAGCGTCGTCTTGCCGGATCCGGATTCGCCCACCAAGGCAACGCTCTCGTTCTCATAGACCCGAAGATTGACGGCATCGACGGCAGTGAAAATCCGCTTCGGCTGTTTCAACGTAAATTCGCGGGTCAGGGCGGCGGCTTCAAGCGCGATCGTTCTGCTGGTGTCACGCATGTGCAGCTCCTCGCGCAGTCCTAGAAGCTGGAGCCCGTCGCAGATAAGAATCCAGTTTGGGAACGGCGTCCAGCAATGCGCGGGTATAGGCGTGCGCGGGTGCTTTCAGCACCTGGCGAACATCGCCATATTCGAGGATCTGACCGGAATTCATCACGGCCACACGATCAGCGATGGCCGCCACCACGCCGAGATCGTGGGTGATGAAGATAATCGCCACGCCCATGGCGCGCTGGATGCCCTTGAGCAGATCGAGAACCTGCGCCTGCATGGTGACATCGAGCGCCGTCGTCGGCTCGTCGGCAATCAGCAGCGACGGTTCGCACATCAGGGCCATGGCAATCATCGCCCGTTGACGCAGACCACCCGACAGCTGATGCGGATATTGCTTGAGACGGCTTTCCGGCATGGTGACACCGACACGCGTCAAAATATCGAGTGCCTTGGCGCGCGCGGCTTTGCGGTCGCGGGCGATATGGCGCAGATAGACTTCCTCCAGCTGGCGTCCGATCGTCATGGTCGGGTTGAAGGCCATCATTGGATCCTGAAAGATCATTCCGATGCCGCGGCCGCGCACGTCCTGCATCTGCCGTTCGGTAAAACCCGAGATCTCCTGCCCCATGAAGGTCAATTGCGCGATCCGGCGTTTGGCCTGAGGCGGCAGAAGGCTGACAATCGACAGCGCCGTCAGCGAT
>Ga0247730_1001605_pt1 | contig 12206 bp, 11 predicted proteins | sample UWRJL073202C2_FD_180959 | JGI IMG/M metagenome (GOLD analysis project Ga0247730, IMG submission 180959) | Plant litter microbial communities from Arlington Agricultural Research Station in Wisconsin, United States - UWRJ-L073-202C-2 | ecosystem: Environmental > Terrestrial > Plant litter >...
TTCTGACATCTCCTTTGTTTTAAAATTATGACTTCATTTTTTTAGTAAGAACTGCACTATTTAAAGCTATGCAATAAATGAATTATTTGGCTTCTTTGGTTAAGATATTTGCCACTTTTTCAGGCATTGATAAAAAAGGAGTATGGCTGCTCAATAAGGTATATTCAGTTTTTACCTTGCCAATTTTAGCCATTGCAAGTTGTTTTGTATAACCTATTGCTTGATCGTTTTTGGTATAGATATAAACTTTTTCCATTGCTCCAAAATTTTGTTCTGTTAGCTTAACCGGAGTTGCAAATGGAGCCAAAGGATCTGGTTGTACACCATTAGAGAATTGCTTTTTTACAATTTTACTTCCGTCTGCAACAAATATATCCACAACGGCTTCTTTTGCAATTCCGGCTGAGGCATTTGGTTGATCTATTTGGAGAAATTTACCAACAAGGCTTTCTGAATCCGTTTTTGCCAAGTCAAGCAAACTTTGGCCATTTTCTGGCAGATAGGCAGACAAATAGACTACTTTTTTAATGCTTTTTGGCATATCTTCAGCAACCTGACTGATTACCATTCCCGCCATACTGTGACCTACAAGTATGATGTTTTTGTTTGAGCCGATTTCTTTTTTAACTGCATCTACGTAAGATTGCAAAGTTATGGAAGCGAAGGGTGTTTTGTCATCTCCATGACCTGGAAGGTTTACGACAATTGTATTGTATCCCTCAGCCTTTAAAAAAGGTGTAACCTCTTTCCAAGCCGACGCATCCGACCAAGCACCGTGAACCAACACAAATGTAGTTTTTTTGTTTTGTGCTGCGGCAGTTATTCCAACTAAACTTGCAAACACTGTAATCAATAAATTTTTCATCTTAAATAAGTTTTATTGTCAATTCATTTTGACTTAGCAAACCTACGACTAGCGTTTGCTAATAAAGTTAACCTGGGTTAATATCGAAAAATAGTAATGAGATTTTTTAATCATTATCTTTTTTTTGGACGGGAAATGTAATTTAAATGGATGCAGCTACTGCTTTAGATAGGATACAGCTTTCTAAGTATGGATTGTGCTTCCTTAAAAGGTTCCTTTGCCTTCATGACAAGTTCAAGTCCCATGTCTCGCATCTCGGCCAATCTAGATCTGTCTGCAAGCTGAAGTAATCGGATAAGCTCCTCCTTACCGTGATTGGTGCAATACACAGGGCTTCCGGGTTGTTGCCTCCATGATTCTGAGAGCGGTTCGGCGTCCACTCCATCAAAACCTAAAGCATCAAACAGCTTCAGAAATGCTTCCGTCCGCAATTTGATACATTTGAGTTCCTAATATATCTTCTCTGGTCAGCGTACCTTGCTTATACAGAAATCGAGCTTCAGTTGCAGAGATGGTAATGTCTGTAGCTCCCGTATCAAATATAAAGTTCATTTTTGAACCGTTTATTTCTACAGGAATTTCATAAACGCCTCTTATTTCCTTCATTTTGAATTACATTCCCAGCAGTTTTCGAATAATGTAAACCTCTGCTCTGCCTTGTTGAATCATAATAGTTATTTCGGCTTGACCGTGAACATCCATTGCATCCAGTCAGAAGTAGTTGAAGACAAAACAATACTATCAGTTTTTTCATTCTAAATTTCCAATTTTAGGTATTACTTGAATAAGAATGCGTTGATTTTTGCGATCATTTTTTTTATCAAATCGTCCAACACCTCCAGTTCCTGACCCCGTGATTTGAATTTCACAGACTGTAGGATTTAATTTTATCTTATTATTGTCCCACAATTTTTTCACAGCAAGCGCCCTTAAATAGCTCAATTCGTAATTTTTGGGATATGGATCGCGTGAGGCCATACCTTCAATCAAAACGATGTAGCGGATATCTCGATGGCTATATTTTTTTCCTAGATTGTCAATCAGTTTTTTAATCGATTTGCCTACGTTTATAAGATATTCCTCATCTTTTTTATTTTTAAAATAGTCGGTATTTATTTGGAATTCAATATTTTCGATAAGGGAAAATCGTTTGTAAATGCTATCATACGCAAAATATTTTTCAGGAAGTTCCTTAACCGCAGCTTGTACCTCAATGATGTTTTTTAGCTGTTGTTCAGTAGCTTTCTGTTGTCTTTTCATCATTGCTATGACCAGTACGAAAAGAACCAGCATAATAAAGAATAAGCTTGTCATTAAATCAGCATAGCTTGCCCAAAAGAAATTTGATTTTTTAGACATTTAGAATAATTTAAAAATTGTCCATAAGCAGAATCCAACCCCAATGACAGCGCCTGAACCGATAAAGATATAGGTCGCATATTTAAGTATCGTCGGAATTTGTAAGTCAGGCTTGCCGTTATCTCTTATGGCTTCCCCTAAAGTTTCCAAAGACTTATTTAACTGCTCAAGTTTTTGATTTTGTGATTCTGTCCCTTTTTCTACACTTGATTTTAATTCACTGATCTTTTTTAGCTCATTCAAGTTGCCACGGTCTTCTTTCAAAAGTTTTTCAAGAAGATCTTCTTCTTTAATCGTAATGTTTTTGATCGCATTAATTTGTGCATCAATGTGTCTTCTCAATTCTTCGAAACTTTTGCTTAGCACGTTGTCAACATCAATAACCGCCTCGGTTACAATTTGCTTTCTAGAACTGACTTCTCTCAATTCAGATTGAAGTACTCCAATCAATTCATTGTTTACAGTAATGTTAGAACCGATACTCGTCGCAATCTGTTCAATAGCGTAAGTCCTGTCTAATTGGTTATTAATGTTATAATTAAGTTTTTGAGCGTTGTCAACAAACGAGTTTAATTGATTTAAGAATGTATTGAACTTTTCAAATTCCTTTGTGCTCGTTCTTAATTCCTGCAAAACGTTAACATTGAGTTTTGCAAGTTGGGCCACATCAACATCTTTTAATTCATTCATTAAATTAACTTGGCTGTCAAAAGAATGAAGAATTTTCGTCATCAATCCGTTAAAGCTGGTAATGTTTGTTGAAAATGTATCATTAAAATTTAAAAGATTTGCCTGGAGTGAATAGATACTTGAAGAAATATTTTGTGATAAAACAGGCAATAGCTGTGTTTGTATCCACGTAAAAAGGTCATTTTTTAAGCCTTCTGCAAACAATTTTGCACCTTTATATTTCCATCCAGAAAGTAAAACCGTGAATAAAAGTCCAACAAAACTGGCAATCATTGCAATTTTTACGCCTCCAATCAGCATATCAATTGCCTTTTCAAAATTGGCATCACTGATGCTTGGCATTGCAAAAAGCCCAATGACAATACCAATCATTGTTCCCATTAACCCAAGGTATAAGGGAATTGGCAATAACGAATTGATTTCCTCATCGACGGCATCAGTATTTCTTTCGACAACGTCTTTAATCAAGTTAAAATCACTTACGGCACCTTTGTTTCGCAACAAATATGTGTTTACCGAGGAAAGAATCTTATCTAAAACGGCATTCGATTCTTTAGACTTGATAAGCGTTACTTCAATATATTTTTCTTCCATTATACAATTATTGGATTCTGTTCCAGCCTAACATTTCGTGGCTTTTCAGAAGTTTTAATTTTATCTTTTTTTCTTCACTTCCTTTTGAAATCCAGATTATAGATTCATAGTCTATAATTTCTTCTACAATCGGATTTACATTTTCAGCTACTTCAGGATCATCAATCAACGTCAAATTTTCTTCTTCTAATTTTCTATCCTTTTCAGAAATTTCTTTTTTAATTGTTTTTGAAGGATTTTGAAATTTTTTAAGATTTTTTAATACATATTCTACTTTTATATCTTTGATTTGACTCTCAGGTATAAAAACTTTCACCGTTTCAAAGTTGGAAGCGTCGGGAATGATTGCCTTAAAGAAATCGATTTTTTTTGTAGTTTCAAGAAAAATCTTGATTTGAAAACCTACAATTACTGCTATGACAAACAGGATTAATATTTCGTGCATAATTATTCGTATTTAATTTGTGATTTTGTTGTAACTACCCATTTGTCATTTCTTTTTTCTGCTATGCCGGGTTTTTGAGAAGTAATCCTTTTTGACCCGGTAAAAGCATCATTGATTTCATAACAAACGGGCTCTATAAATCGCTTAGGATTGGTAAGCGCATCTTTGATACCAATAGCATCAGAATTGAACTCAAATGATGCTTTAGTTGCACTGCTTGACGCCAAACTGAATTTGTAAAGGGATATTGTTGGTCGGAAAACATCTGACATTTGTTCTACATCAAATGTTCCATCTTCATTAGGCGTAGACATAAAAAAATCTATATTTTTTGGTTTTGAGGGAACTGACAGATCTATTTCAACGCTTTTTTCAGGTTGGTACACTGGTGTTACAGTTTTTACAACACCTGATTGTACATTTTCTACCTTAGCTTGAACTTCTAGTTTTTTAATTCTATTTGATAATTCAATAATTAAATTATCTTGTAAAGATGGTAGTTGGTTACTATTATTGGAAAAATTTTTTCTGAAATGTGTGTTTTTCCCCACCAGTTCATGCAACCATAGTATTTTTCGAAATAAAATAATAATTGCAGCGGCTTGAATGATAACAATTGCTAATACAGAGATAAACCAAAAATCTTCGATCAAATGGAATCCTGTAATTAAAAAATAGTTGTGCATATTTAGATGTGTGAATTGGTTAGTTCTGAATAAATTTTGAAAGTTAAGTGATTTAAAGCGCCTTTAAGGGGATAAAAAAACAGACTTTCTTCAATGAGAATATCATTAATTCCTTGTAACTCTTGGTTTTTAATTTTTAAGCCTGTCTTTAAATTATCTAGTGACTTTTCGCATAATATAGATTTGTATTTCTCAAGCAAAGCGGGATTAATATCAAATTTTTTCCTAAAGTTAAAATCAGTATTTAGACCGAAGAAGAAATCGACAAATTGTGTAAAGGATTGAACAACATCATTTTCAATTTCTTCAGATATTTGACTATATTTTAAGCTGAAGTTATTATCAGTTGTCCCGCTTAATACAGTTATATCTTCTAGATTCATATCTTTTTCGTCAATTAAAAGTGCGCCAATGCAACTTATTTCTTTTGGATTAGCAACCTTTTTTAATTCAACTTTTATCATATCTTCTGACATGAAAACTTTTTGAAAGATGATTTCTGTTAGTTCGGTGATTGCATTAAGTTTTGAATTTCCTTCTGCTAAATCAATAACTTTGGATCCGGTACCACTTAAGGTTATGTAGCCTGGCAATTTTACTCCTTTGGCTTTCATCATGGTGGCAACATGATAAATTATTGAACTATAAAATAAAATAAATATAATTCTAAAGTCTTGATCGTTTAATAAGGAATTATGGAATGAAAAATCTTTTCCTTCAATCTTCAATCGATTGCTTTTTTCAATAGAAAATAAGTAAGAAATAATGTCTTCAGATTTATCTATGTCACTAAAAGAAAACCAACTTCCAAGTCCTTTTTCTTCGATGATTTTACTATACTTTTTAACAAATCCATTTATTGCAGAGGAGCGTCCTGCAAAATCACCAAATATTGAATTGGCGGCAAATCTGAATGAGGTCATCAATTCTGGTTTGTCATTTAAATATACAACGACATCAGTAGTTCCTCCTCCAATATCAATAGACACAACTGATCTCTCTCCTGCAACGATTCCTTCTTTTTTATTAAAGTAATAAAAAGGTGCAACGCTTTCCGATATTTTAGACGGAATATGTTTGTGATTTATATATTTTCTGAATAGTTTTTCCCAAGTATCATTTAATTTGTTTCTTCTACTTTCAGACATACTGGTTGGATAAAGCCAGATAAGTTTTGCTTTTTCCAAATCACCACTGTTAAGTAAAATTTTATTTCGAATCAATAATAGCAAATTTTCAAAATAAGCTTCGATGATCTTTATGTCGTTACTATTTTTAGAATCTGCCCATTTAATATTTGTTCGAATTTCAGAATTCGGCAGTGTATTGTGTTTTTCAAATAAAAACGGAATATTGAAATCACACAATGCGTGAGCTATGTCATTAATATCAAATCCCTTTTTTGAGCTAATAGCGGTACGTTGTGGAAAGTGTAATTCACTATTTCTTTGAATTATTTCAGGTAAAAATTCATGAGGAATAATATCTATCAGTTGATTGGCCCTGATGGCATTCAATGACTTAATCGTTTCAGGATTTTTTGGATCATGCAGCGTCGCTATCTGAATGTCATTTTCATTAATTTCGAAAGGCTTGGGGTCGCTATTGTCTTTTTTATATTCAATATGTGTGTTTGTAGTACCAAAATCTACAGCAAATGTAAATTCAGAAGTACCGGGAATGCTTGGCTTAAACATTGGAATTAAAAGCCCTGTTGCCCAATTGTTTTTGATTTCAACATAATCAAACCCTTCCTCAATCACATAATAAGAGGAAGAAATATTATCATTTGCCTTTTCGCTTCTTTGTTTTACTGCTTTTTCTTTAACCTGTTTGTTGTCAGTGTTTTTGTAAAATTGAAGTGAGTATTTGTTGTGCTTTGTATGCTCCTGTATATCTCTATCCATAAACGCAACCCTATAATGATTAAGGTTATCTTGCGCCAATTTAAGAAACGGATAAAGTGTCAACCCAAATTGATTTTCAATAACAGCACCTCTGTTTCTTGATAATTCAGGTTCTGAAATTTGATATTCGCTTGTTGGAGGATAATACATTCTTTCATAAGTAATGTATTTCCCGTTTTGAATTGGAATTCGAAGCGTGACTGTAACGCCACCGGTTGGCATTTGTTTTATTTCTAAGACTTTCTTTCCGTCAGAAACTACTCCTTGTAAATCTGACACATCAAAATAGTCAAAATATTCTTTTTTTATCGGAATCAAATATCCTTTAGTAACTTCGCCTGAAGACATTGAAAAATTTCCGTCAAAAAATTTCTCTTTGTGAATTGGATAAACGGTTCTTACGATATAAGGTTCAAGAAAATCACTGATGGTCAAATATGGATATTTTCCACCATCAAAAGGAAGGATTCTTTCTTTTAGAGGTTTGTCAGCAGCATATTCTGCTTTGTTATTTCTGTTCCAGAAATCAGACGTGTATATTGTTTTTTCAGAATAATCATCAACGGGTAAGACAAGAGGTTTTGTTCCAGAACTATTTTTGGAAGAAGAAATTACGAAGCCACTTTTTTCTTCAATAATAGTTGGCTTTTCAGTTTTTTTTCTAATTGGAAATCCCAAAATTTCAACTGGACTGTTTTCAAATCCCGAAGTGAGTTTTTCAAATTCGTTATTGAAAGCCTCAGAAGTATAGGAATTCAATGTCATTTTCTGTTCGTCAGTAAGCATCCTGAATGACATTGTCAAATAATCATCCAAGCTTTTAAAATTTCGGTTGAAACCTGGCATAAAGTGTTTGATCCCAAAAATCAATTTCTGGAAAGCAAAATCACGCTTATGAAGAGGCTGAAATGTATCATCAAAAACAATGTCGTTTCCAAATTGAATATCTACATATTTCAGATTGTTTGCTGAGGTAAAAAATAATGTCGCAGGCGAAGTTCCTCCAATAATATTCATAGCATTTGGACCTGTCTTATAATTTAAAAGGAAAAGTCGCTGCGTATCATTAAAATTATATGCTTTCGTATCTTGCTCCAGATAAAGTTTCAACGTTTCTCCCAGCAATCTGTGTCGCGAATTGCTCGATTTAAGAAGCGCTTCTAAATCATTGGTTTTATCCCAAGTTATGATGCTTATCTTGTCCTGCAACTTATCTATATTGAAAAATATTTCGCCAATATCGAAACAATCAGAAACCATTTTATGAAAAATCGTATTTCCCTCTAGATTGTTGCTGCTAACAATATTTTCAAATGCCGTTTTTACCAGATCTATCCGCGCAAACGGACTCGGAATTGAAGTGATTTCTTTTGTTGCCGTTGCTCCCGAGGGATCCTGAATTGCTTCAATAGCATTTTTACCATAAGAAGTTGAATTTTGCCAGTCTTCAATGTTATCACTTCCTTTATGAAATCTAAATACTTTTGCCATATTAAAATCTATATTTTTCAGAAACTAAATTTTCTGTAGTGTTATGGAATAAATTCATAAATCGTTGCTCTAAGGCGTCATTGTTTTTCAAATTTTTCTCTTCTTTTGAAAGATGGTAATTGAACCTTTGGAAATTCGTTCCTTTTTCTAAAAAACCTATATGTGGTTTAACTCCTTTTACCATTTCAAAAAGATTATTATCGTTAGCGGTAAGATTAAAAGGCGCAAAACTGCGCTGGTTGTGAGCCATCTCATTAAGCCATTCTGTAAAATATTGATTAAAAGTTCTCAAATGGCTGCTGAAAAATGGCTGCGTCATAAAGGTTTGAATCCCCAAATTTTTAATCCAACTTTGATCAAGATCTTCCTTGATTTTTGAGTTGAGATACATGGAAAAAAGTTGGTATTGCGTCAAGTTCTTTTTTAAGATAAGTTGCGTCGCAAACCCTAAATTTTCAAATATCAAGGAAGGAACTCCGTCTTTAATTCCAAACTCTTTATAAATTGGATTTTGCGCTTTTCCCATTTCGTTTGCCAAAGCAGTGTCGGGAGTTTTAGCAAAATCAACTATTGATAAAGCGGCTGCGATTTCTAAGAAATGAGCATCATTTTTTTGAGAACTCGCACCTTCATGGTTGGGATAATCCTTAGTCACATTATCTCCTAAATAATAAAGCGCGTTCAGTGAATTGTTGCCACTCACATTTTCTTCGTAATAAGACAATGCCGCTTTGGTTTTAGAAATAAATGTAGACTTGTCAATTTTACTTTCATCATTAGGAGAAACTCCAAAGTAAGGTAGCATGGTAATAGCCCCAACGGGTGCATCTTGCAAATATTTCCAGGTCGAAAGACCGTGGTCCGCATTTCTAATATTTTTCAGCAATAAAGGAAATCCAGCAGCACCGGTTCCTCCAAAAATAGAGCTAATGATAAAGATTCTGTCATCTTGAGTGAACGAAGAAGCAAAATCTTTGAAGTCTTGTGATTGCTTGAATTGGTTCAGAACTACACTTCCGATATTTGGGTTTCCCTTAAAACCTACTTCCATATCAGCGTTCAGATTATCTTCAGAAAACAATAGGCTGATTAATGCTTTGTTACTTTCATCTAAACTGCTGTATTCAATATAATCTTTGAATCTTTCATTTTTTATATCGCTCAAAACTAATCTGAAATTTTGCGTGATGTCAGAAATTTTAGTCTTGAAGAATTTATTGTCGTCAGCGTTGGTAAAGCTCAATGAATTTCGAATGTGCTGGTAGTTTTTAAGTATGTCAATTGTCCGTGTAACATCACCATTAGCTTCGTCGGGATCGATAATGATTGGGACTATTTCATAATCCGAAATGTCAATTCCTGTAGCTAACAACATTGCTAATGATTTTATTACCCGAGAACCGGTACCGCCGATTCCAAATACGTATAATTTTGCCATAATTTGTTTTTTTTAGAAAGGAGTTCTTGAAGCTTTGATACTTTTAAATTTAAATGCAATTGAAAAAACAAAGCAAAAAATCATCGTCCACAATACATTGACCATTGAAAAAGTAAAATATTCAAGGAAAGTAGCTTCTGGATCAATAGCTGATAAGCTAAAAGAATAGGCTACAAAAAAATTAATAATCATTATTAGTAGAATCCACAAAAACCAGTAAATCCTTTTATAAAAACTTCCATAGCTGGAAAGGAAGAAATAGTAAAAAAGTTCTAAAAAAAACGAAGAAAGTAGCATCACCAAACCTATTGACACATAGGCACCAGAATCGTACATACTCTGAGAGAATTGATATGTATCGATATAACATACATTTTCATATAGCATTGCAAAAAAATCATTCATAGCTGACATTGTTTAATATTATTTATTAATTTTTATTTTAATTTCGAAGTAGTTTTTTGAAGGAGATGAGGTCTGATAGGCCTCACTAATACCTTCCATCAAATATTTAAAACCAAAAGTTTTGTTTCCAATTGATTTTATGTTTGTGTCGTCTTCTGTACTTGTTTCTTCAACCCATTTTGGTAATTGTCTTTTCAAACTGAATTTCAAGTCTGAATATTTATTCGAGGTAGCAGAGAAGGTGATGTAGTGCGTTGGATTTTTACCTAATTTCGAAATTCTTGAAACTGATGAAGAAGCTAAGTCTTCTTTGTTGAATTCTGAAATTTTAGAAATGATGAAACCACCTTCATCGATTGTGTAATTTTTAGGATTTGTAATATAGCTTTTCTCTAAAGGCAATTCACTTAAATCAAGAGCTACAGAAAAGGTGAATTTATCTCCGCTTCTTGAATCTGATTCAATATCTTCAATTCCTTTAATAGAATTTTTATCTGAAAAATCTCTGGATGGTTTAAATTTTCCGAAGTCGTTTTTTGCATTGACAACTGAAAAATAAATTCCTTTTGAATAATCTTTTGAAGATAAGACGAGCTTGTTTTCATAGCCAGCAACTTCTTTTTCTGAAAAAATAATTTTTGAATTAAAATGATTCATTATATTTTCACTTCCTATAATACTAATATAATAAGGACGCATTTCATCCTTTAAATTAGTAGCTTTCTCATTTTTATCCCAGTAGTTTCCGTTGAACTTAGAAATTAATTTAACTACCGTTGTTGTTAAGTTCATTCCTTCTTTTGATTTTGTAAGGAAAGCATCTTTAGTAAGACTTTTTTGGTCGCTCAATAAGTCTTCCGTTTTATTTCCCTTTATAGAGTAAATACAATCAGAAATTAATATGGAGACTGTGTCTTTAGATGTTTTTGATAATACTTGCTTAAATACATTGTTAAGATTACTAGAAGCTACAGCGCCAACTTTAAAACTTTTTGCATTTAAGGCGCTTGCAAATCCAGTTAGATCAGTATCAATATTTATAGGGTGTATTTGTGAATTTATAAAAAATAAATTAATATTTTTTTCTTCGTATTCGTATTTTAGAAGAACCAACATATCTTGAATAGCCGATTTAAATTCGGTATTTCCATTAATATATCCGTTCATGCTTCCAGAATTTTCAATGTAAACATTGATAGCAACATTTTTGGCAGAAACGATTGGAGTTTTTTCCACTTTAAATCCCTTGTTTTCAAGATAAGCAATCAATTTTTGCTCGTCAAAGCTTTCATTGGTCAAGAATCTTTTGAATGCTCTATCATTTTGATCTAAAAATTCTGAAACAATTGCTTTTAAGTCTATTAGTTCTTCATTATTTATTTTGTTCTCACTTTTTCCATATTCTGAAGCTTTTTCTTCAAAAGCATCGAAATCAGAAGTACATCCAATGGCTGTTAGTAAAAAAAAGAAGGATAAAATTTTAAATGCTTTCTTCATAATTATTTCATTTTTAAGGTAATAAATCCATCACCAACACCACGTACGTCAATGTTGTTCATAATTGGGAAAAGATGATCCAAGAGCTTTTGACTTGTATCGCTGTGACGTATTGTTATTGTTGCTGTCGTTCCTGAGAATTCATAAGAATGATTGTGGATTAACTGAATTGTTCGCAGACTTTTCATAATATCTTGAATAAGGCTATAATTCACATTAGCAACTTCTAAAACAGTAGTTTGATTTAGAGGAATAACTGGCTCAGGTGCTGGCTTTACTTTTATTTCAACGGGATTCGGTTTTGGAACAGAATAGACAGGTCTTTCAGGAGTATTTTCAAAATTTGAATTTTGTTCTTTCGGATTTTTACCATAAGAATTGCTAACATTATCTCCTTCTTGAAAAAGCATCCATAATCCATAAAAAGGAATGATTTGCATCCAGCCGCTATTATTTACGTCATGACACCTTTTTGCGCCTTGCGCGATCAGTAGCCATAGTAGCGGAATATAAGTAAGTCCTATGATATCCATATCATTATTTTCTTCCAAGACTATATTTATTACGCCGGCACCGATAGTGTATAAGAGTATGGTTACCCAATATTCACTTCGCCGTATTCGGCCATTTGAGGAGAAAGGATTTTTAAACATTTTTAGGGGATTTTAATTTTATACTATAAAAGAGAAATAGGCACGCAGCAGCAATGTCAATTGGAATCCATATCGATTTTTTATATAGATATACGGGTAGGATCGGATTGAATAGTAAAGCAACAATTCCAAACACGACTGAGTAAATAGATATGCTTTTTTTGCTTTCAGCAATT
>Ga0247730_1001606_pt1 | contig 12205 bp, 13 predicted proteins | sample UWRJL073202C2_FD_180959 | JGI IMG/M metagenome (GOLD analysis project Ga0247730, IMG submission 180959) | Plant litter microbial communities from Arlington Agricultural Research Station in Wisconsin, United States - UWRJ-L073-202C-2 | ecosystem: Environmental > Terrestrial > Plant litter >...
TATTCGAGGCGATCGCCTGCCTGCCATGCGTATGGTGTCAATATAGGGGAAGCTACTGCCAGATGCTCCCTTGTTGAGTACACATTGCCTGCGGAAGCAATAGATCATAAGGCAGCTATCCTGCATAAGCAACGTAATCGTCTTTTCTCCCACTTTTGAGTCTCTCATCTGCCATAAATGGAGCCTCAAGGAGACCTTCATGATGCTGCTGTTATTCAGGCCTCGCAACCTCGAAAATATCCTGAGCATACTATGATTACAGCTATGCCACAGCAACGAACTCCTCGGCTGGATCCCCTGCTCCTAGAGCCTTCTCTAAGGAACCAGTAGCGAATTCCCTTCTGCATCACTCGCCCAACTCCAATTTTTGAGTGCTGGATATCTTTGCCTTGGCCCATATTCTTCAATGACCTGATACAAGCTCATTGTACTCTGAAATCCAAGGACTCCCCGACGACTTGCGCGTGTCGGTCCTCGTCATGGAGAAGAATCGATTGACTCCGATCCCAACTACGAATAAAGTAAGCCCCCAATTTCGCTACTTAGAATATGATGGTACTGATGAATGTCAGAATACAAAATCTGTGCTGTCAGAACATCTTGTCAATAATATTGTGACACGATAATGTAACTCTATTATCTCCCTCAATGATACAACTCTGATGTTACTTGTCTACGAAGGATGATAATTGCTACCCAATTCACCGGCATATTTTCGAGTACATGAGGAGGCGAGAAAGCTCTGAGCTCAACTGATACCTGTATTCTTGGCCGAATTTCTTGTTCATACTGACTCACCATTCCTGCTTCGTCGTCCTTGTAGCCAGAAACTTATGCCAGCCCGTAACAGGAAAGCATGCAAGGACTAAACGTTTACCGGTTGACAGTCTCTTGCTTGGCGAAAACCGTCGTCGAGAGCCTGATCCCTCTCCTTTCTGCCAAACGTAAATCTCAAGAACATTAGCAGGATCTTCATGTCCTTCTTACTTGCTTGATTGCGGGCTCGTTTAACTTTGTCATCCATTCATGGTATTACAATGGGTGGATTGAGCACTGCCAGGCTGCGAACGGTAATTACTCCTCATGATCGCGCATTTACGCCCGCCGCGCTGTAAGTCATATGTCTCTTTATTCTCTATTTTCGGTTACCGGCGTTTATCTAAATATTCTAGCATGATCCTTATGCTAAATTTCGAAAGTTCAGGACCTTATTCAAAACTTCACTTGGCCCCACCAAACATACATGGCCATGTTGTAGTTATAGGTGACGTATTTGATCCTGAGGAAGCCATCTCAAAAAGGCCTGCCAGAGGCCGGCAGCACTGGAGGCGAATTCTAAACTGGGAGTAGCACTCTCATCAAATCCGACCGTCAGGGATGTAGGATTTCCTTCGCTGATCTTGCATCCTTGGTTCACCTTATCTGAGGTCAATCTGTTGACAATGGAATTGCTCGCGTCGCACCCTCGGCAACTACGTTCGTGGATCTGTCAAATATGGACTGTCACACCCTCAATATCTGCGCTTGTGGATTTCACTAGAAGGTGTGGTTTTATCCCCCAGAAAATCCTTTTGGTCAGCATTGACATATCTCTGCCCCGATTGAGTTCTCGGCGTAAGAATTGGTCTTCCCAAGAAGACTTGCATGCGAGAAGCGCATTCTTCCTCACTCGACAGTTTCCTCGCCAAATTCGAGTCATTGTAAGGGATTGCAGAGGCTTGTTCTGCGCACAGATTTCTCGTAGAGGTTCATGAACGAGTACTGTCCACGAAAGAGACTATCCACACCGAATCCCGTCGACTGATTGACGAGGCATCTCCAAAAGGAAGTGGAACAATACGAGCCTCGCGGATTTATAATCATAATTACTCTTGGTACCTTGATCTTAGCCGTCTGCAAAATGCTCCTCAACCACCGCTATTCAGCTCACAGGACTAGACACGGACTGGTAACAGGCTGCCTTTCTTCGCAGGGCTTTCGACTAGAAATTCCGGTTACAACATTTCTTGGCAGTACTAACCCTTTCTGGCATCCAACCTAGAGGATGGTTTCCAGGCTGCAGCAGCGGTTCATGGAGGCATGCACGATAGAAATCATTTAGGCGATGCGACCTCGTTTCCGTTCTTCGGGGCTCTGCCGACTACTTTGGCTTCTGAGATCGACGAACAATGGTGTTCTTGACCATACGTGAATCCTCTTCAGATCAATCAATTATGAACAGTGGAGAGACAATCGATGATGACCTGGCCGAGGGAACTCTCCAAAACCTACTCTGACTGAAAGAGAGGGTGACTGAGCTAGCGGGATTATTTTCAAATGCTCTGCTTTACTATGAGGCGAAGCGCAGCCTGGCTCTGGAATTTGTCACCGAAGAATGTGTTGGGAGATTCTCAGCGAATGGCCACTAGCCCGTTATGGTTAAGAATGATTGCGATTCACTCTGGGGTCGAATGGAGAAGGTCGAAGTGGTGTTTGTTCTCCCGTCGACCTTCCACAGTTGAGCTTTGTCAAGAATTATCATGCCACTAGACTCGTACAAACCCCCTGTCTCATGTTTCTGCCACCATCACGACCATGACCATCTTACCTACTATGGAGTCTAATGGGATTTGAAAATCACTTGGAACTGCTCCAGTCGATCGTGGGGAAAGGGCTTCAGTTTTGGCGAATGTTCCCGCGAAGTGGACGAGAGCATCCAAACCCTGAGCGTCAAAGCTGCGAAAGCGCCCATACACCCTTTAGAGGTGCTGATGCCAGTGGGCCGCGGATGCATATGAAGAAATTCGCCGGCGGAAGAAAAGCGCGATTGATGATTCCTCCTTTGGGAAAATGAACTTCGAGTTCGAGAAACTGGCATGTCAACAATTGTCAAGATGCAGATGGAAGGAAAGTACCTTGAATGCCAAAGAGGGAATCATGGTGGTCAAGCGGCTTCGTATGCCAGAGCTAATCGGCCTCTCTAAAAGTGGAGCTTGTTTTATTTTATTTTAGGTATATAAATGCTGGACGCGCTTCGTTGATTTTTCGCCCCATCCCATTCTTATTCCCCCATCCTGCATATCCCCTACCAACAAACCTCAATATGTCGCCTGTCCCGTCCCGCTGCAGACGCAATCATATATCCGTCCGTAGCTGCCCCGAATGTCCCAGCCTCATCAGCGCCATCCAACGTAAGACTTGGAAGCAGAGGAACGGTGAAGCGGTCTGGCCACCAGACGTTGAGGCCGCCTTCCTCGAAGGTAAATCTGTTTTTCTGGACTATCGAGTATTCGTAGCCAACGATCTCTCTCTCGTCTTCAGGTCTACAGTCATACCGTCCAAATTCAACCTCAAACACAAAGCTTCTCCAAAGGTTTCCTAGGCGAAATCGTTTCATCGCGGACTACATATTGAAGAAGACGATGAAAGTGAGGTCTGCGAAGCAAGTTGGAAGTCGCCTTCAGCAGCTCCGAGATACATGTGAGGACTCCCGGAGTACGTTTGGATTTCTACTCTCAATCAGACTTGTACTAAGCATATCTCCAATAGTCAGAGCACTCATCTCCAGCAAGGATTGGTCGGATCATGAAGATGTTGATACGACTCAACCGCAGATCACCACCTGCAGTTCTCCTCGAGGGCAGTCAAACCAGGAGCAGGAATCGGCTTATCCTCCTTCCCCCATCTATCCGTCGTCTGGCGACTTGCAGCAGTATCAATCCGAGGACTTTTCTGCAGATACCTCCCCTCAAGAGACTGCCCCTGCTGCCAGTTGTGTCTTCGTCAATGGCTGGTCGGAGTCCCAAGCTCCCAGTGCCCCCATCCATTCCACTCCGAGTCGCGAGCACAACTACGTCAAATCCGAAGGCATGTTCCAGCCTGGTATGAACGTTGCTGGGCCTGTCATGGACGGTACTATGTATGGCCATCAGTTTGAAGACATTCATGGACGTGCGGAGGACATGCAGCAGCTGTCATTGTCGGAGAGTGTAGCATATGGATACGGACAGGGATCGTTCGATAACGTTCAACATGCTTCCTACACCGTTCCCACCCTTTTCATCGACACCTCTTTGCTGCCCTCTTACACCTGGAGCGAGCCCCGCACTGGCGAGTCGACGCTTTGTAGCTCTGAGAGTTCGCAGGTTGCCTCTCCTTGGGGCTCATCCGCAGGGAGCCCTGCATCGCAATCGACGCTTTCCGACAGTGACTTTGCAGCAATGCAGGCATATACACAATACTCCCCTCCGTTCTACCCTCAGGACCATTCCTCTTCTTGGTCTGGCTTGGAGGCGCCCGAAGATGGCCTCGACGAGGCACTGTACCCCGGATACCAGACGTCCACTTGGGAGTCCATTACCTGGCAATCGCCACAAAAGGTCTAGTTGAAGCCTTTATTGGTTGCGTATGCGTTCTCTTTTCACGTTCGTTTTTACTTCCTTTTCTTCTTCTTGTATAATGTGCTGCTCTACTGGTGGCTATATATCTGACTTATGCGTCGTTCTGGGTATATACTTTGGATTTCTGCTGTCTATTCCTCTGCCTGACTGATACTACGGATACGCCTGTCGTTACTCGGTTCATTTTCCACGCTCCCTTACAATTCTGTTTATTTTCTGCCATTTACATCCATATTACATATATCGGGAGTTCTTCATCTTCTATTCACCGGTATTTGAATTGTTTTTGTTTACTGCTCCTACGATCGCGTCGTTGCTTCTACATCTGAGCGAATCTATATTGTGAAATGATACTATTCTGCTGTGCTCATGAATACTTGAGAAGTGTGTCGGTGCTTCGGGAGGTTTGAGGGAAGATTTGGCTAGATAACAGCATGTAGAGAGAGAGAGGGAGGGCGTAGTCCAAGTCAAGAAGCCGTATCTGCCGCTGACTTTCGACGATGTCACCTAAGCAAGATAATCACAAAAGGCATCCCCCTTGTGATTAGATCATAGCTAGTAAGCTGTCCTAAATTTTGACCCTGCTTTACAAGAATAAGCGTTAGAGTTCATATGTCCGGCGCTAATGTGCTCCCGTTCGTGGCAAGGAAAGCAGAAAGGTATGATGCATTTTGTCTCTCGTAAACGATAGATATTCGAGGGGAGTTATATCCAAGACATCGATAGAAAGCTGAGTTAGATATATCAAAACAAGAGAGAACAAGAGAATTGCGTATTTACTGGCGTTAGGTGGGTTGACAGACGGATGGCCAGTGTCGAGAAATACTAAATCACAGGGATGATACTGAGCCAGATTGCTAGTTGCTGATATGTCTACTAGGGGGAGTAATAAAAAGGCAATCGTCATTCAGCCCTGCGTATGAGGTCCAGCGACGGCTAGGATATGGAAATACGGCGATAGCGTTGCGGAAGGGCCGTCTTTAGTAGGCTTCGAGTACCATGGATTGGTCCCGCATAACATTTTGGGGTCATTTAAATATCAGCACGGATACAGATGCGGGAGGACCAGCAGGAAAACAGGTACCAGGGCACGTCTGACCCATAGTGGGGAAATGTATATAGGGGGAGATTGGCTTAGGCAAGTACTGCCGGAAGATAGCAAGAAATCTGGTCTAGAAAGAGAAAGCGGCGCAAGAATACACGACAGAAAGAGACTTTGACTGTTGAAGAAGACGAATCAAATTTTCGCGGTCTCGGTTTCGTGGCCTCTCGAGAGAATGTAGAGCTATGTAGAGTGTATGACATTTTTCTGCCAAAGTTCATGATCGTGACAAGCGAAACTCACGACCACGCGAGCGGATTGATTCGGGCCGGAAGACAATGCGCAAGCCCTAACCCCACGACCTCATGAAGGGATCGCCACTTCACTCTCGACTGTCATCTCTCTTTCCTATATTCTCATGCCAGCTCAACACGGTGTATTCACTGTACCCTACTCGTCTAGTCATAAATCCAGAGAACTATTTGATTCTGCCATGTCTTCCTATTCACACGCAGGACCATCGCGGATTCACGGTGCGGCCTTCGGTTATCTGTCTTGCCAGTGGTAGTCATTTCTCACTTTGCATTTGGTATCTTACATGTAGATGATGGGAAAAGTAAGAAAAGAAAAGAGCTGTCCGGGAAGCTAGGGAAAGAAATGAGTGAACGGCGAGACGAGTAAGCTTTTCCCTGGTTCATGGATTCTTACAGTTACTGACCACTCGTCCGTGTTCAGTGGACGACAATACGGCGAGACAATATCACATCTGCAACAAGTAGCCCTTCAACTATCCACTCGACCAGAAACATACCCTATGTTTCGACTGCGACTGTTACCTCTGTCCATTGAGCGCTCGGCTATCCTGGCTGCCCTAGAAATGGAAGAACGGCACTCCTTAGATGCCGCGCAGACAGAGTTCGACGAGGAGAGTGACAAGGTAGATGAAGAGTTCAAGCGTGGTAGGGATAAAGTACGAGAGCGGCTGTTGGAAGGAATTGAAGAACGGAGAAAGCGTGCTCGTGAGGAAAAGGAGGGCGAGGGCACTGTTGGAGGTGAGCCTATTTGTTCGCCTATCGCCGTATCTGTGGCATTAACTTCCGTCATTTTCAGATGCTTCTCTCGACTCACAGACAAGATCCCACATTACACGCAAGCTGCGAAATAAATTAGGAGGAGGAACGTCCCCACCTCCGACACCTTCTGGTTCCAATGGGCACGGCACTGGTTCAGCAGCAGGGGTCAATATCGGGGCTGCAATTACCACTGGGCCATTTCACAATCCACATTCGCTGTCTGTGGACGACATTCCTTCACGATTTCCTCTCCCCCTCACCGCTTCTTCTGCTGGTACTGGCACCGGAGCAAACGGGCCGGGAAATTCTGGGGCTACCGGAAACCCCTCTGGTAGACGCAGAGGCAAAGGCGGAGGGACCCACACAGCTAGAACCGAGGGCGCACTAGGGAAGAGTTTGGCGCATTTGACAGGGTGTAAGGAAGTGGAGATTGAGGGTGATTTAGTGGAAATTAGACGAGGCTCAAAGAGGAGGCGTGTTGCTGCTGGGAGTATTGGGAGGATGATTTCGTGACGACAGTCCTGGTGTACTCTCGGTAAGTAAATATGCCTTCTATTTATTGTCAGTGAGCGTTGCATCTGATGCTTCTGGTAGTCCTCTCAGACTCGCTGATACCTTTTATCCTCCCATGTAATTGTTTGTCCATGTGTCTCTTGTACTCACAAGCTTGATTATACCACCCAAATGATGGTGTTTGATCCGAGAGGATGACTAGAGAATATCTTGCTTCAGTGCGGGACGCGCAGTACACAGCCGCGTTGTGACTCGTCGACGATTGAAATCCCTATCAGCAGGAACTTGGAAGTGCTGTGCTACAACTCTTCCTTCGCTCTTGACTGTCATGTCCTCCACTGACTTACTTGGACCCCTTCCGCCACCTCACGACTCGGCTGGACAAGAGCTCTATCTTGTTCGAGCTATCAATCTATTTCTGCAAGGAAAGCGTGCGACTGGGTACCCTCAGCTGATTAATGTATATTCCAGTGTCTTTAACCTGATTCAAAGTAGGCCGTGTTCTCGTTCTCCTCTGGCTCTCTGAAATCTGTGGGTGACTAATTAAAGGCTCGTTCATCCAGGGAAGAGATCCAGATCTAATGACAGGCGCGCTCCGATCTACAAAATACTGAGAGATACTGTGAGCGAACATGTGCGGGAAAAGTATCAGGTTTGTTATTATGAACACAAATTATTTTAAATCTGATTTCATTATACAGGCAGCGAAAGATTTGAGAGATGATGAGCTGCTAAGCTTCTATCACACGGAATGGTCAATGTTCGCTACAGCAGTGGCTGGGTTCCTAATAGCGTTCAAGCACCTGGATAGTGATATAGGCCCTATTGGAGATTCGCATGGGGCTCCTATGATAGTGGGATATTTGCGGATTTATATTAAACAAGTGAGTATGCCCAAATGTATTGACTTCTGGAGAGTGAGCTTACTATTCTGCCGCGAAGATGTTGCATATTCTATGGAGGGACGAGCTTGTACGCAAGCTAGTCGATTCAAACGGGACGTCTACTCTCAGTACGGCTATAGTAAACTATGTAGCATCCGGTCCAATCGACGAAGAGATGCTCAAGAGCGTGGCTTTATCGTTTGTGTCGATAGGAATCGACGACACGTTTCCGTATGGCAAGAATATGGATGAGTTCAACAAGTACTATTGGGCTCCATTGCGGGAGAACTTCGGGGAGGACGTAGAAGGAAAGAAGGGAGTGTTCGTGTACCAGTCTACACCGAAATAGAGTACCATCCACGCTCTGTCATTGAGTAACGCCATGTAACATGTTGCAACTATTTCATCGTGAACTCCCGACTATTTTACCTGAGCTTACAGGGTTTATGCATGCATCCCAAATTCTAACCTACATTATGGAGTATCTTACAGTCCATTCCAGCTAAATGAAAAACGATAGGAACAAAATCAAAATCTGCTGCTCATTTTCTCTGTTTACTTTGGAGTACGCCAAACAAAGTATCAAACTTAAATTTACCCAATGATTTCCCTTACTCATGGAAAGGCTGTCTTCCCCAGAAAGGGAGCTAGAGGCGTGATTAGTGTGCGTCTAATGGAGCAAGGTCTGCTTCTAGTCTTTCAATCTGCTCTAAAGGTCAACAAAGTGTCTAACTCAAATTCAGCGTCTGTCCTTACTAAGAAGGCGGTTGCCTGAGAAAGGGAAATCAGGGTGCATCTGACGTTGCGCTGCGGAGCAGGGTAGCCTTTCAATCCGCTCTAAAGGTAAACAAAAGTGCTCTAAAAGTACGTAAACAGGGAAAGTAAACAACAGCTTCCAGTGTTGTCCCTGTCCTTGTCGCTTTTCAGCTAGCTATAACATACTGTATTTCTAGGGCTAAAGGTTTCCAAGCGAAACCATTTCTCCTAGTATCCATTATGACTTCCTCCTCCCCTTCGTCACCATTGCCTTTGAAAGTTGGCTTTATAGGCCTATCCCAGACAGGATGGGCATCTATGGCCAGTCTCCCAGCCCTCCAGCTTGGCATGAATGCGGAAACATATACCCTGGTCGCACTCGCCACTCGTTCTAGCGAGTCAGCTGCTGCGGCAGCTAAGAAGTACGAAGAGATGTTTCAGCGAGAAGTCAAGGGGTATTACGGTGCTGGTATTGAGCAGCTAGTGAACGATCCGAATGTAGATCTCGTCGCTGTCTCTGTGAAGGCGCCAGACCATGGTCAGGCGATGAAATACGTGTTGGAAGCTGGAAAGCCGTTCTTACTGGAATGGCCAGCGGGATGTGGGAGCAAGCAGACGATGGAGTTTGCGAGGGCGGCTGCAGAGAAGAATATCAAGCATATGGTGGGACTGCAAGATCGACAGAATCCTCTCATTGGCAAGGTGTGTTGCGTAAGCTGTGTTTCCTGGACAGAACACGCTGTTGAGGAATGACTCTAGATGAAAGAGATTCTCGATTCGGGACGAATTGGAAAAGTGTTGGCTACGAATATCGTGCGCATCCATTTTACTAGTCAGATGATAGGCTTCGTACTGATGCGTGTTGTTTTAGATATCGATGTCCCCAAGGGAGCTTTCTTACTGGGGGCCACAGATCCGTGACATCAACGAGTACTCGAACGAGCCTGACGCCCATGCCACTTTGTTAGACATTCTGATCATGCACCAAATGGAGCCATTCACGTACCTTCTGGGCGACTGGTCCTCCGTCAGCGCTACTAGCTCTACGCAATGGCCAGTTGCCACTCTTGTCCCGTCCGGGAGAACCAAAGTCAACAAGGTCCCAGATCATTACGCCTTTACTGGACTGTTGGAATCAGGTGCTCAGGCTTCTGTAACTTGGAGAGCAGGATATCCAGCAAAAGGCCGCAGACTGCAGACAGTGTGGGAGATCGATGGGACGGAAGGAATAGTGAGGTATGAGAGCGAACATTCCATGATATTGGCGGAGAAGGGGAGGCTTTTCCTCAACGATGAGGAGGTCTTTGCGGAAGGAGAGGTCGGGTTTGCACCAACAATGGCGCGGCTATGGGAAGAGTTCGCAAAGCCTGATGGGAATTATGTAGGACTGAAGGAGGCGGTCAAGTTAAAGACTCTAGTAGATGCGATAGAAACGAGTGTAAGAGAGGGGAGACGAGTGGATTTGTAGGATACATATGCATGGATCGTATATGACGAAACAGAGTCCTGGTGCCATTGCTAGATGGTCGGCAAACAAGGTCAAAAAATTGTGATGGTATCAATGCCGCATTCAGACTCGTAGTGGCTGTGCACTCTCTTTCAAGTAAGAGATCTTGTCGACGTCGTTTGGGTTTACTTTTCACGCAGAACAGTTTGCATGCGTCTCAAAGACGGGATGTAATAGATGACTGTACTGGTACAGGATACAAATACAAGACACAAAGCGAGAAATGATAATAGAAAAAGGTAGAAACGTCTATGCACCGAAACCGTAGAGCGTCCTGCCTGAGCGCTTCAAGGCGTAGACGACGTCGAGTGCGGTGACAGTTTTTCTCTTGGCGTGTTCAGTGTATGTTACTGAGTCGCGGATGACCTGCAAAGGAACTGTAAGCGATAATGGCAAGGGAACAAACAAAGAAAAGACAAACGTTTTCAAGGAAGATCTTGAGAACACCACGCGTCTCTTCGTAGATGAGACCAGAAATACGCTTGACACCACCACGACGGGCGAGACGACGAATAGCGGGCTTGGTGATACCTGAGTACGATGTCAGCAATGGCGAGCGAGAAACTATACAAGTAGAGTCGAACGCACCCTGGATGTTGTCACGAAGAATCTTGCGGTGACGCTTGGCTCCGCCCTTTCCGAGTCCCTTTCCACCTTTACCACGGCCAGACATTGTTGATGAAGAGTTGTTGAGGTAGGGTGAGGAGGTGGTGTTGTGTTGTGTTGGTTGGTGGTGGCGGTAACGGTGAGAGTGGGTAATGAACGTCAGTGGAAGAACCGGGCCAGCATTATAAAGGGCATTGGTGGCTGTGCGTTGATTGACTTCGTTTATGATCACGCAGAGGTCACGTGTGAGGCGCGTTCGTGCCAATATATAAGCCCCTCCGCCTCTCTTGCTCAGTCCCCCATCTTCCTCACTACCAACCAGCCCACCGCCACTCAGCCTACACAACAATGGCCCGCACCAAGCAAACCGCCCGCAAGTCTACCGGAGGTTGGTACTCTTTGAACAATGCTTTCTCTTCATTGTGTCTTACCGTCGCCGCTTTTCAGGAAAGGCTCCTCGTAAACAGCTCGCCTCAAAGTCTGCCAAGTCTGCAGCACGTAAAACCGCAGTAAGTCTTCCCGCCTTTTGCTATTTTCTTCTTTGTCTTATTTTCCTTGCAGGCTGCCGCTGGTGGTGTGAAGAAGCCCCATCGTTTCAGGCCCGGAACTGTCGCTTTGCGTGAAATTCGTCGCTACCAGAAGTCGACTGAGCTCCTCATCAGGAAGCTCCCCTTCCAGCGTCTCGTTCGTGAAATTGCTCAGGACTTCAAGGTGTGTTGGTTCTACTCTTTCTTCGCCTTGACATTGTACTCATTTACTCTCTTCAGACTGATCTCCGCTTCCAGTCTTCTGCTGTCATGGCTTTGCAGGAAGCTGCCGAGGCATACCTCGTCTCGCTCTTCGAAGATACCAACTTGGCTGCCATCCACGCTAAGCGTGTCACCATTCAACCCAAGGATCTCGCTCTTGCCAGGAGACTTCGTGGCGAGCGTTCATAGATTGTCTGTTGTCTTGTTGTGCATGTCATGTTCTCTTCATTATGTATTATTGTAGCATTACATTTCTAGTCTCCTCTACTCGTATGCCAACGTATGGCCTTCCATGAATACAATTATGGATTTTTTGAACATTATCTTCGTGAAATATCCACAATTTATCGAGCTCCCTGGTTTCATCTTTGCTTGCCTCATTGACATTTGGTATGAGTAGAATGGGGCCAGTATGGTAAAATATGTAATCGAATTATTACTGTAATGCTGAGAGTGAGGCTAGCTGGACAGATGAAAGTGACGTTCTCGTCGTACGTATATACGTAGTTTCCAAGGACCTTCGCCTATCTGAAAGAGGACGAATGAAGTAGAATAGGGTATCGAATATCCAAAAGTATCTGCAAAATATGCAGAGGGGATACAAAGGAATCACTTGGAATGAGTGGTAGCGTGCTTAGTCATCCTGATTCGAATGAGTGGCGCTTACAGGCATGCCGAAGAAGCTTAACTCCTCAC
>Ga0247730_1001608_pt1 | contig 12202 bp, 11 predicted proteins | sample UWRJL073202C2_FD_180959 | JGI IMG/M metagenome (GOLD analysis project Ga0247730, IMG submission 180959) | Plant litter microbial communities from Arlington Agricultural Research Station in Wisconsin, United States - UWRJ-L073-202C-2 | ecosystem: Environmental > Terrestrial > Plant litter >...
TGTTTGTGTGTCGTAGTCAAACTCATGTATTTGGTTTAATCCTTGAGAGTTATACATTAAAGCATAAGCTTTCCTTACTACCTCGAATCCTTCTGCTCCTATACATTTGTTTAACCCTGCGGGCAAAGTCATTGCAATAGGATTGGTAGACTCTATGTTGGTTTCGTCTCCTTCTTCTGATTCTTGAGTGCCTGTGTTCCTAAAATTAAAGGCTTGAATATAATCTTGGACGGCAATGTCAGAGAAATCACTGTCCGAATCCATACCGCCACCACGAAAGTTTTTTGCTTCTATGCTCATATCAAGATTTTGGTACTAATTTGGTTGAAACCCTCATGGAATGTTCTAATTCATTTAATATAAATGGATTTGTTCTCATCTTAGTTAAACGTTTATTTCTATAAAACTCTCTCTTAAATTCAACAACAACATTCATAGGAAATTTCTTTCTTGCATCTATAGCGTCTTTCCATCTTAAATATGCCATCATTGTTTCCGCAGCACGTACATCAATAGAATAATCATCACACTCCTCATCAAAACCATCTGATAGATATTCTAATACAATTTTACTATGAGAGGTTCTTGGGTCTAAAAAAATAACTCCTTGCCCTTCGTCAACTTTATACTCTCCAATGTTTGCTGTCCCACTATTAGCACCATACAAATTGTATGTAACCCCATCATAGTAATAATTGTTGTAATATAATCCATCATAAGGGAATGGTGAGTAGTCAACTCCACCGCCAATTGGAGCGCCTGCTATCCTATTTTGTCCACCTGTATCTAAAGTAGATAACTGATTATTTCTTTTAAACGTTACAACTTCTCCTTGTCCATTTATAACTCCTATTTTAGAATATTTAATATAATCACAAGGCAGAGTAACGGTACTGTTTCCGTTAACATCTAATATGGCTGTTTTAAATGTGCCTGTAATATCTAAGTTAAACTCTGTCTTTAACCCAAAAACACCAATGTTCCATAGCCTTAGGAATTGGTGTGAAGATTGGTCTGCTGAATTTAAAAACTGACCGATAATTTCTTTTAGTGATATTTTCATTATGCAGGATTACTTACAGCGTCATTGATTAAATCATAAGGTATTCTTTTCATTGGCAATACCCGAGCCATTACTTTATCCCAAATTCTAGCCTCATAGTTTTTAGGTACTGTTAACTCACTTGTCATTAAGTCTGTTCCGCTTAATGCTCCTACCATTTTAATTGTAGCCGTATTAGTAGGGTCAAATAATTTATTAGATGTTGTAAAAACAAGCTTTGTTCCGTTTACCTCAAATAGCACCATACCTTTAGGCAATCCTATTAAGTCTTGAACAAAAGAAGCTTGAGCTTTCATTGGAATACAGTCTAAGCACTTATTACCTTCTATTCTTACAGATACTATTTCAGCACCATTAGGTAACGCAGTGGGTGTGCTTGGTAAAACACTATAAATTGAACCGTCCGTGTCGAGTAATAACGGCACACTCTTGAATGTGGATATAAATTGATTGTTTGCATAAGTTGCCTCTCCTAAGTTTGAATTTAAAATAGCATCCTCATTAGCGCACTCTGCAACAGCACTTCCTATTAACTCACCAAAATAACGAAGCCCGTGTTGGGAGTCGTCAGAAGCTTTAGAGTTATAATAAGTATCTCTGATTAACTCTGATAGTTTTTTATAAGTAGTAGCCATCTCTATACGTTTTCTTTTGCTAGTTTATCATTTATCTGAATAAGAGTATTATCTCTTACATTAACGCCCAAATCTAATCCTGCAAGATAAATTATTTCATCAATATCTGCTTGCGACCACAACGGCTGAACCGATGTGCCTACATTATAAACAGGACGACCACTCACTAACGTATATCCCCATACAGCAGGTACTAGGTCTTTTAAGTAAACCAAATTGGCTGTTCCTAATGTAATTGGGTAAAACTGTATATATGCTTTGTATTCAACGTAAATTGGATATTGCGATGTAGGGGCTTCGTATTCTGAATCTAAATAGCTTGCTAGCCTATCATCGTTTACTTTGGTTATCTCTACTTGTTTGCCTCCGATTGAATGACGTATGCTGTCTATATGTAGTAAATCCGATGTTTTAGTGTACTTTCCTGCGCTATCAATTGTAATAGGAATAGGGTCTGTTTTGAATTTATTTAGGCTGTCAACATTCTCTTGGTTAACGCCAAATCTTTTGTATTCGTTATTAAAATGTCTTCGTTCTGCACTTGCAAATATAGTATTGAAATCATTAGGAGAAAGATTGCCATTATAACCGCTTTTTGTAGCCCTGTATTGCAATAACTTCTTGCATTCGTCTATTGATATTGCCATTGTGTTTAAGTTGCTTAAAACAAATGTATGGAATAATATTATTATTTTCTTTAAAGCAAAAAATCGCCTACCTTATTACAAGTAGACGACCTCAAACAGAATAAACGGAAACTACCCTTGATTTGCTTTTAATTGTTCAAGCAACTTGATAGCAATTGCGTCACCATCCAATACTTTATTTGCGATTTGTTCCGCTACATCTCCACTACTGTTTACTTGGAATAATGTATTACCGCTTTCATTATAAACTAATTTGTTTTCTACAGCACTAATCAATCCCTTTTGTAGAGATGCCGTAATAACATATTTAACTTTAAATTTAGGATTGTTGAAGTTCTCCAAGAATTGTTTTGGATTGTTCTTAGACGCTAAAATAAATTGTGTTCTAATATTTTCAGGTTCTTGTGTAGTGTCAAAACCATACAATTGTGCAATAGGTAGCATCTCTTCCACTGTACATGTTCTAGCTAAGCTTTCTGCTTCAAAAGCTAAATCTGCTGAATTTCTAATGCCTTGAATCTGTTTTTGTTCATCAATCAACTCATATACCTTTGGAGTATCGTTTACAGGGTTTGTGTTGCCTGAAAATGCATCGTTGATAGTCAATGCCTCATACAGTGCTTTATTACTCTTAGGGAATCTTAAAAAGCCTTTAGTGAAGATAATATCGTTCTTCTCGCTAAATATTTGATTTTTCGTTGGTTTGCTTGTAGCTGTCTCCTGTTCATCCACCCAAATGCTTTTAAATCCGAATAAATATCTCCAATGCCTAAAATCTCCTGTTTTAGGGTCAACCGCTACACCTGCATTTGCTGCAATGTAAATATCAGGGTAGGGGTTAGATTCAATAAGACCTGTTTTAGCATCTTTGGGCTTTAAGTAGTCGTATGAGTTAACCAGCTTAAATCTCCAATCTCCCGTAGTAGTTTCTGCTTTCTTACCAAAGTTTGGATTGCCTTTTTTTACTGTTTTTTCTTCTGTTAGTGTTTCCATGTTGTTTATAATGTTAAAAAGCCCCCACCGATTGATGAGGGCTTAGAGTTTGTAATCTTAGTTACCTTTTGCAATCAACGCTTGTTGCGCTCCGATTAACTCCGCTCCGAAGTAACCGATAGTCGTAATGATGCGTTCTGCTTTAGTACCTCCACCATCAGAGAATAAACCATTCTCTTTCACATGCCATCTGTTAGAACCTTCGAAAGGAACCATGTAGTTAACACTAAAACGTGGTGCTGATACTGTTGGGCTGTTTTCTCCGTATTGTACTTCTTTCTTACCTGTAGGCATGAATAAGCTGAAACGATTACGTAAACCTAAACCTTGAGAACCATAAGCAGTCTGCTCATCAAATAAACCATATTGCGTAAAGTTGTATTTACGTTTGTAGATAGTCATTGATTGGTAATCTCTGTTTAAATCAATACCTCCACGAGAACCGGCAGGAGAATAAACAATACCACCGTTGTTAATTTCTGTGAAGATTGAGTTCTGCATTTCAGTCATTGCACTATCATCAGATAAAATATCGTACTCTTTAGGCGCACCTACCGAGTTTAACGCTCTGTTGATTGTAGCAAAAGTTGCTAAAGACCAAGTAGTATAGTCCATGTTGATACCGTTCGCCTGAACTTGTTTGATGATACCATTTGAACCTTCTTCCACATAACCTAAGTTATCCGTACGAGTACCCTCGAAGATTAAATAATCCAACTCATAAGCTCTACGCATATCCGTATCTAACATTTGCTTGTAAGTGAAAGAGTAGTTGCCGTTAATTTGGAACTCTACTTTTTCTGCTCCTGCTAAATCACCAATTGTATCATCAGTACGAATCTCCGTTACGTAGTTGGTGTATTGGTCAATATTTTTGATGATGGTATCAGTTTTATCTGATTGCTCACCTAAATAAAGGAAACCGCGACCTAATAACTCATCTCCTGCATTTACAGCAGCACTGGTATTAGCCAATACTGGTGTTAATTGGAATGTGTGAGCATTTGGAGTAGTCTTGTTAGGGACTGCCGATACTCTTGAGTTAACACCTGTACGAGAGTTATAAAAGATATAACCTAATGCAGGTAATGATTTAGTTCCTGCCTGTGAGTATGAACCCGCTCCAACTGTTACTGTAACTGCTGCACCATTCGCGCCTGCAACAGTAGCATTGGCTGTAACAAAACCCATAGTACGGCCATGACCTTGATACCACTTGAATTGTTTGTTGTCTACTTTACGATAGTTGCCCTGTAACATCGCTAATTGCGAATATGGAGCAAAACCATAAGTGTCATAGAATTTATTGTAAGCATGAACGTTTACGATGTTCAATCCGCTAATAAGACCAAAACGAGTTACCGATGGGTCGCTGTAATTAGTAGGGGTGCTATTTGGAATAGTAATTGCCATTGTCTTTTTTCTTTAATTGTTAAGTTTATTTAACCGTAAAGTAATTGCCCCAAGTCTACTTTAGGAGTGTCAGGAGATGTAGGGTCAGGCTTGAGGTCAATGTTTTTTATTTCAGCTAACACTTCCTTGGTTGCTGTCGTTTTCATTTGTGTGGCTGCTGATGCGATTACTTTTTGATAGTTTTCTAAAATAAACAAATCCTCTGCTATTTTTAGAACGTTCTCATTGCCATCCGCATCTATCCACCCTCTGTCTAAAGCCATCTTCTGACCGTTGTAATCTTTCATGTAGGCAAGCTTTGCATCCTTATCTTCTTGTGTAATCTTGTAAACGATTTCCTCACCATTTACATTGATTTTTAAATCAGATAACTTAGGAATTTCTGCTTCTACATTAGCCTCCCACTTACGATTAAGTTCGTCAACTTGTTCTTGGGTAAGGGCTTGTTCTTGTACAACTTCTTCTTTAGCTATTTTAGGGAACTCTATGGTTTTTTTTGTGTTTTCTAATGCTATTCTTGCATCTGTTGCTGCCTGTCCTAATAGAACTTCTTTCATTTCTAACGACTCATTGTATTCTACAGCTTTTTGGTATTCTTCCGGCTCTAATTCAGGGTCTAATTGAGACAGGTCTTTTGGCTGGCTTAAATTGCCATATTTAGTTTTAAACTCAACGTCAATGTACTTATCTCCCCATGTAGGGTTTTGAAGTTTCATTTGTTTTTTAACAACATCTACGTCAGACATTGTGTTGTAATCAGTGTTTTTTGCCTTTAGATACTCATAAACTTCTGAATCTTTTCCTTCCAACAAAGACTCAAATAACTGCTTAGAATATTCATCTTTAAATTCAGGAAGCTTCTCAACTATTTTCTCTACTACTTTTTCTTGAATTACAGGCGTTTCTACAGGAGTTTCTATTTCTTTTGGTGTTTCTACTACCGCTTCTGTTTTTACTTCCTCTGTGGGCTTATTTTCTTCACTAGATGGTGTTTCTACGGTGTCTTGAGTTACAGGGGCATCGTAAATATTGAAATCTGATGAAGGAATTGGTTGATTAGTAGTTTCCGCTACTTGTTCTGTTTCGTTTTCCATTTTATGAAAATTTTAATCAAAAGTATGTTTTATTATGTTTATTTTCAAATTATGCTACCATCTGCTCTTGAGGTGCTTGTTCTTGAGGCATTTCTTGTTGCTGTTCTGCTTGCTGTTGCATAGCCATTTCCTCTTGGGCTAACTGTTCTTGTTGTTGAGCATTAACCTCAATCTGCTCGGTTATTATCTGTTCTGTGTTATTCGAGATTAAGCCAAGATTATCGAACACCCAAGGCGCTTGTTTTTGCACCATTTGAATAGTGCCCCCCTCTTGCGCCAAGATACCTTCTACAACTTTAGATTTTAGTATAGATGAAAATTTAGTTATTTCTTTAGCAGTTTCAGCTTCAACCTTGGCTTTCTCTAATTCAAGTGCATTAGATTGTTGAAGTTTAGCCAATGCCATATCGCCTTTGTTTTTCTCTTGAGCAGCAGCAATAGCTTGTTGGGTATTCATTTCAGTATTGCGTTGTGCTTGTTCCGCATCCTGTTTAAGCTTCATTTCCTCTCTGTAAGCCAAGAAGTATATGGCGTACTTAATATTGGTCTTAGCAAGCAATCTGGCTTCTGTAGCGTCCCTTGTAGTGATTAGTTTCTGACTTAAAGATATTTGTATATTTTGTTCAAATAAAGCTGCTTCCTTATCATCTATTACCGCCTGAACCTTAACATCAAAATCCGCATGTTCAAAATCATCTGTTGCCTCGATTCTAATATATTTTACTCTATCCTCTCCTAATGCCTGAACATATCCGTCATAATATGTAATGCCTTGTTTTTTGCCATGAACCAATATATCTTTAAGCATGGTTTTAGCAATCTTAGCATCTCTAGTCATCATGTTAATGAATCCCTCATAGATGTAGTTTGATGCGCTCTCACCTATTTGTCTTGCGTTCTCTAATACTGTTTTGCCTGTTGCCTGATTAGTGATATTACCAGCATCTAAATTGTTTGAACCAACAATACGCATTAGTTTGTCGTACTCAGCGTTCCATATATTCATAAACTGTTCTAGTTTACCTGAGAAAGGAACGTTCATTGGCTGTATAGGCTCTTGTCTGCTTTGACCGCCTGTGCTATCATCAGGAATAGCTTTGTAATATTGGATACCTGTCTGCTTGTAAATCCTTGTTAAATCGAAAGGCGTTAAGTCTTCCATCCCTTCACCTAAAGTAATGTCACTCATTGTAGAAATATCTACCTTGAATCCATCGGGTGCTGCATTAGCAATAATCTTTTGTTGTTGTAACTCTACCAATTGCATTTTCTTGATAGATGGTATCATCGTTTCGATAAGAGGCTTATTCTGCATCTTATCGTTGTTGTACATGTAGGTTACCCAAGGAAGTTTAACTTCTGTTAAGTTCTTATCGTCCTTTACTTGGTTCTTTACCAATCCCCACTCCAAAAGGTAATCTGTCCCTACAATCCATACACCGCAATAGTCAACTTCATAGGCTTTCTCAATGTATCTTTTGTTGTCTTTCTTAACCTTAACCCTGTTTAATACTTCTTTGCCGAACTTATCCTCTTTAGACTCATATACTAAGTTGTAAAGGCTTTTTACATCTGCTTCGACTACCATTACCCTCCAAGCATCATAAGGTCTTGCAATAGCCTGTGAGAAGTTAGTATTCCATTCAAAATTAAATAAACTTGAATTACCGTTTTTACCCGCCTGACTTTGTGCTAAAGCAAATAACTTTTCTTCACTGATTTTATTGGGGTATTTAAGGCGTATAGCGGCAATATCCATGTAGTAAACTTCTCCTTGATAAGGAGCGTCTCTAAAGTCGTCCCATTCGCTATATCCTGATACTATATTTTCCGGTTTGGTAAATCTGATTTTTATTCTGCCATTACCATCAATGTATATTTTGTGTTGTGCTATTCCTGCCGTTACCAAATCCCATAAAGTTCTTTTCTTAATTACTCCACTAAAGTCATTATCGTAAAAAACAAGGTCTATGCCTTGCTCCATTATAACTTCTTCTCTTTCCTTATAGGTAAACCCAAAATGTAACTCTAATTCTTTTTCATCTTTAGGGTCGTCATCGCTAAATTCCTCTAATTCTATCCCTGCTTCTTGTTGAATCTCTTGAATCTTTTCTTTGTTTTTTAGCTTGAATAAGGCATCTGCTTTGGCTTTTTCTTTTTTGCTCTGGCTTGTAGGGTCTATTGAATTACATTGTATTTTCTCATCCCTTTGCATATACCTGTCGATAAGTCTGTTTAGGATTGGTATTGCTATTGGTAGTGGGTCATAGGCTAGGTTTATTACTGACAACTCTCCATCTAAGTCCAAAATATCTTTGTACTCTTCCATAGGCTGTTTACCTTGGGCAAAAGAACGATTGTAGTTGTACCTGTTGGCTCTTTCGTTAGAACCCTCTCCGTTAAAACCTCCGTTCCATTTAGAGTAGATAGATTTCATAAATCTAAGCCCAAATTCTTTGCTATTCTTATCGGAATCTGTAGCAAGTATGTTCGGTAAAGTGTTGTCGTTTTCAGCCATGCCTATAAAATGTTATGACAAATGTAATGTAAAATTAATAATATTTTTTACTGCGCTTAATTTGAAGTATTTTCTGAACCTTCTTAACGGTAGCTGTTTTAACAAACGCTTCACGTAATCCCATAAGTGCATAACCCCATGCCATACATGCATCATAGATAGTTCTGTCTTTAGGGTCAAAGCTTACCATATCCTTTAATAGCCTTAAAAACTTAATTTTATGAATATTATTGTTTGCGTACTCAACCATTTCTGTTGCATGTTGCTCTATACCTTCCTTGCTCTGTGGCGCAACTCCATAAACAGAACTACCATTAGATAAGTTAGTTGTTATTAAGAACCCAAATTTCTTTACGTAGTCTACAGGGGAGGCTAACTTGTTTTGTACAGCGTAATCTTCCCAATCAATAGGGGAACGCTCTGCAAGCATCTTAATACCGTAGTACTGTAATCCCCAATAAATTTGCTGATGGAATAAGTCTTTTGTTTTTGGTCTGCCTAAAAACATGGCTACTGGCATACCGGAAGTTTCAGGGTTTAAAGCGTCAAATCTTTTATGAATCATACAACAAGCGTCAGAACCCTTCTCTACAGTCACTTTTGTTGTTGCTATAGTATCTAACCCCGCTACTCCATATGTTGTGTTGTCGGGGCATTTAATGCTTCCAACAACTATACACTTGTTATGCTCTTTGGGCAATTCAAGGATATACCACATTCCACTTGGGTCATCAATTACCCTCACCTCTCCGCTTTGTTCTTTACGGAAAGACATTCTTCTACCATTTTCTTTTTGTCCTGTTTTTTCTAATTCAGTTTCTATTTTGAATATTTGATCGTTTAATTCATCGAGATTAAACATGCACTGATTATTAGCACCTTTAAACACTTCCTTCCACTCAAAAGGATACATACGGACTACCTCCGCATACTCTTCCGGGTCAGCAGCCTTCATTTTTCTGCTTTCCTCAAGAAATTCCTTTGCACCTATATTTGGGTTTGGACAAGCTAATTTCCCTGTAGCAGGATTTATATAGGTAGACATCCATTGTACTTGTTGCCTATTTGGATTTTCTATTATGCTCTCGCCATACTTACCAACGTAACCCAAAAGACCTCTGTAACCCGCTATAAAGAAACGCTTCATCTTAGTCTTAGTACGCCCAAACATATCTTTAGCACCGCTTATATGGTCAGAACCGTCCCAAATTTTTCTAAAGTTATCACCCCCTTTATCACCCTTATTTACTGTAGAGAACATACTTACATGTCCGCTTACTGATGCACCCACTACAAGTGTTTCCGATATTTTTGTTAAACAAGTGTTTACGTTAACTTTTTCCCATTTAGCTCCCTCATCAATAGTTACGTGCCGTACGTTACGACCATCATAGGCATTCTCTGCCGTGTCTAACCAGTTAATACGATTGTTCTTACCTTTATCAGCATTAATGGTTCTGTTATTAGATGATATTCGTTTAGCTTGTTTAGCTATATGTATTTCACTGTCTGTTACCTTGTTTAATTCAGGAACTAAAAACAGCGGTAGGTTTTCAAGACCGTTCTTTACCATGAAGTACATCTCTTGAGCATCCGTACCTGTTTTTGATACAATACCCTGCAACGTATTATCTTCAATTATGCCTAATTGTAATTTCGTTGAGGACGACATGGAAGATAGGCCTAAACGTCTCCCTTTAATACCTAAATCACCCAAACATAATGGGTCTTCTTCGCATAATTCAAAGAATCTAAAATACTCTAGTGAGGTTTCTTTAAACATCGGATAGCGCTGCTCAGTCAAAAGCACAAACCACTGATGAAAAAAGTAACAATATTTATTAAAGAAAGTGGGTACTCCATTTATCATTACCCATTCTCCTGTATGAATACGTTCTATTTCTGCTTCGTACCATTCCATCTGCCCTTTTGCAGGATTTTCATGCCAAAGCTTTAATTTGTTTTTATTCTCATCATAAGGTGAGATATTCCAGTCCCATTGTTCATGTTCTGTTCTCCTATACCAAACTTGGTCGGCTTTAGGTAAATGACTGCCCCTTATTGTAGAGGGTTCAGGAAGCGGAGGGCACTTATATTCTAAGCCCTGTACCGTGTATTTTAGCTTTTCGCCTTTCTTGTAAACTCTAGCTACTGGCATTCTCTTTTAATTTACTTTTTATCCTTTTTTGGATTTTCTCAAAGGTGTTTTCATCAGGCTCAATAGTAGTTGTTGTTTCCTCTGTATAGGTAATAGTCTCAGTTTCTTCTGTCTTTAACCCATACATCCTATCTGCTATTTCTGCAAACTTCTCTATCTTGTCGGCTTTCTCTGCTAAAATTAGAAATGAGTTAATGAATTTAGTGCTAAGTTCAACTTCTGTACCGTCTGCGTTCTGCTTATTATCGTTAATCAAATCCAAATCGTCAGCAATCTTTCCAGCCATACCGTCTATTGACTTGATTAATCTCTTTGTATTAGATGCACCAAAGCTTTTATTCTCTTTCTCCAATGCCTCAATATAGTCGTCTACTTCTTTATTTCCGCTCCTTAGGTTTGAACAAATCATCTATATTCTCCTCTTTTTTACTTGATTTAAAAAACTCTTTTGATATTTTATTCTCTGGCTGAACCTTAGTTTTCTTTTTAAATGCTTTTATCATTTGAGAATGGCTATACCTGTATTTCTTACATATCTCCAAATAAGCTTCTTCACCTTTCTTGGTAATCATGTATTTTATGCTTTGGCTTTTTACCCTTGAAAAATAACCCTCCCTTGTAAGCTTTTCCCCATACTTTAAAGCTGAACAGGCAGTTACACCAAATAACGGAGCATGTTTCCTTGCAAACCAATTATAAGAACTAACTATAACCAATAGTTTCATCTCATATACGGTAAAATCACTTTCTTTAACTAGCTTCTCAAATATTGGAACGCCTAATATCGCAAATAGAATGTTTGTTGTTGGAGGTGTATAAACTGACTTTTTCTTTTTCGATATTATAGTTGCTCTTCTTAACCCCCTGTTAACAGCTTTTTTTATGGATGCTTTTTTCTTTAACTTCTGTGCTGCTCTCTTTGCTAAGAGCCTTTCCGAAGGTACTATCTCAAGGTCGTGAAGTACTGTTTTTCCTTTGAGTGGCATACTATTAATTAATTAGTTTAGCTACTATTTCTTCTTCTTTTAAGAAAACGTAAGAGCTTCCTTCATACTCAAACGGATAGTTGAAATTATCTATACTCTGTATTACGTCATTTAAAGCGATATGGGAGCGTTTACTTGGAATATGGGTAATCTTAACAGTTAGATTCTTTTTCTTCTCTAAAACGTTTAAAATTAGTCCTGTCGATGAAGTAATCTCTGTTTCCATTATCTGTTCTCCTAAATAGTACCCATCAGGTAAAATAATGTTTCCGTTTTCTATTTTGAATATAACGTATTCCTCATCTATTATTGTCGTCTCTCCGTCTAAGTCTATTTCCTCTTGAATCTCATACGCCATGTAGTGAGTGAATATTTCATCTCCTACTTTAAAGAAAGGATTTTCTCCTGCTATGGTAACTGTAGCTAGTTGTGGATTTACCTCTATTTTATTAACATTCTCGTTTACGAGTTTGCTTTGTTCTTTAGTTCCTTCTGAATGTTCCCAAGCATCAGGACGGATTAAAATAATGCCATTTCCTAAATCATATTCCTTTTTATCCTTAATATGAAATTTGACTCCAAGCTTCTGTCCTATTAGTTCCATTTATCTGTTTGAGTAAAGCCCACCGCCAAACAAAGTCTGCTAACCGTACAACTCTATGAATCGTTTGCTCTTTGGTGGGCTTAGTTCTTAA
>Ga0247730_1001611_pt1 | contig 12195 bp, 9 predicted proteins | sample UWRJL073202C2_FD_180959 | JGI IMG/M metagenome (GOLD analysis project Ga0247730, IMG submission 180959) | Plant litter microbial communities from Arlington Agricultural Research Station in Wisconsin, United States - UWRJ-L073-202C-2 | ecosystem: Environmental > Terrestrial > Plant litter >...
ACAGCGACCGCCGCACGCCGCAAAACCTCGGGCCATGAAGATTGCATTCTACGCGCCGCTGAAATCGCCTCATCATCCCGTTCCCTCTGGCGACCGGCTGATGGCGTGTCAGTTGATGGCAGCGCTTACCGCCAGTGGCCATAGGGTTGCGGTGGTTTCCGAATTCCGCAGCTTTGCCCGCGATCCCGATGCGGCCGCCAGCCCGACGCTGCAGGCGGCGGCAGACGCCGAGACCGCGCGCATCGCCACCCTGTGGCGGCGTGAGGGCGCCCCCGACCTGTGGTTCTGCTACCATCCCTATTACAAGGCGCCGGATCGGCTCGGGCCGGGCCTGTGCCAAATGTTCGGCGTTCCCTACGTCACCGCTGAAACCTCCTATTCTGCCCGCCGCAATCTCGGCGCCTGGGCAAACGCGCAGGCCCTGGTTCTCCAGGGTGTCTCGCAGGCTGCCGTCAATATCTGCCTGACACGACGCGATTTTGACGGTCTGCTCGCCGGGGCACCGCAGGCCCGTGTTGCACGGTTGCCGCCCTTCATCGACGCGACACGGTTCCTGGCTGAGCAATCCGAACCTCAGCCAAACCATCTGATGACGGTGGCGATGATGCGCGCCGGCGACAAGTTCGACAGCTTTAAGTTTCTGGCGCAAGCGCTAGCCCGGATCGCCGACGAACCGTGGGTACTGTCGGTGATCGGCGACGGTCCGCTACGGGCCGAAGTCATGGCACTGTTTAAAAACTTCGCGCCGGGGAAAATCCTCTGGCATGGCGAGAAAACGGCAGACGAGATCGCCGTTCTCCTGTCGAGCGCTGCGCTTTATGTCTGGCCGGGCTGTGGCGAGGCCTATGGGCTGGCCTATCTGGAAGCGCAGGCGGCCGGCTTGCCGGTGATTGCGCAAAACATCGCCGGCGTGCCGGAAGTGGTGCAGGCGGAAGAGACCGGGATTTTGACGCCGCCCGGAGACGTTTCGGCCTTCGCCGCTGCCATCCTGCAACTGCTGACCGACGATCTGCAGCGCCGGTCCATGGCTAGAGCCGCCCGCCGCTTTGTCGGCGACGAACGTTCATCTTCGATCGCGGCTCTGCGGCTGCAGGATATCCTGAAAACCCATCTGGAATTTGCCGCATGATCGCTCACTCTGTCTGGACGCCACTCCTGGCTGAACTCGACCGCTGGCATGCCGCCGGCAGGACCGCCGATTTATGGTTGCGCGACGACGATGCGGTCGAGCCGAGTGCTGCACTGGACCGGCTGCTGGCGCTTGTCGCCCGCCATGTGCTGCCGCTGACGCTGGCGGTCATTCCGCAAAAAACCGGCGCGGCGCTGGTCGATCGGCTCGCAACCGCGCCGCTCGCCAATATCGCCGTGCATGGCTGGTCGCATGTCAACCATGCCGGTCCCGCCAGAAAGAAGTGCGAGCTTGGGCTCGATCGTCCGGCCGACGTGGTGTTGGGCGAATTGCAGGCCGGCTTCGACCATCTGCAAAAACTCTACGGCGAAAAATTCGTCCCCCTGCTGGTACCGCCGTGGAACCGGATCGAGGCGAGCCTGATTGCGCGACTGTCGTTCATCGGTTTTTCCGCGTTATCGGTATACGGCCCGGAAAAACCTGCCGACAACATCGCGCTGATCAACACCCATGTCGACCTGATCGACTGGCACGGCACGCGCGGCGGCCGCGATCCGGCGGACCTTGTGGCCGATATGGTCAAGCGTCTTGGCGCGATGTGGGACGATGAAGGCAGTACGCTCGGCTTTCTCACCCATCATCTGGTGCATGATGACGCCGCCTGGGCGTTTCTCGACCAGATGTTTGCGGTGACGCAAAGCCACCCGGCCTGCCGCTGGGTGCCGGTGTCAGACATCCTCGCGGCAATGCCGAAAGATTAGAGGTCGATCACCTGCTCGTCGCGGGCCGGAAAGGCGCCGGGAAATTCGATCTCGGCCAGCCGGGCAATCTCGTCGAGCTCGGCGTCGGTGCGGGCCGGCAGATGATGGATGAAGGCGACCTTCTTGGCACCGGCCGCCTTGGCCAGCCGAATGGCGTGTTGCCAGGAGGAATGGCCGTAGCCGACATGCGACGGCATTTCGGCGTCGGTATAGGTGCAATCGTATAAAAACAGGTCGGCGTCGCGGATCAGGTCCAACACTGCCGGATCGAGCGCGCCAACCCGGTGTTCGGTATCGGTGATCATCGCCACCGACTGGCCCTGCCATTCGACCCGGTAGCCGATGGCGCCGCCCGGATGGGTCAGGCTGCCGGTCTTGATCGAGATGCCCGGATGCGGCAGCAGCACGTCGCCGGAAACGAAGTCGCGACATTTCAGATGCGCCCGGCACATGTCCGGCTCGACCGGAAACCAAGGCGGCCGCATGAATTCGCTGACCATCTCGATGGTGTTCATCCGTCCGGCCATGTGCCCGGACCACAGCGTCACCGAGGCGCTGCGGTCGTAAAGTGGCACGAAATAGGGCAGGCCGACGATATGGTCGTAATGACAGTGCGAGAAGAACAGGTTGTAGTCGGAGACACCGTCGCCCATCATCGCCTTGCCGGCGGGACGGATGCCCGAACCGGCGTCAAACAGCAGCCGGTGTTCGCCGCATTGCATTTCGATGCAAATGGTGTTGCCGCCATAGGTTTGAAACTGGGCGCCTGAAACCGGCAGGCTGCCGCGGACTCCCCAAAACCTAACTCGAAACACTGTTTACCCCTTCTTCGTGTGCCCGCCTTTTCCGGTCAGGCATCCTTCTTTCAGTCTTTTGCTGAATTGATATTATAATCAATATGTTAAAATTCCTGAAGACAAGACCCTTCAAGTGCAATTCGCCATATTTTTGCCATCGTAACCAAACTGTCGGGCATATGCGAGCCTTGAATCAGTTATCCGTGCCTATCCGTCTCATCGTCCGACCGCTATAGAGCCTCGACAAACCTGCTCATGGAACTCTCGCCGGCATGCTGCATCGCACATATCCAGACATCGCTGTGGTCGCCGACGCGCATTTTCACGACCTGTTCGGCGATTATGATTTTGCCGGCGTCGGTGATCCGCGCGGCAAGATGAGCGTGCGGCCGCTGGCCGATACGGCGCGCTCGACCCGAGTGTTCAACGAGAGCTATTTTGCCCTGCGCCACACGCTCGACGACATCGCTGAACGCAATATTCACCATGTCGTGCTGCTCGGCGATTATTCCGATGATGGCCAGAAAACCACGGTTGGGGCGGTTTCCCGGTTGCTGCTGGATTATAGCGCGCAACACTGCATGCAGTTTTACGCAACGGTCGGCAACCATGACATTTTCGGCCCTGCCGGCCGCCACCGCAGCAAGCGGTTCCTGAATGCCGATGGCGGCCAGACGATGGTCAGCAGCAATCCCGACATGCGGGATCCGCAGGCCGATGCCGTGATCGTCACCGACAAAATGTTCTGCGCCGGGCTTCCGGATGGACTTCTCGAGCTCGCGGATTTTGGGTTCTTCCGACGCCCGCAGTTCTTGCATTGGGAAACGCCGTTCGGAACCGAGGACGATCCGGCAGCGCGCAGCTATGACGTCCACTCCGACGACGGGCTGATCAGCCGCAGCCTGGTGGACTGTTCCTATCTGGTCGAACCATATGCCGGCGTCTGGCTGCTGATGATCGATGCCAATGTGTTCGTGCCCGACGAGACGGCAGAGGGCGGGTTTCGCGACAGCACGTCGGCGGGCTGGAACGCGATGCTGAAACACAAGCGCTTCGTGCTCGACTGGATGGCCGACGTGTCGCGGCGGGCGCAAGCGCAAGACAAGCACCTGCTGGCGTTTTCGCATTATCCGGCGCTCGATCCGCTCGACGGCACGGCCGCAGACGAGCGGGCCTTGCTCGGCGACACCAGCCTGTCGCTGCGCATTCCCGAGCCGGATGTGGCGAGAGCCCTGATCGATGCCGGCATAAAGGTGCATTTCAGCGGCCATCTGCATATCAACGACACGGCGCGTTTTCGCCACGGCGAAAAATTCCTGGTGAATATCAGCGTGCCGTCGCTGGTGGCCTTTCCGGCTGGCTACAAGATTGTCCAACTCGACGGCAATCAGGTCGGCATCGAAACCGTCAGCATCGCTGCGATGGCAATGGATGCGGCCATTCTGGCCCGGTATCGCATCGAAGCCGACAGCACCGGCAAGACGCATGGCGCGGAACTGTCGGCCGGGTCCTATGGCCGTTTTCTCGATGCCCATATCGCTCATCTCGTCGGCCGCCGGCATCTGCGCCGCGAATGGCCGAAGGATCTGGCGGCGCTGGTGCAGGTGCTGTCGTTGGAGGAACTGGCGCTTCTGGCGCTGCTGCCGGAAACTGACGACGCGCATGCGGCATTGGCGGCCGTCCGGGCGGGCAAGGCGGATACCGCCGTCTCAGGCCATCTGACGGATTTGTGCGCGATGGCCGGTCTCGCCGCCGATCTGCTGCCGGCACTGTCGGAGATGCGGTTCCTGCAGGACTGGTACCGGCTGCGGATGGGCAGCGAACTGGCGCTCGCCTACATCCCCGCGGATTATCTGGCTGCCTACCAGCTGCTGGAAACGCTGTATGCCGGCAAGGAAGAAGGCTCGAGCGTGCGCGCCCGGTTTGGCCGGCTGATGCGGATGTACCGCCGATACCGCTCCGGCCTGCCATCGGCCGATTTCGGCATCGAGCTGGCGACCGGTGCTATCGACGCGCGCTAACTGGCGCGTTCAATCGGCATGCTGCTCGCGGCTGCGGGCTTCGGTCAGTTCCGTCGTCGTGTGGCTCAAGCGGTCGGCCAGCACCTTCATGATCTCGATGGTGATTTCCGGAAAGTCGATCAGCAGTTTCAGAAAATCTTCCTTGCGGATCCGCAGCGCTTCCATGTTGGTCGCCGCCCGCACGGTCGCCGTGCGTGACACGTCGCAGAGGATCGAGATTTCGCCGACGATCGAGTTGAATTCGACTTCGGCGATGCGGATTTCGCCGGCGGGGGAATCGGCCAGAATGTCGGCCTTACCGGATAGGATCACATAGGCCGCATCGCCCTGGTCGCCCTGGTGGAACAGCACGTCGCCCGCACCATAGGTCACGCGGCTGGAGGTGAATGCCAGCAGCTTCAGCTTGGTCGGCGGCACATTGGCGAACAATGGCACGCGCCTGAGCATTTGCACTTCGTCTTTGAGAAGCATGACTGTTCTATCCCCACAAACTCGCATGCCGCTGAACATCGTTTCAGATCCTATGACGAGACCAATTGTTGTACGCTATCGTCTTTTTTATCAAGTGTCGCATTTGTTTCATCATCCGCCAAGACACCACCTTCAAACGTAATGACGCGGTCGAACAGACCGGTCAGCGCCGTGTTCGACAACACCCAGACAATCGCCGGACCCTTGCCATCCGGCTGCAACAGCTTGATGACGCTCCGGACGATTTCGTCCTGGGCGCGATGATCGAGCGCCGGCAGCGGCCGGTTGAAGATATAGTAGTCGGAATGGCGCATCAGCGCCCGCGCCAGGTTGAGTTTCTGGCGCTGCATCGTGCTCAGCCGCTTGCCGCCGGCGCCGACATCGAATTCCAGCCCGACGGCCAGCACCTGTTCGTAAAGGCCATGGCTGTGCAGCAGGTCGCGTACTGTCGTGCGGATCCGTTCCGGCCCGTCGGCATGGCGATGGCTGATGCGGCCGAACAAAATATTGTCCATCAGGCTGGCCGAGGCCATATAGCGATCCGGATCGTAGCGCTCGATTGCCTCTTCCAAACTCTTCGGCAGGCCATCGTGAAACTGCTGCCGGGTCTCGACGATCTTGGCCATCAGCTCGTCGTTCAGCAGACCGAAACGATGGCGTGGCTCGATATAGGCAAAGCTGAGCTTGATGATCTTGTAGCGGTCGTTGCTGCTGGCATCCTCGAAACTGCGTCCCTTCAGCTTCTGCAACAGCAGCTGGTATTCGGGAATGTCGTCCGCGGTCATGAAGGTCAGCTGCTGGAAGAACGGATGGTCGGGCGGCAGGTCGCTGAACAGGTCGATGGCGTTTTCGGCGATTTCATAGCCCATGTCGTAGAGGATCGTGTCGAGCCCGGTGCGCGACACGACGGAGCGGAAATAGGCGTTCTGGCCGATCGCCCGGCCTTTCAGCGTCGGCCCGGTGGCGGTGCCGAACAGCAGGTTTTCGCCGACCGTGGCATCAATATTGTAGGCGCCCGGCTCGAACGAGGCGATCAGCCCGTCGAGATTGGCTTGCTTCAGCTCTTCGCGCAGCGCCAGCCGCATCTCGACGATCTTGGCCGCCAGTTCCTCGTGCAGGGCCGGATCGAAGGCCGAGCGCAGGGCAAGATCGAGAATGCCCTGCGACAGGTTGGTGGCATCCAGCACGGCGCGCACGCAGGTAAACAGTTCCTCCGGCCCCTTGACGCCGGCGGCCTGGTAATCGATCCAGTCGCTGTTGACGTCATAGTCCGGATTGCCGGCCATACGTGCTTCCTCGACCTGCCACTTGCGCTTCTTGCGACCTTTCTCGTCATATTCGGCCTTGGTCAGCGGCGCATGTTTCAGGCCGTAGAGCAGGTTGTCGCGCAGGCTGCCCTGGAAGAAGTAGACATCGGACGAGGCATAGGAAATCTGCCGGCCGATCACCGACTCCGGCATTTCGAGAATGTCGTCGCCGCCGACCACGATCTTGCCGCTCTCAGGCCAGATCAGCCGCGCAAATCCTTCGGCCAGCGCATCGCCGCCGAGCATTGCCACCCGTTCGCCCGGATTAATTTCCAGCGACACCCGTTCCAGCAGTTTTGCACCGCTGTCGTCCACCAGTGTCAGGTTGACGGCGGCCAGCGGATGCTTCATCTCCGGGCCGTCCTTGTGCACGACGGTCTGGATCTTTTCGTCGATCATCTTTTCGACGGTAAACTGCTCGACAACCTGCACATATTTGATCTGCACGTCCTGGCGCAGCTGGTCCCAGTCGATCAGGTCCTTGAGCGGCCCCGGCAGGTCCTTGTAGGCGCCGATCACCGCCACCAGCTGGCCGATGTCGAGCCGGCCGTGCAGCGCCAGATAGCCGCCGATGCAATAAAACAGGAACGGCGTCAGCTGGGCGAGAAAATTGTTGATGAACTTTACCATGAACTTCCACTGGTAAAGGTCGTAGCGGATCTGAAAAATATGGCCGAGACGCGAGGCGATGTCGGCACGCTCGTAATTGGACGTGTCGTAGGCGTGGATCGTGCCGATACCATCGACGATCTCGCTCACGCGGCCCGACAGTTCGCGCGCCGTCAGCTGCCGTTCGCGGCCCAGCACCAGCAGGCGGCGGCGCATGCGCGGAATGATCGCGCCCTGCACGGCCACCAGGGCTGCGGCGATCAGGCCAAGCCACATGTTCTGCATGAAGATGAAGGCAAGCGCGGTGATCGCCTGGCCGCCGAGCAGCGCCGGCTGCACGAAGGCGTCGCCGGTAAAGCCGCCGAGCGGCTCGACCTCGTCCTTGATCATGCTGGCGATCTCGGCGCCCTTCAGCCGCTTGAACTTTCCCGGCGGAAAGCGCAGCACCCGGTCGACCAGCTGGAAGCGGATGCGCCGCAGCAGGCGCTCACCGAGCCGGCCCTTGTAGGTATTGATGTAATATTTAAACAGGCCGTTGATGATCACCAGCAGCAGAAACACCATGCTGAGCGCAAACAGCGTCTGCACGCGATCGAGCGCGATTCCTGGGAAAATCGTCAGATGGCCGATCCACGGCAGATCAAGCGACATATCCATGAACAGCTGGGTGGCGCCCTCGGCTTCAAAACCCTCGCCCTGGATCGGGCCGTTGACGATCTGCTTGGGCAGGTCGAACGACAGGAAGTAGGGGATCATCGAAATCGCGACGATCCACAGAATCCAGATCTGCTGCTTCTTCGTGTGTTTCCAGATATAGCGGGAAAGGCGATTATCCATGGACGGCTTCAGACAGTCGGTTGATGCGGGTGAAGTACGTAAAAGCGTCTTTGGGCAAAAGGCGTATCGGCAATCTCGGCATCGGTCAGTTTGAGATCGACCATGCAGTGGATATCCAGCGATGGCCGACCGATGATCGTAGGGACCTGCGACGATGCGCGTTCGAGCTCCGGCGCATATTCTAGCACCACCGTCTTGGCATTGTCGATCAGCGAGAACAGCAGCGCACCGAGTGGATCACGCGACCCGAACGCTTTCAGCGAATAGCCGAGCAGCACCAGCCCGTAGCTGCCGGGCGCATAGTCATACTGCAGTTCCTGAAACTTTTTCGGCACATGCCGCACCGAGCAGGGCGCACCGTTGAGCATTTCTGCTTGATAGGCCGGCGTCTTCGGGTCGACCGACAGAACCGACAACGGATTGTGGGTCAAAAATCCGGTGATCGGCGTCCGGTGTCCCCCCAGTTCCAGCACATGCGGACAATCGCGCAGGAAATGGGCAGCAAACACCTGGCGCATGGTGGCGCCAACGCCCGACAGGTGCGGCAGGTTCTGCCCCAAGGCTTCCGATGACGGCGAGGGGCTGTTGTCCACCGGCTTGACCTGCACTGCTTGCACTCCCAAAAACGGCAGCTTACAACAGCCGGATGACGAAAACCATCCAGACAATGGCCTCCGAGAGCACCGATTTTCAGGTCGATGCCTATGATCTCACCCGCGGCATAGCGGCCTATACCGAAAACCCGCTGATCGCGGCGCTGGCGCGGGTGATGGCAAAACATCCGGGCGCCGATATCGGCAATGCCTTCAACCCGAAGCAGGTGGCCTGCAAGCTGTGGGCGCGGGAAAAGCTGTTCGACAGTTTCGGCGGCAGCTTTGGCCACATCGCCGTTCTCGGCGGCTGGTACGGCGTACTCGCTGCCATGCTGTTCGACGACCCGCGATCCGCCATCGGGAAAATCGACAGTTTCGACATCGACGCCGATGTCGGTGCGGTCGCCGAGACGCTGAATCGAGACTGGGCCGACCGTTTTACCGCCCGCACCGAAGACATGTATGCGCTCGACTACCAAACCCTCGGCGCCGATCTGGTGGTCAATACCAGTTGCGAACACATTGCCGACCTGCCGGCGTGGCTGGCGCTGCTGCCGAAGGGCAGTCGTGTGCTGCTGCAGTCGAACGACTATTTCGCCGAGCCGACGCATATCAACTGCGTGCCGTCGCTGGAGGCGTTCGTGGCGCAGGCGAGGTTGAGCGAAATCGCCTATGCAGGCGCGCTGGCGCAGAAGAAATATACCCGGTTCATGCTGATCGGGACGGTTTAAAGGGCAAGTAGAGCAAGCCTGGCGCGTCTCTTTGCTGGGATCTTGCTATGATCGACCGTCTCGGCGCGGTGGTCATCCGGCCAGCCGCATGCATCCCGGATCAATCATCGGCAAATTCGGTCGCTGTTTCGGCTGTCGTCACCATCAGGTTATAGTCGGAGACCAGCCAGGTCAGATCTTCGCCGGCGCCCTTGCGCGCATCGCCTTTGGCTTTGCCCAGCTTTTCGTCGAACTCGCGCAGTTTCGATAGCAGCGAGGCTGGCCGGGATTCAAAGACGTGGAATGAGTTCGGGTGTTGCAGCGAGTAGTCATCGAATTCGCGGACGGCCGCTGCGAATTCCCCGAGCGCCTTGTCGAAGGCTGTCATATCGACGACGGGCGTCTCATTGCTCGGCATCAAGTCCATCATCGCCTCGGCATGCAACATCACATTGCGCACGTGCCAGCGCGACTTCTTCCCCTCGGCTTTTTCCAGAGCCGCAAGAGCGTCACGGTCAAGCCTGACTTTTTCTGTGCGCAGTGCGGCATCGACCGTCTTGCGACGCTCCAGATAAACCGGTGCGAGGGCGGCAATTTCCGCATGCAGAGCCTTTCCGCCGGCCATTTTGTCGGACTTGTAATCCTGCCGCTCGTAATATTTGTTGGCCCGCTCGATGGCCGGCGCCAATTGCTGATAGGTCTCAACGAAAGCCGACATAGCCGTGTCCAGTTCGGGGAAGGCGGGCTCCTGCTTGCTGGCGGCCTTGACGGCATCGATCTCGCTGCGGACGTCGTAAAGAGAATAGAGACCGTAAATGATCCTCTCCTTGCCGGTCGGACCTTTCTTCATGTCGACCCAACTGGCATAGCGCTGCAGCGATTCCGACGCGCGCAATGCCCTGTTCAGGAACTCAACATAGGTGTTCATCTTGACCAGTGCCGCTTCCGTTCCAGCGGTTTCGGGCGCGGTCTGAGCAAAGGCGGCCGGTGTCTCGAAAAGAGCCTGCACCGGGCTTTGCATCAGGGTTGCCAGTGCAGTGGCAGCGACGATCTTGGCGAAAAACCGCATTGTGATTATCCTCGACACGGAAACATGAGGGAATAATTATCGCCGAAGTTGTGGCGTTCAAGCCTTGATCGCCAAAAATAAATCAGCGAATCGGATGCAGGATTGAGACGAAGGGGCAAACGAGCAAAGCGCAGTAGTGTCATACTTGTCGTTTGAAATCGCGCAGCCGAATTGATTGCTCATCCCACGACTGGCGCTCCACGAGCATCCGCCCTCAGTTAGGCAACCGCCTTGTCATGCAGCAACTCGCGCAAGATCTCGGCCGTTCGGACGGCGCCCTCAAGATCGAGCTTATGCTCAAGCGGTGCCGCTCGCCCCAGCATGTCGGCAATTGCGCAGCGCATGTCGGTCGCCACCTTGGCTTCCGGCAGCACACACGCCATGTCCAACCGTTCCAGCCTTTCGGCGCGCACGCTCTGCTCCGTCTCGCCGCCGGCGGTGAACGGCACCAGCAGCGACCGGCAGCCGGCCCGCAAAATGTCGCAGACGGTGTTGTAGCCGGCCTGCGACACCGACAGTTTCGCGCCGGCCAGCAGGCTGGCAAAATCCTGGCGGAAGCGGAACACTTTGACGCCGGCCGGGGCTTGCGCGACGATCGCATCGAAATCCGCCTGCGGCAGGTTGGGTCCGGTGATCAGGCACCAGCTCTGGCCTTGGATTTTTTGCGCCGCAGCCGAGGCCGCCTCGATGAGCTCGCGCCCGACGGCGCCGCCGCCGGCTGAGACGACGATGTCGAATTTTTCATCCGTCGGTGAGGGCAGGGAGACAGCGTCCGGCGCTGCCACCAGGCCGGTATAAAGAATCTTGTCGCGGATCTGCCGTGCCAGGGGAAAGGTTTCCTCCAGCCGCGCAAATGTCGGGTCGCCATGCACCAGCACGCCGTCGAAATATTTCTGGACGACTGCAATGGTCTCTTCGTCACGACCCGCCTTGCTGCGCTCCTGCAGAATGTCGCGCAGCGAGGTCAGCACCAGCGGCCGGTCTTTCTGCATCGCATGGATGGCGTCGAGCAGCGGCAACAGTTCGAACCGCACCTGCCGTCGCCCGAAGGGAAAGGCTTCGATGATGACGATGTCGGGCCGGATGGTTTCGAATGTCCGCAGCAGCAGGTCGCGTCGGTGGGCCTTGAAGGCGTCATCGACCGGCCTGCCGTGAATGTCCGTCAGACCGGAGAAACCGGCATCGCCGGCAAGAATCGCCGGCAGCGCCACATGCTCCACACCGGCGCCGGGAAAGCCGGCCACCGGAGTGCCGCCGGTGACCATGGTGACGTCGAACCCGTCTGCGGCCAGAGCATGGGCGATGCGGCTGGCGCGGGCCAGATGGCCAATGCCGAGCAGGTGCTGGACATAGAACATGACCTTCGGCTGCACGCTCATTCCGCCGCCCGCCGTTTAGCCGCCTGTTGTTCCGTTTCGGGCTGTTCCGCCTCAGGTCGCCCGGTCGCCAGATGTCCGGCGGACGGCCTGCCTGCGGCCTGCCACTCCGCCTGAAACAGCTCCTTCAGTTGCCGTACGCTTGCATGATAGTCGAAATGCGCCCGCACGCGGTGCTCGGCGGCCAGCCCCAGCCGGTGGCGCAGTTTTGGGTCGCGGATCGCCGTTTCCAGCGCCACGGCCAGCGCCTGCGGATCCTCCGGCGGAACCAGCAGGGCATTTTCACCGTCGGTCAAAAGCTCTGGCACGCCGGAAATCGTCGTCGAGATGCAGAGCAGATGCTGACTGGAGGCTTCCACCAGCACGTTCGGCAGCCCGTCGCGATCGCCATCGGCGGTGATCCGGCAGGCGAGCGCAAAAATGTCCTTGGAGCGGTAGTGGGCCAGCACCTCGGTCTGGTCGAGCGCACCCTTCCAGGCGATTTTTTCGGAAATACCAAGCTCCAGCGCCAAAGC
>Ga0247730_1001612_pt1 | contig 12192 bp, 13 predicted proteins | sample UWRJL073202C2_FD_180959 | JGI IMG/M metagenome (GOLD analysis project Ga0247730, IMG submission 180959) | Plant litter microbial communities from Arlington Agricultural Research Station in Wisconsin, United States - UWRJ-L073-202C-2 | ecosystem: Environmental > Terrestrial > Plant litter >...
ATACTCCAGGACCGGTCCTGAAAGCACGAAATACCTCGTTTTCCAGCCACCGAAGTTCTTCCCGCGTTTCGTAAGATAGCCTTCCTTGTGACCAGATTGCATAACTGGCTGCTTTGCTTCACGAACAATATCTTTCGTAAAGAAGGCAATAACTTCATCGTTATTCTTGACTGGCAAATTAATCAGCGCTTGAAGATAGCCCTCGAGTATAACCTGCAGTCACAAATGCGTGAGTCCTAATGTCATAGCTTCATCGATAATAGCGACCCACCTTTCGCTGATCTGCTTTCACAGGTGCGTGATCTCTCCATAGCCTACCATCCGGTAATGTGGGCACCTTCTTCGCTAGCCTTTTGTCTACACTACTCCGAACTCGTTGATCCAGTGCAATAACATCGGAGTAAAGCTTCTCGATTTTCCAGGGCTGCTTCGTAGGTCCTGCACTCACTATGATAGTGAAAGTCAAAACATCCTTGCCCCGCTCGTTGGGCCTGACGAAAGAGCTAACGACAGAAATGGTAGTGCGCGGTAAATCTGCTGAAAGTAGTGGGAGGGCGTGGAATGTTATTGGCTTTGACTTCTCGAGGCCCCCCTTGACAGGGGATGTCGTCGCATGAGCGTCCTGGTCCTGGTCCGACCCATGATGGTGTGACGAGTTATGATGTTGCCTTCCATTAGCGAGCGAGGCCGGATCAGTATTGATTGACATGGCCGTTTGTGGTTGACCAGAGGGAGAGGGAGGGTTGGACTGGTTTGTATTAGACTGTCCCGGTGGCAATTGGCCCGCACCAGATGGAGCCCGTTGGTTGGTTGCTGCCACCATAGTCTGATCAGGGCTCGGAAGCACCTCGAACTCGTTTTCGAGCTGTTCGTCATCCAACGAGTCGCCGTCCTCACTATCAGAGTCAACCACTGTTTTCTCAGTGACCTGCTCTAGCTTATGGGCTTGGGGCGTTGCCATTGTCTGGCCGCTGAAAGAGGAGTTCAAGCGTGGACTCGGGAAAGGAGATTCGCCCATGTTGGCAATGTATCGTTTGGCCTCGTCAGGAAGTGAAACCCTCGAATCTCGTGAAAGGACGCGACTGTCTGCCGATAATAGAGATGGATTCGTAGTCATTGTAGGCGCATCGTATGCATCAAAACCGTTGGACGAGTTGGCCATATTGGAAATGGACGACACCGATGTTGCAAGTGAAGATGTTGACGGATTGAGGCCATTGGTCGGTAATGTGAGAGTTGGTTGCGGGGCATTTGTGTAAGGTAGGGATGAAGAGCTGCTCTCAACACTTTCTGCGAAACTGCTCTTGCGGCTGCCATTCGTCAGCCCAGTAGATCCACTCAGTGTGGTATCGGACGTTGGGAAAGGCTGCTGAGAGCTGGAGGATGGTGGCAAGGATTCCAACCGAGTCGGAACGCTTGATGGGGGAGGGGACTTGAATGTCCTATGATACTCATGGGATCTGGAAGGTGTAGCGGAGGATGCTCGAGGCGTAGACATGACTGTGGACAGCATTAGTGGGAGCTGAAAGAACGGTCAATGTATTACACACCTTGGTCGTCTGGAGAAACAAGGGTTCGCGTGGGCACCGACTCATCATCCGCGGACTGCGTACGATGCCGCTTTTCAGCGGGGTTTATGCCCAACTTCGTCCGATAAGTGTCTCGCTCTGTCCGCACACGCTCCAACTCCTTCAGGATCTGGTTGTATCCTGATCTCTGTTTCTCTATCAACTTCCATAGCTGCGCGTTCTGTGCCGAAAGCGTATTCCGTTCTTGTATAGCGGTTTCTAATGCCGCTAGCGTTGGATTTGATGCCGAAGAATGAGTAGCGAGTAGTGTGTCCACAGCTAGAGCAGGACTAGCTGTGCTGTGAGAGCTGGGAGACGCCGATGAGCTCGCTGCGGCGGGAGAGCGATGTGTGCTTGGGCGACGCTCTCGTGCAGGGGTTCCTGATGAAGGGGCCATTATGATTAGTCGCCGTGGTATTAGCTGTGGCGGGTGAAGGTCGAGTTCAAATTGGAGCTGGTGCAGAAGAAAGATGGCCTGAGAGTTTCAAGCCCTGCGATGCACGTGATATGATCGCATCAGCTTTACCATCAAACGCGGAAATTGGGGAGACGCGCTTGTCCGGAGCTCCTTTGGAATTATACTCTCATCATGACCGCAATATGGAGAACGTCGCACTCGACGCTCTGGAAAGCTGGAAAGTCTTGCAGACACATCAGCACAGCACCGGCCCAACATGCTGTAATATCTACGTTTGACCTCTTCAGCATTGGTGTCGGACCATCCTCCTCTCACACAGTACTGCAGTTCAGCTAGTGCCAGCATGTTACTCGCTTTGACTGGTATCCTCTTAGGTCGGGCCAATGCGCGCTGGAAAGATCTTTATAAATGACTTGAGAGAGCTGGGTCTACTCGAAAGAGTCCAGACTATCAAGGTCGCGCTGTACGCCCTACATGATTGGTTCGATATCATGACTCTGATTGATCTACGACGTTTAGCTACGGTTCGCTGGCAGCAACAGGTGCAAACCATAGTGAATATTTGCTATTCGTGTTTGCTGACCGTATTTTATAGGGAAAGGGTACGAACATTGTGGATTCCACTTGGACTTTGTAGCTCATCTAGATCATCCCACAACAGTCACCACACTCCTCAAGCTATTTTACTCGGCCTCGAGGGCTGTGATCCCGAAACTGTCGAGACGGATTCCATTCAACCTCGATATGATTCCATTGTGAACGACAAAACGCTGTTGCTAGGTGGAAGTACTCGGATTCAATTCGACATGGACCGCGATATGGTTTGGCGATGGGATCAAGTCCTCAAAACCCACTCCAATGGGATGCGGTTCTCGTGTTTCGATACTGCTGGGGATCTACTAGCGACCAACGAATATTTCAGGTCAGAAATATTCTTCACAGTTTCTGTGGTCACTGCTTAAGCACGTTTTAGTGTCGGAGGAGGATTTGTCGTTAACGATAAGACCAAAGGCACGGCCAAGTCTCTGCTATGGCTAACATGCTCTCTAACCTCTTGCTGATAGTCGATGAGAACTTGTTTTACAAAGGTGTTGATAAGAGCATCGTGCATGGCGCACGATTGCACCAATCAGCGTCTGTACCTGATGCTACCGACACGTCAGAGTCTTCTGTCCCCGCGTCTTCTGACGACGCAGAAGCTCACCCTCCATACCCTTTCGAATCCGGGAACAGTTTACTGGCACTATGCAAGAAACACAATGTGAGTCCGCTCGTTTGAGTCCTAAGCAGTAGAGCGTTCATGTTTCTCATCGTCGGGGCAGATGACTATTGCGCAGATTGTTTACGATAATGAGAAATTCTTGGGGTATTCTGACGATGAAATTCACGAGAAGGCATGACCAGCTCTTGCGAAGCAATATGTCTGTCTGACCAGGTCAAGCGCAGGTGTTTCGGATATGGTCCGTGATGGATGAGTGCATACACAATGGTGTATCCTCCACAGAGACCACGTTGCCTGGACGCATGCGTCTTCGTCGCAGAGCACCGATGTTGTACAGAAGACTCATGAGAGGATTCTACCCTGGAGGCGTTGGCCTAGAAAGCGCATACGGTCGGGTCTCCTCTCCTTCAAACCAGCTAGAAGTCGACTCTCCTGAGGATATCGAGGCAGAGATGCTAGCTTCAGAACTCGAGCAGAGTGCACAAGATGCTGAAAAGAGTATGCGTACCGATAATGTGCGCTCTTCTCAAGTGCGAAGACGGGCCCCACGAGTTGTAGGGGCTTTTGACCATCCGCTGTTACCAGTGGCACCTGTGAGTCGCCCGCAATTGTGCCTCTCTTTCTCTGACATGCGGTTTTCTACAGCGTAAGACAATGATCCCAGCTATGGATTTCCTTTCTTGCTATGCCATTGCAGTGAATGAGGTGAATGCTGCTGGAGGCCGCATAGTCACCTCACCAACGAACGGTGCTGCCGGCGTGATCCCTGCAGTTCTGAAATACATCATCGAGGTCCAGTCATCCGATCTTGGGACTTGTTCAACATCTGACGAGCTATATGTAGTTTGTCAGCGATGATCCAGAGAAAACCATCATGACGTTCTTATTAACCGCCTCGGTGTGTCAGACAAATCACTCCTCTGACAAGACAGCAGTACTCATCGTCTAACTAGGCCGTTGGTATGTTGTTCAAACGAGGAAGTACTATCTCTGCTGCAGAAGGTGGATGCCAAGCAGAAGTTGGGGGTATGGTTCTACTCGATGATAATGGCCTCCATGCTAAATCGAATCAAATAGTTGCGTGTTCTATGGCTAGTGCTGGATTCGCAGCATGTATGGGAGGTGAGCATTTGTCTTTAGGACTACAATATTGCAGGAGTCTGAAACAGATCTCCAGCGACGCCAGAGACAGTTCTACAGGTAAAGAGATTCATTCCATATACTATTCTACCTGGCTCACGAGTATTTGAAAGGCGGCGGAAATTGGTATAGGTATGTTTGCTAGTCATTTGATCGTCTACGTCCAAATCTAATTCGCTTCAGAACACAATTTAGGCCTTACTTGCGACCCCATAGACGGCTTGGTCCAAGTTCCTTGCATTGTAAGTCTTTTGTCTATTATCTTCTACACTTGTATCCTAGCGTCTGATATCTTCCCAGGAACGAAATAGTCTAGGTGCTGTGAAGGCTGTAACCGCCGCTCAGTTGTCACTAGCAAGCAACAGTGTATACAGTGTCAGCTTGGACGAGGCTATCGAAGCTATGCGGGTCACCTCCAATGAAATGTCAGTGAAGCTCAAGGAGACCTCGTTGTCTGTAAGTCATTCGTATCACTTGTTCGTTGTAGCGTGAATTTAATATGGGTGTTTTGTTTCAGGGTCTGGCGGTATGTTCTAGTATAGTCGATTGGACAGAATATCTCTGGAACTAATTAATTTACAGACCTCTGTTAAGATTCCATTGACTGTCCCAGCATGGTATGTTAACATGCCAGTTTTCAGCCTCAGCGACTGACAAGCTTGTGCTTCTAGTTAAAAGAGTTTGGAAAGGACCCACAACTTAGAATATGACTGACACTGGGAGCAAATGCTCCGCGTAGACATCTCAACATGTTTATTCCTCCTAGAGCGCATTGCGCATCGTCTATTATCATTATCGTATAATGTGGCGGCGATATTAGGGTGCTATGATACTTTGAAATGCACGGTATGAGAAACTATCAACATGAGGCGACTATTAGAATGCGAAGATACTTTTTGCGTGGTTGCTGATTGGCAATGCCAGTCGAGTGTGAGAACTTTGTCCTATCGCTGTCTGTTATGAGCCTCTACAAAGTATGGCTAGGTATAGTACCAGGATGCTTTTGGTTTACTATAGTTCATGAGATCTGAGAAATTTGTTTTATTGACTGGGGGAGATGCATTGATAGTGTACATGTGCTGAACTCGATATGATATGTTTACCAAGGGAATTCAACATCATGGCGGAAGAATTTTCCTTGAGGGAAGAATCAGATCCACAAGAGGTAGACACAGAAAACGCTGAACATACCGGTCGTTGCACTGTCCTCTGGGCCAAGTAAAGCCAGAGGCACTAGCCAATTTGCGCCCTCCTCCGTGGTTTGCCCTCCCGCCATAAACCCATTGAGTTGCGTGGTAGTGAAACCGGGAGTGATGCAGTTCACTTTGATTTCCGACTCTTCGTCTTTGAGCAGTTTGGCAAGTGAGACGACATAGTTGTTCAGCGCCGCTTTGGAGGCATTGTAAGCGACCTTCTGGTGCAAAATGCCTTTAGGAGAAGCTTGGAATGCTGTTGACGCCATTTCTGTGGACACAAACTGAATAACACCATATCCTTTCTGTGCTTTTCGAATGAGGGGTAGGAATGCGGTAGTGACTTGGACGGTGCCAAAGAAGTTCACTTCGAAGGCATCACGAAGCGGAGACAGATCCTCGCTGTAGGGACCCTTATCGGCGCTCATAGAGCTGGTGGCTATGATGAAAAGTTCAGACGCAGGATCGTCCTAACATTACAGCAAGTAGCGCGCTTACCTGCGTTATTCACCAAGACATCTAATTTCCCTTCTGCGCTCTCGATGACTTTCTTTGCTGCTTGCACAGAATTGACATCAGTAATATCCAACTGCACATATTTCACATCCAGATTATCTTCCGATTTCAGTTTTGCTCTGGAAATCTGAGTGAGAAGACTCGGTGCGTGAATCACTACAATGTTGCTTACTGCGCCTCCTTCCCAGCAGCATCATTTCGCGAGGCCAGATACACGTTATGGCCTTTCTGCGCGAGAAGTCGAACGAGAGCATAGCCGATTCCTGTATTGGATCCAGTCACAAGTATAGTTCGACGGTAAGAGGACATTTTGTGTCTGATTGCAGGCTAATACGATCTGTTGACGTCTGGCCTTTATACTAAACTACTACTGAGACCTGATTGTCAATCTCAGACTTTGAGCATGCGTGGCGGTATACGTCGACCATCGGCAATCGTATAATAATAGGTAGGATTACTGAGCTCATTGCTAACGAGTAGTGACTTTCCCTCGGTTAGCATCCGAGACGACTGGGAAACGCTTAAACCAGCCACGCATCGTAAGCATGAAAAGGTGATGTCTTATGGGCACGGGTTTGAGGTATACATAGCAGCACTAGGCGAGTTTTTCCATCAAGAACATCTCATGCAATATCCAGAACGCAGTGCAGCACGATGAGAGGAGATGATCGCCCAGTGCTGTCCATTTCGGAAGATGCGTCGATGACGCCCCCAATATTTAAGGCAGAGGGCTGGAGAAAGGGCACGGTTCAAAGTCAGAATCTTTAGTGGGATAGGGGGTAATAGGATATCACAACAGGGTATAGTTAGTACATATATAGGTGGGACATGGTTCACAGGCCAGCGGCGTAATGCAATAGTCCCAGTAACTTATCCTGTAAACAAGTGTTTAGAACGCCAACTATGGGTAAGTAGGTGCATAAGAGATACCTTCTCATCTTCGGTATCTTGGTAAATTGACCAATTAGTAAGTTCAGGATTCTTGTGGAATTCAATGGCAAATGCGTATGGCAACGCCTTCAATTCTTCGTATCCTATATCTGGTCAGTATGGCTCATAATTGCGAATATGTGTGTTACTGACCTTCATTCCATTCCTTTGTAGCCGTAAGTTCCTTGAGGTTAAGCTGGTCTAAGGAGTGATCCATATCCTGGAAAGATGCGTCGATAGCAGATCCTAGCGTTCTAGATGGTTTGTGCACATACCTTGGGACTTCGATACAAGAAGAGAGTGGTTCCAACGAGTTTGTAAAATCGTCGCCTCCAAATGAGCGAATCACTCGCTTGAATGTTCAACCACCCAGTGATCATATCCTCTTCCTTGATATGTTTCGCCACTGTGAATTTCATCTCTGCAGTCCTGCGTTCCCGCTCCTCCTTCGCCAATCGCTGGCTTTCCAACTCGCGTTTCTCCGTTTCTTCGGCCAGCTGTGCTTGACGAGCACGCCATTTATTCAGCTGCAGATGTTCTTCATATCGTCGCTGCCGATCTGCTTCTTTCTGTTCAACCAGCACACGCTGCTTTTCTCGTTCCTGCTCTTCCTCCAGTTTAGCCTTCCTCCGTCTTTCATTCGTTATTCTCTTGATTTCCCGTTCCGTTTCAGCCTTTCTAGCTGCCTCAGCACGAGCCTCTTGCTTTGCTTGCTCCTCTCTTTTCAACTTTAGTCTAAGCTGTCGGTCTTGTTCTTCCTGCAGTGCTCGTTCCTGCTCTTGTATCTTGGCTTCTTGAGCCTCTCTCCGTCTTCGAGCTCGCTCTTGCGCATCTGGTATGAGCTTGGATTCGTTAGACCATTTCCTATCGACAGGTATAATGAAATGAGAGCCCGAGGTTGGTATCCTTGGCTGAGAAACGAAACGAGAAACAATGACGGGTTCCTCATCGGAATCCGAGCCTTGAGAGATATCGGTGAAGTTCTCTGGAGATCTGGACGGGAGTTTCTGAGGCGGCGGAGGGTTTGTGACTGCACGACGTCGAAGTAGAATATTATCTTTCGGAGGAGGTGGAGGGGGTGGAGTGTCGTCATCAACAAAGGATGCCTGTCCATCATCAAGAGATTTTCGGCCACGTCGATGGAGAAAAGACGAGAAAAGGCTTGATGCTTTGCTATGCTGAGATGGCACTGGGGGTGACCGTGGAAGGATGCTAGATTTAGATTTGGCTGGCTCAGGAATGCTGTAAGCTGGTGTCGGGATAACCCTTGATTTAGGTGGAATATGGCTATTAGAAGGGGTCTCAAAAGTGATAGGAGAAGTCTGGACGATGGACGGTATAAGCTCTTCAATAGAGTCAATGGTGAGTGTAGTATGATCAACCTAGCCTGTATCAGTATAGTATTACAGAAAGTTTATCGCACCCACTTTGAATAAAGCAGTAGCTCCTTGTCCCATTCTCCGGGAATGGACGAGGACTCGAGCTTAGGTACCCATGAGCTTCAAAATGACCAAGAAGTAGAGAATGCGCACCTCGTCTGATGGCGGGCACGGATGGCGGCACATAATTAATAAGTAAGTAGTCTTCCGGTCCTGTATGTAGGTCCCTGCAAAAGCAGAGATAGACGTCGTTCAGATTGGTGATCTGTTCTCTCAGCTCTGCTACATTTCCTTTCCCGACAGCGCAGAGGGAGAGATCGTCAAGCTGATTCTGGGCAGCATGTTTAGGAAGACATTTGTATGGGATTGAAGAGGACCTACTGGGTCTGCATATTTGAGCAAAAGCCTGTAGGAGGGTCAATGCCTTGTTGACTAACGGTTGGACGTAGTAGCAGACTCACCAGTCGGCTTGGGCACTGCTCACTACAGCTTCATAGGCAGCGACGACAGCGTCAAAATCGACGATATTCATTTAGAGTTACAAGGCAACCAGCGCAAGATGGAGAGGAGGGTATATGGGTAGGAGATGGGAGTAGGAGGTTAAGTGATAATGAGCACAATGCGGAGTGCACTGCCAAGGCACGATCGGCGGTACGGGCACGTGACTCGGCGCGTCTGGTCCACGTGTCAAAGCCGGATTGAGCGAATTCATTTTGAAAGTTCAAACTCTGTTCTGTCCTTGATGTCCACCTGAACGACACGAGGCTATTGCAAGGCCTTCAGTACCTGCTCTGAGCCACACGCAAGCAGACTACTTATATTGCGATCTCACGGTACACGACTACGCTCACACCCGCCTCATCCTACTCCAATGGCAGAGCCCACCGCGCCACCCAGCGCCACCAGGCCACCACTGCAGGATCCAACCTCTATAGCAGATCCCCTGCAGCCAGACAGTGATCAAGTTTGTGTGGCGTAACGACTAGACGCTCAGAGTTCACGTCCTTACCCCAGCTTTCCCTCTAGATCGTTGTTCTCTACGTGCTAATCAGCATGGTGGTCATCATATTCGGCTTTTGGAACGTCCCAGGCGAGTCAACGTCTGCTACGGGACACCGTGGACTACTAATAACTTGATGGAATAGGTTTCAGGAAAGCTATCAATCCTCTGAAGCTGTTTACTATCGGTGCTCATGAGTTCTTCCATATAGCTGCAGTACGTTTTACGCCGTCTCTCATGAAAGCATGCCGCTAATCGCTAGCACAGGCCCTGCTGTCCGGAGGGAGAATATTGCGAGTAACGATTGACCCTCGTGTGGGTGGTGCCACCATCGTCGAAGGAGGAGTGCCGACTGTACTTCCCTTTTCTCCGTGATTCGCCGCTGCCCCATCCTCATGTTTCCTGCTTGCAGTTCATACTCGCATCAGGCTATGTTGGCTCTGCACTTCTCGGGGGCTGTTTTGTGCTGGCAGGCTGGGACACTCTAGTTGCCAAGGTTATGAGCTTCGTGCTTGGGGTCGGTCTAGTCCTTCCTCTAAGGCTTGTCCGTGACAAGTTGTGAGGCTTCACGTCATTGCGTTTATTGTTTTAGCGTGCTAATCTATTTGGCAGGACCATTGTCCTTACCGTCATATTTGAAGTGTTGCTGATAGGTTTCTGGTTTATTGATCATGCGTAGGTTGCATCTCGGAGAATCTTTCTTATAAATGCCCTGATCCCCTTTTGCAGCTCAGCACTGCGATGGTACTGCCTGTTTGTTGGAGTCATGAAGTCAGCCATCTCCTCGTCTTCTGCAGTCCTATACTAAGATCATCTTCTCAGCATCTTCTATGCAGTCTGGGATTTCGCAGATGACCGGTTCTTCAGCAAAACCAACGATTCGGACGCAACACAGTTTGCAATTCTATATCCCAAAATCGGAGCCCATTGTATGTTTCATGAAACCATGGCAATAATTGCACACTAATGCATCAGCAGTGTGGGCTGCATTCTGGATATTATTCCAGTCCGGAGTGATGGCTGGATTCGCTGTCCTTGGTATACTCGGCTTTCACGTACGTGGGAACCGCAAACGAACCGCATTCAGCGCTGATAATCTATGTTCAGCGTACCAGACAACAAATGCAAGACGAGGCAGCTCGATTTTTACCGACTTAACTCACGACCCATCATGTATTGCTCTTCCAGATTGTGTTGTACAACCCTTTCTTTCAACAGCCATTTACTTCACCTTCAGCTAACTTATACCTTTGCATTCTTCATTACTTACACTCCTATAAAAAGAGTTTTGCATTTCAGATGGACCAATAAATAAGACTTTCTCCAGAGACATGGTGGTAACATTATATTTGACATACCGAAGACAAACGTGATAATAAGATTGTTCATATTGACTGAGAGGGGAGAAAACATTGATAGACGATGCATTATTAGCGACTTGCTCTCCTGAAGAGGCTGGCGGCAAGCATTACTCCAACAGCTGCTGCGCCTCCCACTATTGCCATTCCGATGTACCCCTCTGTAGAAGGAATGTTAGTTTGGGCATTCAGCTCCTGAAATACCAAACATACCTCTTGCGACGCCCTTGTCAATCAGATCCGCTAAACTATTCGCTTGCATATTGCCTGGCTCCTTCTCCAGTAATAGGGCTGTGTCTATAATATTAGCAAGTACAGGGAGAGCAAGCCATAGCTGGGCGAAGACTTGCCATTGAACTTCTTTGCCTCTTCAAAGTTAGACATCTTGTAGTGTCCTAATGCTAGATAGTAAAGACATTCTCGCCTACGCCCTGGCTCTGAACGGTAGATGTCTGAACAGGGTGTAAAGCATGAGTTGGAATGAAGCAATGGTGGTCGTTCCAGAGCGCACCTTGCAACAGGCGCACGCCCTCCACTTGATGGTCTCTTATGGGACTCTTCACTAAGCCCCATGCATAGTTGAACTTGGTCTGGATAGAAACGAATCCCTGTGCTGATTCCCTCTCGAACTGGATCTTGAGCACCTAGACAGACGCTGAGGAAGTGTACACCAGAAGCGCAGCAGTGAGCAATACCTCCAGCTCATCGTACGACAGAGACATTTCCGCATCTGCAGCATATGGAAGTTCGGTAGTCATGATGAGTGTAATAGGTGGGGGTCAAGTTCTAAGGCAGGAGTCTAGAGAGCTGTGCATTGAGCGGAGTCTGAACCCGTGCTTGCCTTCCGCCTCCATCTGGCACATTCTCCAAAACAGCAACAAAAGCTCTCTTCACCTCAAGCGACTATGGTTGAAGGTAAGATAAGAACAGCTTAATTATCATTCTCCCTTGCATAGCAGCACTCGTGTGTTTATTCTTGCATGTTATTCGAAAGAAAATGCTCATGGTGCATGCCCCTGCTTTTTTTCTTCGCACCATGTATAGTCTCCTATTGTCATTTGCAGCTAGCTCCTTAGCTCACCCCATTCCCTCACTGGCTCGAGTTGTCCATGACCCCGCACTCTCCACGTTCAAATCAATAACCAACCTCTTTTCTTCTGCATTATAGACCGACCCGAGCGTTCCCACCGCGACGACCGCGGTGACAGAGACCGTTATTCGCGCTCCTCAAGATACGAAGACAGAGATGGTGGTTCGCACCGAGGCGACAGAGACCGTGACCATCATCGTGGAGGAGACAGAGACCGTGATCGTTATGGAGGACGTGGCGGCGCTAGTGGTCGAGGAGGACACGACGACGACAGAAGGTATCCTAGACGGGACAGAGAGCACGATGAACACAGGAGGCCTCGTTATGACGATGACCGCCGACGTGGCGGGGATGATAGACGAGGTGGTAGAGCTGATA
>Ga0247730_1001615_pt1 | contig 12187 bp, 12 predicted proteins | sample UWRJL073202C2_FD_180959 | JGI IMG/M metagenome (GOLD analysis project Ga0247730, IMG submission 180959) | Plant litter microbial communities from Arlington Agricultural Research Station in Wisconsin, United States - UWRJ-L073-202C-2 | ecosystem: Environmental > Terrestrial > Plant litter >...
CAGAGGCTGGCTCCCCGAGTTTAGCGCGACCCGGGGAGCCGGCGAACTTACTTGCGACCGCTGAACCGGTGCTCCCACGACGCGGTGGCGCCCGGTGCGACGAAGTACCACTCGAGCGGCACCGCCGCCACCTTAATCGTCGTCGAGTGGGTGACGCGGTACGTCCCGGCCTTCACGACCTTCCCGTTCACCACGTACTGCACACCCGTCGTCGTCGGGATCGTGTACGAGTCGCGGTTGCGGGTGTCGGTGAACTGCACTGCGGCCGGCGTCACCGCGACGGTCAGCAGCGGCACCGTCGTGAAGTCGGTGTCGCTCGCCAGGTAGAAGCCGGTGTACGACGGCTGGTTGTACGTCGTGTTCTGGCGAGCCACCTCTGCGCGGTACTGCTTGTCGTGCATCAGCGTGTAGAGCTTCCGATCGGTCACCGAGGTCGACAGGTAGATCCGGATGGCGCCGGAGTCCGCGGTGCGCACCAAGAGCTCCTCGCGCCAGTCACCGAACACGTCGGCCACCAGCGACGCCGTGCCCTTGGTGCCGTTGTTCGAGCGAGTACCGGCGGCAGTCAACAGCCGTCCGTCGGTGTAACTGTCGATCGTGACATCCGCATCGGCCGTGCCGTTGACGATCTGCGTCGTTCCGTCCGCGGCCCACCGGATGCTCTGGTTGGTTCCCGGCGCGGTGCCCGGCAGAGAGTCGCCGGATGCGGACCGCAGGCGCGTGGCCCAGGTCTCGAGACCGGGAACCGTCGGATCGATGTCGCCGATCATGCCGCGTCCGGTGTCTTTGCCGCTGTACTCGCCGTAGATCACCTCGCCCGTCGCGGCATCCCGCAGTGCGTAGCCGTAGGGCGCCGACGTCGCGCCCTCGTGCACCGTGAAGATCTCGAGGCCGGGACGGTTCGGATCGATGTCGGTGACGTGCATCGCGTCGCCGTGGCCGAGACGCGCCTCGGTGCCCGGCGCGGCCGATCCCTCGGGAAGCGTGTCGAACGAGCTGTAGAGCAGGCTGCCGTCATCGTCGAGCGTCGCCGATCCGTAGACCACCTCCTGCTTGCCGTCGCCGTCGACGTCGGCCGCGCTCAGCGAGTGGAAGCCCTGCGTGGTGAGCGTCGCGTACTCGGGGTTGGAGCCGTCGCGCCCGTGCGGGGAGTCGTTGAACGGGTTGGTCATCGCCGGGAACCCGCTGTCGGCGTACCAGCGCTCGGTGAGCTTTTTGCCGTTCCAGTCGTAGGCGACGATCGTCGAGCGCGTGTAGTAGCCGCGCGCGAAGATCGCGCTGGGGTGCACGCCGTCGAGGTAGGCGACGCCGCCGAGGTAGCGGTCGACGCGGTTGCCCGGCTCGATGCGCGCCATGGCGTAGTCGCCCCACGCGAGTCCGTCGTCGTAGCGCGCGGTCTTCACCGGCACGGTCTGCAGCTCCTTGCCGGTAGCGCCCTCGAACACCGTCATGTATTCGGGGCCGCTGAGGATGAAGCCCTCGAACGTACGCAGCAGGTTGCGGGGGCTGCGGGCGGGCGCGTAGACGTCCATAAAGTAGTCGGTGAGCTCCGCAGCATCCGCCCTGCTGAGCGGATATTCGTGCGTCACGGGGATACCGAACGCCTCCTCCAACGTCGCCGGCCACTGGCCGCTCGCGACCTCGGGCAGGTCTTGCCAGCCGACGAACATGTCCACCACATGCTCGTAGTAGCCCGAGGCGCTCACACGGTAGTCGTCCTGGTTGGTGACGCCGGCCTCGCGATCCTCCTTGGGCAGCGAGATGAAGTTTTCGGATGCCACGGCTCCCGACTGCGCATAACGCGTGGTCTTCGTTCCGGGCGCCGTCTTCAGCAGCAGCTCGCTCTTGCCGTCGCCGTCGTAGTCGTACGCCAGCACCTGCGTGTAGTGGGCCCCGGCGCGGATGTTGACGCCGAGGTCTATGCGGTTGAGCAGCCGCCCGTCGCTCTCGTAGGTGTCGACGTAGACGTTTCCGGTGTAGCCGATCTGCGAGACGTCTTTCGAGTTCGACGGATCCCACTTGACGATGTACTCGTACTGCCCGTCGCCGTCGACGTCGCCGACGCTCATGTCGTTGGCCGAGTACGTGTAGGCGTCGCCCTTCGGCGTGACGCCGTCGGCGGGCTTCTGCAGCGGCAGGTCGACGTAGCCGTCGGCCCACGGCATGACCGCCGGGCTCGCTTCGCCCTCGACGCCGCCGACGACCGGGGCGACCGAGTACTGCGAGGTGGCGGTTCCGGCCGGGTCGAGCAGGTTGGTGCTGTCGGTGACGGTCGCGATCGCGGCGCCGTTGCGGTAGACCGTGAAGTCGGTGCCGGTGAGGCCGGTCGCCGTGGCGCCCGTGGCCTCGCTCACGAGCAGTCGCCAGCTGACGAAGACGCCCTCGCTCGTGCTGGTTGCGACCAGGCCGCGGTCGAGCTTTTCGAGTTGCGGGGTGCCCGCCGGTGCGGTGGGTGTGTGGCTGCCGCCATGCCCCGGATGCCCGTGGCCCGGGCTTCCGCTTTCGTGGGCTGAGGCGGCCGTGGCGCCTCCCGCGACGAGGGCGACACCGGCCGCGACCGCGGCCAGGCGCAGGGGTAACCCGCTGAACAGATTCGACATTGAACCTCCATGGTTGGAAAGCGCTTTCCTTGCACGGGAGAGTTTACGGCCCTCGTTCGGGGGTCGTCAAGGAAAGCGGTTGCACGGGCGCCGCCGCCGCTTGCGCGCCATCGCGGTACACGCGCGCCAGTTCGAGCTGGCGCGGTTGTACCGAACTGCAGCGCAAGCGCGCACGGGTTTTGAGCGACCTACTCAACCAGCGGCGGGACTAGCGCGGGGGCGGCGAGAGGAAGAGCTCGACCTTGGAGATCGGGATCGTGCGCGTGCTGTACGTGAACGGGGTGGTGTTGTACTCCTCGAGGAACACCGTGCCTGCCGCCGCGTCCACCGACTTCACGTAGGCGAGGTGGTTGTTCGACCAGAACGCGATGTCGCCGGCGACCGGGGAGTTGCTCATCGGCCAGCCGTGGGCGGCCCACGCGGCCTTGAAGTCGCGCGCGTTGCCGCCGTTCGGGGTGAGGTACGACCAGGTGTACTTGAACGGGGCCGTGGTGCTGCCGGCGTCGCGGTTGAGGCGCCAGACCACGAAGTCGACGCACTCGCGGTAGATGTAACGCAGCGGAGAGAGCTGCTTGAGCTCGGCGTCGCGCCACGGGTAATCGTCGCCCGCCTCGGGACCGCTCGAGGTGCGGTACGTCGCGGCCTGTGCGCGTGCAGCCGCGGCCGCGGCTGCTGCCGCTGCGCGGGTCGCCGCGGCGCGTGCGCTCGCCAGATCGGCAACGCTCGTGGCCGAGAAGCTGTCGCGCACGATCGCCGTGTGCGCGGCGCTGTCGGAGACCTCCACGGTCACCGACTCCATCCTCGCGTAGCTGACCGGCTCTTCGACGGGCTCGAACGCGAACGCGGGCAGTGCCATCGGCGCGACGAGCATTCCGACGGCGCCGATCACGAGAACCGTGCTCACCCGCTTGCGCAGACCCGGTCGCCTGCGAGGCGCGCGTAACGCGCGGCGCGTAGAAAGCACAGGCTCATTGGCCACGAAGGTGACGACCCTTCCGAAGTTCGCGGACGGCGCGCGGGCGCCGCTGTTCACACGAGCTTAGGGGGTTACACGGGTGCGGCGCGAGCGATTATGACGAAATGGTAACGACGATCATGCCGCGGGGGCCAGATATTCCTCCCAGTCGGGCAGCGCCCGCTCGATGCCGCGGGCCATCCACGACGCCCCGTTCGGCGGACGCGGGGTGGTGCGCAGCCGCCAGTTCATCTCGCTCGGCGTGCGGTCGCCCTTGACGTTGTTGCACTTGAGGCAGCACGCTACGAGGTTCTCCCAGGTATCCTTGCCGCCTCTCGAGCGGGGCGTGATGTGGTCGATCGTCGTCGCGGATCCGGCACAGTAACCGCAGCGGCTGTTGTCGCGGCGCAGCACTCCCCTGCGCGACACGGGCACGTTGCGCCCGCTCGGCAGGCGTACGTAACGGCGCAGAATAATGACCGACGGCCTGTCCCAGGCACCCGTCAAGCCGAACACCGGATGCTCGCCATCCGATGCGATTATCGTCGCTTTTTCATTCATCACGAGCACGAGCGCTCGCTTGAAGGACACAACGCCTAAGGGCTCGTAGCCCGCGTTCAGTACCAGAGTGCGCATTGTCATCCTTCCGAAAGCGCCTGCACGGCTTGCAGGCATTCGACATGCGTTCTCGGGGTGCAACGGTGTTACTAGGACAAACAAAAAGGCACTGTCAGTGTGACAGTGCCTGGTTGGTACGCGCGCGTATGAATACGCAGCGCGAACCGCTGTGCCGTACGGGCAGACAGGCGCAAACATCCGTGGTTTGGATGGTGCGCTCGCTGTGCATCGGCTCTCCTAGAACTCGTTGAACTCCAAGGCTTACAGGTTAACCCAAAAACGGCGAACCACAACTAAGTGGCCCGCCGTTTTAGGTTACGAAAACTAAACGCCGATGCGAACGATGTAGTACGCGTCGGTCCAGATGGGTCGGATGCTCACGACGCCGCCGGCACGCGGGGCGTCCATGATGTTGCCGTTGCCCATGTAGATGCCGTCGTGGCCCGACATGATCACGAGGTCGCCGGGCAGCGCGTCTTCGATCGAGATGCGCGATCCGCGGGCGGCCTGTCCGCTCACCGAGTGCGGCAGCGAGATGCCGAACTGGCTGTAGACGAACATGATGAAGCCCGAGCAGTCGAAACCGGAGGGCGTTGCGCCGCCGTAGACGTACGGGGTGCCGAGGTACTGCTCGCCGACCGATACGACCTGGTTGAGGTCGAAGCTCGGGTAGGGCGGGTTGGCCAGGAAGTCGGCCGCGCTCGGGCCGCTGTAGGACGCGTACGTGGCGGCGAGCACACTGCGCTTCTTCGTCGCAGCGAGTTCTGCCTCGCTGGTCGCGCCGAACGCGTCGCGCGAAGCGGTGGACGGGGCGGCGCCGGCATCGACGAGCACGGTCTGCGCGTCGGAAGTCTTGAGCTCTTCGAGAGCGACAGAAGCGTTGAGGTCAGTCGTGTCTTCGGCGGGAGCGAACGCGTAGGCGGGGAGGGCGACGGTCGCGAACAGACCGGGAACGATGACCGCGGTGACCGCGAGGCTGAGGAAGCTCGACTTGCGCTTGCTGGTCTTCTTCTTGGGAGCGAATGCGGCGAGGGCCGGGGTGTTGAGAACGCCCGGCGATGGAACCGCTGCAAGCGCTTTGCGCTCGGCAAACGATCCAGATCGCCTGTATTTACGTGCTTCGCGACGCGAGGTGTACTGCTTCGGGTCCTCGGTCGATGAGTTTTCGGGTCCTACTTTGGTCAAGAGATTTAACCTCCTGCGTCTCGGCAACTCTAGGTCGTTGCCCAATCACGTTTCGTATATGTATTCACGTACCAGCACACAAGAGAAAGGTAAACGAGACGTCTTGAGCTGGGTCCAGGACCGGCATTTCTGGTCGGGAGGACTTTACGACCCTAGGTGATGAAACGCCCGTTGTCACCTTTTCGTGATAATTGAGAACGAACCTGTCAACAAGCTGAAACGATTAAAGTTCTATACCCCGACGAAAATGTGCACGGCGACCTCGTTGGGCAGCTCGAGTCCTTCGCCGAATCCGTCGACGGCGACGAAAACGTACGACCCGGCCGCGGAGATGTTCGCGGTTGCTCCGGGCATGACCCCGGCGCTCTGCAGTTGCTGCAGAAGTTCGGGCTCGAACTGCACGGGCTCGCCGAGACGACGGATGACACCGCTCACGGTCTCGGACGTGCCGGATACCCGCTCGACCAGGTTCACGACGCCGTCCATAAAGGCGGGGGCTGCCGCGTGGCCGAGCTCGTCGAGCCCGGGGATCGGGTTGCCGTAGGGGGACTCGGTGGGGTTGCCGAGCATCTCGAGGATGCGGCGTTCCACCTGCTCGCTCATCACGTGCTCCCACCGGCATGCCTCGTCGTGAACGTAGGCCCAGTCGAGCCCGATCACGTCGGAGAGCAGACGCTCGGCGAGACGGTGTTTTCGCATGACGTGGACGGCCTTGCTGCGTCCCTCGTGCGTCAGCTCGAGGTGGCGGTCTCCCTCGACCACGACCAGGCCGTCGCGCTCCATACGTCCGATGGTCTGCGAGACCGTGGGACCGGAGTGACCGAGACGCTCTGAGATGCGCGCACGCAGCGGAACGATGTGCTCCTCCTCGAGGTCGAGGATGGTTCGCAGGTACATCTCAGTGGTATCAACAAGATCCGTCATCGAGGCCTCCAGAAGCGCGCGGTATTAAGGCTTAAGACTAACCGTTTGATAACACCTCTCATTGACGTTGCGCACCGGCGGCGGAAAGTGTCGTCTTTTCGGCTAATACAATTGGGGAATGTCGACGATCGTGATTCCCACAGACCTTCTTCCCGTTGATGGCCGCTTCGGCTGCGGGCCCTCCAAGGTTCGCCCCGAGCAGCTCGCCTACCTCGCCGGCGCCGGATCCGCGATCATGGGCACCTCCCACCGTCAGGCACCGGTGAAGAACCTGGTCAAGCGTGTGCGCTCCGGTCTGTCCGACCTGTTCCGTCTGCCCGAGGGCTACGAGGTCATCATGGGCAACGGCGGATCGACGGCCTTCTGGGACGCCGCCGCCTTCGGGCTCATCGAGAAGCGCAGCGAGAACCTGACGTTCGGCGAGTTCGGCTCCAAGTTCGGCGCGGCCGCCGCTGCCCCGTGGCTCACGGCCCCGCACATCATCAACGCGGCCGCCGGTTCGCGCGCCGAGGTAGAGGTGCTCGAGGGCATCGACACGTACGCGTGGCCTCAGAACGAGACATCCACCGGTGTTATGGCGCCCGTGACACGCGTGAACGGCGACGCCGGAGCGCTCACCGTCATCGACGCGACCAGCGCCGCCGGCGGCATCGACTTCGACGCGAGCCAGGCCGACGTCTACTACTTCGCACCGCAGAAGAACTTCGCGTCCGACGGCGGCCTCTGGTTCGCCCTCTTCTCCCCCGCGGCTATCGAGCGGGTCGAGCGCATCGCCGCCGGCGGGCGCTACATCCCCGAATTCCTCTCCATCAAGAACGCGATCGACAACTCGCGCCTCGAGCAGACGCTCAACACCCCGGCCATCTCGACGCTGCTGATGCTCGAGAACCAGGTGGAGTGGATGAACGGCAACGGCGGACTCGCTTGGGCCGACGCGCGTACGAAGGAGTCGTCGGGCGCGCTGTACGAGTGGGCGGATGCCGCGGCTTTCGCCACTCCGTTCGTGACGAACCCCGACCACCGTTCGCAGGTGGTGGTGACGATCGACTTCGACGACGCCATCGACGCCGCGAACATCGCCAAGGTGCTGCGCGCCAACGGCATCGTCGACACGGAGCCGTACCGCAAGCTCGGCCGCAACCAGCTGCGCGTCGCGACCTTCACCGCGATCGAGCCGACCGACGTACGCCAACTGATCGCGTCGATCGACTACGTAGTGGGTGCGCTCTAGCCTCTTCGCCACTGCGCGGTGATTTTTGGCTGTCTTGCAAGACAGCGCCTGATGCGCAAAACGTTCCCGTTGTGCAGGACGCGTCCTGCACAACGGGAACGTTTCGCCGCGGTCCTTCTAATCTGAAGGACGCAGGGCCGAATTGGCCGTAGGCGTCCTTCGTTTTAGAAGGTCGGCCAAGAGACCCCACCTCGCGAGGGGTTTCGATACGGGCCGTAGACGGCCCTACTCAGCCAGCGGTCTCGCGGCCTAGGCTGGCGGCATGAAGCTGTGGCTCAACGACTCCGAGCGCAAGCCCGACCCGGCGCCGGTCAAGACCGACGACCGGAAGGCCGTGCTCGCCGGGCTCGTGCTGTGGATCGTCGGCCTCGTGGTGCTGCTGATCGTGCAGCCGCGGCCCGAACTGGTCTGGACATGCGTGACGGGCGTGGTGCTCGGGCTCATCGGCCTGATCTACACACACGCCCGTCGCGGCACGGCTGAGAAACCCTAGAAGAGCTTCTGCTCCTCTTTGGCGTCTGACTCGTCGTCGCCGGTTCCGTCGTCGTCCGACTCGGCGTCGACCTCTTCGGATTCGTCGAGCTCGTCGATATCGATGCCGTCGACGTCGCCTCCGTGTACGACGTGGATGACGTGGTCGTCGTCTTCCTCGTCGGAATCGTCGTCGTCGGCGTCTTCGTCGTCCGACTCGTCGTCGTCGGTCTCGTCTTCTTCGGAATCGTCGTCGTCGTCATCCGATTCGTCGTCGGAGTCGTCGTCCGTGTCATCCGAATCGTCGACTTCTTCGCCTGCGGCGATCTGCGCGGCCTTGTATTCGGCGAGGCGGTCGCTCCACGGCACCCAGTCGGGCGAGAGCAGCGCGCCCTCGGCCGGCATGAGCTCGACCTCGAGCACGCTCGGCTCGGAGTCGGGCAGCACGGCGACGCTGACGGTCCACTTCCAGCCGGGGTATCCGGGCAGCGCGCACTCGAAGAGAACGGAGACGACGCCGTCGCCCTCGCTCACCTCGCCCGCAGGATCGCCGATCGTCTCGACCGGGGTGATCTCGAGAAGGGCCGCGTAGGCGACCTCGAACGTCGTCGACTCAGGCATCGAGCTCGTCTGCAACCTTGCGCAGCATCTGCGCGATCTTGCCACTGTGGCTCTTGTCGGGGTAGCGGCCTCGCTTGAGGTTCGAGCCGATGCCGTCGAGCAGCTTGACGAGATCTTCGACGATGATCGCCATGTCGTCGGCCGGCTTGCGGTTCAGCTTGGCCAGGCTCGGCGGCGACTCGAGCACGCGAACGGACAGCGCCTGCGCACCCTTCTTGCCGTCGGCGATGCCGAACTCGAGCTTGGTGCCCGCCTTGATTCCTACCGTGCCCGCCGGGAGCGCGGACGCGTGCAGGAAGACTTCTTGGCCGTCATCTGCACTGATGAAGCCGAAGCCCTTCTCTTCGTCGTAAAACTTAACCTTGCCGGTTGGCATCTCTAGTAACTCCCTTATGAATGGTGCTCAATCGTAGAGGCACCACTGTGGCCCTATCCTTGTACCGTGGCAAACAATAACCCGGTAGACGTCAATCGTAACGAACGCATCCTCGCGTACATGCTCGCGTCGGCTATTGGTCTGTCTGTGCTCGCGATTATCGCGATCCTCGCCGGCACCGGACTCGGTGTTCGCGACTTCGACGAGGGCATCTGGCCGGTCATCATCATCCTGCCCAACATCGGTTTCCCGATCGGAATCATCCTGCTCGTCGTTCTCGTCATTGTGAGCGCCCGCCGCAAGAGCCGCGCGGCCAGGGATGCCGGCAACTAGCAACTCCACCCTCGCGCTCGCCGGCCGGCTGCGCTCACTGGGTGACACCGAGCTCGAAGCGCTTCTGCGCGCTCGCTCGGTGCGCGACGTCGGCATCGGCGACTTCTTCGACCTCGCCGAGAAGCTGCTCGACCGCGCCTCGGTGCAGACCGCCCTCACCACGCTCGACCGCCCGACGCTCACGACGCTCGCGGTGCTCGCCGAGTCGGGCGCGGCGACGGTCGCAGAGATTTCCGCGCGGCTGACGGCGCTCGGCGCGTCGGTTTCGGATGACACGGTCTCCGAGCACCTCGCCGCCGCGGCGTCGCTCGGGCTCGCGGGCCTCGACGAACGGTGGGAGACCTGGGACGCGGTGATCGAACAGCTCGCCGAGTGGCCGTCGCTCGGGCTGCCCGGCCTGGTCGAGCTGGCCACCGCCTGGGCGCCGTCGCAGCACGAGTCCGATCCGAGCCCGTCGACCGACGGCCTCGCCGCGGACCACGCGTTCGCCACCACGATGGCCGTCGCCGAACTCGTGGCGGAGCACCAGCACGAGCCGGCCCGTGAGCTCGCCAAGGGCGGGCTCGCGCTGCCGGATGCCAAACGGCTGGCGTCCGCGGCATCCGTGATTCTCGAAGACGTGCCCGACCTACAGCGCATCGCCGAGCGCGCGGGTCTCATCGCGCTCGACAGCGGGCTCTGGTCGGCGACCGCGGAGGCCGCCCCCTGGCTGCTGCTCTCGACGCCCGAGGTGTGGGCGCGGCTCGCGGCCTCGTGGCTCGACGAGCTGCCGGCCGATATCCGCTCACTGCTCGCCGGCCGCACCCACGACCGCTGGGACGAGGAGTTCGAGTCGCTCGTCGGCTGGCTCTACCCCGCCGGCGGCGAGTGGATGCGCGAGCGTGTCACCACGCGCATCCGCGACGCCGAGCTGCTGGGCATCATCGCCAAGGCCACGCCGTCGACACCGGGTGCCCTGCTCTTGACTGAGGGCCCGGATGCCGCGGCGAGCGCGATGGCGACGCTGCTGCCGCGCGAGGTCGAGCAGGTCTACCTGCAGCACGACCTCTCTATCGTGTCGCCCGGTCCGCTGGCGCCGCGACTCGACGCCCGGCTGCGCACGATCGCGGCGGTCGAGAGCCACGCGCTGGCCTCGAGCTACCGGGTGTCGCTCGCGAGCGTGAACCGCGCGCTCACCCTCGGCGAGACGGCCGAGTCGATCACCGAGTTTCTCGGCGAGATCTCGCTCACCGGAATCCCCCAGCCGCTCGCCTACCTCATCGCCGACGCCGCGGCGCGCTACGGGCTCGTGCGCGTGGGCACCGACGACACCGGCAGCTATGTCAGCTCGACCGACGCGAACCTGCTGGGCGCCCTGCTCGTCGACCAGGCGCTCACGCCGCTCGCGCTGCACCGCGGCGACGACGGACGCGCGCACAGCCGCTACGACGAGAGCACCGTGTTCTGGTCGCTGAACGAGGCGCGCTACCCGGTGGCCGTCGAAGACGCCGAGGGCACGATCGTGCCGATCGCCCGCCGACGCGCGCCCGCGCTCGTGCAGCCCGCCGCGACCGACCACGCCAAGAGCATCGTCGAACGCCTCAGACAGGTCGCCCCGGAATCCGCGCAGGACAACGACCGCGCCTGGCTCGAACGCCAGCTCGACGCCGCGGTCAAGGCCCGGATCACGATCAGCGTGACGGTGACCGTGCAGGACGGGTCATCCGTGGTCTTTCAGCTCGAACCGACCGGCCTCGGCGGAGGGCGTCTGCGCGGTCGCGACCGCAAGGCCGACATCGAACGCACCCTCCCTCTCAGTCGCATCACCTCGGTCAGCAGCGCGGTCTAAGCTGTCGAGGTGAATTCGCCCGAAGTTCCCAACGGACCGCTGATCGTTCAGAGTGACCGAACGGTTCTGCTCGAGGTCGCCCACCCGCTCGCCGACGATGCCCGCCACGATCTCTCGGTGTTCGCCGAGCTGGAGCGCGCGCCCGAGCACATCCACACGTACCGCATCACCAAGCTGGGGCTCTGGAACGCGCGCGCGGCCGGCCACACCTCCGCCGACATGCTCGCCACGCTGGAGAAGTACTCGAAGTACGCGATCCCCCAGGTCGTGTCGGTCGACATCACCGAGACCGTGGGCCGCTACGGCCGGCTCGTGATCGAGCGCGACGCCGAGGGTGTTCTGCTGTTGACGGCGACGGATGCCGCGGTGCTCGCCGAGATCGCCCGTGGCAAGAAGGTCGCCGCGCTGCTGTTCGAGCGCCGGGGCGAGAACACCTACGTCGTACAGGCGTGGGCGCGTGGGCAGCTCAAGCAGGAGCTGCTGAAGATCGGCTGGCCCGCCGAAGACCTCGCCGGCTACACGCCGGGCACGCCGCACGAGATTTCGCTGCTCGACAACGGCTGGCACCTGCGGCCGTACCAAAACGACGCGGTGAACAGCTTCTTCGAGCAGGGCTCGGGTGTGGTCGTGCTGCCCTGTGGCGCGGGCAAGACCCTCGTCGGCGCGGGAGCGATGGCGGTCGGCAAGACCAACACGCTCATCCTCGTGACCAACACGGTCTCGGCACGCCAGTGGCGCAACGAGCTACTTAAGCGCACGACCCTCACCGAAGAGGAGGTCGGCGAATACTCCGGCCTCGTCAAAGACGTGAAGCCGGTCACCATCGCGACGTACCAGATGCTGACGGCGAAGCGGAAGGGCGAGTACGCCCACCTCGCGCTGCTCGACGCCCTCGACTGGGGCCTCGTGATCTACGACGAGGTGCACCTGCTGCCCGCTCCCGTGTTCAAACTCACCGCCGACCTGCAGGCCCGCCGCCGCCTCGGACTCACCGCGACGCTCGTGCGCGAGGACGGCCGCGAGGGCGACGTGTTCAGCCTGATCG
>Ga0247730_1001616_pt1 | contig 12186 bp, 15 predicted proteins | sample UWRJL073202C2_FD_180959 | JGI IMG/M metagenome (GOLD analysis project Ga0247730, IMG submission 180959) | Plant litter microbial communities from Arlington Agricultural Research Station in Wisconsin, United States - UWRJ-L073-202C-2 | ecosystem: Environmental > Terrestrial > Plant litter >...
GTGTTGTGGCAAGCAATTCTATCGATATATAACCCGCATCACAGATGAGCGGTGAGAATATTGCCTTGGTACTAAGATGTACTTTTTGTAAACGTTTACCATAATATAATTGGATGGATCCGTACGTATTGCGGTTTTTGCTTTCCCAAAGTCTCGATGAGGGTAGAGTGCTGTAAGAGCAGTCTGAGTGTGATCTATCCTCCACGTGATATCCCGACCTGGCGAGCCAGGATCTTGAGTTACTAGCCCAGTTCAAAGTTGACGCTTATCGTCACGTGCGAGAAACCAATAAGCGCGCCAATAAGCAAAACGCCAAACGTCTGGATTCTTCGGCAAATACGTGCCGGAATCCGACTTGTCACATAGAAGCAGTACCTAGCCACTGTGCTCCCTTATATATGGCTATATTGCCCGAGTATCTGCTAATACTACCTAAATACATACATCCCATACCCCTAATCCGTGTAAAATGGTGGGGAGGCAGCTTTGGTGGGGTCTGAGGTCACATCCACCTATTGTTCCCACAGAACCCGTCTAGTTAGTAGGTGACATTGGGGGGGCATGTCCCCTACTAACTAGACGGTTTCAGGCTCCTTCTACCGGCTCCTCCTTAAATCAACGGTTAGCTCACTTCCATTTTCTCTGCATTAGGCCTTTTAATTTGTATTCACGCTTCAATACAATTCATCTGTATTGCTACCTTAATTATTATAGTCTTTTGCGTCGCGGTCAATACTTACTATGAACACATGCTGCTTTTTAGTGGCTCGATTCTAAAGCTCTAACTCTGCTTCCTACGCGTAATAAGCTAACAAAACCCTAATGTGAGCGTACTTATTACGCCAACAGCGCCTTGACCACCCCGATGGGCCGTCGATGGCAATGATTGGGGGAGGGGAGCGTCAACCCGCCATTCCTTGGCACGTTGCTTGATCATGACTCAATAATTTTCACATGCCAGTCTCTAGTATCGCCTAATTGCTTCAATGTCTACCTATGAATCGCGCTTAAGACTTAGTTGTAGCGAACTAACTACTGTACGCCTATTTTCTCCGTATACAACTCCTGCTCGACGAGTGATAGAGCCTAGTGGAGACTCGAGATAGATCACCCAAGCGTGCTCTCTGTTGGTAAATCAGCATGCATGCCAGTTTCCTTTGGTAGTCACGTACTCATCTATTTCCGAAAACACGGCAATCATTTTCTCATGAGTAATCACCCCAATATGGGTAGTAATCCCAAAATTTGGCGGGCGTTCAGGCGCTACGTTTGCTAGCCGGTCCCCGTGAACATAAGCATACACATAGCCTCGGTAGGTATGTTGAGTGACGGTTCCCAGTGGGGGTGAAGGGAGTTGCTCTAGCAGAGGCATATTGTCGCTGCCTTCGCCAACTATATGTATTTGGTGATATGAGAATATTGCTAATTTGATATAAGAGATGTGTACGCACTGGATGGTCTTCTTTCCCACGATAACCCCCTCTCTGTCTGCTCTGTATTATTGTCACCAAACTCGGCTGGCATTTCAAGCTGTCTTTCGCGATGGTGGGTGTATGAGTTGTAGGTGGTGGGTGGTGTAAGTGTTGCCATGGTTAAGGGCAAGGTAGTGCATCCATGAAATATCATGTGCTGTGATGTGACGTCGAAGGGGTTATTGTTTGCGTGTCCATTTGGACGCTTGCCCTTACAATATTAGACCCAAAAAGAGAGGATTAGGCGCCCCAAAGGCAGTGCCGGCTGCAATTACAGAGATCCAATGTATTTGCGGCGGGCACCACCCCCGGGGTAGCCTAAGTGGTACCAATCGGATTCGAACCAACAACTGAATTGACATTAAATCTCTTCCGCTTTACCGCTTAGCTATGGTGCCGTGATTGAATTGGCTTGCTACAGTTGATGGGCGGAACCGAGGCCTAAGGTCCGAACCTCGTGATCTCAACACCTTCCCTCCCTTTCTCTGTACCACTACCGTAATTCCTCTCTTTTAGTCGCTCCTTCACACGCTTATTACGGTTATCCCTAATTTATTCATTCCCTATGCAATGGCACCCAAACGACTGGGTGTATCAAAGAAAGTCACTATCCAGGTCGGGCGTGTCCAAACCGGCACGTCTCAGTCTCTTGCAGTGCACCGGCGTCATGCCTACAATGCCAGTCAGCGCCAAGAGCGGCGGAAACTTGTCTCTGGTAAGAAGCATCTCATATATCTACTCTTTTCTGTCCTGATTTGTAGGTACAGGTCTCACATCGGCTGCGCGACGCCAGCTACACCACCCCTCCAGCAAACTTGCAAGGGAAAGCTATGCTGATAACATGATTGTTGACGAAGACTTCGACAATAACTGGTCAGACGAGGAAGATGAAACATTCTACCGGTGCGAGCAAGCACCTGGAGATGAGGCTTTGCACGAAAGCGGAGCTGGAGGAGAGTCTGCGCTGGTAGCAGAAGCTGAGTCCCTGGTTCGAGGGTACGTTTTGCTCGATGGTTCTTCTTTTATGTTATTCAATTCTTCTTAGGCGTCGCGACACTCGTAAGCGCAATGATCGGGTCCAAAGGATGGTCGACGCCTGGGCACCCCATCTTCCTGCACTTGAAAGTGCCCTGCTTGCCTTTCTCGCCCATGGTGCTCCCGAGTGGGATAAGAGTGGCAAGACTATACATATTGACATTAGATGCTGGAATCGTGAGTGATGATATCCTCGTATTTGGTCTGGTGTCTGATTCCCAACACAGGATATGAGAACAATGTCCTATTTCCCCCCGATTACAACAATCATAACATTACCCTCCTTCGTCACGGATATCTTGGAACTTCGCCCAACACACCCGAGGTAGCAATATCTATCCACTCTCTAGCTATGTTTCGCCAGATCAATCGAGTCTGCCCACGTCTCAGCGACAACGCATTCTGTGAAGCTCTCCAACACTATCATGAGGTAAGGTTGTTTACTTCCGTCTCTTCTCTCAGCTTAGATGTAGCATTGAACAGGTCCCGGTACACCCACACTTTGCCGTTCAGTTCCGCGTGGCACTCGATTGCTACATTGAACTAGTAAGAAGAATAGAGGCTCGAATCGCAGTCTCCCTTGGCCGTGCCACGCGGCAAGACTATCTCCGGACTCTCTGCCCTCCTTGCTCTTATGAGCTGTGCGATGAGACCTCAATCTCGCCTAGGAAATTCTTCTCTATTGATGGAAACGGCTCCCTAAAGCGGATGGACGCTTCCTACCTGCACGGCGAAACTCGTACAGATACTCGAGAAGTCGACTCGCACAGGTGGATATCCGAGGCTCACGTTGATCTTTTCAAGGACGAAGTGAAACATGTTCAAAAGGTAGGCTTTACTTACTTCTGCTTCTACTGTAAAGCTTGTCGCTGATGCCAAGTTTAAGAAACCTCCAGCCACCACCTACACTCCATTCGCTCCTTCCACAGATAGCGCACCCTCTAATGCGCTGGATGGAGACGACCTTGAAGGCCTGCAAGAGTGTCTCCAGGCCTGTGTTGATAAGTGGAAAGCAGCTGCTCCTGATTCTACGAAGAAGATGTACGATGTCTTTGCAGTGTCAGGCATTTTCGCCTGTGTGTGTCGTCATGGACATGTTCATGCAATGTGTGACATGATACGATCTGGTGAACTGTGAGTTTTCGCTTTTGTCTTGTGTCCTCGCCATATGTTCTTACTGTGTATCTTATAGAATGAAATACCCCCTGGCTATCATCAACAAATTGATCGACGAACATGGCACTGACATCAAAGTAGCCTACGACATTTACTGTTCGTTCTCAAAGACCCTCGCCGCCAGTTCGTTGGGCCCTAAGGCTTCCCAGGCTAGTCTTTCTGGAGTAGTGCCGGCTTTCCATGGCTGGGCCCATAGCCGGGACTGCCAGCTTAAGTGGCACCCACTGTATGTTACAGGGACTGGCCTTGAGGACTTCGAAGAATCTGAGCGACTCTTCTCACGCTCTAACGACTTGGCACCTACCACGCGCCTTAGCACCCGGTATCACCGTCGTCTTCGGATTGAAGAACACTTTGAGTTTCACGACGATGATAAACATGCTCGAAGTGGTCAGTTGATTTTCTTATCTGTCTGTCATCCCTTACTCATCGGTTGCACTCTCAGGTACATTTATTTACAACAACTATGTTCAAGCTCTCGACACGTTGGCTAGTGCAAAAATTGAACTCTCTACACGCTTGAAATCCTTCAACCTGACTGAAGACGACATTGAGAAGTACATCAAGCAGGAGCGCGACTTCTTGTCGAAACGCGAAGTCTCGGAGACTGATGAGGATGCTTTTTTGATTGATTATCGTCATCTTCTAATGACGTTCTGGACAGTCAGGTATCTGTTGATTACTTTGTTTAATCACTGTCTAACCAACGTGGACAGGGGCAAGCATGACGATGCCGAACGAGAACTTTCGAACCATGGCCAGACTGGGCACGGCCCTTCCGATCCTCAAGAGGTGGATAGATTGCGCAGGAAGATGCGGGCCCTGATGCGAAGTCGTGAAGAGGCCAAGACAAATCTACTTGTCTTTGAGCATCATCACTACAGAGCTGTTGAAGATCGCCCTTCGATGCAAAGCCCTGAGTGGAAGAGTGCTGAGCAGGCCCTTCTTCGCCGTCGGTACGGCAAGATACTTGATGATTTGGAGCGAGCTCTTCTGATGCGCTACCAAGAGCTCTCCAGGATCAAGGCTGGCATTGGTAAGAGTAGTTGTTTCTGTACATCCCTTGACTTACTTGTTATATTGCAGGATACAAGCTTCGTATGAAGATAACAAACGCTCTTCGCACTCGCTCCTCCACTATTGCATCTGCACTCAAGCGCTACAACGACATCGCTCCGGCTTTGGGTCGGCCTAAGCTCACTTGGAACGATGTTACCCACCTTGTTTCGACTTCGGAGTTTGATCTCCTGCGAGATCCTCACAGTGTTGTTGGTGACTATGAATGGGCTAAACCCGATGTTCGCGCAGCCATCACACTTCACCTGAAGGTGAAGCGGGCAAGAGAAGAGATAGCCCGCTTAAACCTCGAGATTCCTCGCCTTTGGACCTTCATGGTTGATGAGCATACCGATTTCGAAGCTGCCATTTGCGTGGCATCCATTACTGATTCAGACTTTGCTGCAGCTATTCAACGTCGTTCTGCTTATCGCGCCTTGATCAATGCAGACGTGGCCCGCCGGTTATACCAGACCGCGGATCTCAATGGCTTCTCCGGCAGTTTGAAACTGGGACAAGCGGCACATCGTTCACCTCGCCTCCCTACCGACACTGTTCCAACATGGTCTTGTCCTCAGGAATCTACGCTGAACCACGATTCCAATGACAATGATGAAGAGGCGCATGCTATGTATCAAGTATTAGAGTCGTTGCATCTTTCTTCATAACTGTATATAAGCTATTTCTATGTTATGCAATGTGTAGGACTGTTGTATAAATATATTGAACCTTGACACGACATCGTAGGCATGAAACAATATTGCTGTTCAGAATATCAGCTGCCATTACATACTACAGCTAGATGTCTCTTCTTCTGCTTCCATCGGTAAATATTTGACCGAAGACAACATCAACGCTACTCACGGAATAGCGCCTACAAGGTACTCGACTCGTGCCATCCAGAACTCATCACACACAACCATGCCACAGCCGCTTTTCTGAGCCAAACAAAGCGCTGCTTCTCTAACAATACGGGGAGAAATTAGGCCAACAAAATCCTACGCCGACCTACACTCACTTGTTGTTGTATATCCCGTGAAAGAGTCCATGGGGTATCACATAGAATTTATCCCGGTTTAACTCGCGATCGCGAATCTCTGCGCAACCGATTCCAGGAGTGATGAAATACCTCAGCCGGGGCCAACCAGGGACACGGCACTCCACGTCCTCAGGGATGCAGTACCGTATAACGGACCCCATGGTGGTCAGGTTGAAAGTCGAGGATAGCTGATGTAAGCGCTCTATCATTTGTCCTTCCACTTGTCGCTTTCCTTCAAGCCAGTAATTGCAATGGATTCGCCTTCGAGCTTGACTAAATACCAGCTCTTCTACCGTAGGTGTGTTATTTGATATTTTATTTTGGAATTGGACTAATAGACCTCTTAGAAATACTCTGAAGAGACGGGCAGCATCCCGAGCATACTACTATGCTCATCGAAAACCCAAACATCCTCAGACTTCGGACTGTGAAAAGGGTCAGCAGCCGCCTCAGCCCCGGCCTCAGCCCAAGTCCCAGGAGTCTAAGTCCAAGCCTTGCCTTATGTCTCTTCACGCTATAATCAAAGCTCGTCAGGATACTGCTCGGGAGGACGCTTTAAAACAAGCAGGGCTAGAGAAGGTAGCAGCTCTAGACGAAGCTCGTCGACTGGAGGAGGAGGCTGAAAGAGAGGCGGAGGAAGATCGTGCAGACGAATATCTCCAGAGGATTGAGATGCGCGTGAAAGAATGGAGGGCAGCTTATATGGGGGTAGAGCATTGGCGGAAGACTCGAAACGAAACGTCGCCTGCTGTGAGCAGTACACGCCTTAGAGCTCATCTGAAAGCTGGGCTTGAAATAGCCGGGGATCTACGCATGATGCTATTTGGCGTTCACAAACCTCGACAGGGCGATGAGCGCCGCTTTTGGGTGACAGGTACAAACCTTCTCGTCCTTCTCTTAGACGGTATTAAGCGACTTGAACTTGATTATTGCCCTGTAACTCTTAGCTAGCGTATAACATTCACACATTTCACTGCACAGAAGCACAGAATCGATGTCTAAAGGGATGGTTATGCACCTGAACAAGTGCCGACCTCTGGAGGATCCCGGCTAGTTGCAGTTGCCAGAGATATTGCCAGAACTGCTCGATGTGTTGCCACATTATTGCCAGAATTTCGTTGCCAGAATTTCGTTGCCAGAATTCTCTTTACCAGGTTCCGTAAGTAGTTTATCTTCGAATTCGCTCGAGCCTGTGCTACGAAACTCCGTGATAAGAAACCTCTTGCAATATCCTATTACTGTCCACCAAGAATTGAGGTCAGGATAGGTAGATACTGCACAATACAATGTCCTGTAGCGATGAATGATCTGCCTGCACATCTGCTTATATTGATGTGGATGCTACATGTGCGTGGCGGCACACAAATATTGTACAATTACCTTTGTCGGTGACTTGAATTTGCCTATACAAAATACAGAACTGATATCCAGCTAGGTTTAAATGAACGTAAGGGTACATTGTAATAATAATAGTGTTGTAGTGGTAGCATCGAGCTTGGGATGGGCACACGCAACTCACACCATCCATCCCTGACAGTAACACTTACTTCTCTTCGAGTTTCTTCTCAATCCATTGTAAACTATGCCTAGATTATGCTTACTGTAGCTATACATCTTTCTGTGTAGTCGGTTTTCCTTAGCCGGTGGAGCCCCAGCCTTCAATGTATAATAAGCTACATATCTTGATCGTAAACAGGGTTGCGCTTGCTTGTGGACTTTTGAGTTTGTCATACACATTCTCAGATGTATTAGGAACATTTTAATATTTACTTAGTGATTCATGGGAAAGCGTACAAAGAAATTAGCCAGGGAAACAACCCTGGTCCGCTTTAAAGTATTGAATTCTCAGTGTCTACTCACAAGTTTTGAGTATCATTGAGCCTTCGGCGGAGACAAGGGAGCTGTTCTAGATGGAACACAGGTCAATGGTCTTGATATGGACATAAGTTTCCGTGGAGATGGACTGGAACCGCATGGACAAGATTGCCATAAATCCATTTGATAAAATACATGTTTTCTCGGGTCAGTTCCGATCCCTGTGCGAAATAATTTATTATGGCAACTTTTGACCCCTGCTCTCCAAAAAATTCCCCTCTCCATTCCTTACATGACCACTGAGACACTCAGCCGCTACCGTAACCGTTGGAAAACCGATGCTGTGACGAAGAATGAGCTTGCCGATAAGTACTTCATGACAGTACCTGAAGGCACGGATCCTAGCCATGCTCGTCCAGCCAGATTCCGACGTTCGCTCACTCTCCTTTGCATCTACGACACCCTCTACATCATCTTCAAGGCCGTCATTACCATTGACCGGTCTTTCTTCAGTCGCGACTTTGGCCTTATTCAGTGCCTAGGACTAGTGTTCATCGTATATGGAGCGGCAGAGTCCTGGGCCTGGAATGAGAAACGTACTGAAAAGTCGACTCAGTATCTTCACAAAGCTTGGTACAACGCTTTGTTGGACTCTTATGGACCGCCACACCTTGTTCGCCGTGGGTTGGATCAGGTCCACGAGCTGGGTAGAGGCTTGATGTTCGATCTGGTATGTTTTTTGTGGGTTACAATCGGAAGGGTACAAGCTGATATATATTACGCACCAGGGTACAGCGATGGACTACGCTTTTGGCACTGTCACGGTCATTCTTCATGCAAGTGGTCACCTTCCTCCCGATATGGCTATCTCCCCGGAGTCCCTGGTGGCCGATTGTCTTCTTCCCTTGAGAGTCATGAAGCTAGCCAATAGCCCCGCATTCAATGCAGCTCTAGGACATCTAGTGCAGGTCTTCTTACAGACAGCAGCGTTGATGAATGTTCATCAGTTTGAGCGTGGGCTCACCGAGGTCTGGCCCAATCTCAGCTTATGGGAGCGCCAGGTTGTTGCCCCCGAACACGATCCCTACTCTCCTTTCTATTCGCCCAACCGTAACTGTCCTCGCCGTCCAGGCTACTTCGGCTCCGCCATCCCTATCCCACGCGCTGGGTCTTGGTATCAGATTGGAGGTGCAGAACCAGGAATGTACACCCAACACATTGGGTCGGTGAACATTTCCGATCCCCTCAGACGTGCCAGTGGCGCACCTCCAGACGAATATCGTGACTTCATGGAGAGCCTCCTTCGTATGCAAACGCGAATGATTTCCAATGGAGTGCACCTATTACGCGTTGGACCAAGATGTGAGCTGTACGACAAGATCAATGAACGCCTTCGCCTCTTTCCTCGCTCTGCAGTTGCTCAGATGCCAGTCCCAGAGCTTGACACCTGCCCCCACGAAGAAGAGTTTGGTATCGAGGACCTACATTTGCCAGAGATAATCGAGCAGACTGTGCGCGATATCAACCTGCGCATCCGTCGACCTCTTCCTCGAAGGGCCCGTCAAGAAGATTCGCCTGCTCCTATGTTACCAGGAGATATTGTCAGCACTATCCCGCTTAAACGCTCAGCAGATACGCAGACTCAGACAGATGGGCCAGAGAAGCGTAGGAAGAGCACACTGTTGAGCCATGGTGCTCTCTCTCACGAATTAGCTCTCATGCTTGCTCGTCGTGTTCTGAACAGGGAGGAGGAGAGGGCAAATGAGTTGATTGGCGTTATACGGGATGATGGTGGTGAGCAGAGAGCCAACGAGTTGATGAACGCTGTACGCAATGGTGGTAGTGAGCAGAGGGTTGTTGATGCAATTGATGCTGGTTCTTGGAACATTGAATCCAATGACAAGGATAGAACTGGGCCCAAGCTTCGCCGGTCTGTACGTACGACCAAAAGCTTTTACAGATACAAGTAGTTACGATTGAAGTCGAGTTGATATCACTAGCTAAGTACACTCTCTTTTAATTTAAACCCCACTTTCTTTAAATTGACAGATAAACCTATGAGACGAATAAGCAAGCAGCCTATCTAATAGTACCCGAGCAATTTCTCGATCCGATTTTGAACGCGATGGGATAGATTAAAAACCAGGATAAAAACAGCGAAACAATCAACTTGACAACAGTACCCCGCCCTTTTACTTGCCACCATGAAACAAGTCGTCTTCCCATTTGGCACTGCTTGGTCTTCGACCAAGTACCTCGAGAAGCACAAGAGCCAGTTGCTCATTGCTCATGCAGAAGAGCATCGGGAGCTAGAGAGAGCATCAAACATTGCTGCGATGGCCACTGCAAATGCTCACTTCGCTGATTGTGTGAGGATCTCAGAAGAGCTCAATTTCTTGGCCAAGCAGGTCAGGGATAGCTCGACGGCGGCTGCTTTGGCTAAATTCCGCGGAGAGTTCAAGGATCTGTTGTTTCAACTGGTGAGCATTTACCGATGTCAAGCGGAATAGAGGAACTAACACAACTCTCAAGATTGCAGTATACGATGCTGCATTCCATGGGGTATCTTTCCTTGTGCAAGTTGATGGTGCACAGAGCAGAAACATCCCTTTGGGCCCACAGCACTTCCGCAGCGACGCCTACCTCCCCCTCCATGCCATGCGAGGGCAATCTGATGGAATGCTGTCCCATTTCGTCCAGGCATTTATTGCTCGATTTGGAGTCTCGGCGATACAGTCCTTTGACAAGGTCCGAGATCAGCCTATCTTCCCTGAGCGCGCTCCTCGTCCACACGAGTTTTGGATGCCAGCACGTCCGCCTCTCCGGCCTTTGCCCATTACCCAGCCCAAGCGATTCTTGTTCTGGGGTGAAACCAGGCGCGGCGATGTTTCCAATCCCAACGACGTCCGTATTCTCTCCCCTGAGCAGAGGTTGTCGATTGCTCAGGCGACCGATGGCACCTCTTCCGATGTCGACTCAAACTCTGATGAGTCCGGTCCGCCTCCGTCTTTAGATCTTAGACAGGACAACGTGTATGCATCGCTGCCAAAGGACTTGTATGATAGATACTGGTCCGGAGGTTTTGCGACTGGAGGAGAGTGGTGGCCATGGGATATCGTTGAGGATCTAGCACGCAGGGGTCACAAAATTGGTAAGAACTCGCCGTTGGATTGGTACTCTATGGATAATTAGTGGACTGAATTGAACGTGATTTATTCCCTATTTGCAATTGTATAAGATTGGCGTTCCTAATGGAGATGAACTCCTGGAGTTGCATGAGTTGGCATATGGAAATAAACTGGAAATAAACACTTACGATTTCTCCTAGAGGCGATCCTCTTGTTGCTGCTTTTCTACCTCCTCCATGTTAAAGCGCAAGGCAGACGACAACATCGCTACAAAGCTCCTTGTCACAACAAACACTGTGCCACATAAACCTCGAGTCCGTGCCACAAATCGCCACCCAGCGAAAAAGAAGAACGACAAGCCTGAGGGTCAAGTCGCAGCAGATAGAGCGGCATTTGAGGCCAAAGAGACCGCTTTGAGGAGTGCTATCTTGAGAGTTGAGGCTCTGGTCGAGGAGGAGGTGGCAGTTCTGGTCGTCAACCACAAAGGTACAGCCGCTAGCTATAAAGCAGCTCTACTGGGTACAGTCAAAACGGTACAGAAGCGGAGTAGGAATCCCTGGAACCTGTTCAAGTCCTACGAAGTTAAGAGGCTTCGATCGCTGAGGGAAGAGGGGAGAGATCTTACCGAACCAGATAGTGACGACGCAGAAGCTGGTTCAGAGTCCGAGAATGAAGATGTCGCGACCTCGAGCTGCAGCGATACAGAGGATGAGGAAAAGAGGGAAACAAAAAAGAAAAAGGAGCAAGAAATGCTTGGTGCGTGTATTGTAATGTCCCTCAATATAACCCAGCTAAGAAGTGAATGTAGACGGAGGGCCTGTTACACTGATAGGCGCGCTTCGTGGTATCGAAAGGCGATGGAGGCGAAAGACTCCAAAGCAGCGTATTACTTGGATGGACAATTATCTGGCACACAATCCAGAGTCCGACGCTATCAAGGCGAAAGACATGAGGATGAAGTCGAGTAAGGCTCGCGCGGGTGCTTTCAGGTCGTCTACTGCAATGATAGGCAATTTGGTTAGTGCGAATATATGGAGCTGCAGAAGACAACTCTCACTATGTATAGATGACGGAAATGAACATCGAACAAGGCGCCGTGGGGTTCTGCATTGTCGTCCGAAGTGATGCGGACGTCAATGTGCAGCCTTACATCTATTCATCTTCCCCAAAAGTCTTTCCTTATGTAGCGGAGGCTGCATCTGGTGGATTTAACCACGTCGACATTGCGACAAAGCTGGAGGCTTATGCTATGGCTGGAATGGAAGCAATCAGTGAGTGAACGAATGAGTACGAAATGGATTGCGCTTACTATTGTTGTTAGACCTCAACGGTGCTAGTAAACAGGCAAATATTCAGGCACTAAAGCAGTACATCCAGCGGGCTATCAATGAGGGACTTGCTGAGATTGTCGGAGAGAAGATAACCATGCAGTACAAGCACTACATCATCCGAATTGTCCACGAAT
>Ga0247730_1001617_pt1 | contig 12181 bp, 7 predicted proteins | sample UWRJL073202C2_FD_180959 | JGI IMG/M metagenome (GOLD analysis project Ga0247730, IMG submission 180959) | Plant litter microbial communities from Arlington Agricultural Research Station in Wisconsin, United States - UWRJ-L073-202C-2 | ecosystem: Environmental > Terrestrial > Plant litter >...
CGATGACCACCGTCGACCTTACTCCGCCCAACGACCTCGACCTCGAAGACATGTTCGCTATGCTCGGCGCGTTTAGCGGTGGCGGATACGATGGGCTGGACGCGATGCTCGACGCCCGGCCGGACATCGTTCGCCGGCTGCAGGCCCTGTCGTCCCAGTCCGCCACCGCGTTCGGTATTCTGCTGACGATCCCCGACCTGCAGGCCAGCTCGGCACGGATCGAGGCGATGATCCACCTTGCGGTCGCCCATGCCAATGGAGCGCAATCGCCGAGCGCCGGGCTTGCCGTCGAACTCTTCGACCATGTCGGAGTGGCCGCCGGGCATCTCGAGGATCCGGCCGAGGACCTGATGGTCGAAACGGTGCGTAGTCCCTGGGGCAACTACCGTGTGATATCGGGGCTCTGGGAGGGCGCCGGCTTCTTCCTGCAGCGTTTCGTCGACGTCGTCGCACACATGCCGGACGGAACGCCGTTCGAGGGCGTTAGACAATCGGCAATTGCTTTGCTCAAGCTGTCCGAAGAGGTTTGCGCGCGCTCCGAACTCGCAAGGCATATGCTGGGTGACGAGATGCCGGTCGATAGCGTTAGCAAAGAGCAGCTCGCGCGATGGATGCGGAGCCGATCGCGGCTTTCGTTCACCAAGGCGGATCTGGCGCGACTCGCTATCGAACCTGAATATCTTGCTCCATTCGTCTCGACACCGGCCGACAAGCCGACGCTCTTGTCGGAAGCGCTTGGCAACACCGTTCTCGAACGTCGTCCACTGATCGCGGCGGGCGACGCTTATCACCTCGTCCTTCCGAACGCCGTCTCCGCTGCTCTCCGCTACCGAGTCATCGACGCGCTCATCGCATTGGGGCGCCGCCACGACCTCTGCCGTGCGATCAGTATGAGCTATGCGCAGCTTTTTTATGAGTGCAAACTGCTTGGCGGCGTTTCAGGCGCCGAACTCGATTTCCAGCCTGACGGCGATGCGCTGGTGGCGGAAACAATGGTTTCGTTTGATACGGGGCGGACCATCCACTTCCTGTTTTTCACCGACATGCTCGATGACATCGAGGAAACGGGCCTATCCGGTCTCAACCCGGCAGGTGCGAAGCTTGGAGGCATGTTCGAAAAGCGCATCGAAGCGCGTTATCGGCAGGCTGCGGCCCGGCCTGACTATAAGGAAGGTATGACGCTTCTCGTCGGGTGCGGGATCGGACGCGCGGCGGCAATCGCCTTTGGTGGTGAGGACCATCCCGGATGGCGGGTCGAGAGCTGCCCCGCGCACGACCTTCTCACTATGAGCGTCCTCCACCGCTTCCGCGCCGCCAACCTTTGGCGGATCCTGGAAGCAAGAGACCGAATCCGATCGCTTGGCTTGCGCCTGCCGAACGTCAACGGTCTGCTCAACATTGTCTCGTGGTCGCGCTCGCTCGACGGTCACTTGGTGCCGCATGGCGACGTTCCCGATGCACCGCCGGGTGGCGGGGCCATGTTGCTGATGGCGCAGAACGGCTTGCGCGAACTGCGGCAGGAGGCGGCGCTCGAAGCCGATTTCCGCGTTGGCAAGTTTGTTGACGGCACTTGGCTGCGGCTCCGGCGCGATGCACCATCGGTGTTCGACGACGATCGCGGTGCGCCGGTGTTCGGCAGCGAGGATCCCGGTCGGCACGGCAAACCGATGGTCGCTTATGTGTCTGACCAACGCGATTGGTGGGCTGACGTCGATAGTCCCGCGCAGTCAGGCGGCGAGGTAGCCTATGAGCGATGGCGGATGGCGGGCGTCTGGTTGTCGAGATCGGCTCCGCTTTTCGAGGAAGCGCTTGACCTTCCCGCCGGCCCGATATTTTGGGACCTGATATTCGAAGGCGATCTGAGCGATCGCCGTCTTGTCAATGACCGCCTCACCTACGAGGCGACGCGCGCTGCGGTTCGGGTCGAGATCGACCCGAACCGATCGACGATCGTGACGCGGGTCGGAAGCGACTTTGACATGGGACTGTTCCACGTCGAGAATATCGCCGAACGCGCATTGGTGGCCGCGTTCATCAACGGTGCCGCACGCCTCGGGGGCGAGACAGAACCTGATACGGTCGAGCTCGCATTGCTCCCAAGGATCGTGACCGATCCAGAAGCACGGCACAGCCATGCGTTCGCACAACGCGGCTTTCGCGACCACGTCCGCGTGCCCGATGCGGGCTCCCAGCTTATCCGGATCACCCGCGAGGATGACGCCTACACGCGGCTCAACCTCGGATGGAACGTCCGGGATCGATCGGAAGGGGCAAAGATCCATGGGAAGGCCGACTGTACGGCATTCCTCAACGCGGTCGTCACTCATCTTCAGGATGACCTGCTGGCGGCGCTCCGGACGTTTGATCGTCGCCAGATGCTTGAGCGCCTGTTGCGAAACCACGAACTGGCGATCGACGACCGAGACCGGTGGAACCGAACGTCGTCGGCGCTGCTCGCGCTCCACGGCCGCACGCCAGCGACATTCGCCCGTGTAATCAAGGCCGAGCAGAGCCTTAACGCCGTCTTTCAATCGACCCGCATCCTAGTCGAGATGGCGATCTGCGAGAGTCCCTTGGCCGGTGGCGCGCGTCCCGGCCGCCTGGACATTGCGCTGTTGATGGCCAAGGCCACGCTCCTGTTCGAGGTCGGCGGCTGGTCCGACGCGGTCCGCTGGGACATCATGAAACCCGATATCCACGTCACCCCGCTCGGCGACATTCACGCTAACTTCGACTTCTTCAACGAGATCATCGCCCCTCACGCGAACGTGACCGGTGAGGAGCGGATCGAACGATCGGTCTCCGGCTACGCCAAGAACCTTGAGGAACGGCCGACGTCGGAGAGAGTGGAAGGCGAACTCGAAGTCGGCTTCTCCGAAGCGTGGACCGAGCAGATTGGAGCGACGATCGACGAAGTCCGGCTATTCGTCGACGCCATCGAGCAGTTGGGCATCGAAGAGAAGTCGCAGGTCATTCAGATACACCGCAACCGCTTCAAATCAATGCGAGTCGGTGATGGCTCGATCGACGACGCCCTTGCCGGACGCATTCTCGACGCTTTAAGCCTTGCCGCGCGCGAAAATTGGCGCAACATACCTCCGGGGTTCGAGGAACGGGACCGTCATCCGTGGCGCTTCAGGCGCCAGCTGTCGTTCCTCCGCCGCCCGATCCTCGACTGGGATCCCGCCGGCGACACGCTCCTAGTGGCCCCCGGCATGCTGCGCGACAGCCTGGTCTACATGTATTCGCTCTACGAAAGCGGAGACTTCCCGGTCAGCCAGCTGTCGCCGAAGATGGCGGCCTGGCGCGGGATCGCCAACGGTCGCCGAGGTACGGTGTTCGCAGAAGAAGTCGCCGAGGCGATGCGCGCCAACGGATGGTACACCGAGGTCGAGGTCAAGGTGACCAAGCTGCTCGGACGCGGCTTCGACAAGGACCATGGCGACGTCGACGTGCTGGCATGGCGCGACGATGGGCGAGTGCTCGCGATCGAGTGCAAAGACGTCCAGTTCCGCAAGACGCTCGGCGAGATGGCGGAGCAACTCGCTGACTTCCGCGGGGAGATCCGCCCGAACGGTAAGCGCGACGAATTGCGCAAGCATTTGGATCGGATGGAGATCATCCGGCAGCACCTTCCTCGGGTCGCCAGCTATGTCAGGCGCCCAACCATTGATGCGATCGAAAGTCACCTCCTGTTTCGCAACCCAGTGCCGATGGAGTTCGCGCTCTCGCGAATGGCGGGTCAAATCCGGGTCAGCAATTTCGGCGCGATCTCATTAATATAGGCTAAGCATGGGAGGGGTTAAGCGGCCTGGCCTTGGCGGTGGGTCGCCATCGTTAAGCCCGAGATTCTCATCCGCCGGCTTTCACCTCGGCGGCCCAGCGCTCGGCATACCGTTCGGGAAGAACCGCGTCGTGCGGTGTCATGGTAAAGCTAATGCCTTTGCCCTCGCGGACGATATCAGACGCATTTGCTCCGACCCAGAATAACGCGAGGTTGCGATCGGCGGTGCACAGTTGGGTATGCATCTCCGGAAAGAAGGCCAGGCAATAGAGCAGCACGTCCAGCGCCTGGAGGTCCGACAGCGCATTATAGGCGTCGGCGTGGCTATAGGCGGTGTGAAACTTGAGCAGGCTTTTCGCCGCGCAGCGCGCCGGATTCACGATCGTGCTGAGCACGGCGAGGACGACAAGCGAGGCTTGCACGACGCCGAAATCCTTCGCCGCTTCGAGGGTCTCCTGCCACCGCCGATCAACATCCCGGCGCGCGACGGGCGCGGCGAGGATCGGCGCGACGTGGCGTAGGAATGCCTGCTTGCGCGCCATGCCTGGGCGAACATCCTCGATCACCCCCAGCAGCCCGTCGATCGACCCCGGCCCGACCATCAGCGTCGCCGCCGGCAGCGCCTGGCGGAGTTTCGCCACCGCCTCTTCGAGCTGCGCGCGGGCGGCTTCCGGCGTGGGCAGCGTTCGACCGTTGCCCTCCATCGCGAACAGCATCGGATTGATGCGGACCGGATCGTCCTCGAAGAGATCGAGGAAATCCGGGTCGCGGCCAACCTTCTTTCCGCTGTCGAAACGCCCTGCGATCTCAGTGATGATATTGCGATCGGGCAGAATGACCGCGGTCTCGCGCGTCGCCGCAAGCGCGGACGGCAGCCAGCCGCCGCGTACCAGACCGATCGCCTTGGCGGTGAACGGGCTCACCAGCGTCGCGGTGATATGCGCGTATTTGCTGGTGTCGATGCCCTCGATATCCGTCTCGACGATCCGCCCATTGTACATCTCGAGGGGGATCGTGATGCCGGCATGGAGCTTGGCTGCCGCAAGTTCCTCATAGGTCCGCGGCCGGATGTCGACATCGGTGAACGCGATCGTACGCAGCGGACTGCCGCCGGGGCGTTCCTGTTCCTTGTAGACGAACATCCGGCCCCCAGGGCGGGGCGGCTGGACGGGGAGTTGGGCTGTCTGGGTCATAGCCCGCTGATAGACGCGTGCCGGCCTGCGACGAAGCAAAGCTTGGTCAACCGCCGTCAACCGGAAGCGCTTGGCCGCTTCGCGAAAACCCCGCACTATCCGGCGATGCCGCGCCGCACCCGAAGGACCCGCAAGCCGGGCAAGGACGATCTGCGCAGCTTTCAGCGGTTCAGCGGCACGCTCGGCGATGGCGACCGGTCGATGTCGCTGCGCTTCAAGGCCCGGATCGGTGAAGACGGCGAGGTCGAGCTCGACATCCATGCGTTCCGCATCACCAAGGCCAATTGGTTCGTGCGGGAGCGATTTCAGGACCGGAACGACGTCGCCGAGTTCGTGTTGAACGGCGTCACCGCCGATGGGCTGCGCTTCGAGAGCGACAGCCTGTCCTTCAACAGCCTCGGGTCGCGATTCAGCGGCGTACACAATCGGCATTGGTCGAAGCCACGCAGCGAATGCGGCAAGGTCCAGTATTTCCGGACGATTGATCCAGCCCGCGAGCGGCCCGTGCTCACGCTGCATTTGAAGGGCTTCGACTGCTTTCCGCCACTCTACGCAAGCTGCGCGCTCGGCAAGATCCAGGTCGCGGGCGAGACCAAGTTGAGCGAGGCCGATCGCCTGGCCGGCTGGATCACGATCGATGCGACAGAGCCGCCAGCCGATATGAGCAGCTGGCGCGAGGATGCGGAGAAATTCGCCGAGCATCTGCGCCGCATCCTGTCGGTGGGAGCGTCGACCATGCTGCAGGCACCGATTCTCGAGTTCGTGGCCGGCGACACCCACGAGATCGAGGTGCTTTCGCAAACCCGCCAGCACGCGCCGGTGATGCGCGTGTTCCACAAGCTCAACCTCCAGCCCGTGCTCGACGCCGCGATTGTCAGTTTCTTCGACCCGCCGGTCGAGGTGAAGAACCTGTTCTTCGCGATCGAGTGGTTTGCAATGGCGACCACCTATAACGAGGTGCGGCTCGTCAATGCGATGACCGCGCTCGAGAACCTCATCGATTCCAATCTCACCGTAGAGGAAGCGCTAATCGAACCCGGGAGGGAGTTCGAAAAGACGCGCAAGGTCTTGCGCAAGGTGATCCGAGCCTGCCTCGACCGATGGTCGGCTGATCGCGCCGAGGCCGCTCGCGAGGAGCTGGGCGAGAAGCTGCTTGACCTTAACCGGCGGCCGCTCAGGCGCAAACTCTATCTGCTGGCAGCGCGGTGGAAGGTGCCGCTTGACGGCATCAGCGACGCGCAGATCGCCCAGGCGATCAAGGCGCGCAACGCGATCGTCCATAGCGGGCATCATCCCACGGCAGAGGATGGCCCCGATCTATGGGATCATATGACGATCGTGCGCGAACTGGTGGTGCGCTTCCTGCTCACCGCGATCGGCTATCGCGGCCAGTATATTACGCATGTCGGCGGCTACCGGCTCGCGCATTTTCCGCCGGTTGACGGCGAGGTCGAAGCGCCAAGCGGCGCGCCGGTGGCACCCGGCGAGCACCCATAGGGAACGACGCGGGCGCCAGTCGTCGGCTCAGTCCAACCCTTCCTCGGGATGCCAGCTTCGCACGCCGGTGAGCCTGCGCGGCGGCGGGCCGGCAATGAGCGCGAGGCCGTCGCGGAACAGGGCATAGTCATAGTCGCCGCGTGCAATCTCAGCGCGCGCCGATGCGACATGGCCATCGCGGCCGTCGCCGCTGAGGATCCCGGCCAGATCGCCAGTCGGCAGGTCTAGGGCCTCAGGCAGCCCGCGCTGCCCCGAGCGGATCAAGCCGGTGAACGCGTTCAGGAACGCCGCCGCTGCGCTTTCCTCCATCGCGAACGCGAAGAACGGCGCAAAGGGACCCGCGACATAGTGCTCCCATTGCTCACGCCAGAACGGATGGCCATGCAGTGCCTCGAATCACAAAAAGGGTGACTTGAAGGGCATCAAAGCCTGCGCCGGCGCAAGGAATGGGCGGCCGGCATAGTTGAATTTGAGGAAGGTTATCGGCCCGGTGTCGTCCGGCACATCGCGCTTGCCGCCGAGCCAATCGATCCACTTTGCAATCAGAGGAGCAATCGTTGAACGTCGGCATTGTTGCCAAAACCGGCCGTTCGCCACGGCGCCGGTAATCGGCAGAAATGTCCCGGAATTCGTCACTTTCCGGTTGCCTCTCGAGACGCCGACCAGACATGAACGAATGTCTGAAGTTGGGACGCGGGAATGGATTCCCGAATGTCTACTTTTGGGTCTTCGCAATCGAGCTGCGGCTGAACGAGGGTCGCGAGCGAAAAGCTACCGGTGACGAACGAGCTCGCAAAACGACCAACTGTACCTATCGTTCTCGTCTTTCGAAACCGCATCTCTTTGATTGATCATTAGGCTTTGTCGAGTCACTGGTCTCCGGTACCTTCCTGCCCAAAGATCGCCCTCAGCTTCGTGTGAAACCTTAGTTGCTCGGGTCGATAAGTCTTGACCTCGTCAACAATGGGAACCAGGCCAGCATCGATGCGACGGTATACGCTCTCGTGCAACTCGCCGTCCTCGAAGACGTATCGAGGCTTTCTTTTCCACTGCCAGCCGAGTGCCTTTACCATCCATCGCTCCTCATGCTGTAGGCCGCGGTGATCTCCAAAGGTCTGGAGCTCCCGGTCGTTGATCAAGATCTCGGGCACGCAATCCCGCAGTTCCTCGATCATCCATCCGAGCGCTATGTCGCTCAGGCGGGACTCGCTTTCCGTGTAGCTTCCACCGATGTCGCTGTGGCAGCCGGCGAACCATACTTGCTTCAACCATCTCGGTTTCTGCTCCGCCCTACGGGCGGGTGTCACCTTCGGACCCCATTCCACGCGCGGGAAGCTGGCGCGCTCCTCGTCGATCGCCATCGCATGGCGCGCGTGGGCCACCTCTCCAGATAGGAACCTGTCGTAGTTCTCGCTGTGCCAGAACGCCCAGTTGGTAGAAGGCTTGCTCAGGTTGTCGTTGGGGACCTTGCGAAGATCGATTTCCAGTTCCTCGCAGATCGGTGAGTAGCTCTTCCGCAGGATGGTCGCCAGATAGAGGAGCCATCCAAGGGCAAGCGACGCCGAGGCGATACCCAGCAGCTTGAGCATCCAATGAAAATGGAAGGCGAACGAGGCGGCGGTAAGCAGGCCGGCCGAGAGGAGGATGCCTCCGAAGATTGACTTTAGCTTGCTACTGCCTAGCGCCGCGACCGTGTCGAATACGCCGATGAAGTGGGGTTCCACATTACCCCGGGGGGCAACCGGATCTCCATTCTGCGGGGAGCCGTAGCGAAGGCGGAACCGGCGCCCGAGCTCCTCTCTCTGATCATAGTAGGGCTGTTCGCTGCGACGCTTTCCGGCGCCGTGGTTATAAACCTTCTGAACAGCCTCATTCGCAACGTCTCGGAGGACCGCACCGTATTTGGGCATGGGCCTTCCGTTAGGCAGCCGCGTGGGAACCCCGCACAGGTTCAGTACGGTTGCGAGTGCCCGGACGGTATAGGCGCCCCTAGAGAACCCGAACAGGCAGATCCGATCTCCAAATTCGTAGGCAGCAATGATCGCCTCGTAGCAGTCGATAATGTTCGTATCGATACCGGTCCCGATCGTCGCCTCCAGCAACTGTTTAGTCCTCTTGAAGGTCCAGCCGCTAACCTCGCCCTTTCCCAGTCCGGGATCGTAGAAGGCAAATTGCTGTCGCGGATCGATGGGTGAAGTTGGGCCTGGTCGCAATGCCCTGTAGAGCTTGTAGACGTTTGAGAGCCTCTGATCAGGCTTGAGGCCGCCGATCTGACCGGTTCCATCAGAAAAAATAAGGATGTTCTTTGCCAATGCTTTCGCCTCCGGGACTGCGATCCGACCTCCAAGTGCTTCTACCAGGTGACAGCCCTTGTAAGTAGGGGCGGCTCGCACTTTCGACGGAGTTTGGTCGACCATGTCGCCGGTGGTCAGAAACAGAATGGCGGGTTTCGCGGCGTTGTGACGCGGAAGCGAACTGCCAGCACCCGGCCGATGCCCGGCCGTAGAATCTTGTCTCAACGAACGTCCGCTTCCGGATAGCGGCAGAGCGGGCGTGAAAGTCCGGATTTGGGTCAATGCAGCGATGGGCTTGCCGGGCAGGCTGCGCCGCTGCTGCCACCGTCCATCAGCGCTTGACGAACCGGTAGGCCAAGCGATCTGTCCTGCCCTTGATTGAGGGGTCGAACACCTTGGTTGTGCGCGGATCGTCCTTGTCCGCGAGGATAAGCGCGGACGACGACATCGGTGATCGTCGGCGCATCTGCAGGCCGCTCCGTCCGGATCATGATCTCTGCTTCCATTCGACATCCCTACGGCCGCCGTCTGATCGTTGCGATCAAACAGTGTTCGGCCGGCAGACGAACGTCCAGGCGCTCCGACACCGCGAGGCACGGCCTGCCCGCAATCGTAGGCACGGACATGAACGACCGGCGGCTTCCGGGTGTCGCCTCAAGGACGCGCAGCGGCCGAAAGTGGGTCTCTGCGACCGAAAGTTCCCTGTCAGCAAGCGACCCGCCCCGGTCATCAGATCCGCGTCGATGAACGTCCGGTACTGATGAAAAGCTGCCGCTCGGCTGACAAGCCGTCGTTTGGCAACGCGCCAATTGCCGCTGTTGCCGAACCTAACGGCGTTTCCTAACAGCTGCCCGTCCGCTTCAAGCCTGTTGCCCGAACGACCGTGGCGGGGGCAAAGAGTCGGCAGATTGGGTTCGAGCTCTGACGCCCAGGACGCCATGCAGCGAGGTATCGCACCGGTGGTCAATCGCCGGGCCAGCCGCTAAGCCCCGGAGGGTACTCGGTCCAGGGCAGCAAGATGGTTAAGCCAGTCAACAGTTGGAGGCAGCTCTCGCGCTTGAATATCGACGGGTACAAGTCGATCGGGCACCTCAGTCTGGAAATGGGCCGCATCAACGTGCTCATCGGCGCGAACGGGGCAGGCAAGTCGAACTTCATCGGCTTCTTTCGGATGATCCAGAACATCCTCGACCGGAATCTCCAATATGTGGTCGGGATGGCTGGTGGTCCAGACGCACTCCTTCATTTTGGACGCAAGGTCACGCGAGCGCTCGGAGCTGAGCTCTATTTCGGCAACAACGGCTATCTCTTCACGCTGGAGCCAACCGCGGACAACCGGATGATGTTCTCGCGTGAGGCGCTATGGTGGAACATAAAAGGGGATTGGGGCCGGGGAGCTGGCCATTTCGAGACGCGGTTCGCCGAGCGCGGTTCTTACGGCCTGATCTGGGAGCATGTCGTGCCGGCCCTGCGCAGCTGGCGCGTATATCACTTTCACGACACAAGCAGCACCGCACTTGTGAAGCAGATCCACGGGACCAACGACAATCAGTATCTGAGAGATGACGCGAGCAATCTCGCTGCCTTTCTGTTGCGGCTGCGCGACCATCACCGCGAGCATTACGATCGGATCGTGAAAGCCGTCCGGCTGGTCGCGCCCTTCTTCGGCGACTTCCTACTCCGGCCGACTGTGGCAAATAGCGAGAAGATCCAGCTTGAGTGGACCGAACAGGATAGGGACGTGCCGTTCACGGCGAGCGGTTTATCGGACGGCACGCTCCGCTTCATCTGCCTGGCGACGGTGCTACTCCAGCCTGAGCAATTCATGCCCGCCGCGATCCTGATCGACGAGCCGGAGCTCGGGCTGCACCCCTTCGCGGTCACCGTGCTCGGAGGGCTGATGAAATCGGCGGCGGTCGAGAACCAGCTAATCGTGTCGACCCAGTCGGTCGAGCTGGTGAACGAGTTCGATGTCGAGGATCTCATCGTTGTCGACAAGCGCGGGGGCGCGTCGACCTTCACACGCCCTGATCCCGCAGCGCTCAGCGCGTGGATCGCAGATTTCAGCCTCGGGGAACTCTGGAAGAAGAATATCCTCGGCGGAAGGCCCGGACGATGAGCCGCGTCTATGTTATGGTCGAAGGCCAGACCGAGGAGGCTTTCGTCCGGGAGGTCATGGACAAAGTCTATTCTCCAGTCGGGGTGTATCTGACGCCGATCGGTGTCCAGACCAGTCCTGGTCACAAAGGTGGAGTCCCCAGCTTCGCAAAGGTGAAGCCGCAGATAGAACGCATGTGCGCGCATGACACCGGGGCTTATGTCACGACCTTGTTTGATTATTACGCGCTCCCCACCGACTTCCCGGGCTACGCGGCGCTTGCTGGCCTAGTCTACGCACCAGCCGTGACCAAGGTTCTCCATCTCGAACAAGCGCTAGGCGCGGCGATCGGGAATGCGCGGTTCTTTCCCAACCTGATGCTTCACGAATTCGAAGCACTGTTGCTGACAGACGTCAACGCGTTCGCTGAATGGACCGATAAGCCTGCCGCCCTCGCGCCCTTGTACGCAGCGCGCGCGGTATCGGCGCCGGAGGACATCAACGATAGCGTCCATACCGCTCCCTCCAAACGGATCGAAGGCGCGATGGCGGGGTACCAGAAGACCTTTCATGGCCCGCTCATCGCCGATACTATCGGGCTGGATGCGATGCGTGCCGCCTGCCCGCACTTCGCCGGCTGGCTGGCGAGGCTCGACGCCATGGTTGGTTTCTAGTCCGGAGCAAAAGCCTTCGGGAGTGATCAACCGACCTGACCGACCTGATAGACAATGGTGGAAGCGCCGGCGCGTGCCCGCTGGTGTCTTCAGAGTGCAAACACGCCGTAGTAGGCATAGCCGGCAGCATTGAGGTCAAGGCTGGAAACGTGGGCAGGTCGGTTGCGAAGAGCACGAAAGCTCTCCGTTCGGCCATTCGGCGGGGCGCGATGATAGGTCAATTGCGGCATTCGGTGCCGATGAACAAATGTCCGGTTCGAGGAAGGTGCCGAATTGCTTTGAGTGTCCGGGAATGGGTCGTAGCGGCTACGGCGCCGCAGTTGCGGACGTTTAGAGCACCGGCCATGATGACGCTTAGCGCGTATTCGCATGGGAGGGGTTATGCCAAACAAGACCGTTGCTAAGGCCTTGGCGTTTTCTGCCGTCGCATCGCTGGCAGTCTTCTCTTCTGCAGCGCTTACCCAATCGGCACGGCCAGCCGCGCTAAGCGTGCAGGTAAAGAAGGACGTCGTTACCAAGCTCGGCACCGCCCTTCGTGACCGTTACGTTTTCCCGGACGTCGGCGAAAAGGCGGCTACTCGGATCGGTGCGGCGATGGCTGCCGGTGAGTACGACGGTCTCGACAACGCCACGTTCGCCGC
>Ga0247730_1001618_pt1 | contig 12180 bp, 16 predicted proteins | sample UWRJL073202C2_FD_180959 | JGI IMG/M metagenome (GOLD analysis project Ga0247730, IMG submission 180959) | Plant litter microbial communities from Arlington Agricultural Research Station in Wisconsin, United States - UWRJ-L073-202C-2 | ecosystem: Environmental > Terrestrial > Plant litter >...
CACGTCGAGCGGCTGTTGTCAACGTTAGTCGCGGACGTCGCTCAACATGGCAAGTACGGGTCGGCTCAATCAGGCGCTGGCTGCATTCGGATCCTTGTGGATCCAAGACTACTGGGTTTCTATCTCTGCTTCTTACATGGAGGCACTATATGGAGGGCAGGTTATGTGCCGGCATCAGGGCCCAAGAGGAGCGCTGCCAGTGAATTCCGAGTGCTCAGATAGCTCTTTAAATTGAATCCATTGCCACAAGTGCATCCGCCAGGATGCTATCACTGTTATAGCAGTTGTATGCTGGTTCTCCTTGATCTTGATGGGGCACTGTGTGACTGTGTAGGCTCTCGCGCTCTGACTTGTCAAAACAGACCAAGTGTCGAACTCTGGTTCTCAGGTCTATAGAATTCTTAGACCGTGACTGTTGATCTACATGTGCATCTCTAAGCATGGTGAATACGCACATATGGCTGCTCTGAGCCCCGCTTATATCTCTGAACTATATCATGTCAGTCGAAAGTCCTCAAGTATCATCTTGGTGAGAATTTCCTCTATTCAACTTCAATGTTACTTTTTGCTGCATCCCTTGCCCTGCCTTTTGCTACCAGTGCCACTGCGAGACAGTCCTTGTCCCTCTTGGTTGCAGGTGAGTGCTTTCAAATGGAGAGCTTAGGTCTACTTAGACTGGATGCGCGTACCTTTCTACAGACCATGATTTAGGCGAGGAATCGCTTTACAGACGCGCACATTACACGTCGTGCACTACACAACGTCGAGCTATCATCAACCAAGCTGTTGTTTCCGCCTCCGAGTTTGCTCAACACAGTGTAGAACACTTGGAGGCCAACCCAAGCGGATCCACTATTCAAACTACATGGTATGGTGTATTCTCTACGTTTAGATATTCGACCGTTCTACAGAGCTTCCAGGCGAGTCCACAATTCTTCGATTATGTTTACTAATCTTGGTACACCAATAGACTCTCTCTTCCGAACTATCCGAGTGGACTTACGACTGCACCTGTACTGATACCAGCAAGTCACTTATCCTAGTGTTTGTCGCTGTCTTGTTTTGACTTGTCTCGTTTTGAAGCTGTTTCTGCCTATGTATACATCGGTAACTACGGGCGTGTGTATCTTTGTGCGCAATATTGGGAACTCAGAGAGGCGGAACAAGCTGAGTATGTATGCCTCACCGTCAATTCCTTTCTCTCTGTCACTTCAATTACTATCACCGCAGAGTCCTTATTCGTGAAGGCATAAAATTTGACCAGGTCCTCGGCACGAGCGAGCTAGTCTATGGCCAGGCGGCGTGTCGTGCACTGGCCCTTTCTAGCCCTCGAAATGCGATCTACAACTCAGAGTGAATCAAATGTTCTTGAACCTTTAGAATGACGCTCATTCCAATTCCTAGAAATCATATTTGGTTTGGTGAAAGTGTGTGAAAAGCGTTTACTAGGTACATTATACAATTACTGTGCGTATCATCAGAAGATGTGCAAAAGATTGTAGGCTTTATATTTTACTGGAAAGTCTCGAAGTGCGCTTGTATTAGGAGTTTCAATCACTTGTTTGTTCAGTTGTTTGTTGAAGTTCAACTTTCGGTCACATCAGTCATGCCACATCACAGTAAATGCTCTCATCGCCTGGCATTTACATTCGACGTTTCGCAACTTTATTGCCCAAATCAGAGAAAACAAGCACTCGCGGAAGAGTAAGGCATCTAATAAGCAAAAGAGAGTAGGACTAATTATTCCATAGTATGGCATTCCTATTCACGCTCCGTCCTCTCTCGACGCTTTGAAACTTCAACCAAGCGATTTCTGGGATTTCTCACTGCATAAAACACCTTGCAGGCCTCAGAATGTTTCGCGAGAGCTTTCTCCCGCAAAATTAGTTTACCCTCTTCGCCAGGCGTTTCCTGAAGGCACGCAAGGCTTCTTGTACTATCACCTTCCACCGAACCCTCTTCCTCAAACAGCCGGCCAGGTCAGGATACGCGTAGTCCAAGGTGGAGCCAAAGACCCAACAACGTCGTTCGAGCGGTCTACCGATTTGCTCGCACCTACCGGTCGTCCGTGGTCCATTCCGTACTGGAAGCTCACCGGGAACTCTTCAGATGCAGAATCGCTTGCACCCATACGAGAGTCTTTAATTGCGTCTGGACTCATCGACCAGGATACATTGGATAAATCCCGACACATGTTTACCCCAGAGATAATACATGATGTTAAGGCCGGGCACTCTCACATTCTACACAGCATGAACGAGCCTTTTTGTATGCGCTTTGGGACCAGACGGAAACTAAAGCTGTGGCTGGTGGATCCAAGAGGGGAGGGCTTCACATCCGTCTGGGTGAATTCTCATGACCTGGAACTTCCAGACAGTCTGAAAGAAGTCATAGTGGAACCAGAACATCTCAAGCGTCTATGGGCGCATGTGCAGATCGAGTACGACGCTGCGAAGTTTCGCTTCGCCACTCGTATCATCGCAGCATACGATACCACAGAGAAGATTATACACGAAAGTCCGGGAGAACGAAGTCCGATTCGCTTTCTCAAGACTGACAGTCCTGAAGGGAAGGATCCGTACGAAGCCCTGCTTTCGTTCGTTCCTAAAATATCGCAGCGCGAAATCAAGCTAACACAAGAGCAGGCAGTTAGTGAATTTCTTCTTTGTCTTCTCAAAAGTCCTGATTATCGTGTTTAGTCACACGAAACGGAAAGGAGATACAGCTTGTCGACCTTAAAGCCTGCCTTTCTGCGAGTTTCCGACTTCCAGGACCTGTCCAGCCTCATCAAACGTAAACTCTCATTGAACGACAAGCACACCGTTACTGCGAGGTACTTTTATGATTCCGTGAAGAAGGAACATCTTCCCTTCCCGCCAAATTCCAGGGGGTATTTCTATTACTATGAGTACCCCTCTTCCACAGGGTATACACCCTCAGCCAACGAAGTTCGCTTTCGCTGTGTCCCTGCTGCAACAGCTGTTCCTTTCGAGGACTGGAAACAGGGAACTGACCTCCTACGACGTAACGGATTGCCATGGTCTATCACTTTCCACGAGATTGCGCTGGCTCCAGGCATGGAAGTTATACGCCACATTCTAATGCAAGACGGTCTTGTGTCCCCAGACCAGTTTACGCGCTACCGGGAAGTGGTCTCTGTAACTCGACTGACCCAACGCAAGTTGCTAGTCGTTTCGTTCGGTGTAGGATATCCCTTCGCGGTTCGGTTTTACCAGAAGACCTCAACAGTGTGGCTCGTCACAGAGAATGAAGTACAGCCGTTGAAAATCAAAACTGGGTTTCTCCACCCATTTGACAAGTCACGCAGAGAGGGCTTTACGAGTGCGTTTCGTCTTTATTTTACTTTATCTTGGCTCAATTATTCTCAAGGACGTCACGAAAATGCTGCCCTAATATGTTTGGAGGCCGACAAACGGGGCGTGTACGCCCGAATACTGAGAGTTCCACCAGCTTTCGGCGCTAAGATGAGGTACAAAGTGGGACAGAAAGTACGTCTTGGATTCAAAGAGATGGCAAACTCTCCAGGCATCCAGTTATTGTCCCGTATGCTAGGGAAATCCATTATACATACACCTCGTAAGAAGACATAGATTGACATTAACTAGCGTCCTTCCTACTCTTCTGTGTCTTGGTAGTTTGCCATTGGATCTTCGGTCATACGACGCGACATACGGTATGCCTCTGCGAGGTAGGTTAGCATGAAGTAGGCGATCATACGAGACTCAACATACCCATCTCTTCTTCTGTAACATCATGTGAACTGCCATCAAGGCCAGCGCCTTTGCGCTTCTTCCCACCTCGATCCTCACTGTCCTCCGACTTGTTCTTTCGTTTCCTCTCATCTGCAAGCGCCGAATTGAGACGATCTTTATCAATCTTGACGTCACCTTCTCCCACTCGCTTCTTGGAATAATTTTGCTCTGAACGGGACACTGGCTCTGTCTCAGAAGGCGTGGCCTGGGAAGATGCGACTGGCGGTGGTGGCTGGTTTGATGTTTGTTGCTCCAAGTTCAACAGGTGCTTCGCGGTTGATGCTTCTGCAGCTTCAATACCCGCTCTTCCGGCGCAGTACGAGACATGAATAATAGAATGACAGCACGCATATCCCCACGTCCCAGTCGTCGGATCGTACCATGAGCCCCATACACCAGTATGATTGTTGACAAAAACTAGATAAAATATTGAGTTAATAAGCACCAACGAGAGGGACCACTTTAAACTTGCCATCTTCGGGATATTTCGACTTGGCCTTAGCACGTTCTCGGCCTCGAATAACTTGTCCACTGCGAGAGTATTCCACATAGTTCTCCGTTTGGCCCTGGAGCAACTCTTTCGGCGCAGATTGAAGATACTCTTCTCCTCCATATCGCTCAAGGATGCTGACTTTCGACGAGTCCCGTAACTCTTCTTTCTTCCCTTTGAACTCCTTATGGAGTAGTTCTCCCTGAGTTGGATTTGCGTTCAAATGAACATCATTACCACGTGCAGCCGCTTGCCACGCAAAGAGCTGGGTCTTTGACATTGCATCTGCTTCACCTGAATAGCGCAGAAAGTTCTCTCCTGCAAATTTAGCCTGATAGAGAAACTGTCAGAATCATACGGTGTGGATATCACTTTGGAAAGTCCTTACCTCTTCTGGTGGAATGTCTTTAATGGGAGCGTCACGCATGGAACGTGTCTTAGGATCGTAGTATGCACTAGAGGGGTCGAGATTGATGAGGTATTTAGCGGTGTCCTCTCGAATACGGAGGTTTCGAACTGTAATTCGAGTTTTGGTGTCCATCTTCTGACCAACAGCGTCGGCAGCATCGGCGTATTTGTCCTCGTCGGCGTCTTCCTCATCACTAGAACCAAAGTCGTCGTCGTCTTTCTTATCTGCTTTTCCGGCTTTCGCCACCTTCCGTACTGCAGCCAAATCTGTTGTCGTTTGGTTGTCGATCTCGTCTTCCCGTAGCTTCTGGCGTGCAGCTTCTACAGCAGCATACTCTTCGTATATTGCTTGGTGCTCTGCCGTATCATAGCCATTCCACCTGTCTCGCTTCGCTGCATAACCCATAGCCACATCCTGAATGACTTCGTCTGCCTGAATATCTTTGTTCGTGAACTTCGCCCCTCGCTTCCTTGGTCGCTCTAGGCATTCCGATTTCTTGTGTGTCATAGCGCCGCAGTTCTCACATGCACCCTTACGGTACTTCTTCGCTGCAGGGCCAGCCTTAACTCCTCGGTCGTACCAGGTGTTCAGGTCAGCTGTGTTTTGGAAGTGGTCCAACGATTGTCGTCCGCCATTATGCTGACGTTGATGTGATAGAGTAGGTCCGCCGGCACCTTCAACGTACCAAGGCACTTGGGAGATGTATTCTGGAAGTACGGCTTCAGCATTTGGGTTCTATAAGAGTATAATGTGGTTACGCACGAGGAATGTGAGGATTGATAGGCTTTCCTTCTTCATCTAGAGCAGCTGGGGCTGTTCCTGCCTTTCGTGCAGCCTCCAGGTCCTTCTGGCGACGATACTCTTCGCGAGATAGCTTAGTCGCTGATGAATGAATATGAGTTGTATCATATCAGCATATCGAATCATAACACACCTCCTTGCGTTGATGAGGAAGCCATGAATAGTTATTACGGTCTGGCTTGAAATGACTGGAGCAGGTGCTGGGGGAGACCAAAGGGAGTGATGTCACGCTGTCACAAAAATCGCAGGAACTTGAACTTCGGACTGTGGTGGATTTCACTTGCAGAGTAGCATTCAAGGAGATAAATTACAATGGCTACTGGTATGATGAAACCTGAACAATATGCTAACTAAATTGAAAGAGCCATAAAATGTCTGTGGAAAGTGTCAATACGAAATATTGGCTTGCGTAAACTCCAACACTAGCCTCAAGCAGTAGTCCAACCACGCATCCGAGCTACATGTTGAAGAACAGGTTCCGACTCCCCGTTTTGCTTCCACGCTTCTACACCTACGGCCTGATCCATCTCTGCATATAGCTTCCACCGATCCAACGCCTCATCCTCTCCATTCAGAGCTGACACAATATTTGTCAGATAGCCCAAGTCAGAAGCTAACTGGGCTGCCCCTGGAAGGCTGAGGGTCTTGATTCGGGGTAAGACTTCAGCAGTAAGATGCTTGAGGAGCGTTCGGGACAACGACGATAGCCACGCGGATGAGACGGCTTCCGGATCAAGGGGTGCAGGCTTTCCTGAGGATGACCGACGCCTCAACGGTGAACGGGATACATCTGAGGGCGTCGAAGGGACGTGGTCAGTTGAGCTTCTCAGAAGCTCTGCGTTCACATGTGGAAGAGTGTGGAGGGAGTACGACAGCCCGTCATCGTTGGCGTAAACTTCGAACAGTCGGGGCAAGTTAAGCAATCCCTCTGCCACTCTCTGCACCGGATCACTGGGAGATAGGGAGAACGTGGGGACCTGCAGAGCGTTCGCCGTCGTGGTGTGACGTGCTTTTGGATCTCCGCCAGTGGACCAAGAAGGAAGGGCATGATATGCACTGAAATGTTTTCGCAATGGCACTAAGATCACCCGCAAAAGACGTTCTTGGCATGCTTTGGCGAAGGAAGAGAGACTGTCATGGGCTTCAGGAAGGAGAGGAAGAGTAGGTAGCACTTTGTTGGTGCTTGTAGCCGATGAATTCTCTGCGGATTGCACTGCTCCCGTATTTTCCATGCGATCAAATAGCGTGTTTAGTTCGCTGGAATTCAGTGTCGATTGCTCCAGCAAGCTGGTCGCACCTCGCGCTGGAGAGAGAGGATGTGTGGCAGGATCTTCTCGGGCAAGGCGAAACTTGGTCGCGATTTGAGCAAGGTTGGAACCTAGCCGAGCTTCAAAAGCAACCAAACGTTCAGATACTACTTTTGAGGAGGCTAACAAGCCCATTAGATTCTGAATGTCCGCCCAATCCTGAGACGAGTAATCGAGGTCGAATAGATCTTCGCCTGAAGGGCTCCCATGCAACCCAGACCGCGAATCTGAAGCATTCTCTGGTGCCCACAAGGAAATGAACGTCTTGAGCATGCTATCGATGGCCTGAAGTAAGCCCACAGATCCATATCCGTATGTGAGCGCCACACAGCGAGACAGGCTTGCCTCCGCAGCATTCAGAACATCTCCAGACCACTCCTTCAATATGCGCGACTGATTACTGGTCGGTAAACCATCGTAGCCAACGATTTTGCGCAGCTCGAGGTCAAGTCGGCGCGATTCCAGTGCACCATATTCCACCTGGAAGTCTAAAAATGGCTGAAATATTTCCTGCTCCCACTCGTAGTTATCTTCTGCTGGTCCTGCAGTGTTGGTCTGGCCACTGCGCCAAGACATGGACATTCTCACGGACCTGCGCCTTCCAAGAGTTGGTGTTGTACCGTCGCCCTCCCTCGGGGAAGCCGCAGCAAGCGATGCTACTTGCAGATTCTGCATCACCTTCCGCATTCCGGATGAAAACTCTTCAGCCGTGTGAAAAGCAGTGATGATGCTGTTGAGAGCGCTGTCCTCTTGGTAATTTACCATGTCATTCAGACGCTCAGCGAAGCTAGGCTGTAGAGCAGCAAATGCCGAAGACATAAGTGCTACTAGAGTGACTTTGGGATCTGGGAAAATGACAGGGATTGCGAACTTTTCTTGAGAGAGAACGTCGTGGAACTTGTCGTAGAATGCGGGAAGGAATGCATTGAAGGTAGTCTGAGGCGACTCAGAAGGAGGGGTGTTACAGTCGGATAAGGATGCTGTCCTCCACATTTCCAGAATCGGCTCACGCTTGGAGCCATAATAGTAACTTCTGAACTCTGCTTCACGCTGGATGTTACGGAAAATGATGAGGTATGCGCGACAAGACGCGAGATCCTGTTCATTGATGGCTGCAACTAGAGCAGAGCTCATAGAGGCTTCCAACTGGTTCTGTAGATTGAACATCAGAGCGCGTCGGGGCTCATATTCTGGAGTGTTTTGAAATACGGCCATGCTCCTGCTCGCCTCCAACAGTCTTCCAGCTGCCTGTCCGTGTTTTGCCTCTGCCAAGAGGCCGGTGACCTCCATCTCCAATGTGCTCCAGCTCTCCGCTTCCCTGAGTACATCGCGTGCCGATTCCATGTTTCTTTTGACGGTATCCAGCTCGCGAAGCTGCGTAAGTGTGGAAGCTGTCGTTTGAGGTATCGCATGCTGGGATCGTTGCAACACAGTAGAAATCGCGGTCTGGAGGGAAATGGTCCCATCGGTCATGAAATGGAGATCGTATGTGAGGCGTGGTATGGAGCGCGAGACATCGTCGATAATACGTTCCACCTGTGCAGAAGTACTGTCGGATGCAAAGTCGAGGGAATCCAAGAGCTGTGTGACAGTGTGCTGGAGGTCTGCGAGGTCGTGAGTGGATGAGAGTGTGCTGTTGGCCCAGTCAAGGACGTTATCTGAGTTCTCTAGCTCGGAGATGGCTTTCTCTGGTGTAGCGGTGGCCATTCCAGACGAGCGTGTGAAGAGGAGACGGCCGGACCACGTGGAATTTCGGCCGAGACTTTACTGACCCTCAATAGCGTGTGCGTTTCTCTCACCGACACTGGCAACAGCCTTCGAGACACCTGTCCACTGCTAGCAATTCTGCTGCAGTGCTCAGTGTGTTTGTGGGGGAAATGCCGCTGGAATGCTACGGCAAACACCAACTTGAACGGGACGGCCTAATGGATTTGGACTTCCAGCCATCTTGATGCTTAGTTCATGATTGGAAGGAAGATTTCAGATTTCTTCTGTTCCTTTCAGGCTTTACATGTTCAGGCCCATTCAGTCGCCTCTTTAATCAACCGCACTGGTTCGATATAATAAATATATAATGTCACTGTCCTCCGTGTCCCTTCTGATCCTTTCCCTCCTCCAAGTCCATTCTTGACGCTGGCCGTGTAGCTCTTCTCCTTGCAATTCTCCCCCACCTTTTCTAGTGCGGCCCAGTATTATCACGCGTGTGCATCTCTGACTGATCCAGACAGACAGAAAGCCAGCCAGCCAGACATGCCTCACGCCTGTCTCAGCACTCCAACAGGAGACATTTCCATGGCATATCATATTCTGACACCTCAGTCTGCATTTGCGACACAAATCCTCCCCGATTTTCCTACCATTGTCTTCATCGTAAGTCCCCCCCTGTGCACCGGCTTTGGCACCAGCCGGAAAGCGCAATGTCGCCACACATGAGACTCACATGCAGTTCAGCACGGCGTCTATGTCGCGGGACTGATCTTTGAACGTCAGTGCTCTCTTCCACGTGGGAAAACGGCAGCATTTGATTGTTCCCCCTAGCCCAAGCCTCCGACCCTATGCTCAGACAATATAACCTAGTCATCATGGACCTTCGAGGCCACGGAGATACCGTCGGGCGACCAGGACGAAAATTAACACCCACAGAGACAGCAGACGATGTCTTCCGTCTCATGGTGAGCACGTCCGACACACGCGTCCTTTATTTTGGTCTAATGAATGGTATGCATCTCCACCAGACTCATCTCAAGCTGCCGCCTTCACATTTCTTTGGTCTCTCCATCGGATCATCAGCTGCGACGGAGCTTGCCATAGCCCATCCAGATGTGGTGTTGTCCTTGACTCTATGCTCACCCTTGCCGCCGCAGGAGCCTGACATGGCACTTTCTGGCCGTGAGGACATCTGGGACTGCTTTTACCAGGCCACTAAGAACGGGCCGCTGAAGGTAGACACCGACGCCATGTCAGATTGTGTATATGGCACACTGCAAATGATGGTCAATAACACGACCAGCAAGCGACTAGAAGCGTAAGTCAAGATGTTGTCTCGTTCTCTTGCAAGCAAACTAATTCTCTTTAGTGTCACCGCTCTTTCTCTCCCGAAGCTAGCTGAGAAATGGGCCTTCACCCCAGAAAACTTCGAAGATGGCTACGCTATTATCTGTGACTGGTACAGAGATCGTCGAGCACTTACTCCGATCGACCTAAGCCAGGTACAGCTCACAGTATCTGTGAATCCTAACCTCTTATCTCACAATGAGGATGGCACGTTTCCAGATCCGATGCCCAGTAAAACTCATTTACTGCGAAGACGATCTACCTTACCCTCGAGCAGGAGTCTTAGAGACCGAGAACAACATGAGGTCCGCTAAGCTCAATGTCAGCTTTCACTCGGTACCTGTCCCTCATTATGGGAATCTGACAAACCCAGAAAAGTCAGTTCAGTGCAGATGCTTGCTTGTGTCTTCGGATAGCTGACGGACTACAACATCCAGCATCAACCATCATCTTCGTGACATGGTGTCCGCACACGATACTAGGCCAGGCTCAAAGGCCACAGCACGAGAAATCGAGCCCATGATGACTCCTTGGCACGATGCACTCGAAAAAAATGGTTACTATTCTGCTGAGCCAACAGACGAAGATTCAGACATGGAGACTGAACCATCACTAGGCAAACGAATTAGGTAACCCTTAGACTCTCCCTATCCCTCCTCGGTTATACCTTCCTTTTTTCTGGGTCATTGCTCTTTTACACTTGTAACTTACTTCGCTCTCGTTCTTCGTTTTTTTTTCGCACGCAAGATCAGTATTCTGGGTCGCCAACTAGACATGTAATGCAAATCTCCTTCCATTCATCAACTCTCACCCAGCCTCAATTACAGCCATTCCCCCGCTTCCTTCTCGTCCGTCCCCGAAGTGTTTATGGGGAAGGAATAAGGAAGCTTCCTTCGGCTGGCTTCCTTGGCAAGAGGCCATCATAACCCTGTCCACATCCTCGCCCCGCACTCTATTACGCATTCACACAAAAGGAACTACTTCCAACCGGGGAAACTGCATCCTCTTCCAATGCCGCGGATGCTATTCTAGTTCCATATTTTCTTACTTATAACGGTCTCGGTGCTGGACCTTGGACTCGTGGGAGCAATTTCTTGATATTACAGGTGTGGGATAGCTACACTATTTTTTGATGAAAATATACCCTCGCTTATGTTTCTCTTCTTCTTGCTTAATTACCATTGTAAATATGTATGCCGTTTATTCCGGGTTCTGATGAATGTCTCGTCTGAATCAGAAAAGCAAGCTCGGGGATACACCTTATATCTTTCAGCGTATTATCATGAGAGCGGCGCGGATCCGCATCACTGGTCGTAGAAATAATTATGGTGTTCAGAAGACTACACGAGGATTCAGGCCTTGAGGCCCATTTAGGTATTACATGGTACGAAATGAATTACAGTTGATACATAGGTAATGCGGTCCATGTGCTCTAGCCGCCGATTCACAGCGATTCACTGTGTGGCTGATTCAAATATGTGTGAATCGAGTAATCGCCTCCTCCTCATCAGCTCCGTCTCTGTTATGGTAGCTCCCTTTGGCCTAGATCCAACTGCTCCCTGTCTCTCTGCATTTGCATCATACTCCTCTTCCACCGGCCCCGGAGTCAAAAGGGTGGCGCTGGACATGACGCTAAGTGTATCCGTCGAGCCTTCGTCGGAAGGAGGGTGGTGAGAGAACGAGGATGTTCGGGATCCTCCTACCCCCGGAGACTGGTATTTCTTCGGCACAAATGTGATTCCTGTATCGTCGGTCTCTGTCTCTGAATTCATCGGCACCTTTTCGTGAGAGGCCGACTTGTCTTCATGATCACTACCCGCAGCATGACCGTGCCTCCCAAACGCATCGTCTATCCATTCTGCTAATTCTTCAATGACCGCTTTCGCTTCGCTCATTAGGCGCGCCATCTGCAAGTAGCCATGACTCCTGAAAGCAAGTGTTAATCATTGTTGACAATGCGTAAGTGTCTCGTACCATTCAGAGAACAAGACCAACTGAACCCAATCGTCGTCAGTCTGGTCTGCTAACCTGTCTCGTTCAAGAATCATCTTGATCCTCGAATTGGCCCCTCCGGAGCTACTCATTCTCAGGTCATCTCTCACTCCCTTTCGGAGCAGCTCATCGAGCTCTCTCTTCCTGGCCCTTTTTGCTTCTCTGACTCGGCCAGCAAAAATAACGGTGTCATCGACGAACGGGTCCTTTTCTCCACACTGCATCAGCAGCGGTGGGAAATGAGCCAGTAGATGGGCAGGCGTGAGAATTGGTGACAAGTGGTAATCTCTTTGGAAATCGGGATTGAGATTGGGGCCGATGTACAAGATTGCCATTGCACGCATCTACAATAGA
>Ga0247730_1001619_pt1 | contig 12177 bp, 23 predicted proteins | sample UWRJL073202C2_FD_180959 | JGI IMG/M metagenome (GOLD analysis project Ga0247730, IMG submission 180959) | Plant litter microbial communities from Arlington Agricultural Research Station in Wisconsin, United States - UWRJ-L073-202C-2 | ecosystem: Environmental > Terrestrial > Plant litter >...
TGTCCCAGCTGACACCAGGCTTTCGGGACCGCCCGTCCAGAAAAGAATATTCATTGGGGATCTGCAGAGCTACAATACTGTTGAAGTTAGACCCGATACCACAGCAGCGGACGTCGTTCAGATGATTGAAAACCAAGGGTCTCTGAAATCATGGGATGGTGTCAGTACATGGATGCTGCATGAAGTCGCTCAGGACTTTGGCATGGGTGAGGCCCGTCATTGCATATTATCAATCCCTTGAGGCTCATCGATCTTCTCTAGAACGGCCAGTTCGAGCTTTCGAATATCTCTCAGACGTCGAAGAATCATGGAACAAAGACAAGCTGGTCAACATGTTTGTTCTCAAGATGTCGCCATATGCAATGCTCTTAGATCCAGAAACGATGCCCTCAGTATCTCCAAGACGCAGTGGGTACATCGACTGGGAAATTAAACGAGGCAAATGGACTAAGCGATGGCTCACTTTGCGCGAGCATAACTTGTACCTGGCGAAGCGCGACAATGTATGTGTACTTTTCTCCTAAAAGCGTATGTTTTCCGCAGCTGACGCCACGACAGGGCAAAGACGAGATCTTATTGTGCTCATTGTCAAACTTCGATGCCTACCGGGTGGCGAAAGCTTCGAAAGCGCCAAAGTCCTTCACGTTTGCCATGAAGTCGACAGACAAGATGTCCTTCTTTGAGAATACTGATGATTACGTTCATGTTTTCTCATGCAACGACAGAGAGGGAAGTGACTGGATGGAGAAGATTTTACTAGCGCGCGTGGGTACCCATTTCGTCCGCATCAAGGTTATATTGCTGACTGACGTTTCTGTAGTCTTATGTTCTTTACCAGGAACGCAATGTTCTCGTCAACCCGAAGACTAGTGGTGGTCTTTCCAGGGCTCCTACGCGTAAAGTCGTGAAACCTTTATTGAATGTTAGCGCACCTTTGTTTCTCGACGCCTCTCGTTGAGCTCTTTCCTTTGTTTCTCTCTCTTCTGTTTGTCCTACGATCCTTCATGTTTCTTGTCTGGTTCTTCCACTAGGATTGTGTTTCTGGAATTTGTATTCACACATCTCGCTCCTTTATCGCCCTATTATTTGTATATTCCCTGTATACTTCTTTTATCATATATGCAAATCTGATGGTGTGTCCAATGAGTCTCGAGAAATCAGTGTGTTTCAGTGAATCGCAACGCGCGTTGAGTCACATTGTGACGCTCCATGGCGTGACCGCAAAACGCCACGCACGTGAGGTTAGCCCTTTATCCATCAACACTACCACCATCCCGACGCGACTCAACCATGGCTAAGAGACGCGCCGCCATAGAAAATGATGAGAGCTCATCTAGGAAACCGACATCTGTATCCAAGCGTGCTCGTGCAGAGGACGTAAGTGATTATGAAGACGCGCCTAGAGCGAAACAATCCAGAAAGAGTCATGCTGCCGAAGAAGCAGAGGATGTAGAGAACGACGATGAGAGCGACGATGAAGACGACTCTGAGGCCAAGAATAAGATTATCAAGGCATTCACAGAGAAGCGAAAGCAAACTGGAGTGTGTATATGTTTTTGTATGATGCGCGTCAAATTCGCTAATTGGGTTCCCAGGGTGTTGCAGAGCATGGTATCATTGAGAGGATCGAGCTTACTCAGTTTATGTGTCACAAATATCTGGAGTTTGACTTTGGTCCTCAAGTCAACTTCATTATTGGTATGTCTCTTTGAGTTCCTGCGCCGCTGCTTGTATCACTGAACGCTTTGCCTTAGGACATAATGGAAGTAAGTGGCATTTGTGATCTCAGCTTTCGGTCTGTTCATAAATCTCAGGTGGAAAGAGTGCTGTTCTTTCTGGCATCACAGTCGCACTAGGAGGCAAGGCAAATTCGACTGGTCGTGGCAATGGCCTCAAGTCTTTTATCCGTGAGGGCCAAGGGTACGCTCATCCTCTTCATTTCTGTCGCTCTGTTGACCGTTATCGTAGAGCTGCCGAGGTCACCATCTACTTGAAGAACAAAGGATCTGAGGCATTTAAGCATGATGAGTATGGCGACTCGATTGTCATTACACGTCGCTTTACGAAGGATGGTGCGTCATCTTGGAAGGTCAAAGGCAAGGACGGCCAGGTTGTCAGCACGAAGAAAGATGAAATTGCCGCAATTTCGGACCACATGGCTATTCAAGTATGTCGGTAGAGGTTGTGTGGTAACTCTGGCTGATGTATGAAACCTTAGGTGGACAACCCTCTTAATGTTCTAACACAAGGTATTTAGCATATCTCAGGATATATGCGACATGCTCACAGTACTTTTTAGATTTAGCTCGTCAGTTCCTTAGCGCATCGACTGGTGCAGACAAATACAAGGCACGACACGACACTTTCATGTCTTCATGAAATACGCGCTAATGCCGAACAGTTCTTCTTGAAAGGTACTCAGCTTGCACAGCTATCGGAGGAATATGAAGTCTGTCTCGAAAATATCAACATAACCGCCAAAGTATTGTCACAGAAGAAACTTGCTCTTCCGGATCTCAAGGCTCGCTTTGAAGAAGCAAAGGCCAGATTTCAGGAAGCTTCGAAAGCATTAGAGCAGAAGAAAAAAGTTGACGATCTCAAGAAGGAACTTGCCTGGGCCCATGTCGGCACAAAGCAAAAGGAGATGGAAGACAAGCTGACAGAGGTGGCCAAAGCAGAGAGCAAGCTTCCCAAGATCCAAATGGAGCTCGACAAGTGTAATGTGAGTTATTAGGGCGATTGATTTAGCCCAGTAATGTTGATTCGTTGCCCTTCGATAACCAGGACAATGTGGCCAGGTCTAGTGACGAGGTGCGGAGGTACGAGGAAGAGCTTAAAGCACTGGAAGGGGTGGACCAGCTTGATGAGCAACGAGTCATCGCCAAAGAAAATTTGACTTCGACTAAGAAGAAGATTCAGCAGCTCCAGGTTCGTTTGGATGATTCTCGATTTGAAAAGAACTTCTAAATGAATACGAAATCCAGAGTGACATAAACGGAGTCAACACCTCTGCAAAGCAATACACTGCCGAAATGAGTAACCTGCAGATGCAGATCGATGCAGAAAATAAGAGAGATGAAACCTCTTCTCGAAGCAAGCGGGAGGAAGCTCAAAAGCAAATCGGCCAAATAGAGGACAAGGAGCAGAAGCTTAAGGACGAGCGCACTGTGACAGTGGACAAGATTCGGGAGCTCGAAAACACAATAAAAACCATTCGCAATGAGGGCGAAGTAGTCGAGCGCCAGATCGAAGGGCTGAAAGGCGAATACATCGGCGTCGAGAACTCTTTGAGGTCTCTTGCTCAAGCGGAGAAAGACACGTTGGCACCCCTTGGAAAAAACATTCGTGGCGTCTTGGCAGCAATTAAGAAGGCTCACTGGCATGGTGATGTACCGCTTGGGCCCTATGGAATGTACGTTCAACTGAGGGAAGCCGCCTATGGAGATTTACTCCGGCACCGTCTGGGACAATTGCTCACCTCGTTTGCGGTTACTGACGCGCGAGACCGTAAGCCCCTGCTGAAAATCCTGCAAGAGCACGGAAAGTGAGTGAATTGTTCATCAGAGTCTAGATTTATTGCTGACATCTCACATAGCCATAGAGTGTCGGTCACGATATATGAGAAAGACATGTTTGATTATTCTCAGGGAGAGCCTCCGTCTGACGTACTCACTGTGTTACGAGCACTCGAAGTGAGCCTACTCACTATATCCCCCTTTGTCAGCTCACCATCTTTTCTACCATAGTTCTCTGATGAATACGTAAAACGACTGCTTATCAATGCGGCCAACATCGAGCAGTACATTCTCGCAGATACCCGCCGAAACGGAGAACAAATTCTGAGGGACCTCAGAATGGCTGGAAATGCTTGGACAGTTGACGGGTTCAAAGTGACTCGTTACCGGTCAGTAGCTCTTACCGTGGATTGTTATCTTTGTTTACATTCGATTATTAGGGAAGGTGGGGAGAGTAACATCCCTCTCTGGAACGGTCTGAAAGCGCCCTTGGGTCCATACGAAGCGCTATGGCGATCGACTGACTCGGCTGCAGTGAAGCAGTATGTGGCATTCCTCGATTTCAAATGAGCCTCTGATTGATGAGCCTCTTCTAGGGCAAATGAGAGGCGAATGGCGGAGCTGCAAAGTGATATTCAGCGACTGCAAACTGAGATAAATCAAAAGAAGACCTTATGGGAACAGACCCGTAATCAACTCGATGCACTAAAGGTTTGTCTCTCTGTGTTCCGTAGGATTGTCGTCTACTTTAATGTCTTACCTGCAGCGGCAAGAGGAAAACCTCAACCGAGATCTATCAGGTTTAAACAGGTCGAAGAATGAGCTTAAACAAAGACTACAAGAGGATGTTCCCGCCAATATTGCAGGGTTGCAAACCGCTTACGATGTATGTTGTTATATTTGTTAAGTGCAGAAGGTTGGCTGACCGCGAATTTCCAGGACGCCAAAACATCCAAGGAGAGCGTTATCGCGCAAGGCCAGCATATCCTCATCGAGTTGGAAAATCAGAAGCAACAGCTGCGTAGGGAAGATGAAGAAATGCAACTGATTCGATCGAAATATGAAGAGCATGATCGAAAAAGAGAGGCCCTTACGGTAAGTGCAATGCTCCTTATATCTGGGAATGCTTCTTAGATCTTCGCAGACCAAAGTTATGACTGCTGCGGAAATTCGCATACAGGCACAGAAAGAACTATCCCATTGGGAAAGCACACTGGCCAAGCATAGTGCCGTAGTCCAAAACCACAAACTGGCCTCGGAAGTACTTGAAGTGGAATTCGCGGTACGGTACTTGCTGTGATAGGTGTTACGCTTACCAATTTCGCGATGTATAGGAGTGGACTGCTAAAGCGGAACAATACTGTGCTCGAGTGCCGCACCCAAGAGATCCTGAGACTATTAAGCGAAATCTTGGTGCGACGCAAGCTGCACTGAAGCAAAGGGAAGACAAGTGCGTATGTCATTCTCATCCCTCGATATTTTTCTTACCTTCTCCACAGGCAGGGCCAGACAGTCGAAGAGATTGCTGTCGACGTTAACAGGACGGAAGAGAAGTGGATGACTGCGGATACCGATCTCAAACAGATGGCAGCCCTTAACAAGGTATGTATACGCGATTCCCCGTGTTCCAACTTATTCGCATGCTCAGTAAACCCTGTAGACGCTAAAGATCTCTCTCCGAAGAAGGATGCAAAGATGGCATGATTTCCGTCGGCACATTGCCTTACGCTGCAAGGTCATCTTCCAACATAACCTGTCATATCGTGGATACTTTGGAAAGGTCATGTTCAACCATGAAAAAGGCCTTCTGGAGTTGAAAGTGAGTTTTGATTTAGTCCAATGCCCTTGTCGTGTGCTCAGTCTCTGATGATTTGCCTGCAGGTTGAAACAAATGAGAGTGTGCAACAGCAGCAGCAGTCCAGCAAGAATGGCAACGGTGTTCCTCGTAAGGACCCCAAACTTCTCTCGGGAGGGGAGAAGTCGTTTTCAACCATTTGTTTGCTCCTGTCGTTGTGGGATGCGATTGGTTGTCCCATTCGATGCCTTGGTGGGTTTTCTTTCTCACTATTAATCCCTCTGCTGATGAGTGCTTCTAGACGAGTTTGATGTCTTCATGGACTCCGTTAACAGGCGAATTTCGATGAAGATGATGGTAGGCCCGGCTTTAGTCCTTGCAGAACCTTTATGCTAACTTACAGGCTTCGACTAGATTGAGACTGCCAACTCGTCTGACAAGCGCCAGTATATTCTAATCACGCCTCAAGACATGACGAACATAGATGTATCTACTTCTGTTAGAGTAAACCGTATGCCTGATCCAGCGCGTGGAGCTGGCTCTCTTCAGTCTTCTTGAATAACTTCACTTTCTGCGTGCCTTATACTATTTTAGCTATATTCTTCTTGCTACAATACAGCACATCAATCCTATTGTGTACTCTTTTGTGACCGTATTTCTGAACCGAGTTGAATTATGTAAATTTTGCGTCTCTCTGGGCCCGTTAGAGATGTGTAAAGAGTCGAAATTGAGCAAGATAGAGGGGAAAGGGTAGATTCATTATGTTCGAGTACAATAAAGCAAGAGCGTAAAATAGAATGAATGACCCCAATGAATTATATCCTCCGAGTATGAGGATCCGTTGCTTATGTCTTGAGGAGTCCCAGAAGCGCAATGCATAGCTTGTTCTCCATCGAATCGTGTTCTTGCAGAAGCTCTGTCACCCACTGAAGCAGGAAGTTGTGCTGTTCTGACGACAACGGTCCCGGTGTGTTTTGCCTGCAATTCTCTACCCACGTGTAAACATTCTCCAGTATTTGCGGTTGGGAGAGGGCGCTGATTTGGGGAAGGGGAAATCCGAGTGCTTGCGCTCGAGGATCACGGCTGCTAGCACTAGGGCCCTGTGTATCCGTGGATATTGAAGGCGGAAATTGAAATCCGAGCACGTCTAGAAGAGCTAGGGCTCCATCGAACGTCAATGACAGAGAGTCGGATGCTCCATTCGTCTCAGGACAGGCGGAGGCAGCTGCCACGGTGGCCGAACTGGCAGTTTCTTCAACGGTTCGGCCGCGTTTTCTTTTCAGTCTAAGATGGCATCCTAGAATCAGATATATTGACAAAGCAGCAAAGGATTCAACCGAACCTTGTGCTGCTCCTTCCTGAAGAAAGAGCAATGGCAGGAGCATCTGATGTCTTTGTTCGTTTGGCACCTCCTCGCACCGACTTCCTCGTGTTTTGGCTAGTAGAAGCAGTAGCTGAGGACAACTCCGGGATATTCGGAATATTCTCTCCAGCGGCTTTACTGCGCCTCCGGGTCATGATACCAGATTCGGACGACGCGTTTTGAATACGCGTAGTCTCCAATGTACCAACAGTGCTCGGGCTGAGAACGCGTCGTTCTGTGTCTGTAACGATGACACATTTTGAGCTCAACCAAGAAATCCAATCAAAATGGCTTACCGTTCCAAATGCATCTAGCCTTATAACGAATGCAAGAGGCGCATTTCTTGATAGACATTCCAAGACTAGAGCATTTGATGTCTTTCTCAATGCATCGCTGACAGCGTGAGCCACTGGATTCAGAGCTCGATTCAGAGTCCGTATCGATGCCACTGCTCATAATGGCTAGGTCTGTGAAGAGAACGATGCTTTGTGTATGATAGGAGAAGATGGCAAAGCAGAATTTATATCGTGACGCGTCAACATGATATCACGTGCATTCTGGCTCTTGGCCGTTTCAGTGCTTTCAGTGAACTTTCACTGGCCTTTCCTCAGCGGCCATACTACCTCGAACAGTGTCGCTGTTCAGCTCAATAGACTTGAATGGTGTGCAAAGATGAAAGGGAAGCAGAGCACGTGCTGTAGCGTATTAGCTGGTCAGTTACGGTGGATGGGCTTCAAGCTCGAGAGTATTATGCCCTATATATATCTGGACGGGCATCTGCACCCTCGGAATAGTCTCGTAAGTAATAGTCATTACTTTCAGCTTATACTTGTATGGATTTTTCTAGACCATCGATGAGCTGTTTCAACCTGCCCGCTTCATAAGCTGCCCTACTCTCGCTATGTTCAATGGTCAAGCTCTCCGTCAATGCCGGTAAAGTCGTGGCACCATATCCTGTTAGGTTGTTTAGGACACATACAGAAAGAACAACAATCTGAACTCACCCAGCCATTTACCAGGTGCAACTCCGAGGTGCTTGTACCACTCCCGTTCGGGGATCCCTTCAGCAGAAAGGAGGCCCTGCTCGAACGTCCGCAGTTTCTGGTTAACAGCACGAACGCGTCTCCATGCCCGGAAAATATCTAACGATAGCAGGGTGGACACTTGGGTGGTAGAGGGAGGTAAATGAGCGTGCAAAGCGCGAATCAATGCCCTTTCTCCCCGAGCGCCGCATGTCATGTCGCTGCAGTCTCCTAGACCGAGTAGTGCTTCCAAACCACAGAAAAGTTTTTTGAAGATTCTGCTGAATCGCCATTGGTGAGACTTTTTTATTGCTTCAATCAGCTGAGCCTCCGCATCCTCTTTCTCGGAGTCAAGCTTAAGACTTTCGGCCTGCAAGGACTGGATGGATTTCCTCAAAGGCTCCAAATCGACGGCGAAACTATTAGCAGATGCAATCTCGGCGACTCTGTATCGGTTGTCAATCGAAGCAAACACCCCTGCATTTCATAACAACGTACTTGTCCAGGTAGGCCTCCAATTCGAGAGAATAATGAGTTGTGTTGAGTGGGAGAATGATCGAGTCAGCCAAGCGGAGAGTGATCAATCCAAGATGTTTTGCAACTGCGACCTATGCAGAATATACATAGTTAGTTACAATCATAAGTAGTCCATAGGAAATGGAAATACATACATGTCTGAAGAATCCTGGGTCAGCATACAGCTCTACCCAACGCTCAGTGTCGTAAACAGAGTGGTAATGGTAGACTAGAAGAAATAGGTCAGATAATTGCTCACGATACAATTTCTCATTAATACCTGCATCTCCAGGAGCACCCCCAAAGCCATGGTTCATGCTGGGAATCTAGAAAAGCATCAGCCCATGAGGTTACCGAGTATATTCGAGATGACTGACCCCCAAGTGTTGTAGAAAAACGGTATAATCAGATCCAGATCCCAACACACCAACTCCGAGGGTATCCGCCATAGACTCCAAACCGCGTATGTCCTGGAAAGAAGGGTCGAAGTACGGCCCTACGTCCGAGCCAGCATCCCATAATGTGCGGTTTGCATCTGTCGGATGTGGAATATCGTCGGCGGCTTCCTTCACCAGATGTGAGAGAAGTGGTGATGCCTGAGCCGAGAATCTTGCGCCTGAAGCAGATCCATCTACAGAATAGCTCATATATCAGACAATGAACAGAGGATACAACCATGGTTAGACTTGCCGAGATTGAGATAGGCAACAACGTTCGCCTGGATCCATTTAGAAAAGTCCTCGCCCCACTCGGTGCTTCCAATCAGCCCATACTGCGAGAGGTGTCAGTCCCCTTGTTTTTTTGTGCGTTTCTGAAAGCTAACCTCTTCAGCATCCCAGCTGGCAAGCACAATAGTCCGCAAAGGTTTCCATCCGCCTTTCAGCAGTTCACCAAAGCCGCGTATGGTTTCATGAAGAGACGCAGTTCCGGAGGTAGGGTCGGAAGCACCCAATACCTAAGTTCTGTGAGTGCTAACCATGGCTTCATGGTTCAATCCGCTCACCCAAGCTGGGAAGAAAATGGTGACAGTCAGCAAAAGGCAGATATCTCAGATCCAGATGTCACAAACCATCTCTATGATTCCCCAATACGACAACTTCGTCAGTAATGAGGCCAGGAATGACAGCCATTGAATTCCAAATAGGCGTAACTTTAGTATCGACTAGCATACAATCAGCACAGATATCAATGCAGTCACCGACAGATCTTTTCTCACCATTGTTCAGAAGCCTGACGGTTTCTCCTTGGGAAGACAACAACTTTTGAGCATTTTGCCAGGATATTGGCAAGCTAGGAATCCCAGGAATATTTTCACCCGATGTTCGAGTGCTATTAGGATATGCTGGGACTCCCGGGGTGGTTGGGTCTCCCGGATACATGCTTAAGTATTGCACTGAACCACGCTGAACCGAAGTAGGATTGCGAGCAGGGCCTTGAGGGTATCTGCGACGTTCAAAGTCAGCTACTTGACTTTGAATCTGAGTAAACAGCACTCACGGCTTGTAACCGTTTTGCACAGTTACTGCACCGTCGTCACGAGGATCGCTGTAAATGATAACACCAGCCGCACCCAATTCTTCTGCGGCTTTGACTTTTAAGCCACGGAAATTACTTCCGTACCGAGCTAACACGATGGCTCCTTTGAAATCTACACCTTGTGCGACTAACTCATCGTAATCCTAGAGGTAAATAAGCGTGAGAGCAGGTCCACAAACAGGGCGAAGGACTTGGCAACCAAGCCCACACTACCTCTTTCATTCCATAATTAACGTGGATCAACTGTGATGTAGTGAGCACATTTCAGAAAACGTTGAGTTTTGGTATTCCAACCTTTCCTGTAACATCGCCTCCTTTACTCAGACCATGGAAGGTCGGGACAGCATCGCGGTACTTCCCTGCGTCGGGGTCTTCATCATCGGCATGTTCCTCAAGGTCGGCATCCCATACAGCAAAACCAGAGTCATCAAGCAGTTGTACCGCTCTTCCCATAGGCGTGTTCATAACTGGATAATAAACATCGATCCATGCTCTTGGTTTGTGCGCATGCGAGATAGATAAGATAGCACTTTGGGATTCAGGAGATCCTGCGGGGAATATCGGGTCTTCTGAGGGTGCTTCTATACCAAGTTCACGCTGCAACAGATGCAAAAACTCCTTCGCAGTGTCAAAGTCGCCCTCTGTGCCCGCCATGTGAGGCTTAGAGGTGTACAGCCGAGACGCTGATGTGCAGCTGGCCTCATTCGGAACTGACCTGTCATATATGATAAGACTCTGTTCACTCTACATGGTTCATTTTTCTTACAAGAATACTTCTTCTGCTTTCTTTCCTCCAAGAGGAGTCTTGCGAGAGAGCTGGAACCCCGCTGGAACTAGCTGGGATAGTCCAACGACGGCCACCGCTGCGAGTACAGCAGGCAACACCCGTCGCGTGAAGAGGCCTCTTCTGGACCGAACATTGCCTGATGCGCTCTGAGGCAGCGGGAGAGAATCATTCCCTTTCTTACGATCCGTCATGGTGGTGGTAGCTTTGAAAGTTGCGACTTGTCGCGTCAAGGTCGCGTATTCTGATCAAGGCAAATCCCATCAACCTGAACCATGTTGTCATGTCCATATTCAGATCATTTGATCCTTCCGGACGAGAAATAGACGAGCTCGCTTGTGCGTCTGGAAGGCAGGAAATAAAGAGAATCGCAATTTCAGGAATACAACATTATACCCTACGGATACATACAAATGGAAAGGATCAGCAAAGACATGGCACATCTATGCTGGAATGACTTCCGTTGCCACCACACTACCTTCACCAGATGTAGGGGTTTCCACCGGAGCAAAGCTAGGATTGTTGGTATTGGCCAACATACTATACAATCAAGAAGGTGAGCAGATAGTATTAATCGAGTATACGAGCACGTACTTGTTAATAGCTGCTTGATCTACGGGGGGTCCACTGCCGTCCCCAACGAGAGTCTTGTGTCCAAAGCTAGGGACTCCAGCATCTGTTACTACATACAGGAATCCTGGGCCTGGTGGATAGATTCTTGCTGTCGGAGGCCCAGTCACAGTGAGCGTCGACCCGGATAGCGTCGATGCCAACTTCACGAGTCTACTGTCCTGTTTAATGTGACATGGTAAGGAGATGCTTCAGACGGGCAAGTGGCAGGGATGGCCTTACCATGTGCACAGCGTGAGTAGCGAAGCCAAGATCGATGAGAACAACTGTGAAGTGATGATTCAGAAATGGGCGGGACGGGATATGGGCGGGGGCGCGCCAAGCAAATACCTTGAACAGATGTGACGCCGGCTGGAAGAGTAATCTGCAGCTGGAATTTAGCGCCATAGCCAATAGTGGTTGGCAAGCCCGTATATGTTGGTTTAACTTGCTTCATATACGGCGGATCATAGAACTCCACACTGAAGGGACGTTAATTTAGAAGCGGAAAAACTAGAAGGCCCCTCTCACCGATATTCAGTAGGATATTTCCTGGTCTGGACATTGTCATTAGGATTGGACCCGGCGACAAGAACGCTTCCGTTGGGCGTGAGTGTTGCTGTAGAATGATAGAGGCGAGCGATTGCAGACGCCGGAATCCCAGCAGATGTGAAACGACTACCGGCTGCAGCGGTAGGATCATAGATCACAGGAGTGAACGCTGGATTGTCAGCATTGCTCTGGCCTATCATTTTGCTAATCAATCTCAAGGATGCAAATGCTAGTAGCTGAGTCATCTAACTCACCAACTTGGTTGCCTACCTGATCAAAAGGGTCAGTCCAAGAATCTCACTGTAAAGTAAGCACTTTTCTCACATTTCCATAGCCAGCCACGCCGGTCTGACCGCCATTGATGATCAATAATCTCTGGTCAGGCAGATGGACGATCTCAGGCATGATCCTTCCTTGTGGCATGTTCTCAACAGCCCAACCGGCAGCAATACCAGCTGTAGTCAATACAATACGAGCGCACTGTT
>Ga0247730_1001621_pt1 | contig 12158 bp, 8 predicted proteins | sample UWRJL073202C2_FD_180959 | JGI IMG/M metagenome (GOLD analysis project Ga0247730, IMG submission 180959) | Plant litter microbial communities from Arlington Agricultural Research Station in Wisconsin, United States - UWRJ-L073-202C-2 | ecosystem: Environmental > Terrestrial > Plant litter >...
TCGAAGAGAATGTTCACCGCCGTCGACTCGCACACCGAGGGCATGCCGACGCGCGTCATCACCGGCGGCGTCGGCACCATCCCTGGTGTAACCGCGAACGAGAAGCGGCTCTACTTCATGCAGCACATGGACGACATCCGGCTGCTGCTGATGAACGAGCCGCGAGGCCACGCGGCGATGAGCGGCGCCATTCTGCAGCCGTCGACGCGCGACGACTGCGACTGGGGAGTCGTCTACATCGAGGTCTCCGGCTGCCTGCCGATGTGCGGGCACGGCACGATCGGCCTCGCGACGGTGCTCGTCGAGACGGGCATGGTCGAGGTGCAGGAACCCGTCACGACCATCCGGCTCGACACCCCCGCGGGGCTCGTGATCGCGCGCGTGCAGGTGAGCGACGGGCACGCCGACTCGGTGACGATCGAGAACGTTCCGTCGTACGTCGACCGGCTCGACGCCACGATCGAGGTGCCGGGTCTCGGCACGGTGCCGTACAGCCTGGCCTTCGGCGGCAACTACTACGCCATGGTCGACCTCGACGCCGTGGGGCTGCCGTTCGACCGCGACCGCCAACAGGACATCCTCGCGGCTGGGCTCGCGATCATGAACGCCATCAACGAGCAGGATCCGCCGAGTCATCCGGAAATCGACGGCGTCGACCACTGCCACCACGTCGAGTTCATCGCGCCCGGCAGCGACGCCACCTTGTCGCGCCACGCGATGGCCATCTACCCCGGCTGGTTCGACCGCTCGCCCTGCGGCACCGGCACCTCGGCGCGCATGGCCGAGCTCTGGGCGCGCGGCGAGCTCGCGCTCGACACCGACTTCGTCAACGAGTCGTTCATCGGGTCGCGCTTCGTCGGCCGGCTCATCCGCGAGACCAGCGTCGCCGGCGTCCCCGCCGTCGTGCCCACCATCACCGGCAGGGCGTGGGTCACCGGCATCGGCCAGTACCTGCTCGACCCGAGCGACCCGTATCCCACCGGCTTCCAGTTCTAGGATCAGCACTATGACCAGCACAGCAACCATCGCCGAGCGCGCCGCCGTCGCCGCGCCCCTCTTCGCCGCCACGTCGCCGCACGACCGGGCACTCGCGCTCATCGCCGTGGGCGACGCGCTCACGGGGGCGGCCGACGAGCTCGTCGCCGTCGCCATGGAAGAGACCGGCCTCGCCGAGGCGCGTCTGCGCGGAGAGCTGAAGCGCACCGTCGTGCAGCTGCGCCTGTTCGCCGACGTGATCGTCGACGGCAGCTACCTCGACGTGCGCATCGACCGGCCGGATTCCGCATTCGTTCTCGGCTCGCGCCCCGACCTGCGGCGCTCGCTGTTCCCGCTCGGGCCCGTGCTCAACTTCGCCGCGAGCAACTTTCCGTTCGCCTTCTCCGTGGCCGGGGGCGACACCGCCGCGGCGCTCGCCGCCGGGTGCCCCGTGATCCTCAAGGCGCACCCCGGGCATCCGCGGCTCTCGGTGCTCACCGGCGACCTGGTCGCCGCCGCGCTCGACGCGAGCGGCATGCCCCCGCACACCTTCCAGCTCGCCGTGGGCGTCGACGCCGGCATCGAGCTACTGAAAGACGAGCGCGTGAAGGCCGCCTCGTTCACCGGTTCGCCGCGCGGTGGGGCCTTCCTCGCCGAGATCGCCGCCTCGCGCCCGCACCCCATTCCGTTCTTCGGCGAGCTCGGCAGTGTGAACCCCGTGTTCGCCACGCGCGCCGCCGTGGCCGAGCGCGCCGAGACGATCGCCCTGCAGTTCGTGGCCAGCGTCTCGGGCTCGGCCGGCCAGCTGTGCACCAAGCCCGGCTTCCTCTTCGTGCCCACCGGGGCAGACGTCGAGACCGCGATCGGCGAGGCAGCCGGCCTGGTCGCGCCGCAGCGCCTGCTCGGCCCGACGATCGCCGACGGCTACGGCCGCCGCCGCGACGCCGTGCTCGCCGCCGAGGGGGTCGACGTGATCGCGCAGGGGTCGCTCGAGATAGACGCCGACGGCGAGGGCTGGGCGACGCCGACGATCGTGCGCACCACCGTCGCGGCGCTCGAGCGTGCCGGCGACAGCGTGCTCGACGAGTCGTTCGGCCCGCTCTCGGTCGTGGTCGAGTACGACGACGAGGCCGCGCTGCCCGCGCTTATCGAAGAGCTCTTTCCGGGCAACCTGACCGGCAGCGTGCACCTCGCCGCCGAGGAGCAGTCGCCGCAGATCGCCGCCATCGCCGGGGCGTTGGCCGCGACATCCGGCCGCGTGCTCTTCGACGAGTGGCCGACGGGCGTCTCCGTCTCGCCGGCCATGCAGCACGGCGGACCCAGCCCCGCGACGACGAGCGACGCCGGAACCTCGGTCGGCACCGCGGCGATCACGCGCTTCCTGCGCGCCGTCAGCTACCAGAACGCGCCGCAGTGGCTGCTGCCCGCCGAGCTGCGCGACGAGAACCCGTGGCAGACGCCGCGCTCGATCTCGGAGGCCGGCGAATCGGTCGCGTGGGGAGAGCGCGCCGCGCGCTAACACTCGCGCTAGTGCGCCCCGCTCTCCTCGAGCCCGGCCCACCAGCCGACCACGTGGCCGATGTGCTGGTGCATCAGCGCGCGGGCGCCCTCGGCGTCGCCCGCGACCAGCAGGTCGAGCAGCCGGTGGTGCTCGAGCGCCGACTCGCGCAGCTGGTCGGTGCGCAGCAAGCTGGTCAGGCCGACGAGCCGCGTGCGGTCGCGCAGATCGGCCACGACCTCGACGAGCATCGGGTTGCCCAGGTAGCCGAGCAGCGCGAGGTGGAACTCCTTGTCGGCGGCCAGGTAGACGAGCAGGTCTTCGTCGGCCGCCCCGCGCACGATGCGGTCGGCGAGGGCGCGCACGCGGTCGAGCTCGGCCAGCGGGAAGTTCGCGGCGAGCTGCGCCATCGCCTGCGGCTCGAGGTAGTGCCGCACCTCCGACAGGTTGCGCAGCGCCTCCTCGCTCACCTCGGTCACCCGGAAGCCCTTGTTGCGCACGATCTCCACCAGTCCGCGCTTCTCGAGCTTCTGCATCGCCTCGCGCACCGGCGTCGCCGACACCTGGAAGCGCACGGCGAGCACCGGCGCGGAGAACACCTCGCCCGGCGCCATCTCTCCGGTGATGATCGCCGCGGCGATGGTCTCCTCGACGCGGTCGCGCAGGCTCTCGTGCGGCTCGAGAGTATCGAAGCGGTAGAGCTCTTTACTCACGGCGTGCCTTTCTTGAGGCGTGGGTCAGGTGGTCGAACGGATGAGCGCCTGGTACCAGTACGCCGAGTCCTTCCAGAGCCGCTCCTGGGTCTCGTAGTCGGAGTAGAGAACGCCGAACCGCTTGGTGAAGCCGTCGGCCCACTCGAAATTATCCATGAGCGACCAGACGAAGTATCCCCGAACATCGACGCCCGCGGCAACGGAGTCGGCGACCGCCCCGATGTGTGCGTCGAGGTAGTCGATGCGTTCGGCGTCGTGGATGGCGCCGTCTGCCTCGACGACGTCGTCGAATGCGGCCCCATTCTCGGTGATGATGAGGGGCAGTTCCGGATATCGCGTGGCAAGCGTTTCGAGCACGGTAGAGAGGCCCTCCGGCACGATGTTCCACCCCATGGCGGTGTATGGGCCGGGCACGGGCACGAAGTCGATCACCCCGGACGAGCCGATCCACGGACTCGCGTGCGCGTTGCCGTGGCCGTCGGCGTCGAAGCGCTGCTCGCCGGGCTCGTAGCCGCGCACCTTGACCGTGCGGTAGTAGTTGACGCCGAGGGCGTCGAGCGGCTGGTTGATCGTGGCGAGGTCGCCCGGCTTCACGAAGCCCCAGTCGGTGACCGCTGCGGTGTCGGCCAGCAGGTCGGCGGGGTACTCGCCCTCGAGCATCGGCGCGAGGAAGGCGCGGTTGGCTAGGGCGTCCACGCGGCGCACGGCGTCGAGGTCGCGCTCGTTGGTCGGGTCGACCGGCTGCGGCACCTGCATGTTCAGGGTCACCGAGACCGGGGCGTCGGCGCCCAGCACCGAGCGGATCGCGGTGGCGCCCAGCCCGTGGGCGAGGTTGAGGTGGTGCACCGCGGCCAGTGCGCCGGCGGGTTCGGTGCGGCCTGGGGCGAAGACGCCCGAGCCGTAGCCGAGGTAGGAGGCGCAGTACGGCTCATTCAGCGTCGTCCACATGTGCACGCGGTCGCCGAGTGCCTCGGCGACGAGGGCGGCGTAGTCGGCGAACCGCTCGGCCGTGTCGCGCTCGGGCCAGCCGCCCGCCCGCTCGAGCTCGAGCGGCAGGTCCCAGTGGTAGAGCGTCACGAACGGCTTGATGTTCTTCTCGACGAGGCCGTCGACGAGCCGCGAGTAGAAGTCGAGGCCGGCCTGGTTGGCGGGCCCGGTGCCGCCCGGCTGCACGCGCGGCCAGGAGACGGAGAAGCGGTACGCGTCGAGGCCGAGCTCTGCCATCGAGTCGACGTCGTGCTGCCAGAGGTTGTAGTGGTCCACCGAGACATCCGCGGTCTTGCCGTCGGAGACTCGACCGGGCTGGTGCGTGAAGTCGTCCCAGATCGACGGGCCCTTGCCGTCGGCCGTGGCCGCGCCCTCGATCTGGTAGGCGGCGGTGGCGGCTCCCCAGAGAAAGTCGGTGGGAAAGCGGTCGTCGGGCAGGGTCATCGTGCTGTTCCTTCGTGGGAGTGGGGGAGGATCGGCGGCCGGGGAAGCCGACCGCCGATCCGAGGGGTGCTACTCGACGGTGTTACTTGACCGTGTAGCCCTGCTCGCCCGCGAACTTCACGAGGGCGGCCTGGTACTTCACGAGCGCTTCGGAGATGTCGGTCTTGTCCGCGAACGCGGCACCGACGTAGTCGCTGAAGATCGAGTCGGCGTACTGCTGGAAGGGCAGGTACTGGAACCCCTCCTTCACGTTCTGGCCCGACTCGCTGAACACGCGGTTGATCTCCTGGCCGCCGAAGTACTCGCTCTGCGCGCCGAGCCACTCGTCGCTCGTCGCGATGCGCTGCGACGTCGGGTAGATCTTGAGGTCGGTGGTCAGCGCGTCGGTCGCGGTGTCGGAGGTCGTCATCCAGCGGGCGAACGCGGCCGAGACTGCCTGGTTCTCGCTCTGGGTCGTGACCGCGATGCCGGATCCGCCCTGCACGCCGCTGGTGGGAGCGTCGGCGTCCCACGACGGGACGGGCGCGACGGCCCACTTGCCGCTGCTGTTCGGAATCGTCGACTCCATCGACGAGGGAGCCCAGGCGCCCGCGATCCAGGTGGCGTAGGTGCCGTTGTCGAGTGCCTGCCACCATCCGTCGGTCCAGAACGAGTCGCTCTTCACGGCGTCGCTCGCGATGAGGCCGCTCCAGTAGTCCGCCCAACGGGTGGTTCCTTCGTCGGCGAGGTCGATCGTGACATCCGAACCATCGGTCTGATACGGAACCCCGCCCGCCTGGCCGATGAGTCCCTCTGCGTTCATGGCGCCGGCGGGGTCGATCGCGGTGAGGTACTTGCTCGGGTCTGCTGCGTGCAGGGTCTCGGCCGCCGTGGCGAACTCGTCCCACGTGGTCGGCACGGCGATGCCGTACTCGTCGAAGATGTCGGTGCGGTAGTACATGGCCATGGGGCCGTCGTCCATCGGGTAGGCGAAGACGTCGTCGCCGACCTTCGACTGGGCGTAGGCCGAGGCGGTGAAGGTGTCGGCGAGGTCGTCGTAGCCGATCGCCGAGACGTTGACCACGTCGCCGGCCGTGGCGTACTGCGGCAGGATGCTGTACTCGAGCTGCACCACGTCGGGCGCGCCCGATCCGGCCTTGATCGACGACGAGAGCTTGGCGTACTCGTCGTTGCCCTGGCCGGCGTTGACCACGTCGACCGTGATGTCGGGGTACTCGTCCATAAACGCGTCGGCGATGTCTTCGATGCCGGGCTGCCAGCTCCAGACGGTGATGGTCGCCTTGGTCGAGAGCGCCTTGTCGACGCTGTCGACGGTGAGGTCGGATGCCGCGGGGCCGGTCGACGACGCGCATCCGGTGAGTACGGCGGCGGCCGCGCTCAGTATGGCGACGCCCACGAGGGCACGTGAGTGTGATTTGCGGTGGTGCATCAATGACTCCTTGTGATCGTTAGTGCTCGGGAGAAGAAGGTGCGAAGAGTGAGGGGTCAGCGGCTGCTGCCGGCGGCGAGGCCGGCGACCCAGTAGCGCTGCAGAACGACGAACACGACGATGAGCGGCAGGATGCCGACGAGCGACCCGGTGACGACGAGGTTGTAGAGCGCCTCGGTCGCGCCGGAGCTCCCCGACGCCTGGCTGTTCCACTGGTTCAGGCCGACCGTGAGCGGGTAGAGCCGCGGGTCGGAGAGCATGATGAGCGGTAGAAAGTAGTTGTTCCAGATGGCCACGACGTTGAAGAGCAGCACCGTGACGAAGCCGGGAGCGAGCAGCTTGCTCACGATGGTCACGAAGATGCGGGTCTCGCTCGCGCCGTCGAGCCGCGCGGCCTCGAGCAGTTCGCGCGGAACGGCCTGGGCGGCGAACACCTGCATCAGGTAGAGGCCGAGCGGGCTCGCGAGCGAGAGCAACACGATGATCCAGCGGGTGTTCACGATGCCGAGCGACGAGAAGAGCAAGAACATCGGGATGGCGAGGGCCGTCGCCGGAACGGCCATGGCGACGATCACGATGCCGAGGATCTTGCGGCTGCCGGGGAAGGTGAACGACGCGAGGCCGTAGCCGCCGAGCGTGGCGAGGATCGTCGCGCCGACTCCGCCGACGACCGCGTAGAGCACGGTGTTGCCGAGCCACTCGAGGTAGATGCCGTTCTGGTGGGTGAACAGCTGGCCGAGGTTGTCGAAGAGCGAGAACGCTCGGCCGAACCAGAGGCCGAAGGTGGAGAAGAGGTCGCCGTTCGACTTGGTCGAGCTCACGATGAGCCACCAGAAGGGCAGCACGCAGTAGAGCAGCAGTGCGGTCATCACGAGGATGGTCGGCACCGACAGGCGGTGGGCGGGCATCGACCGGCGGCGGCCGGTGGCGAGCTGGGTCATTGGTCTCTCCACTTCCAGCGGCCGAACTGGTGCACGGCGAGGGCGGCGATCGCGGTGATCAGGCCGAGCAGCACGGCCAGGGCGGCCGAGTAGTTGTACTGCTGGCCGAAGACCGAGAGGTTGTAGGCGTACATGTTGGGGGTGAAGTAGGTCGTGATCACCGTGGGGGCGAGCGTCGACACGACGCTCGGCTCGTTGAACAGCTGGAAGCTGCTGATGATCGCGAAGACGATGGCGAGCACGATCGCCGGGCCGAGCTGCGGCAGCTTGATGTGCAGCGCCATCTTGATCTCGCCGGCCCCGTCGAGGTCGGCCGCCTCGTAGATCTCTTCGGGGATCGCCTTGAGCGCCGCGTAGAAGATCAGCATGTTGTAGCCGGTGAAGCCCCAGGTCGTGATGTTGCCGAGCGAGGCGAGGATCCAGTCGCTCGACAGCAGGTTCGGGATGTCGATGCCGGTGAAGTCGCGGATCTGGCCGACCAGGCCGAAGTCGTTGCCGTAGAGGAACCCCCACATGAGCGCCGCGACGACCGACGGAACGGCGAAGGGCAGGAAGAGCGCGATGCGGAACAGCGACTTGCCGCGCATCCGTCGGCTGTCCAGGGCGAGCGCCGCGACGAGCGCGAGCACGACCATGATCGGAACCTGGATCACGACGTAGAGGGCGACGTGCCCGAGGCCGGTGTAGAAGAGCGGGTCGACGAGCGCCGCGAAGTAGTTGTCGAGGCCGACGAAGATGTTGCCGCCGACCATCTGGTCGCGGTACAGGCTGAGGTACATCGCGTAGAGCAGCGGGGCGACGATGCCGATCGCGAACACGAGCAAGAACGGAACGACGAGGTAGAGGCCCGTCCATTCCGGCCCGAATGCGCGACGGCGGAACAGCGAGCGGGACGGTCTGAGAGCCATCACATTCCCTTCCCTATAAAGTGTGCAATGTCACACGTCATAAGTATTCAGACCGGACTCGCCAAACCCAAATTTCTGAAGGCGCTTCGCCGGATTCTTCACACGCCGGAAACACGAGGGCGTATTTGGCCGCGAAGCGTAAGCAAATCTGCACAATATCGTGCAATAACATTCGCTTTTGCTTTAGGTATCGGCGCGGCACACTGAGAATTCAGCAACCGTCCCCGAGGGAGGCTTATTCTCGTGAGCATGTCGATAGAGCGCACAAATCCCGTCAACCCTGTGCCCGACGCGGCAACCAACGCGCTGGTCGAAGACACGGTCGCCACCGTGCGCCGTTGGCTCACCGAGAGCGCCGAGGTCAAGTCCGACGCGAGCGCGGAGCGCCTCGCCGGTGTGCTGAAAGACCCGCTCGGCCTCGAGTTCACCATCGGGTTCGTCGACAAGGTGGTGCGGCCCGAAGACCTGCGCGTCGCCGCCCGCAGCCTCGAACAGCTGAGCCACCGCGTTCCGAAGTTCTTGCCCTGGTACCTGCGCGCCGCGATCTCCGTCGGCGGAGCGTTCGCCCCCGTCTTCCCCTGGGCCGTCGTTCCGATCGCCCGCCGCGTGCTGCGCAACATGGTCGGCCATCTCGTGATCGACGCGACGCCCAAGAGCCTCGACTCGACCCTCGCCCACCTGCGCGAGAACGGCGTTCGCCTCAACATCAACCTGCTCGGCGAAGCCGTGCTCGGCGACGCCGAGGCCGACCGTCGCCTCGCGGGCACGCTCGAGCTGCTGCAGCGCGACGACGTCGACTACGTCTCGATCAAGGTCTCCTCGGTCTCGGCCCAGCTGTCGATGTGGGCCTTCGACGAGACCGTCGCCCGCGTCGTCGAGCGCCTCACCCCGCTCTACGAGCTCGCCGCCGCGTCGCCCACCCCCAAGTTCATCAACCTCGACATGGAGGAGTTTCACGACCTCGACCTGACCATCGCGGTCTTCGAGGCGCTGCTCGCCCAGCCGCAGCTCCACACCCTCGAGGCCGGCATCGTGCTGCAGGCCTACCTGCCCGACGCCCTCTCGGCGCTGCAGGGACTGACGGCGTGGGCCACGGAGCGCCGCGCCACCGGCGGCGCCGGCATCAAGGTGCGCGTGGTCAAGGGCGCCAACCTCGCCATGGAGTACGTCGACGCGACCATGCACGGCTGGCCGCTCGCCACCTGGGGCAGCAAGGTCGAGACCGACACCAACTACAAGCGCGTGCTCAACTGGGCGTTCACCCCCGAGCACACCGAGGCCGTGCGCATCGGAGTCGCGGGCCACAACCTGTTCGACGTGGCGTACGCCTGGCACCTCGCCAAGCAGCGCGGGGTCGAGAACCGCATCGAGTTCGAGATGCTGCTCGGAATGGCGACCGGCCAGGCCGAAGCCGTGAAGAAAGACGTCGGCGGCCTGCTGCTCTACACGCCCGTCGTGCGCCCGAGCGAGTTCGACTCCGCCATCAGCTACCTCATCCGCCGGCTCGAAGAGAACGCCAGCACCGAGAACTTCATGAGCGCGCTGTTCGAGCTCGCCGGCAACGAGAAGATCTTCGCCCGCGAGCAAGACCGCTTCGTCGCGTCGATGCTGGCACTCGACCCCGAGGTTCCCGGGTCGCACCGCGTGCAAAACCGCACCGCGCCCGAGATCGCGCCGCCCGCGCCGCTCGCCGACTTCCAGAACGAGCCCGACACCGACAACTCCATCGGCGCCAACCGCGCCTGGGGCCTGCGCATCCTCGAGCGCAGCGTGCACTCGAACCTCGGCATCGACACGATCGCGGCCGCCCGCATCGACGACCTCGACACCCTGCTCACCACCGTCGGCGCCACCGTGCATGCCGCGGACGCCTGGCAGGCGATCCCCGTCGCGAACCGCGCGCGCATCCTGCACGACGCCGGAGACGTGCTCGGCGCCTTCCGCGGCCGACTCATCGAGGTCATGGCCAGCGAGACCGGCAAGACCATCGCCGAGGCCGACGTCGAGGTGAGCGAGGCGATCGACTTCGCCCACTACTACGCGGCGCGCTCGCTCGATCTCGAGCAGGTTCCGGATGCCACGTTCACACCGTCACGCCTGATCGTGGTCACCCCGCCGTGGAACTTCCCCGTCGCGATCCCGGCCGGCTCCGTGCTGGCCGCGCTCGCCTCGGGCAGCGCCGTGATCATCAAGCCGGCACCGCAGGCCAAGCGCAGCGCGGCCGTGATGATCGAGGCCCTCTGGGAGGCCGGCGTTCCGCGCGAGGTGCTCGTGCTGGTCGACATCGAAGAGGGCGACCTCGGCCGCGAGCTCGTCGCGCACCCCGCCGTCGACCGCGTGATCCTCACCGGCGGCTACGAGACCGCCCAGCTCTTCCGTTCCTGGCGCCCCGACCTGCCCCTGCTCGCCGAGACCAGCGGCAAGAACGCCATCATCGTCACCCCGAGCGGCGACCTCGACCTCGCCGCCGCCGACATCGTGAAGAGCGCGTTCGGCCACGCCGGACAGAAGTGCTCGGCAGCGTCGCTCGTGATCCTCGTCGGATCGGTCGCCAAGTCGGAGCGCTTCCGCCGCCAGCTGGTCGACTCGGTGCGCACCCTGCGTGTCGGCGTTCCCTCCGACCCGCTGAGCCAGATGGGCCCGATCATCGAGCCGGCGCACGGCAAGCTGCTGCGCGCGCTCGCCACGCTCGAGGCCGGTCAGTCCTGGCTCGTGAAGCCGGTCGAACTGACCTCCGACGATGTCGCCGAGGGCCGCCTCTGGTCGCCGGGCGTGCGCGAGGGTGTCGCCGCCGGAAGCGAGTTCCACCTGACGGAGTACTTCGGTCCCGTGCTGGGCATCATGACCGCCGCCACCCTCGAGGAGGCCATCGAGCTGCAGAACGCCAGCGCTTATGGCCTCACCGCGGGCATCCATTCTCTCGACCCCGTCGAGGTCGAGCGCTGGCTCGCGGGAGTCGAGGCGGGCAACGTCTACATCAACCGCGGAATCACCGGCGCCGTCGTGCAGCGCCAGCCGTTCGGCGGCTGGAAGCGCTCGTCGGTCGGCGCGGGCACCAAGGCCGGCGGCCCGAACTACCTGATGACCCTCGGCAGCTGGCACGCCGTAGACGCCGAGCCCGACAAGGACCTGCGTCTCGACGGGCTCAGCCCGGCGGTCTCGAGCTTCATCGGTCAGGCGCAGAGCGGCCTCGACTTCCTCGAGTTCGACCACGCCCGCCGCGGAGCGCACAGCGACGAGCTGGCCTGGCAGCAGGAGTTCGGCGTCAGCCGCGACGTCTCGGGCCTCGAGGTCGAGCGCAACGTGTTCCGCTACCTGCCGGTGCCGGTCACGCTGCGCCTCGCCGAGGGCGAGGATCTCGGAAAGCTCGTTCGCCTGCTCGCCGCCGCCACGCGCGCCAAGGCGCCCGTCTACGTGAGCTCGGCGCTGCCGCTGCCCGCGACGCTCATCGAGCGGGTCGCGAGCGGATCGTCGCCGATCGCTCTCCGCGACGTCATGGTCGAATCGGATGCCGCGTGGCTCGCCCGCGCTGCGGCCGGCGGAATCCAGACGGCTCGTGTGCGCCTCATCGGCGGGGATGCCACGGCTCTCGCCGCAGCCGTGGGCGGAACTCCCGACCTCGCGATCTACGCGGGCGAGGTCACCTCGTCCGGTCGGGTCGAGCTGCTGCCGTTCCTGCGCGAGCAGGCAGTGAGCGTCACCGCCCACCGCTTCGGCAACCCCGACGCCGGCATGATCGGGCTGCGCGTCTAACTCCGGGTGCGGCGCTGTCGCATCGGCGCCAGGCGGTCGCGCACCGCGCAGCCTGCCGCCGATAGAACAGCGCCGTGGGTGGTTACTGCTTCAGCGCGGCCGTCACCCAGCGCAGCGCGTCGGCGCGCGAGACGCCGAGCTGGGTGACGCGGTCGGCGTAGGCGCGCGCCGCGGCCTGCGCCTGCTGCTCGGCGGGATCGCCCTGCGCGCTGACGAACGAGCCGTTGCGGCCGCGGGTCTCGATGAAGCCGTCGCGCTCGAGTTCGCGGTAACACCGCGCCACGGTGTTGGGCGCGAGTCCGAGGTCGTCGGCCAGGCGCCGCACGGTCGGAAGTTTGGCGCCGGCGGCGAGCTCGCCGCTGCGCACCTGCTCGACGAACTGCAGACGCAGCTGTTCGAACGGCGGCACCGGCGACTTCGGGTCGATCGTGAGCATTAGGCGGCATCCGTCACTGTGTCGGCCGTGTCGCTCCAGCGCAGGTTGGGCCAGAGGCGGGTGATGAAGTAGCG
>Ga0247730_1001622_pt1 | contig 12146 bp, 11 predicted proteins | sample UWRJL073202C2_FD_180959 | JGI IMG/M metagenome (GOLD analysis project Ga0247730, IMG submission 180959) | Plant litter microbial communities from Arlington Agricultural Research Station in Wisconsin, United States - UWRJ-L073-202C-2 | ecosystem: Environmental > Terrestrial > Plant litter >...
ACGCATTTCGTGTCGAAACGTTATCCAGCTGCCATTGCTTCTTTTTGGGATACTCCCCATTCCAGGTGAAGTTGACTACCGAAGCGCCCCAATTAGCAGCAATCGCTGCCGTCTCGTCCGTGCTGTTCGAGTCCACCACAATCACTTCATCGAAGTCGCCAAGCGCGGTTAGACAATGAAGTATTCCGGCCGCCTCATTCTTCGTCTGCACCAAGACACTTACCGGGATCTTGTGCGCGCCTGGTGGAGATGCCATTAGTTGCCTGCTTCCGGTATGTCTGAATGTGGAAATCGTTCACCGAGAATTGTTCCTGTTGTCATGCCGAATACAGCGTTCGCGGGGACGGATTTATCGACCACCGTATTCGGACGGATGAGGGCGGAACGTCCGATTGTCACGCCCCCAAGCACCATGCACCTGCTCGTTATCCAAGCTCCTTCTCGCACGTATATCGGGCGGGTGAGGAGTGCCATGTCTCTCCGATGTGCATGGCTGCCCGTCGTCAAAAGGGTCTCTTGTGAAATGGTCACGTCATGGCCGACGTAGATCTCGTCCTGGTTGTGAAACCAGACACCTTCGCCTATCCAGCTGCGGTCTCCGATATGGAGTTTCCATGGAAATTTCACTCGGGTTCGAGGACGAAATATGACGCCGTTTCCGATTTCCGCCCCGAAGACCCGAAGTGCGGTTATCCGCAGGGACGAGCTGATTTGCCATGCGTTAGTCACAAGCAGCAATTCCACGATCGCCCAAAGATAGATGACGAGCTTTGGTCGGTCCCAAGCCTGTCGCTCCCCAGGGGCGTTTTGGAGGTTTATTACCGGAATGCTCGAGTCCGCGGACGCGTCACTATTGCCATCTGGATGCATTACTCCCCCAAGCCGCGGACACTCAACCGCGGCTATTCTCGCAGACCCAAGCGTGAATGCGGCGACCAAGTCCAGTGACACTCTTGGTTGCGATTTCCCATTCCAGAGGAGTTTTAGCTCCCACCAAAGCCGACTGGCTGCCTCGTAGCAGCGTTCAGGTCAGCAGGTATGTGCGGGAGATGGATGAGGAACATTAGGATTCACAACGCGCGGTAATGTTTCGGTTGCCAGCGGAGGGGCGTGCACTTTGAGAATTTCTGTAATCGGCTGCGGATATTTGGGGGCGGTTCACGCGGCAGCAATGGCCGAATTAGGCCACGAGGTGGTCGGCGTCGACGTAGATCCCATCAAGATTGCCAATTTGTCCGCGGGGAGAGCGCCCTTCTTCGAACCAGGTCTCGGCGAGATGCTGACCAAAGCGAACGCGAGCGGGCGTCTGCGTTTCAGCACCGCGATGGCAGACGTAGCTGACAGCACGGTGCACTTCATCGCCGTGGGAACTCCACAAAAGCACGGAGGAAACGCTGCAGATCTCAGCTATGTGAATGCCGCTCTCGACGGCCTTATTCCATTCCTCAAGGAAGGGGATCTCGTCGTAGGAAAGTCGACCGTGCCAGTAGGAACCGCGGCAGACCTCGCGGCGAAGTTAGCAGCATCTGCCACCGGTGCCACGCTCGCTTGGAATCCCGAATTCCTCCGCGAAGGGTTCGCCGTTCAAGACACAATCAGCCCCGACCGACTCGTGTACGGCGTTCAAGAGGGCCCGAAGGGCCTTCAGGCCAAAGCTATTCTCGACAACGTTTACGCCGTGGCGCTCAGCAACGAGACTCCCCTGGTTGTGTCGGACTATGCCACCGCCGAACTCGTAAAAGTGGCTGCAAATGCCTTTCTTGCCACCAAGATTTCGTTCATAAATGCCATGGCAGAAATTGCGGAGGCTACGGGCGCCGATGTCACTAAGCTGGCGGACGCCATCGGGCACGACAACCGCATCGGTCGTCGCTTTTTGAACGCCGGCGTCGGCTTCGGCGGTGGATGCTTGCCCAAAGACATTCGCGCATTCACTGCCCGAGCGGAAGAGCTTGGTCTAGGTGAATCGGTCGCCTTCCTCAAAGAAGTCGACTCCATAAATCTGCGCCGCCGCCAACGGGCAGTGGCGATGGCCACTGAGTCGCTCGGCGGCAGCGTGAACGGCCGCCGAATCGCGGTGCTCGGGCTCGCTTTCAAACCGAATTCCGATGACGTGCGAGATTCACCAGCGCTAGACGTTGCAGTGCAACTCAAGGGCCTCGGTGGTGACGTGATCTGTCACGATCCAGAGGCAATGGCCAACGCGCGATCCAAGCATCCCCAGCTCAGCTTCGCCGATAGCGCCGCGGATGCTGTTACCGGCGCCGACGCGATCATCGTGGTTACGGAGTGGGACGAATACAAACAACTCGATCCCGCTGCCGTGGGCGAGATAGCTCAGGGGTCGCTCGTTATCGACGGACGCAACTGTCTTGATATGGCAGCGTGGCGAGAAGCTGGGTGGGAGTATCGAAGCATGGGTCGACCGGACCACGATCGATAGATGGCGCGCGTCGCCGTATGTAAATTGTTCATTTCGCAGTCGTGACATTTCAAAGCGAATCAACCCACCGGCACGTAGAATGGCCCGAGAGTTGATCAACTGACTGATATCGAGAACTCTCTGGGGGACACCATCTTCGATACAACCGGCTTTACGCCCGGTCCTCTCGACCGGGACGCCACCTTCTACGTCGCTGGACATCGGGGGCTCGTGGGGTCAGCGATTTGGCGCAAACTTGAAGCGGAGGGCTTCACGAAACTAGTCGGAAAGACTCGATCGGAAGTCGACCTGACTAACCGCTCTGCGACGTTCGACTTTCTGTCGGAAGCCCGACCGAAGTACCTCGTCTTGGCCGCCGCAAAGGTCGGCGGAATTATGGCAAATAGCACCTATCCGGTCGACTTCCTTTCGGAGAACCTCCAAGTGCAGGTGAATGTCATGGACGCCGCATTGGAAGCTGGCGTCGAACGCGTTCTCTTCTTGGGCTCGTCTTGTATATACCCTGCCCACGCCGAGCAGCCAATCAAGGAAGAGTACCTACTCACCGGCTACTTGGAGCCGACAAACGACGCCTACGCAATCGCCAAGATTGCCGGCATCCTTCAGGTTCAGTCGGTCCGCAAACAGTACGGACTTCCCTGGATCTCCGCGATGCCCACCAATCTCTACGGCCCCGGCGACAACTTCTCTCCCCAGGGAAGCCACGTGCTCCCCGCAATCATCCGTCGGTACGAGGAAGCGGTTGTCACTGGCGCAACTTCGGTGACCAATTGGGGCACGGGCTCTCCGCGGCGCGAGTTCTTGCATGTTGACGACATGGCCGCCGCTTGCCTCCATTTACTAGAGAATTACGACGCGCCCGCGCAAGTCAACGTAGGTACCGGACGCGATGTGACTATCAAGCAGATCGCTGAAACGGTCGCTCAAGTGGTCGGCTTCAAAGGCAGGACTAACTGGGACACGTCCAAGCCCGACGGGATGCACCAGAAGTTACTCGACGTCAGCAAGCTTGCCGATGCCGGATGGACTTCCCAAATTGACCTGGTCGACGGAATCACTTCAACCGTGGAGTGGTACCGCGAGAATCTGCAATCGCTGAGGGCCTGATGCCAGCCATTCGGCACATTGTGCTCTTCCGCTTCGATGAAGGCATCGAAGTCGAGCAACAGTTCGACGCAGTTCGTAAGATTCAGCGGCTGAGCGCGCTGCCCGGCATCCTGGAATGGCGGCTCGAAACATCTATGGACGAGCGCAAAGGCGACATAGTCGTGCAAAATGTCCTCTTTGAGAGCGACGAGGCGTTCGCCGCATACAGGGCGAGCGATGATCACGAGGCCGTAGGTCGCGCCATGTCCGGAATTTCCAACTGGCTAATCGCAGACTATAAGGACTAAGCGCACCGTCCTGCCTGCTAGATATTCGTTCCGCAAGACCGCCCAACATTCATTTCTTGGAGTCGATGTGCGCTAAGCCGTGGCGTCACTTCATCACGACTCTTTCGCTAGATATGCTCGGGTATGGCATTTCCGAGAGGCATTCGATTGGGGCGCTTCGTGATCCGTGGTTTTTTCAAGGTCAGCCTGATCATTGTCGCGATCGCAGTCGGCACAGTTTTATCGAGTCCTGCGGCCTATTCCACAGCTCCGTCGACGTCGGAACGTCCCCAAATCGAAGCTCCCACGACCACGAGTCGCGGTGGTCCATCGACGGGGCCGACGAGCCTAGTCGCAACGAACAAATCATCTTCGGCCGAGTCGAGTAGGGACACTCTTGCTCTAAGCGCTTTGATCGTTAGCTCAGTGGGAGTGGTTCTCCTCGCGTGGTACTACTTGTCGCGCAATGGAGACACGGTGAAGCGAAAAACGCGCCGCGCACTACGGCGGGTTCAACGACGGCGTCGTCGAGAACGATCAAGGCGATAGCCTGAGGGTCATGACAGCGACGAGATGGGGAAGAACCGAGGCTGCGGTTGGAGCTGTGGCAGTCGTCCTCCTCATAGCCATAACGCCGGCGTGGCCGGCTTGGGCAGGCTATCTTCTGGTCTGGGCCGTACTGCTCGGCGCCGTCGCAGCAGCCGTCAGTCGTCGGCCCCCTTCTGGCGGAATAGCGGATCCATCCGAGTCCATCCGCTTCGGCCTCACATGGATGGACGTTGTCCTAGGGGCCTTCGTCGGGCTACTGCTGCGAATGGCCTTGATAGTGACCGAGCTGTTTACCGTCGGATACGTCTCCAGCAGCTCGAGCGTGTTCGCAGTTCCCCACGACTTCTTGTGGATAGCGACTGCCGTAATCGCTCCCGCCTTCGTCGCGCCCGTCGTGGAAGAGCTGTTCTTCCGAGGCCTCGTTCTCCCCGCAATTGGCGTTAACTGGATCGGCATTGTTGCCAGCGCTATAATCTTCAGCGCCGTACATCTCGCTTACGGCTTCAATCTACTCACGGCCATAAGCACGTTCGTCGTCGGGGTCGTATTGGGCGTGTTAGCCGCACGAACCGGACGGTTGGGGGCGAGCATCACCGCGCACGTCGTCTACAACGCCAGCCTCATTGCCGTGAGCGAGCTCGGCGGCCTGGGCTCGATCAATGGCTAGGCTTTTCATCGTCCGATGGTCGGCCGCGTTGCTTGTCGTCGCCCTAGGGGCCGTGCTCGTCGCCACATTGACGCCGGAACCTATCGACAGAGGCGCGAAGCCGGTCATTTCAGATTTCCTCGAGGGGTTGCACCGCCACGGTCTACCCCAGTTGTTCGGCTATGCCGCAATTGAGTTCGGCGCGAACGTCGTTATGTTCGCGCCGCTAGGGTTCTTGCTCACCATGGTTCTTCCGCTTAAACGGTGGTGGCTCGCGCCGCTGGTCGGCGCAGCCCTTTCTGCAGGCATCGAACTTGCCCAGTTGACGACCTTCGCCGACAGATTCGCAAGCGTCGGCGACGTTCTCGCTAACTCGATCGGCGCTGTTCTCGGCGCTGTGCTAGCGACGGCCTGGCGACGCCGGAGTGCGCATAGACGCGCCAACCGAGAAACGCCTTAAATATAGAAGTCGGGCGTGTGCGGGGTGCGCGGCCTCGGCCGCGCGGGGGCCCCCGTCAACAGCGACGCTTCGGGCGCATCCGTCAGTACTACAGCGTGCGCCCCGATCACCGAGTTCGCCCCGATCACAACGGGGCCAAGAATGCTCGCACCGGTGCCGACGACGACGTGGTCTCCGAGCGTCGGGTGACGCTTGCCCGGTAGCGAAGTCCGTCCACCGAGGGTGACCCCGTGATACAGCATCACGTCCTCGCCGATCTCGGCGGTCTCTCCTATCACGATGCCCATTCCGTGATCGATGAAGAACCGTCGGCCAATGACGGCTCCGGGGTGGATCTCGACGCCGGTGAGAAACCGGGTGAACTGTGACACGATGCGCGCGAGCAAGAACCACCGCCACGCCCAAAGCCGGTGGGCGAGGCGGTGGCCCCAGATCGCGTGGAGTCCCGAGTAGGTGAGCCAGACTTCCAACCCGTTTCGCGCTGCGGGATCACGATGTCGGGCGGTGGCAATGTCCTCCCTCGTGCGGGAGAACAGCACGCTAGTCGACCAGGTCTTCGTACAGAACGGTGGAGAGGTAGCGCTCACCGAAGCTGGCGACGATCACGACGATCGTCTTGCCGGCGTTCTCGGGACGGCCCGCGAGCTCGAGGGCCGCCGTGACCGTCGCGCCGCTCGAGATGCCCGCGAGAATGCCCTCTTCGGCTGCGAGGCGGCGAGCCATCTCGACGCTCTGCGTGATGTTGACGTCAATGACCTCGTCGTAGACCTCACGGTCGAGCACGTCGGGAACGAAGTTGGCGCCGATACCCTGGATCTTGTGCGGCCCGGGGGCTCCGCCGTTGAGGATCGGGCTCTCAGCAGGCTCGACCGCGACGACCTGCAGTCCAGGCTTCTGCTCCTTCAGGTAGTTGCCCGCGCCCGTGATGGTGCCGCCGGTGCCGATGCCCGAGACGAAGATGTCAACTGCGCCGTCGGTGTCCTCCCAGATCTCGGGGCCGGTAGTAGCGCGGTGGATCGCAGGGTTGGCTTCGTTCTCGAACTGTTTGGCCAGGATGGCTCCGGGGGTGTTCGCCACGATCTCAGCAGCCGCATCGACAGCGCCCTTCATTCCGGATGCGCCCGGGGTCAGCACGAGCTCGGCTCCGTACGCGCGAAGAAGCACGCGGCGTTCCTTGCTCATCGTCTCGGGCATCGTGAGTATGACCTTGTAGCCGCGTGCCGCGCCGACCATCGCGAGTGCGATGCCTGTGTTTCCGCTCGTGCCCTCGACGATCGTTCCGCCAGGCTTGAGCTGTCCGCTCTTCTCGGCGGCGTCGACGATGGCGATGCCGAGACGGTCTTTGACACTGGCGCTGGGATTGTAGAACTCGAGTTTCGCGAGCACGGTCGCGCCGAGACCTTCGGCGACTTTGTTAAGGCGAACGAGCGGGGTCTTGCCGAAAATCTCGGTGATGTCGTTGTAGATAGGCATGCGTGCGTTCTCTCTCTAAAGCGGTGGGCAGAAGCGATAGCCCAAGCTTAGAGAAACCGCTGGACGGGGCGAGATCTGTGTCAACATGCGTCGCTGCTGCACAAGGAATGTTCACGCGAAAGTCATGGATCGCTTCGATCTGTAGCGGCTACAATCCGAGCATGTCGAGAAAACGCCGCCGCCTGCGCCGACGGCGCCCAAAGGTAAGCAGTGGAGGGGTCAGCCGCCTTCAGATTGTTCTGACCTGCGTTGTAGCTGCGGCTGCGGTCGTTCTGGTAATCCTTGCCATCAAGATTCAATCGGGCATCTAGTCGCGCGACGGCCAATCAGTGCCGCCTCGGCAGACGGGCGAGTGGTCCAGACTTGGAACAGTCCATCATTTGACTGTCGCTAGCCGCGACCGGCTCCTCCTCTTTTGGGCGACCCAACCGGCGCTTTATTCGCGATATGCTCTCAATCCAGAAGCAGCTCCAACATTGCATCGGGGGGCAATGTCGAACAAGCGAACGAACTATGCCATCAATTCCATTCGGACAGTGGCCGCTTTCGCAGTAGTCACTAGTCATCTTCGAGCGCTGTACTTCGTCGACTTCAGCGACTCTCCGTCAACGGACGTGGTCACGCGAGGCTTCTACCTTGTGACGAGCCTCGGGCATCAAGCAGTAATAGTGTTCTTCGTGCTTAGTGGCTTCTGGGTGGGCGGTTCGGTGATCCGATCAATGACTCAACAGAGCTTTACCTGGCGAAGGTACGGCATCAGTCGACTTTCTCGCCTCTGGCTTGTATTGGTTCCCGCCGTTATTCTCACGCAACTCCTCGACAGGGTTGGAACGTGGCTTTCCCCGGATAGTCACGTCTATTCTGGCAGCCCGTCTTATCACGGAGTGATCCCAAGCGACGGAGCAACGAATCACTTGGGATTGCTGGAATCGATCGGCAATGTACTTTTCGTGCAATCCATCCACGTCGAAACGTTGGGCACGAACTCCCCGCTTTGGTCCCTTGCGTATGAGTTCTGGTATTACTTACTGTTCCCTCTGGCTCTGCTTGCTCTTTCACGGCGCACCAGGACGCTGACTCGCGTTGCATTGATTGTCGTGCTTGCGGTTGCCGCCCTAATCGCCGGACCCGAAGTGCTGGCTTTGTTCCCTGCTTGGATTCTCGGAGCTCTCCTTGCTTGGCAAGCTCGACGGATCCGGACCAGTCTCGAACGCTTGAACCGCATCACGCTGAACCTCTGTCGGCTCGTAGCGCTCACGCTAACGTTCGGGGCCGCTGCTTTCAGCTCCGCTGCAGAAAACAACGTCTACCTCGAGGACTTATTGATTGCAGTCCCAACCCTTTTCCTTCTTGCAACTTTCCTAATCGACGCTCGGGACGGACGGCTTACGTCATTGGCGCTCCGACCCCTCTCAAATGCCGCAGAGTGGTCCTACTCGCTGTATGCCATTCATGTGCCAATACTGACGATATTTGCCGCACTTGTCGTTCCGCTTGCTACGGAGCGTTGGAGTCTCTCGCCAAGTACACTCGCTTGGTTCATACTTCTCGCGGCAGGAACGGGCCTTGCCGGATTCCTGTTCTCTCTGGCGACGGAACGGCAGACCGGCAAAGTCCGGTCACTCGTCGATGAAGCGACCCGCAGGGCGAGTACAGCCCATCCCGATAGGGAATCGACCAGATCGCTTGACCTCCGATAGTTCAGTCCTTGAAGTCAGGAGAAGATCATTGTGAGCCTGACCGCGCTGTTCTACGCGTCTCTCGTCCTTCGCCGGCCAAAAGCTTGAGTCTTCGCACCTTGATCGGCCCGCCGCGGTAGATGGGCTGTCACGTAAGAAAGTCGCCAGGAAAATCGAGCACCTCGCGGCTCATCCTCGCACGGCCCACGCCTCAGATTGAGCCCGAATTCACGAGTGCGCAGCTGTTGTCAACCGCGCGCAATCGAGATCGCTGATCGCTTTCGCTTTCGCTTTTCGCTTTTCGCTGGGCAACTAGCGACACACTATGCTCTGAAAATGGCGAATACTCGGATCCGGTATCTGGATGGCATTCGCGCGCTCGCCATAGCTAGCGTTTTGATCGTGCACTGGGGCGCGCCAATGGCGCAATCGTTCTTTCCCGGTGCGGGTATCGCCCGCGGCGGTTACATCGGCGTCGACATCTTCTTCGTATTGAGCGGCTACATAATCACATCAATGCTTTGGCGCGGAACCCTGCGCGGGTCGGTTCCCGCGCAATACGGCCGCTTCCTACGTCGGCGTGTGATCCGCCTATATCCTGCATTGGTCGGGCTAATCGTTGTGACGATTCTGATATACGCGGTTTACCCGGATGCCCCCGCGTCAGTACTCGACTTGATCGAACCCGGGGCAGTAGCACTCGTGCAAGGTACGTCGCTATATCTGGGGTCGCAGGTCGGTGCCGATTCGCCGTTTGGGATCACGTGGTCACTTTCGATTGAGTGGATGTTTTACCTTTTGTGGCCGATCGCCGTACTTCTTGCGCGGCGGTGGCAGACAGCAGCAACGAGCTTTGCGATCGGCTCAGCAGGGGTTGCAATCGTCTTCTATGTTTTCGCGCTGACACAAGACAATCACTGGTTCTACTTCGGACCGATGGCTCGGGTGCCGGAACTACTCGCTGGTGCAGTCCTAGCGCTCTTGTTGACGCGATCACAAGCGTCCGACACGAGGCCACCGAACGCGGGAATTCTTAACACCATCGCACTGGTGAGTGTGACCGGCGTGGGGATATATGTTCTCGTGGGCCCGGCGCAGTGGAGTACCTCGTTCCGACTGATCGGCTTGCCGCTGGCAGTCCTGGCGACGGTTTTGCTGATTTGGGCAGGATCTCGATCTGAGTCGGGTGCAGTGAATCGGATTCTCTCATGGGGACCGCTCCCACTCGTCGGTCGGGTCAGCTACAGCCTCTACCTGTGGCACGAAATAGGGTTCAACTTACTCGTGCTTAACCCTGGGGCAGTGTCGCTACCCATCGCGGCGGTGTTGAGCGTATTAGTAGCCGCAGGACTAACAGCATTGAGTTATCGGTTCCTTGAAGTCCCGTTCTTGAAACCACGCATGGATGTCTTGAGAGAACCCGCAGTCCGGCTCTAGTAGCGAGTAGCCTCACCGCATACGCCCTCCGCAAGGGTCAATCAGCGCCGTCCAGCCGACGCGTTAGAGTTTCGGCGCAACCGCACCCGTCAGCTCCACGCCGATCGCGGTCGGAGAGTGTGCGCTGGCGTCCGGCCCCGCCCGGGGCATTCCTCAACGATGTGGAGTGACAGTCATGAAGCAGACATCCATCAACCGGCGGGGCACCAGGCTCGCCTGGGCCGCGGCCATCGCCGGCGCAACCCTTCTTGTCCCAAGCGTGGCGCTCGCGTCGAACGCGGGAGATCCGCGCGACAACGGCGGCGCGTCACGCCACGGCGGCGGCGACTCGTCCGAGTCGGTGCGCTCGTCAATCAAGAACGGGCACGCGCGCAACGTCATTTTGCTGATCGGCGACGGCATGGGCGACTCGGAGATCACCGTCGCGCGCAACTATCAGTTCGGCGCCGCAGGCCGGCTTCCGGGCATTGACGCCCTGCCGCTCACCGGCAGTTACACGACGTACTCCATATATAGGGACGGGCCGACGCGAGGCCTGCCCGACTACACGCCCGATTCCGCGGCGACGGCCAGCGCGTGGTCAACTGGCACGAAGACCTATGACGGCGCCATATCGGTAGATATCGATGCCGCGCCGCAGCAGACGCTGATCGAGATCGCCAAAGCCAACGGCCTGAAGACGGGCAACGTGAGCACCGCCGAGATCCAAGACGCGACGCCTGCGGCGCAGGTCGCGCATGTCGAGGACCGCGGATGCTACGGACCCGACAGCACCGATTGCGGGGCCGACGCGCTCGAGGCCGGCGGCCGGGGATCCATCAGCGAGCAACTGCTCGGCACCCGTGCCGACGTCACCCTAGGCGGCGGATCGACCTCGTTCACGCAGACGGCGAAGGCCGGCCCGTGGCAGGGAGACACCCTGTTCGAGCAGGCGGAACAGCGCGGCTACCAGGTCGTCGGCGACGCTGCCGAGCTCGCGGCGGTCACGACGGCTACGCAGGCGGAACCGCTGCTGGGTGTATTCACGTCAGGCAACTTCCCCACGCGCTATGCCCCGACAGTCGCGACCGTCGGTGGCGCCGACCAGCCCCCGGTCACCTGCCAGCCGAACCCCGACCGTCTCACCACCGACCTCTCCCTGTCGGCGCTGACGAACAAGGCGATCTCGCTGTTGCAGAACCGCAAAGGCTTCTTCTTGCAGGTAGAGGGCGCCAGCATCGACAAGCGCGATCACGCGGCAGACGCCTGTGGGCAGATCGGCGAGACCGTCGACTTCGACGAAGCCGTTCAGGCGGCGCTCGCGTTCGCCGAGAAGGACGGCAACACGCTCGTTATCGTCACCGCGGATCACGCGCACTCCAGCCAGATCGTCGACGTTGCACCCGCGACGTCGCTGAGCACCGCGCTCACGACCGTCGTCGACGGCACCGTTCTGAAGATCTCGTACGGCACGGCGCCGGCCGAGGGCGAGTCGCAGCAGCACACCGGAACGCAGCTGCGCATCGCGGGCTACGGTCCGGGCGCGGGCAACGTCGTCGGGCTGACCGACCAGACCGACACCTTCTTCACCATCGCCAACGCGCTCAGACTCGACCGCAATACCGCGCCCCGGAGCGACCGCGCGCGGATCTCGATAGAGCGGGGCTCGGTGCGCCCGGGCGCGACGGTCACCGTCTCCGCCAACCGGTTCGGCGGAGACCGCCAGGTCAGTGCAACGCTCCAGCCGGGCACGACCACGCTCGGTACGGCCGACGTCATCGACGGCGCGGCGCAACTCACGTTCACGGCGCCGACAGAACCCGGCGAGTACATCGTCGTTGTGACGGGTGCCCAGACCGGCAAGCAGGTCACCGCCCGGCTGCTCGTGCGCGAATAGCAGCGGCGAGAGTGAGGTCGCGAAGCGAGCGCGACCTCACTCCTCCCGCGCCATGTACCACTCGGTGAACTCGCTCGCCCGGTCGCCGTCGAAGGTTACGATCCACAGGTTGTCGTAGTCGGGGCCGTCGGAGTAGAGGGTGACCGCCTGCACGAAGGCGCGGTCGCCGTCGACCGTCAGCACCTCGTATTCGAACGACCAGTTGCCCAG
>Ga0247730_1001623_pt1 | contig 12134 bp, 9 predicted proteins | sample UWRJL073202C2_FD_180959 | JGI IMG/M metagenome (GOLD analysis project Ga0247730, IMG submission 180959) | Plant litter microbial communities from Arlington Agricultural Research Station in Wisconsin, United States - UWRJ-L073-202C-2 | ecosystem: Environmental > Terrestrial > Plant litter >...
TAAGCAGGAGAACCAGATCAAGGCGATTCGCAGCTACATTCAGCAGCAGGTCGACGTGATCGCCTTCTCGCCGGTCGTGGAATCCGGCTGGGACACCGTGCTCAAGGAGGCCAAGGACGCGGGCATCCCGGTCGTGCTGACCGACCGCTCGGTGGACTCGGAAGACGACTCGCTGTACGAGTCGTTTCTCGGCAGCGACTTCATCGGCGAGGGCGAGCGCGCGGGTGACTGGGTGAACACCGAGTTCGCCGACGCCGACAAGGTGAACATCGTCGAACTGCAGGGTACGACGGGTGCGGCTCCGGCCAACGACCGGGCCGAGGGCTTCCGCAACAAGGTGACCGACCCGAAGTTCGAGATCATCGCGAGCCAGACCGGCGACTTCACCCGCGCCGGCGGCAAGCAGGTGATGGAAGCGTTCCTGCAGGCCAACCCCGACATCGACCTCGTCTACGCGCACAACGACGACATGGGTCTCGGAGCGATCGAGGCGATTGAGGCGGCGGGTCTCGTTCCCGGCGAGGACATCAAGATCGTCACCGTCGACGCGGTGAAAGACGGCATGACGGCGCTCAGCGAGGGCAAGATCAACTTCATCGTGGAGTGTTCGCCGCTGCTCGGCCCGCAGCTCGTCGACATCGCCGAGAAGGTCGCGGCGGGCGAGACCGTGGAGAAGCGAATCGTGACGGAGGAGACTACCTTCACGCAGGAGCAGGCGACCGAGGCTCTGCCCGACCGCCAGTACTAGACACGCAGCACAGGTCGGGCCCGGCGTGACGCCGGGCCCGACCCTTACGTACTCAACGACGAGACGAAGAGGACAGCATGACCATCCCCAGCACCGCCCCGGCGGCCGAATCGCACGTGCCGGCCGTCGAGCCGATCATCACGGTCGACGACATCTCGATCAGCTTTCCGGGCGTGAAGGCGCTCGACCGGGTGAGCTTCCGCATGTTCCCGGGCGAGGTGCACTCGCTGATGGGCGAGAACGGCGCGGGCAAGTCGACGCTGATCAAGGCGCTCACCGGTGTCTATTCGATCGACAGCGGCACGATGTCGCTCGCCGGCCGGCCGCTCGTGATCAGCACACCGGCGCAGGCGCAGGCCGCCGGCATCAGCACCGTGTACCAGGAGGTGAACCTGCTGCCCAACCTCTCGGTCGCCGAGAACATCATGCTCGGTCGTGAGCCACGCCGGGCGGGCGCGATCGACTGGCGGGCCATGCGCCGCAGGGCGGCCGAGCTGCTCGCCCGGCTCAACCTCGACATCGACCCGGCGTCGCAGCTGAGCTCGCACTCGCTCGCGGTGCAACAGCTCGTCGCCATCGCCCGGGCGACCGACGTCGACGCCAAAGTCTTGATTCTGGATGAACCGACCTCGAGTCTCGACGCTGATGAGGTATCGGAACTTTTCCGAGTCATCCGGGGTCTGAAGAACGACGGCGTCGCCATCCTCTTCGTCTCCCACTTTCTCGACCAGGTCTACGAGATCTCCGACCGGCTCACCGTGCTGCGCAACGGCGCGCTCGTCGGCGAGTACCTCACCCGCGAGATCCTGCGCATCGAACTCGTGCACAAGATGATCGGCAAAGAGCTCGCCACGCTCGAGAGCCTCGAGAGCAAGACCCGGCAGGCGGCCGTCGAGGGCGACGTCGTCGAGGTGCCGTACCTCGAGGCGGTCGGGCTCGGGCGCAAGGGTTCGGTCGAGCCGACCGACCTGGCGATCCGCGAGGGCGAGGTCGTCGGGCTCGCGGGCCTGCTCGGCTCGGGACGCACCGAGATCGCGCGGCTCATCACCGGCGCCGACCGCGCCGACAGCGGAGAGGTGCTCGTGCGCGGCGCGAAGAAGCGGCTGCGCACACCCCGCGTCGCCCTGCGCGACCGCATCGCCTACTCGTCGGAGGACCGCAAGCGCGAGGGCATCGTCGAAGACCTGAGCGTGCGCGACAACATCGTGCTCGCGCTGCAGGCCGACCGCGGCTGGTTTCGCCGCATCTCGCGGAAACGGCAGGACGAGCTCGCCAATAGCTACATCTCGGCGCTCGGCATCCGGCCGGCGAACCCCGACGCGCTCGTACGCAACCTCAGCGGCGGCAACCAGCAGAAGGTGCTGCTCGCGAGGTGGCTCGCGGTTGCGCCGCGGCTGTTGGTTCTGGATGAACCGACGCGCGGCATCGACGTGGGGGCCAAGGCGGAGATCCAGAAGCTCGTGTCGAACCTCGCCGACGAGGGCATGGCCGTGGTGTTCATCTCGGCCGAGCTCGAAGAGGTGCTGCGCCTCAGCCACCGCATCGCCGTGATGCGCGACCGGCGCAAGGTGGCCGACCTGCCCAACGAAGACGTGACCGTCGGCCAGATCATGGGCCTCATCGCGAGCGGAGCCGAAGCATGAACACCCTGAGAGAGCTGCCCAAAGCGCGGCTGTTCTGGCCGATCGTCACCCTCGTGGCGCTGCTGCTGCTGAACTTCGCGGTGTCGCCGGGCTTCTTCGCCATCCGCTTCCAAAACGAGCACCTGTTCGGCAGCCTGATCGACATCCTGCGCAACGGGGCGCCGACACTGCTCGTCGCGCTCGGCATGACCCTGGTGATCGCGACGCGCGGTATCGACCTCTCCGTCGGCGCCGTCGTGGCCATCTCGGGCGCGCTCGCCTGCACGATCATCGCCGACTCGCCCACACCGGACAGCCTGGGCACGGTGCTCGCCGCCGTGGCGGTGGCCCTGGTGTTCTCCCTCGTTCTCGGGGCCTGGAACGGGCTCTTGGTCGCCGTGTTCGGCATCCAACCCATCATCGCCACGCTCATCTTGATGACCGCCGGCCGCGGCATCGCGATGCTCATCACCGAGGGCCAGATCATCACGATCTCGAGCGCGCCGTACAAGGTGATCGGCGCGGGCTACTGGTTCGGGCTTCCGGCCTCGATCGTGATCGCGGGCGTGATGTTCGCGGTCGCGGCTTTGCTCACGCGCAAGACCGCGCTCGGCCTGCTGATCGAATCGGTCGGCATCAACCCGGTCGCGTCCCGGCTCGCGGGCGTGCGCTCGCGCGGCATCGTCTGGATCGTCTACGTGTTCAGCGCGCTGTGCGCCGCGATCGCCGGCCTGATGATCTCGTCGAACGTGACGGCGGCCGACGCCAACAGTGCCGGCCTCTATATAGAGATGGACGCGATTCTGGCGGTGGTGATCGGCGGCACCAGCCTCGCGGGCGGCCGCTACTCGCTCACCGGCACGCTCATCGGCGCCTTCGTCATCCAGACGCTCACGACCACCGTCTACACCGTGGGCATCGCCCCGTCGATCACGCTCGTCTTCAAGGCGCTCGTCGTGATCGCGGTCTGCCTGCTGCAGTCGCCCGCCTTGCAGGCCAGACTGCGCTCGCGCCGGGCCTCGACCAAGGGAGTTCTCGCATGACGATCCTCATCTCCACCTCCGCACGGCGCGGCCGCGACCTGCTCGGCTCGCGCTACACGCCCGTGCTCGTGACGCTCGTGCTGCTGATCCTCGTCTTCGCGGCCGGGGCCAGCCAGTACCGCGGCTTCGCGTCCGGCCAGGTGATCGCCAACCTGTTCGTCGACAACGCGTTCCTGATCGTGCTCGCGGTCGGCATGACCTTCGTGATCCTCACCGGCGGCATCGACCTCTCGGTCGGCTCGGTCGTGGCGCTCTCCACCATGATCGCGGCGTCGCTCGCCCGGGCAGGCTGGCCCCCGGTCGCCATCATCCTCGTGGTGCTCGTGACGACGTCGACGCTCGGGCTGCTCGTGGGGCTCGTGATCCACTACTTCGAGATCCAGCCGTTCATCGCGACGCTCGCCGCCATGTTCCTCGCCCGCGGGCTCTGCTACGTGATCAGCCTCGAGTCGATCTCGATCACCGAGCCGTGGTTCACGGCGATGGCGCAGACCCGCATCCCGCTCGCGCCGGGGCTGTCGATCTCGCCGAGCGTGATCGTGGCCGCGGTCGTCGTCGTCGTCGCGTTCGTCGTGCTGCACTACTCGCGCCTCGGCCGCACGGTCTACGCGATCGGCGGCGGCGAGCACTCGGCGACGCTGATGGGCCTCCCGGTTCCGCGCACCAAGGTGCTGGTCTACGTGATCAGCGGCCTCTGCTCGGGCATCGCGGGCATCCTGTTCACGTTCTACACGCTCTCGGGCTACAGCCTCACCGCGGTGGGGATGGAACTCGACGCGATCGCGGCCGTGGTCATCGGCGGAACACTGCTCACCGGCGGCTACGGATTTGTGCTCGGCTCCCTTCTCGGAGTGCTGTTGCTCGGTGTCATCCAGACCATCATCAGCTTCGAGGGCACCCTGAGTTCGTGGTGGACGAAGATCGTGATCGGCTCTCTGCTGCTCGTCTTCATCGTCTTGCAGCGCCTGCTGACTGCGAGGCGACGGTGACGGCGGCATCCATAATGGGCAAGTGAGTACGGAAGACAAGGCGCGCGTCGCGAACATCTTCGACGTCGCCCGCCTCGCCGGGGTCTCGCACCAGACGGTGTCGCGCGTGCTGAACGACCTGCCGAACGTGCGGCCCGCCACGCGGGTGCGCGTGGAAGACGCGATCAAGCAGCTGCGCTACCGGCCGTCGACGGCGGCCCGGTCGCTGGTTACGCGGCGCTCGCGCACGATCGGGCTGATCACGACGGGCAATCCCGACTACGGGCCGTCGAGCATCCTGCTCGGATTCACCGAGGCGGCTAGGAATGCCCGGTACCTGGTGAGCATTTCGAGCATGCTCGAGACGGATGACGCGTCGATGCGCGCCGCGGTGGAGCTGCTGCTCAGCCAGAACGTCGAGGCGGTGGTGCTCATTGCGGCGCACCGGGGCGCGCTCGAGGCCATCCAGGGAATCGACCTGGGCGTGCCGCTCATCGCGGTCGAGTCGAGCGGGCGCTCGGGTTTCCACAGCGTGTCGATCGACCAGTTTCGGGGCGCGTACGACGCGACCAGCCATCTCATCGCCCTCGGCCACACCACGATCGCGCACGTGGCCGGCCCGGAGGACTCGATGGACGCCACCGAGCGGGTGCGCGGCTGGAGCGCCGCGCTGTCGGAGCACGGTCTCGTCGCGCACGAACCGCTGGAGGGCGACTGGAGCCCGTCGAGCGGGTTCGCCGCCGGCCTCGCGCTGGGGCCGCAGTTCACCGCCGTGTTCAGCGCCAACGACCAGATGGCACTCGGCGTGATGCACGCGCTCGGCACCCGCGGTGTCGCGATCCCCGGCGACGTGAGCGTCGTCGGTTTCGACGATATCCCCGAGGCCGAGCACTTCACCCCGCCGCTCACAACCGTGCGGCAGGACTTCGCCGAACTGGGCCGCACGGTGATGTCGACCCTGCTCGAGGTCATCCTCGACGAGTCGCTCGCCGAGGCCGCGCACCCCGTGCCGGTGCTCGTGCCGCGCGAGTCGACGGCGGCGCCGCGGGGCTGACCTCGCGTACGACCCCGTTCGGAACGTACGACCCCGTTCGCCCGGGTTCGTTTGTTCCGAACGGGTTCCCAACCGGTCAGTGACGGCGGGCCGCGTACTGCTCTGCGATCACCGGCTCGGTGGCCGCCGGCAGGCTCGTCGCGATCTCGGTCGACCACGCCGGCAGTGCGCCGGTGAGCGTCCAGCCGGCCTGCCGCGCCGCGCCGGCCGCCACGTATTCGCCGGGCAGCGGAACGTCGACCGGCAGCCCGAAGACCTGCGCGGCGATCTGCTGCACGGCGGAGTTCTGCGCCGCCCCGCCGATCAGCACGATGCGGGTGGCCTCGACGCCCAGATCCGTCACGGCGCCGAGACCGTCGGCGAGGGCGCTGAGCATCCCCTCGATCGCGGCGCGCGCGAGATTGGGGCGGGTGGTGCTGGCCAGGGTCATGCCGAAGAGGGTGGCCGTGGCATCCGGAAGATTCGGCGTGCGCTCGCCCTCGAAATAGGGCTGCAGCACGAGGCCGCGCGCGCCCGGCTCGGCCTGGAGCGCGAGTTCGCCGAGCTCGTCGTGCGTCACACCGAGCAGCCCGGCCACAGCGTCGAGCACGCGCGCGGCGTTGAGCGTCGCGACGAGCGGCAAGAAGTTGCCGGTCGCGTCGGCGAATCCGGCGACGGTGCCGCTCGGGTCGGTGACCGGGCGCTCGGTCACCGCGAACACGGTGCCGCTCGTGCCGATCGACACCACGACGTCGCCGGCGGCCGCGCCCAGCCCGAGCGCCGCCCCCGCGTTGTCGCCCGCGCCCGCGCCGACCACGACACGGCCGCCGCTGCCCTCGCCCGCATTCGGAAATTCAGGAGATGCGGTCACCGTGCCGGCGCTGGCTCCCGGAGCAATCACGGTGGGCAGGATCATCCGGTCGCCGATTCCTGAATTTCCAAAGGCCGCGTCGAGCAGCGCTCGGTCGTACTCGCCGGTCGTGGCGTCGAAGTAGCTGGTGCCACTCGCGTCGCTGCGGTCGGTCGTGAGGGCGGCGAGGTCGGGGCCGAGAGCGCCCTCGGGGCCGTAGCCGCGCAGCCGCCAGGTGAGCCAGTCGTGCGGAAGCGCGACCGCGGCGACCCGGGCCGCGTTCTGCGGCTCGGCGTCGTGCAGCCAGCGCAGCTTGGTCAACGTGAAGCTCGCGACGGGCACCGAGCCGGTGCGCCGGGCGAAGTCAGCCGCGCCGATCTCCTCGATCAGGTCGCGTGCCGCGGGCGCAGAGCGGGTGTCGTTCCAGAGAAGAGCGGGGCGGATGACACGGCCACCGTCATCGAGCACCACCATGCCGTGCTGCTGCCCGGCAATGGCGATCGCCGCGACATCCGAAAGACCGCCCGCGTCGGCGACTGCCTCGATCAGCGCGAGCCACCACGCCTCGGGATCTACCTCGGTGCCGTCGGGGTGGTCCGCCCGCCCGGTGCGCACGGTGGCGCCGGTCTCGAGGTCGCGCACAACGACCTTGCAGCTCTGGGTGGACGAGTCGACGCCGGCGACGAGGGTCATCTGCGGCCTTTCTGAGGGTGTGCGCGCCATCACGGTACACGCGCGCCAGCTCGAGGTGGCGCGCGTGTACCGAAGTGGCGCGGAAGCGGGTCGGTTAGCGCGCGTTCAGCAGGTGCTCGAGCGCGAGCTGCTGCAGGCGCACGAAGCCGAAGCCCTTGCCGTTGAAGTAGGCGCCGGTGTCGAACTCCTCGTACGACGCGCGGTCGGCGAGCAGGTCGTCGTAGCTCTCGCCCGCGTTCAGGGTCGGCACGTTGATCTGCTCCACCTGCGAGGCGACGAGCGCTTCCTGCACCTCGGGGTCGGCGCGGAACGCCGCCGCGCGCTCCTTGAGCAGCAGGTACATGCGCATGTTTGCCTTGGCGGAATCCCAGACTCCCGACTCGTCTTCGGTGCGGCTGGGCTTGTAGTCGAAGTGGCGGGGTCCGTCGTAGGCGGGCGTGCCGTTCGGGCCGCCGTTCTCGAGCAGGTCGACGAGCGAGAACGCGTTCTGCAGGTCGCCGTGGCCGAACACGAGGTCTTGGTCGTACTTGATGCCGCGCTGCCCGTTGAGGTCGATGTGGAAGAGCTTGCCCTGGTAGAGCGCCTGCGCGATGCCGGCGGTGAAGTTGAGCCCCGCCATCTGCTCGTGGCCGACCTCGGGGTTGACGCCGACGAGCTCGGGGCGCTCGAGGGTCTCGATGAAGGCGAGCGCGTGGCCGAGGGTCGGCAGCAGGATGTCGCCGCGCGGCTCGTTCGGCTTGGGCTCGATCGCGAACTTGATGTCGTAGCCCTTGTCGGTGACGTAGTCGCCGAGCAGGTTGACGGCCTCGCGGTAGCGCTCGAGCGCGCCGCGGATATCTTTCGCGGCGTCGTACTCGGCGCCCTCGCGGCCACCCCACATTACGAAGGTCTTGGCGCCGAGCTCGGCGGCGAGGTCGAGGTTGCGCAGCACCTTGCGGATCGCGAAGCGGCGCACGTCGCGGTCGTTCGAGGTGAAGCCGCCGTCTTTGAACACCGGGGCGCTGAACAGGTTGGTGGTGATCATCGGCACGATGATGCCGGTGTCGGCGAGCGCCTGCTTGAGGCGGTCGATCTGCGTCTGGCGCTCGGCGTCGGTCGATCCGAAGGCGAAAAGGTCGTCGTCGTGGAAGGTGAGTCCGTAGGCGCCGATCTCGGCGAGCTTCTCGACGCCGTGCACCACGTCGAGCGGGGCGCGGGTCGGGCCGCCGAACGGGTCTGCCCCGTTGTAGCCGATGGTCCAGAGGCCGAACGAGAACTTGTCAGCGGGGGTAGGCGTCGTTGCCATGAAATGACTCCAGTCGATGAATTGTTTAGGGACACAACATATCGCAGCATCCGTAAGAAGCGCTACCTAGAAAAACCGACACTAGCTTTACCGGTAAACCTCTGTGTATGTTGTGCCTTACAACATTTGGCATCGGAGTGGCTGCCAGCCTGCACTGGGCGGCGCTCCTTCTACAAGGAGGTATGAGATGCGCAAGAGACACATTGCGGCAGGGGCCATCTTCGTGACGGCGTCGCTGCTGCTCGCGGGTTGCTCGGGCGGCACTACGCAGAGCGCCGACGTCACCGTCGACCCAGACGGCGCCGGCAAAACGCTCACGCTCTGGCACTACGAGAGCGAGACGAGCGCGATGGGCGTGGCCTGGGACGCGGCGATCAAGAAGTTCGAAGAGGAGACCGGCGCCACGGTCAAGTTCGAGGAGAAGAGCTTCGAGCAGATCCGTTCCACCGCGAGCCAGGTGCTCAACTCCGATGCGAGTCCCGACATCCTCGAGTACAACAAGGGCAACGCCACCGCCGGCCTGCTCGCCAGCCAGGGGCTGCTCACCGACCTGACCCCGGCCGTCGAGGCCTACGGCTGGGACGACAAGCTCGCCGAGTCGCTGCAGACCACGGCCCGCTACGACGACGACGGCGTGATGGGCTCGGGCGACTACTACGGCATCCCGAACTACGGCGAGTTCGTCGAGGTGTACTACAACAAAGACGAGTTCGCGAAGTACGGCATCGAGGTGCCGACGACCTTCGACGAGTTCGAGGCGGCCCTCGCCACCTTCAAGGAGAACGGCATCACGCCGCTCGCCGAGTCGGTCGCCGAGTACCCGCTCGGCCAGCTGTTCTACCAGCTCGCGCTCTACGACGCGACGCGCGAGTGGGTGAACGACTACCAGCTGTACACCGGCACGGTCGACTGGCAGGACGACAACTTCACCTTCGCCGCCGACACCATCGCCGACTGGGTCGACAAGGGCTACATCTCCAAGGACTCCACCGGTCTCAAGGCCGAAGACGCGGGCACCGCCTTCATCAGCGGCACCAACCCGATCTTCTACTCGGGCAGCTGGTGGTACGGCCGCTTTGTGACCGACGTCACCTCGTTCGATTGGGGAACGTTCCTGTTCCCCGGCGCGAAGATGGCGCCCGGCTCGAGTGGAAACCTCTGGGTCGTGCCCGAGAACAGCGAGCAGAAAGACCTCGCCTACAAGTTCATCGACATCACGATGAGCCCCGAGATCCAGGCGCTGATCGGTAACAACGGCGGCATTCCCGTCGCCGCGGACGCAGCCGACATCACCGACCCGAAGAGTCAGGAGTTGATCGCCAACTTCAAGACGCTCACCGATGAGGACGGCCTCGCGTTCTACCCCGACTGGCCCACCCCGACCTTCTACGACCAGCTGAATGCCGGCCTGCAGGAGCTCGTGAACGGCACGAAGTCGCCCAAGGACGTTCTCACCGAACTCGGTGACGAATACCAGTCCGGCGTCGACGACATCAAGTAACCACGGACCGGGGTCGCGCGGCAGCGTGCGACCCCGCTCTTCGGGAAGGGTCACGAATGACAATCGCACCAGTGGTCGCGCGCGGCAAAAAGCGCCCGACCGAATCCATCGACGACCAGTCGATGCTGCCGAACAGCGGCAAGGGTGGCCGCGCGGGCTTCTGGCTCTACCTGATCCCGGGGTTTGTGCTCTTCACCGTGGTGATCCTCATCCCTCTTGTCTGGAACATCTTCCTGAGTTTCACCGAGTGGCGCGGCATCAAGCCGCCCGAGTTCATCGGCCTCGACAACTGGATCGAACTCTCCCAGGACGCTAAGTTCTGGACCTCGTTCGGCAACAGCATCGCCATGATCGTGGCGATGGTGATCGTGCCCACGCTGCTCGGCCTGCTGCTCGCCGCCATGCTGTTCGACCTGGTCGGCAAGAAGTTCGGCGGCCGGGTCGCGAGCTTCCTGCGCGCAACCTACTACCTGCCGCAGATCCTGCCGGTGGCCGTCGCCGCGATCGTGATCGGCTGGATCCTGCGACCCGAGAACGGCGCACTCAACACCGTTCTCGAGGCTGTCGGCCTGGGCGACCTGCAGCACAACTGGCTCGGCAGCCCCGATACCGCTCTGCTCAGCATCATGTTCGTGATGGTCTGGGTGCAGCTCGGATACCCCGTCGTCATCTTTATGGCCGCCCTGCAGCGCGTCGACCCCGAGCTCTACGAGGCGGCAGAACTCGACGGCGCCAACTGGTTGCAGCGGTTCCGCTGGATCACGGTCAGCATCATCCGCCCCGAGATCTTCGTGGTCACCCTCACCTGCACGATCGCGGCGCTCAAGGTGTTCGGCCCGATCTACACCCTCACGCGCGGCGGCCCCGGCACCAGCACCATCGTGCCGAGCTACTACTCGTACAGCGAGTTCTTCCAGAACCAGCAGGTGGGTTACGGCGCGACGATCGCCACGGCGCTCACCGTCGTGATCGTGGTGCTCACCATCGTCTTCATCAAGGCCCAGAACCGGGCCGAACGAGCGGAAGGGAATCGCTGATGACCGCCACCATCGCACCAGAGCTGTCCGTCGCAGAGCCCGAGCACCCGCTCAAACTGCGCCAGCGCAAGACCCGCCGCACTGTCGGCGACTGGCTGATACTCGCCGCCGCGATCGTCTTCGGCGCGCTCATCGCCGCCCCGTTCGTCATCATCCTGATCAACTCGTTCAAGAGCCCGGCCGACTACGCGACATCCGGCCCGCTCACGCTGCCCAGCAACCTCTATTTCGACGGCATCGCGGCCTTCTGGGAGCGCGTGAACTTTCCCGAAAAGCTCTGGAACAGCTTCTTCATCAGCGGCATGGTCGCGATCCTCGCCGTGCTGATCTCGGTGTTCAACGCCTTCGCGATCGGCATCGGCCGGGTCAAGGGCCGCACCTGGATCATCATCCTGTTCCTGCTGGCCAACATGCTGCCGCAGGAGGCGCTGCTCTACCCGCTGTACTACATGTTCAAGCAGGTCGGCCTGTACGACAACGTGTGGAGCGTGATCATCATCTTCACGGTCATCCAGAGCGCCTTCGGCACCTACCTGCTGTCGAGCGTCTACGGCACGTTCCCGAAAGAGATCCTCGAGGCCGCGAGCCTCGACGGCGCCAGCCGCTGGCAGATCCTCTGGCGCGTGATCGTGCCGATCAGCCGCCCGACGCTCGCCGTCTTGGTGATCTTCTTCTTCATCTGGACCTGGAACGAGTTCCTCATCCCGCTCACCTTCCTGGTGAGCAACGCCAACCAGACGGTACCCGTGTCGATCGCGGTGCTGCAGGGAGACAGGCTGATGGATGTCACGACCACGAGTGCCTCGGCCCTGCTCGGTCTCATCCCGACGCTCATCTTCTTCCTGATTTTCCAACGCACCCTCACCAGGGGCATCACCGCGGGAGCAGTCAAGTAATGAAATTCACCGACGGCTTCTGGCAGATGCGCCCCGGCGTCAGCGCGCTCTACGCCCAAGAGGCCTACGACATCGTCGCGGGCCCCGGCGAGCTCACCGTCACGGCACCCACCGCGGTGATCACCGGCCGCGGCGTCACGCTCAACCGGCCGACCCTCACGGTGACGCTCAGCTCGCCCCTGCCCGGCATCATCGGCGTGAAGATCGAGCACTTCCAGGGCACAGCCGGCCGCGGCGGGTTCGACCTCGTCGGCGCGGAAACCGGGCACGGCGTGGCCGAGGTCGGCGACGACGGGGGAGCGCTGACCAGCGGCGACCTCACCGCGCGCGTTACCCAGGGTGCGCCGTGGGGCCTCAGTTTCGAGTCGGGCGGGCGCGTGCTCACCTCGAGCGGACACCGGTCGGTCGGGTACGCGAGCATTGCGGATGACGCGGAGCTGGACGCCGGTCCCGTGGGG